>Ga0210399_10005225_pt1 | contig 10088 bp, 4 predicted proteins | sample IncBWC14MmetaG_FD_150865 | JGI IMG/M metagenome (GOLD analysis project Ga0210399, IMG submission 150865) | Forest soil microbial communities from Barre Woods Harvard Forest LTER site, Petersham, Massachusetts, United States - Inc-BW-C-14-M | ecosystem: Environmental > Terrestrial > Soil >...
TTAGGAAAACTTTGGTGACGTTATCGAGGTGAATGAGAGGGGTTGATCCGTTGTTCATATTCGTATTTCTGATTGCTGACTTCTGATTGCTGATTGGGAATTGGCGACGTGTTTATTCCGTCGCGCAGATATGTAAGGAGGCGGCCATGATAGCGACTAGTTCGTTGGCTTCCGTTAGAACGGAAGTGATCGCTTTTTCAGGTAAAATTTTGTCCTCGACGATCAGTTCCATTACTCGCAGGGCAAATTGCTTCGTTCGTTCTTTAAGTTCTTCTGCGTTCATTTCGCGGAAATCAGCAATCAGCAATCAATTCAGTCGAATGCGTTCGTGCGAATCCCACGCGCTGGTGTCGGATAAAATCACTTGGTCGCCAGGTTGGAGACCGCTCACAATTTCAATCGTGTTTACCGAGCTCTTGCCCAGCTTGACCGGAGTGCGGACAGCTTGGTTGCTGCCGGCGACGAGTTTAAAAATGCCGACTGTATTGTTCTCTTGTCCAAAGGCCGGCCGACCGACATAAATCACATCATTCAACCGTTCGAGCTCGATGGTACCATCGACACTCAAATCCGGGCGCGCACCCTTCGGCAATTCACCATCAATGCCAACATCGACGGTGACGGTTCCTTGTTCGACTGCGGGATCGACACGAACCACGTGGCCGTTGACCGTGCCATTTCGAGTGTCGATTACGGCGGTTTGATTTATTTGGATGTCCTTTGCCTGCGTTTCCGCGATCTTGACTTGCGCTTTGAGTTTCGTCGGATCCGCCACACGGGCCAGGTTGTCAGCGACTTTAACCCGCTGGCCAATCTCAACCGGCAATTGTTGCAAGACACCTCGCATGCCTGCACGCACATGGAGCGCTTCGACTTGATTTGATTTCAACGTCGCCAGCTGCGTCGCTTGATCGACGGCCGCCTGTTTTGATGCGATCTGCGGTTCGATTGAGTCGCGCGCAAAATTGAGTCGCTTTTCTTCGATTTGGTCTCGATTTGCGAGCTCGGCTTCTTTGACCTTCGATGTTTTGTAGGCGAGTTCGGCAATCAGGCCGTTCTTGGCCAACTGATCGTTCGTCTCCCGTTCCATCTTCGCTTGTTCGTAATCAGAATGAACTGTCGCCGTGGTTGATTCCTGATCGAGCAGCCCGCGCTGTAAATTTGCGCGCAGCGTTGTCAGTTCCGCTTCCGCCGCTTTCGCTTGCAGTTCCGCATCGTGAGCGGCCTGTTCAAGTTCCGGGCTGCTCATTTCCAAAATCTCGGTCTCGGCTTCAACCTTTGCGCCTGGACGCACCAGAATTTTTTCGACGCGGCCCTCCGTGTTGGCCGGAATCCAACGAATCTCTTCCGGAACGAGTGTGCCGAGTCCGCGAACCTGACGGACCATCGGCCCGCGTTTGACCGTGTCGATCCAGACTGTCGAGCGATCGACCGTTGGCACGGCAGGCTTCAATCGCGAGAGCCCAATGGTGGCGAGAATTATTCCGAGCGCGATGGCCGAAATCGTGATGATTCGGCGTTTTCGTTTTTTCGCCGCCACACCGGGCCGCGCAATGTCCATGGCGGAGAGGTTCGAAGTGAAACCGGTTGGTCGCACAATTGTATTTTCAGTTTTTCTCTCGGGATTTGTCATTTGGGGTTGAAATTCCATGTCACATGGCGCCGATCGAGCGCATGAATTCGAGAAGCGCGCGGCCGCAATCGAAGAGCGCCGGTATTGCTGCTACGGTGATGAGAGCGAACACGACTGTTTCGATGATAAAATCATAGCGCGCTTCCCCGTTGAAGTAGTCGCGGCTTATTGTTGTGAAGGACGATCGCGGTGTTCGCGCGCAACGTGTTTTAAATTCGCTAAAACCAAGCGGGCGATAATTGCAATCGGTAATCGGAAATCGGCGGTTCGCGTCACGCTGGCTGTTCTGGATGGATGAAGGTGGCTTCATATTTTAAAATGCTTGGCTCCTTTGAGATGCGTTGTCGTGGCTGATTGGATTCAAATTAAACTCTAGTCGCGCGCCACTATTGCAATGTGCGTGCCACTTCCTTGATCAAAGTCGCAACATGCCGATCATCAGCAACTTGCGATTGTCGATCTTAAGAGCTCAGCGCATGAATCGCTTCACTTGTGGGACGGTATCGTCCCGCTTTTGGGACGAAGATTTGTTATCCTGAACGAAGTGAAGGATCCCCCATTCGTGCTGTTGATCACGCAGCGAAGATGGTGTGACACAAACTCCAACTGTGAGATCCCTCGTCGTCGCTGCGACTCGGGATGGCAACCTAATGCGGCAAACGAAGCAACGCTTCCGCACCGGAACGATCGCCTCGATTCGTTAGGCTAAGCGAGCCGCCGTGCGCTTCAGCAATTTGCCGGCTCAACGCGAGTCCGATGCCCGAGCCTTCAGGCTTTGTCGTGAAGAACGGAACAAAAATATTTGTTGGATTTAGGATCCCCGGCCCTTCGTCACGAACAAAAACTTCCACGCAATCGCTCGCTTTGCGCCAACCGATCACCGCACTTCCGCCAGTTTCGAGCGAAGCATCGACCGCGTTGTGGACGAGATTAATGAGCAGTTGTTCGATCTGCGCCGCATCCGCCACGATTCTAGTTTCTGGACCGGCTAAGACATTCATGCCAAGACGCGGCTCCAGAGTGACGACCCGCCGGACAAGTTCGCCAAGATCAACATCTTCCTTTTGCGGCGGTGGCAAGCGCGCAAGCCGCGCGTACGCGTCCATAAAGCGACTGAGCGAGTCCGCGCGTGCGGCAATCGATTTCAAACCACTGCGCGCGTCGTCTTGCCAATCTGCCGGTTGTGGCTGGCGGCGCAGTAATGCTTCCAAACTTGCGGCAATGGATTTTATCGGCGCCAATGAATTATTCATCTCGTGGCCGAGCACGCGGACAAGACGCTGCCAGGCGCGGCGCTCTTCCTCACGCAATGTTCGGCTGAGATCGGTCAGCACGAGCAGTTCATGGGGCAAACCGCGCTCGCGAAACGTACTTCGCCGCACGCCCCAACGTCCCGAACCTCCCGGAAACGCGAGCGTGAGCGGCGCGTCTTCATTCGAATCCAAACAAACCGCAAGCCCGAGCTCCTCAGCGCTTCGTCCGAGCAATTTGTCCATTGGCCGCCCGAGCAAATGTTCGCCGGCGCGATTCAACAGACGCAAACGCCGGTCGGGATCGAACGTGAACACGGCGACATCGATTTCGGCCATGATCGTGCGAAGCAGCGCGGTCGCTTCGAACGCCCCGAGGCGCTGCACACGCAGCGTTTCGCCAAGCAAATTAACTTCGAGGAGTGCCTCGCCAAGCGCATCGTTTTCGCGAGCACCGCGCGCGCGAATTGAATAATCTCCCTCCCGTAACGCTGCCAAGAGATTCGTCATCGTTTGCAGCGGACGGATAAGGTGCTCGCGCGCGCTGGAGATGAATCCTACAAAACAGCCCAAGATGAAGATGGTCAGCGTCCACTGCACCTTTGCGCTGTAATCGCCAGACCAGAGAATGATAAGGGCAACAGCGGCTGCCGGGGCAACGGCTCCAAAAGTGAGCCAAGTCAGGCGAGTCTCGTGCGAAAGGCGATGTCGATGTTTCGGCGGACGGTTCATTTGCCGGCTGTGATGGCAGGCGTGTCGCTTGCAAGAACGAAAATGTCGCAGCCGGCACGGCTGCCTCTACAGTTCATAAACCGTATTGTTGCAGCCGCCGATAGAATGCGCTGCGACTTAACCCAAGCGCTTCGGCTGCTTTGCGCGCATTGCCGTCATTGCGCGCGAGCGCTTTTTTAATTAGAAATGCCTCGACTTCTTCCAGGCTCATTTCCTCCAGACTGCGCGAATCGCCGCCGGCGCTTGTTAGGCCGAGATCGCGGGCTTTCACTTGTCGATCTTGCGTCATCAACACGGCGCGCTCGATCACGTGATCGAGTTCACGGACGTTGCCAGGAAAAGAATGTTGCAAGAGACGCTCGCGCGCCGACTCATCGAACCCGGTGATTTCTTTTCGGTATCGTCGCGCATGCTGCTGCAAAAAATTGTTGGCTAGCGGCATAATGTCTTCGCGCCGATCGCGCAGCGGCGGCAAGGCGATCTCGATCGTGTTTAATCGAAAGAGCAAGTCCTGCCGGAAGCGGCCAGCGGCGACCTCATCACGCAGATTCGCGTTCGTGGCAGAAATGATCCGGACATTAGCACGCAAAGTTTTGGACGAACCGACTCGCTCAAATTCGCCGGCCTCAATCACACGCAGCAATTTCGCCTGTTGATTGAGCGGGATGTTCGCAATCTCGTCCATGAAGAGCGTGCCTTCGTCGGCTAGTTCGAAGCGCCCGGCACGATCTGTCTTGGCGTCAGTGAACGCTCCTTTCACGTGACCGAACAATTCGCTTTCGAACAGCGTTTCGGAAAGACCTCCCATATTGACGGTGATCATGCTGTGAGAATTTCTCGGCGAAAGCGCATGCAACGCTTGTGCGACCAATCCTTTCCCGGTGCCATTTTCGCCGGTGATCAAAATATTCGCGTCCGAGGGCGCGACCCGTGGAATCATATCCACCACCGGCCGCATGGCCGGCGCTTCCGCGATGAGATTTGGCATGCCACCGCGCAAAAGTTGATTGGCGGCTTCGAGTTTGCGGCCTTTGCGCAATGCGCCGGCCAGCTCGATTTGGGTGCGCACAATGGCCAGCAACCGCTCGTTGTCCCAGGGTTTCGGCACAAAATCGCGGGCGCCGCGCTTCATGGCCTCGACCGCGAGATTAATCGTCGCCCACGCCGTCATGACAACGATCGGCAACGTATTGTCGATCTCCTGGATTTTCGGAATGACTTCGAGCCCTTCTTGCCCGGAGGTGGTGTCGCGCGTGTAATTCAGGTCCATCATCAGCAGCGCGTAATCTTTTTTTCCCAGGGCGCTAAAGATGCCGGCGAGCGATGTGACCGCGTCGGTCTGATAACCTTCGCCCTTGAGCAAAATGCGCAGCGCTTCGAGCACGTCGCGCTGATCGTCCGCGATTAGAATTCTCGTCACCGTCTAACTCTCAACCGCGTTTCCGCCGCGGTGTCAATCCGATCACAACCAAATCCACCGTCACTCGCTACGGAAAATGACCAATGCGACACCAAGGTCTTGTAGCACGCCCCCTCATAAAGCTACTGCGCGCGCAAAGCGATAACTGGATCGACGCGTGACGCTCGGAGTGCCGGCAACAAGCAGGCTATCAGAGCCACACCACTGAGAATCGCAGCGACGCCGAGCAAAGTTGGCAAATCGGTTGCGCCGATGCCGAAAAGCAGGCTCTGGAGCAAACGGGTGCTGGCAAAAACGCCGATCAAGCCAAGCAGAAGACCGGCACCGACAAAGCGCATCCCCTGAACAATGATGAGGCGCAGCACATCGTAACGTTGCGCGCCGAGAGCGAGACGAATTCCAATTTCCTGGGTGCGTTGCGTGACCGAGTAACTCATCACCCCGAAAATTCCGGCGGCGGCAAGGAGCAACGCGATCAGCGCGAACAAACCGACCAGCATCGCGTTCAACCGCGGCTGCGCGATCGATTTGGAAAGATAATCCGGCAGGGTGCGGATCCGATAAACCGGAACGTCTTTGTCTATTTCATTAACGGCGCGACGAAGAGAGCTCATTAGCGCCGATTCGCTCATCTGGCTGCGGACGAAGATCGACACCGATTGAATGGCGAATTGTTGATGAGGAATGTAAATCTGCGGTTTCGGCGCAAGTCGAAGACTGATCAAATGCATGTCCGCGACGACACCAACGATTTCGCGGACCGGTGGCTTACCCGGATCGACCGACCCATTTGGAGTGATGCGTTTACCGATCGGGTCTTCGCCCGGAAAATATTGTTTGGCGAAATTTTCGGATACAATCGCGACCGGCGTCGCATTTCGATCGTCACGATCGGTGAAGGCGCGACCGCGCCGAATCGGAACGCGCATCGTCCGGAAATAATCGGGCGTGACTACGTTGACCTCTGCGATCGGTTGCTGCCCTGCCGCCATTGGATGCTCTTCGACATCGAAGTTGAAACCGATTTCGCTACCGCTCAGCGGAATCCACCAGGCCGCTGCAACCGATTGCACGCCGGGAAATGCGGCGAGCCGATCCAGCAGCTTTTTGTAAAAATCACCTGCTTGCTGCGGCTTGCCATAATTTGTGTCCGGCAGTGCGACTCGCGCGGTCGTGACATTCGTCGGATCGAAACCGGCTGGAACCTTTTGCAGCCGAAGGAAACTTTCCACCAGCAATCCCGCACTCGCGAGGAGCACAAGCGCGAGCACGATTTCAACAACGACCAGCGCGGAGCGAGTCCGATGTCCCCGCGCGCCTTCGGTCGAGCCGCGCGAATTTTCGTTTAAAGATCCCGCGAGATTTGGATGCGATGCCCGCCACGCCGGGAGCAGACCAGCAAAGATTCCGACGCCCAGACTAACGAATGCGGTGAGCGCGAGAACACCAACGTCCGGAGAAATTTCATCGATGCGCGGAACGCTCGGCAGAAAAGCTTTCAGCGAATCGATTCCCCAAATCGCAAGGAGCAGTCCGGCGAAACCTCCGAAAGCTCCCAGCAAAGTACTTTCGACGAGCAGTTGCTTAATAATATGCCAGCGTCCGGCGCCAAGTGCAGCGCGGATGCCGATTTCTCTGTTGCGCGAGAGCGAGCGGGCCAGCAGCAGGTTCGCGACGTTAACGCAGGCAACAAGCAAGACGCAGCCGGCCATCGCGCACAGCATGAGCAGCGCCGAACGGGTGTTGCCAACGATCGCGCTGATTTCCGGCAAAACTTTCCCGCCAGTGTTTGATTTCGAATCGGGATACTGCCGACGCCAGTCCGCGACAATGGTGTCGGTGTTCGCTTGCGCCTGTTGAATCGAAACGCCCGGTTTTAACCGCGCGACGCACCGAAAGAAGTCGTTGTCGCGCTGCTCCGTCATCGGTGTCGAGCCGTCGCTCGTTGCACGTAAAAGCGACATCGAAGTCCAAAGTTCCGGCGGCACCGAGCTGATCGGAAAAGTAAATCGCCGCGGCATTACGCCGATTACCTGAAACTGTTGCCCGTCGAGCGTGACAGATTTACCGATTATGGCGCGATCGCCGCCAAATCGTCGCTGCCACAGTTCGTGGCTCAAAACGACAACGCGATTCCCCGGTTCGTCTTCGTTAGGCAAGAAGGTGCGGCCGAGGACCGGCTGAACGCCAAGCAGTGAAAATAAATCGGCCGAGACTGCTTCGCCTTGAACATGGGTCGCCTCATTTCCATCGGTGAGCGTGCTGACACTCTGATTCGTGTAAACGGCAACACGTTCGAAAACCTTGTTTTGATGACGCCAATCGACGTAATCGAGATACGATATTGAATTGATCTCCGTTCCGGGATCAGTTTTCTCACGAGTATCGTATTCACCAAGAGCGACCAGATTTTGCGGATCGTGGAACGGAAGCGGCCGCAGCAAGACCGCGTTCAGCACACTAAAGACGGCCGTGTTGGCGCCAATTCCGAGAGCAAAAGTCAAAACGACAATGGCGGTGAAGAGCGGCTGCTTACCAAGAACACGAAATGCGTAACGAAGATTTTGCATAAGTCACTCCGATCGGAGGGCGATGATTGGATCGACGCGTGAGGCGCGGCGCGCGGGAATCCATGAGGCCAAAAGAGTTGCGCTAAAGAGAAGAAGGCCGACTCCGAGATAAATTTTCGGATCGATCCCCTTGACTTCGAAAAGCACGCTCTGCATTGCGCGCGAGAGGGCGAACGCGCTGAGCAGACCAATCGCCGAACCAATCAAAAGCAATTGCATTCCGTGGGAAAGCACGAGCGCACGAATCTGGGTTGGTTGGGCGCCAAGGGCGAGGCGGATACCGATTTCGCGGACACGCTTGAGCGTTGTATAAGCGAGAAGTCCGTAAAGGCCGATGGTCGCGAGCAGAAGCGCGAGGCCGGCAAAGACAGAAAACAAAAAGGTCAACAGACGTTGCGCGCCCCAGGTCTCCTGAACGCGATTGGTCATCGGCCGCGCATCGAAGACCGGCAGTGAAGGATCAACCGCACTGACGGCATCACGAACCGCACGATCGAGCGCCGCAGACGCCATCGTCGATCTTACGAAGAGGGTGAGACTGGTTCGCTGGGCCTGGCCTAACGAACAGTAAATCACCGGCAACGGCGCCATTTCATCGATCGCGTGAAATCGCATTCGCCCGACGACACCGACAATTTCTGACATCACGTAGTTTTCGTTGTCGTTGCCGGGATCAACGCCAAGACGTTTGCCGATTGGATTTTCGCCGGGAAAATATTGTTCGGCCATGGCCTGATCGATGATGATCACACGCGGCGAATCTTTGGTGTCGCGCTCGTTAAACGCGCGACCCCGCAAAAGCGGCACCTTCAGTGTTGAAAAATAATCCCCGCCGACAACTTCGAGATCGCTGTTCAACATATCTGAAGGCTGAGGACGCGGATTTTCTTCACGCCAGAAACCCGTTTGCCATCCACCCATCAGCGGACCGTTCGAGCTCACGGCTGCGTTTTGCACACCGGGCAGACCACGCACTTTGTCGAGCAACGCCTTAGCAAAAGTATTGATCTTGTCGCGGTTGTTGTACCTTTGCCACGGTAATTCGAAGCGCGCAGTGAAGAGCGCGCGCGGTTCGTAGCCTAGTGAGAGCGATCGCAGTCGCGAAAAACTTTTCAGCACGAGTCCCGCTGCGACCAACAATGTCAGCGTGATGGCGATCTCGCTGATCACAAGCCAGTCCCGCGCACGCTTGGCGGATGGCGGATCGCCACTTCCGGAAGAACCAGTTTTCAAGGCAAGTTGAACGTCAGCGTGCGATGCTTGCCAGGCAGGCCAAAGGCCAAAAAGCGCAGTGGTGAGCGAAGCGACCAGAAACGTGAAACCGAGCACCGGAAGATCGAAAGAAATTTGGTGAAATCGCGAAACGTCTCCCGGACTCAAGGCGATCAAGCCATCTCGCACCCAAATCGCTAGGAAAAAGCCGAGCACTCCGCCGAGAAGCGCGATCAAAAGACTTTCAATTAACAGCTTCTTGACGATTTCTCCGCGAGTTGCACCAACTGCGACGTGAACCGCAAATTCTCTCGAACGCGCAGCGCCTCGCGCGGCAAACAGATTTGCCAGGTTCGCGCAGGCAATCAGCAGCACCAACCCAACTGCACCCAAAAGCAATCCGAGATTGGTCCGATACTTTCCAACCAGATTTTCGAGCAACGGCGTGACTTTGGCCGTTTCGTTTCCATTGGTGTCCGGATACGTTTTCTCCAAACGCGCGGCAATGCCTTTCATTTCAGCGCGCGCTTGATCGACAGTGACGCCCGCTTTGAGCTTGCCCCAGACGAAAATCATCGGGTGATGGGAACGATCCATCCAGGCCGGATTGTTGCTGCGCCGCATAATCGAAAACCAGGCGTCGCTGTCTTGCGGCGAAGTCATTTGCGGCGGCATCACGCCAATGACGGTAAAATTCTGATCGTGCAGATTGATCGAACGCCCAATTACACTCGGATCGCGATTGAACGCGCGCTGCCAGAGATGATCACTGATCACGACCACCGGCGGCGCGCCGACTTTATCTTCATCTTCACTGAACGTGCGACCGATTTCCGGTGGCAGGCCGATGATATTGAAAAAATTCCGAGTGACCGACGCGCACGACACGCGTTCAGGTTCCCGCCCAGAAATCCCGCTCAGATTTCGCGATTCCTTGTGGGTGGCGGCGAGATGTTCGAAAACCGTATTGTCATTTCGCCAGTCGAAATAGTCGGGGAGCGCAACCGAGTAATCCTGGCCCGGTCCGGAGGATTCGTTTAACACCATTATCCGGTCCGCATCCGGATAAGGCAGCGGCCGCAGAAGCACCGCGTTGACAATGCTAAAGATCGCGGTGTTGGCGCCGATCCCGAGTGCGAGCGTGATGATGGCAACGGCAGCGAACACCGGATTCTTGATCAACTGCCGAAAAGCCAAACGAAGATAGTTCATGATCATTCGTAACGAAGCGCGATTATCGGATCGACCTTGGTCGCGCGATGCGCCGGGAT
>Ga0210399_10005229_pt1 | contig 10081 bp, 8 predicted proteins | sample IncBWC14MmetaG_FD_150865 | JGI IMG/M metagenome (GOLD analysis project Ga0210399, IMG submission 150865) | Forest soil microbial communities from Barre Woods Harvard Forest LTER site, Petersham, Massachusetts, United States - Inc-BW-C-14-M | ecosystem: Environmental > Terrestrial > Soil >...
ATCGATGTAGTAGGCCAGCCACTCGAGCTCGTGTAGGTTCTTGATCGGGATGGAGCTGTCGAAGAGAGAGGCATTCCTCTTGGGATCGAGTACGACAGTCGCTCCTGCGCCTAGCGTTTCGGTGAAATTGCGCTCCATCACTGTGTCAGTGTTGATAGTCCATTCGACCCAGTCGTAATCCTTGAAACCCCAGACGGCCGGGAAACGCTGGGGTTGCTCGCTGTAGATCTCGACTGGTTCCGGCGGTGAAGCTTTGCGCGACCAGAGCGGCGGGAACTTCACCGCCGCGTCGAGCTTGACCATGTTCGCCTCGTTGACCTGAAAACTCCCGCCCGCGTCTGCCTTGCGTAGGCGCGTGAAGATGAAGTTGCGGGTACCGTCGAATGCGTCCAGGCGACCGAAGCCGGATGTCGGATGCTTGGGGTCCCGCCGGTCCTTGGCGACGTTAATGACGGCGAGCAGTTCGAGCCGCGCGTCCAGCCTGTCGCGGCGCAGCAGCAGGTTCGCGCCGTAATAGACGAGCGTCGCCGGGCGAACGAACGGCGCAGCGACCCCGTAGCGCCCGTAATCTTGCCGTCCCAGGCGCTTGAGCGCCCGCCACCGCTTGCCTGGATCACTTATCGCCACCGTCAGCGCGTCGACGGCGTCCGAGTAGAAAAGCTGCAAATTGAACATGTTGGGGGCGCCATCGACCCGCACGGCTTTGCCGTCGTGGTGCAGCTCGCCGACATGGCAGGCCGCGCAGGTGACCCCGGCGAAGTCCATTCCGAACGTGAATGGGTTGGATGACACTGCCAGGCCCACAGGCAATCCATCGTCGCGTCCCGGGTCGGGCAAAAGGCCGTAGCGCTCAAGGTTCTCGACGAATGGCTTGGTGGCACCGGAGTCGGCGACGTCGACCGCGGTCAGCAGGATCCAGGGCGCGATCTCCGAGCCTTGCGAGAGGTGGTAGAATTTTTCCTTCTGCCCGGGCGTCAGGCCGTTGCGATAGTCCGCGACAATCGACGGATCAGGACGGCTGTATTTAACGTCCAAAGTATTGTCGAGCAGACCGCTGATCATCGGAATGGCGTACAAAATGGCAGCAAGCAGGTAGAGGCCAGCGAGGGTCCCCAGCACGTAGGTCAGAAGGCGAACGAGCCTCATTGCGGTCTCCTCCTGGAATGGCACGAGGCCGTCATTGACAGATAAACACCTTCAGCGCGCCCAACAGCGCCTTCGGATTGTACTGGCCCTGAAAAACCGGCGGCGGCGCAGGGCCGCGCTTGAGCAGAAGGTGAACAGCCTCCCACGCCGTGCGGGCGGAGTACTCGATGGTGAAGGCTATATCCCGCGGAACCTCCACGTACTGGCCGATCAGACCGAGATTGGTCGACCCCTCCGGAACCACCGGGGGCCTGTCGGTACGGCTGCGCGGCAGCCAGATGTTGTTCACGTAGGGCATGTCGCAGGGGATGCAGATCGATGACCGCATGATCGTATTCAGCTGCCGGTCGAACCGCAGTTGCCGCAGCACCTCCTGCAGGATCTCCGCGCCTGTGCATTCATCCATGCGTTTCGGCACAAAATCGCCGTTGCGTTCCGGATACAAGCCGTAGCCCCACCAGACGTACGTACCGGGCGGCTGGCCGATGACTTCCGGCTGGAGGAAGATCGTCAGCGACAGTAGCCAGCCCGAGTCTTTCAAGGTCACGAGCCCACCGCTTCCTGGCTCGCTGCCGGTCAGCGCGGACAGCTGGTCGAGGAATTCAGTTCCCGTCGTGGTAACCGTGAAGGTCACCCAGCGCGAGTCGGGCACCCGGGCTTCGCCGAAGAACACGTCGGGATTGCCGAAACCCGTGCGCCCCTGCGCCAGGCGTTGCCACAGCGCCCAGGTCCGTCCGCTGCGCCGCGGCGGTGGCGCCTCGGTCATCGATCCTACCGAGACATCGGCGGCCTGCGATCCGGTAGTGACCAGCACGAGATCCTCCGGCCCGACCGCAACCGAGGCCGACGCACCGTCCCGCTCATAGTCGAGCCGGTTGACGGTTATGCGGCCTGGCGACGGCGCAAATCCGATGTCCCGGACAAGGGCGCTGGTCAGGAAGTTCACGCCGCGCGGGCGCAGCCAAGCGACCATCGGTTCGATGAACGATTGGTACTGGTTGAAGGGCGTGCGCAAGACGTGCTTCATGTCTGACAGGTCTGGGAACAAGGCCAGGGCCCGGTTCATGTAGCGCCGAAACTCCGTCGCGCTGTGCCGCGGCAGCGACCCCATGATTGTCGACCAGAGCAACCAGAATTCGGTCGTAAAGAACCGCGGGGAGAAGAACTCCTCGATGCGCCGCCCGTCCAGCATCGATTCGGGCGTCAGCGCAAGCCGCGCGAGGTTGAGGCCGTCGCGCAGGCTCAGGCCGAAATGCGGGCTATGCTCAACGTGGCCATTGCGATCGATGATGTGCGCCCGGTCATTGAATGGGTGGCGCGCATTGAAGGTGAAGAATTCGTCCTTGACGGAGATATTCGGATCGCTTGCAGAGGGGATCGCCTGAAGCGGGTCGAATGTACAGCGGAATTCCGAGTCAAAGACGGAACCGGGCAGGCTGTAGCCGGTCTCCGCGCTGCCGCCCAGCGAGAACCCGCCACCCATCTGCTGATCCGCTTCGTAGATGGTGATGTCCTGGCCGGACACCCCCGCGTTCCGGATGAGATACGCAGCCGCCGCCAGTCCGCCAAACCCGCCACCGACGATATGCGCCTTCATCTGCCCCTTCCCTGGATTCCGGGTTTGAAAGGCCTCCCAACCGGAGTGCGTTCAAGCAAGCAGCGAATCGTGACTTTAGCAGAAAGAGGGCGCTCCGTATTTCGTTGCAGGCTCAGTGAATCAGAAGGAATAATTTCCTTGACGCGGACTCCGCTCCTGTGCTCATGTCACTCGCATGTCAGCCGCCGAGACCGCCCCCAAACCCAACCGCTTCAGCGGCCTCCTCGCCCTCGTGCGCCAGCTCATCGACTACGGCAGACACCTCGCCACCACGCTCCGCGGCAACCCGCACCCGCTCGGGGCCGGCGACTTCGCGGAAATCCTCGCGCGCATCACCCGCGGCCTGCTCCGTGCCGAGGCCCTCGAAGCCAGGCTGATCCGCAGCGCCGCCCGGCCGGCCGGTTGCGGCCGGCCCCGTCGTCGCGATTCATCGCTCGCTGCCGGCAGCTACAGCTCCAGCCGATAAAACCGCGCCGCGGCGCCGCTGAACAGGTCGGTCTTTTCCGCCGCACTCGCCCCGCGCGCCAGGATCTTGCAGGCGTTCCAGAACGGCGCGTAGGCGTACGAACCCTTGTCCACCGGAAAGTTGCTCTCGAACATGCCGCGCGCGGCGCCGAACGCCTCGACGCACGTCTCAACATACGGCTTCCATGCCGCGGCCAGCGCCTCCGACGACGGCGGATCGGCCTTCTCGTGAAAGTCAAAGCCGTTGATCCGCATCGCCATGCCGCCCAACTTGACGAACACGTTGGGGCACTTCGCCAGCGCGCGGATCGATGCTGACCAGTGGGAAAAAACCTCGTCGCGCTTCCCGCCATAGACACCGATGCCGAGCGGCCCGCCGACATGGTTCAGCACGATCCGCGTGTCGGGAAACGCCTGCGCCAGCGCCGTCAGTTCGTCGATCTGCGGATGATACAGCCACGCGTCGAACGACAGGTTCAGCGGCGCCAGCCGTGAAAAACCCTCGCGGAACGTCGCATCGGCCATCAGCCCGGGCGGCGGCGCATAGGCCGGATTCATCAGCGTCGGATCGCCATCCCACGCGGTGATATGACGGATGCCGCGGAACCGCCCGCCGCCGGCGCGTATATGCGCCTCCAGCACCGCCTGCACGCGTGCGCCCGGCCGCAGATCGGCGTGCCCGACGATCCCCGCACAGACCTTGGTCGGCCCATAACCGCCCGACGCGCTCATCGCCGCCACGCCGTTGACAAACTCGGTCTCGCCGACCGGCTTCATCTCCTCCGGCCCGCTCGCGCGATGCATCGAGCGGCATTGCACGAACACGGTGGCGACGATGTTGTGCCCCGCGTTCGTATCGGCCAGCAGGTCATCCAGCATGTAGCGCCAGTCTGGCCGCTCCCACAGGTGATGATGCGGATCGACGATCGGCAGATCGGGCTCCAGGATCGCCTCGGTGCGCCGCGCGAGCCAGTCATCGCGGACCGGCAGATACGGACTGCTGGCAGGCTGCGTCGTCGTGCTCATGGATGCTACTTCCCCAATGCCGAGGGGATGCTAGAGCGGATCGCGTGCGACCGTGAAGGGCATGGCGCACCACCGCTTTCGCCGACGATGCGGGCAACACGGCGCTATTTTCGACGACGGAGCCCAGGAAGAGCGCCGGTTGCCTTTCAGCCCCGCATTTTTCACCGGGCACGCCGCTGTTTCGCGTGGACAGGCGATAGCCGGAATGCTGGACTACCCTGGTCGGGCGACGCCGCGGACGCCAAGCGGCGAGCCCGCCAGGGGAGATTTCACAATGTTCCAACATCTGCTGTCGCGGGTCCTGTTGTTGTTGGCCTTGGGAAGCGTAACGCCGGCTTTGGCTCAGGAGTCTCAGCTCGATGTCGTACTGAAGCGCGACAAACTCATTGTCGGCACGTACAGTACGTCGCCACCACTCGCCTATGTCGACGAGAAGGGCGATCTGGTCGGCTTCGAGATCGACCTGGCGCACGAGCTTGCCAAGGACCTGCTTGGCGATCCCAAGAAGGTCGAGTTCGTGGTGTTGCAATCGGATGGGCGCTTTCCGGCTGCACTATCGGGCAAGATCGACCTGGGTCTGTGCTCCACCACGATCACCGGCGACCGTGCGGCGCGCATTGCTTTCACCCGCCCCTATATCGACACGGGCAACAGCGTGATCGTACGCAAGGACGCCGGCATCAAGACAATTCAGGAGCTCAATGACTCCAAGTTCACCTATGCGATCCTGAATGTTCCGCCAGCGATCGAGCGCGCGAAGATCGTGCTGCCCAATGTGAAACAGCTGCTGCTGGACAGCCCGTCGGCCCTTTTCCTTGCGGTGAAGACCGGCCGCGCCACCGCGTTCAACATCGACAAACCGATCGCCGACTACTACGAGCACGAGAATTCCGATCTGATGCGGCTCGACGTCAGCGGCACGCCGTTCGCCTACGTGCAGCAGGACTCGATCTTCCTCAAGCCGGGCGATTTCAAGTGGTGGCTGTTCCTCGACACCTGGGTGGGTGAGCTGCGCTCCGGCTCACGCTACACCCAATATGTCGCGTGGTATCAGAAGTGGCTGCACAAGGATCCTCCGCCGCAGCGCTTCTACGATTTCAACAAGTACTGACGTGCCGTTCGATCCGCATTTCATCGCCCGCCTGATCCCGGCGCTTGTCGAGGGCGCCGAGGTCACGGTGGAACTTGCGGTCCTTACCATGGCGATCTGTCTGGTATGGGGATTGGTCGTCGCGCTGGCATACGGTATGCGCGGCCCACTCGGCTGGATCGCCGGCATCTATATCCAGGTGGTGCGCAACACGCCGCTGCTGGTCCAGTTGTACATCGTCTATTTCGGTCTCTCGATGATTGGCATGGGCCTGTCAGGATTCGCCTCCGGCCTGCTCGCGCTTTGTATTCAGAACGGCGGCTACGTCGCCGAAATCTATCGTGGTGGATTGCAGGCGGTGAGTCCGCGCCAGCACGAAGCCGGCCGTGCGCTCGGCATGCGGCGCTGGACCCTGTACACCACGGTCATTTTGCCACAGGTCGTCGCGCGTATCATCCCACCGCTGACGAATCAGGCCATCAGCATCACCAAGGACACGTCGCAGGTCGCAGCCATCGCCGTAATGGAAATGATGAAGGTAGCACAGGTCTGGGTGGAATCATCCGCCAATACCTACGACGTCTTCCTCGGCGTGGCGATCATCTACCTCGCATTGACGTCGGTCATCAATTTGGCGGGCAAGCTGTTCGAGCGCAAGCTTGCATTCGTGCAATGAAGGAATTCGCGCCCCTGCTGCACGGCTACTGGTACCTGCTCCGCGGCGCGGGCATGACCGTGTTGATGGCCGGCGTCGCGGTGCTTCCCGCCACGCTTTGCGGCATCGTGATCGCACTCGCGCAGGTGTTCGGCAACCGCTTCGCACGCGGCGCGGTCGTGGCGTATCTGTTCGTAATCCGCGGCATACCGCTGCTGGTGCTGCTGACCTTTGTCTACTACCTGCTGCCGCTCACCGGCATCGATTTGCCGCCGTTCTGGGGTGTCGTGCTGGTGCTCGCGTTCTACTACGCGGCGTTCATGAGTGAGGTGTTTCGTGCCGGCATCCTGTCCCTGCCGCGCGCCCAATGGGATGCCGCGCGCAGCCTCGGCATGACGCGGCAACTGATGATGCGGATCGTGATCTTCCCACAGGCGCTGCGGCTCGCGGCGCCACCGTTTGTCAGCCTCTGCGTCAGCCTGGTGAAGGCGACCTCGCTGGTGTCGATCGTCGGGCTGTGGGAGCTCACGATGGCAAGCCGCGAGATCGTCGAACGGACCCTGGCGCCATTCCAGATCTTCATCGGCGCCGCCTGTGTCTATTTCTGCATCTGCTACACACTGGCACTGTATGGAAAATACCTTGAACGACGTGCACTCGTTGGACATTGAACCAGCACGGGCGCAGCAGCGTCCGATGCTGGAGATCGCCGGCGTCAGCAAGCGCTTCGGCACGTTGGAAGTGTTGCGCGATGTCTCGCTTTCGGTTCGCAGCGGAGAAGTTGTCGTGGTGATCGGCCCCAGCGGTTCGGGAAAGACCACGCTGCTGCGCTGTATCAACATGCTCGAGGACTACGAACAGGGAACCGTGGTCGTGGACGGCGAGCCGGTCGGCTACAGGTTCGAAAGCACTACCGGCCGCCGCCAGCGCATGTCGGAGCGCGACATCGCAGCCTCGCGCGAGAAGATCGGCATCGTGTTCCAAAGCTACAACCTGTTCCCGCACATGACCGCGTTGCAGAACATCGTCGCCGCACCGGTTCGCGTCAGGGGCATTCCGCGTGCGAGGGCGGAGGCACGTGCCCGCGAACTGCTTGCCATGGTCGGACTGTCGGACAAGGCATCGGAATATCCGGTTCGTCTATCGGGCGGACAGCAGCAGCGTGTCGCGATCGCCCGCGCGCTGGCGATGGACCCCAAGATCATGCTGTTCGATGAGGTCACGTCGGCGCTGGATCCGGAGTTGGTCGGCGAGGTACTGGCCGCCATTCAGCAGCTTGCGCGCGACGGCATGACCATGATTGTCGTTACGCATGAGATGAGCTTCGCCCGCGATGTGGCCGACCGCATCGTGTTCATGGACGGCGGCGCCATCGCCGAACAGGGCGAGCCCGATCAGGTGTTCTTCGCGCCTCGCTCCGAACGGGTACGGCTGTTCCTCAAACGTTACAACGATCGCTACCGCATCTGAACGTCACGCAGTTGCGGCCTGTATCGACTCGCCGATGATGCCGACGATGCGATCCAGCGTCGCCTCGGGCGTCATCAGCGGCGGCGCGATGCAGAGCGAATCGCCACTCACCGGTGTCCCGCCGCCGCCACGCTGGCGAATGATCAGACCGCGCTTCATCGCCTCGGCCACCACGCGTCCGCCCAGACCGATCGCCGGCTTGCGGCTCGCCTTGTCCTCGACAAGTTCGACGCCGCACATCATGCCGAGCCCGCGCACGTCGCCGACCGCGGGCAGGCTGCGCAGCGTTTCCAGTCCAGCCAGCAGCCGCTTGCCCATGACCGCGGCGCGTTCCGGCAATCCCTCCTGCTCCAGGATGTCGATGTTGCGCAGGCCGACCGCGCAGCACACCGGATGGCCGGAATAGGTCGCCGCATGCATGAAGCGCTCGTCCATCGGCGCATCCTCCATCACCCGGTGCACCTGCTTGGACACGAGAACGCCGCCGAGCGGCAGGTAGCCGCTGGTGACCCCCTTGGCGAACGACACCAGGTCGGGTTCCACATTCCAATGTCCCATTGCGAACCAGCGCCCGGTCCGGCCGAAACCGGTGATCACTTCGTCCGCGATCAGCAGCACGTTGTGGCGGTCGCAGATCTGGCGCAGACGCGGGAAGTACGTCGGCGCTGGCACGATGACACCGCCGGCACCCATCACCGGTTCGGCGATCACCGCGGCGATCGTGTCCGCGCCGTGCGCCTCGATCGCTGCCTCCACTGCATCCGCCGCCTCGATGCCGGCGTCACCGTTGCCGGGCCAGCGATACGGATAGGGCGGCGCCACTTGCAGAAATTCCGGCACCAGAGGGCCGAACATTTTGTGGTAGCCCGGCAGGCTGGTCGCACTCATCGCCGCCAGCGTCACACCGTGGTAGCCGTACTGACGCGAGATGATCTTCACCTTGTTCGGCTTGCCCATCCGCTTCCAGTGGTAGCGGGCAATCTTGAACGCGCTCTCATTGGATTCCGCGCCGCCCGTGGTGAAGTAGGCCGCCGCCATGTTGGAATACGCCAAACCGACGATGCGCTCCGCCAGCCGGATGGCCGGTTCATTGGAGAAACCCGCGTAGGCCGATGCATACGCCAGCTTCGCCATTTGCGCTGACGCCGCATCGGCCAGTTCCTTGCGGCCATGGCCGACGTTCACGTTCCACAGGCATGACAGGCCGTCGATGTATTCCTTGCCATCCGCGGTGCGTAGCATCGCGCCGCGTCCCTCGACGAAGATCTGTGCTCCCGCATGTTCCTTTGGGTGATGCAGCGGATGGATCAAATGGCGCCGGTCGGAGTCGAGCAGCGCCTCGCTGGTTGCCGCGTGATCATTCATTTCCCGATCTCCTGTTGCGCCGAACGCTTCGCCTGCCATTGGCCTCTGCCGAACTGGCTGAGATTGACCGGACCACGGTGGCTGTCGGTGGCGCTGCCGAGCAGCACTTCGCCCGTCATACGGTCGGAGTCAGCAGTACCTTCGAAACGGTAGGCGATTGCGCTGCCCTCATGGCGTGCTTCGAATTCCATGAGGATATCCCGGGCGGTCAACCTGCCGACCACCTTGCCGGCAAACTGCTCGGATTCCTGGCTACCGGTCAGCCGACTGCCCTGTTGTTGCAGGCGTAGTCTGTGTGAGCGTTGGCCATGCAGGAACCGCACGTGCAGGGACCACTCGCCTGACAGGTCAATCAGCGGCGGAGGTTCCCTCGCCGGCTCAACCGAACGTGCAGTGGCTAACGTGGCGGCGACTGCCTTGCCGACCTCGGCGGCTTCGCCAGGCTGGAACTGGAACGGATCGATGACCACCGAATTCGCGGTCGCCGCGGTGTCGTCGATCATGATGCGCGGCGTGCCGTCGAGCAGGCGCGCCCGCAAGCCCATGCCGTCCAGCGCGATGCCATCCCAACGCACGCGGAGCGCCGGAACGCGCACCACGCCGGCGGGTGCGATCACAACGCTGCTCACACCGGGCACTTCCGCAACCCGCCGAGCGATCTCCTGAAGATCGTCGTGCCAGCGCTGCAACTCGGCGATCTCGTCGCGCTCCTCCAGCCAATACTCGACGGCGGTCAGCACCCCGATCACGTCCTCTTTGGAAACCTTCATCGGCCGGCCGAATGCCTGGTGCGGCGAGGCGTTGCGCCACGCCGCCTGCACCAGGTTCTTGTTGCCGAGCAGCAGGCCGCTGGTCTGCGGTCCGCGCAGGAATTTTCCGCCGCTGTAGATCACCATATCCGCACCGCGCACGAGCCAGGGACTCGGCCGCTCCAGGTGCTCCGACGCCGCGTCCACCAGGATCGGAATGCCAAGCGGCTTTACCCGCGCGACGATCTCCTCCAGGCGCACACGCGAGTTTTCCTCGTTCGTGCCAAGTATCGCCACCATCGCCACCGGTTCGGCCAGCGCGGCATCGAGATCGGCGATCGAGTCGATCTCGACGATATGCGCGCCGACCATGCGGATCGCCTGATCATAGGCGAAGCGCTGGTTGCGCGGCAGGATCACGCGGTTCACCCAGCCGTCGGTGAACGGCAGCCGCAGCATGCGCACCGGGTCGTTGCCGGCGACGCACGCCGCCGACGCCAGCGCCACTGCTGCGGCGC
>Ga0210399_10005230_pt1 | contig 10080 bp, 9 predicted proteins | sample IncBWC14MmetaG_FD_150865 | JGI IMG/M metagenome (GOLD analysis project Ga0210399, IMG submission 150865) | Forest soil microbial communities from Barre Woods Harvard Forest LTER site, Petersham, Massachusetts, United States - Inc-BW-C-14-M | ecosystem: Environmental > Terrestrial > Soil >...
CGGCTACCGTGCCGAGCTAAAGAAAGTACGCGACTCGCTGGCCGAGATTCAGAAAGACTATGAAAGCGCCGGGTATCAGGTGCAGTCTGTGCGCATCACGACTCAGCCCTTTCCGGCCTACGTGAAGGGTATGTCGCGACCGGACGCGCTGAAATTCCTGCAAGAGTTAGATGCGCTTTCCATTCAGGGAAACTATGCCTTCAACATCGGTCCAGCGATGATGAGTGACGCTCAGGATCCGGCGATGATGGAATTGCTGGCTGAGACTTTATCCTCAACCAAAAACCTGGTTGCCAGCGCACACATCGCAAATCAACAGGGGATCCAGTGGAAGGTGATCGCGGCAACGTCACGAATGCTCAAGCACGTCTCCGCTCACTCTCCGAACGGCGTTGGCAACTTCAACTTCAACGCCACCGCGATGCTGGCGCCGTACACACCGTTCTACAACGGCTCCTATCACCTCGGGAGTGATCTGAATGATCGATCTGCCGGCGGGGCGGGTGTGAAGTTTGCTGTAGGACTGGAGTCCGCCAATGTCGTGCAGGAGGTGATGCAGGCCAATGCTGGCGATCATGCTGGCGCTTCCGCCGCGCTGCGACGTGAACTGGGGCGCCACGCACAGGATGCCGAAACAGTCGCGCAGCGAGCAGCAAAGCAAGTCGGTTGGGAGTACCTCGGCATCGATCCGACGCCTGCGCCACTCAAAGATGTGTCGATCGGCGCGGCCATCGAAAGCTTCACTCGGAATCCGCTCGGTTCGAGCGGTACGCTAACCGCCGCGTGGCTCATCACGGAAGCCGTGCGCTCCTTGCCGGTGAAGCACATTGGTTACTCCGGCTTGATGCTGCCGGTGCTCGAGGATGGTCGCATCGCCCAGCGCTGGAGCGAAGGCCGCGTAACGCTGGACGCGTTGCTTTCCTATTCCTCGGTCTGCGCCACCGGGCTTGACACCGTTCCGCTTCCGGGAGACATCAGCGAGGAACAGCTCACGCGCATCCTGGGAGACGTAGCTGCACTGGCAGTTAAGTGGAACAAGCCGCTCACCGCGCGTCTGCTGCCGGCGCCGGGAAAGAAATCCGGCGACATGACTGAGTTCGATAACCCCTTTCTCGTAAATGCAAAGATACAGCCGTGAGTTGTAACCAAGTCGGCAGTTACAGACAACAATTTCCATAATGGAACGCGTTATCTCCTTGTATCGCTTTGGTTTGTACTGAGCACTCGACGAATCGTCACAAATCTGTAACTTTTCATCGCACGCCGCTCGCAAAATGTTCATCCTTCGCAGTCGTTCATGTTTTGCGATAGCACCCCTGTAACTTGAAGGTCAATCTGGCAGTCGCTAATGTTGGGTGCTGTTGTCGGTCCCCAAAATCCGAACATTCTGCACGAGGACTAGCACGATGAAAGCACTGAAAGTCTTATCGTTGTTCATTTCGCTCACCGGCGTGATCGCCCTGGCACAAGAGGCAGCTACCACTCCCAACACAAACGATGCCAGCCAGTCCAAGGCCACGGTTCATGTATATCGCTACAAGCAGTTTGTGGGTGGTGCCCTGGAGCCTTCTGTCTACTGCGACGAAGCACAACTGGCGCGCATGGACAATGGCCGCTACTTTGCAATCAAAGTTGATCCTGGCAAACACACCTTCCGGTCTAACGACACGCAATCAGGAATCGAATTGGATGCCAAGGCTGGGCAGGAATATTTCGTTCGCGTAGAGATCGCCACCGGATTTGCGAAGGGGCATGGTCGCCTCATTCTCATGTCGCCGGAACAGGGTAGCTATGAGTTGAAATCCAAGAAGCTCAAGCCCTTGGACGCGAGCAAGGTAGTAGACAAAACCCGGGTCTCGATAGAAGAAGTCGGGAGTGCACGGGAGACTGCTTCGAACGCGGCCGCTGAGCCAACTCACAACTAAGCGCCTCGTGACCCCACAATCTTGTTGTATCCACTAGTTCGGGGCTTTGGTCCTGAAGCGGTTTGCTATCGAACCGTAGGCCGCCAAAGCCCATCTCAAGAAGGACAGCTAATTCAGGCGCCAGCCGGTCCAAGCTCACCTGTCCGATCCAGACCCTCGATCATTGCAGGCACTTCTCCATCCAAGTGACATCCCAGTAGCGACCGAACTTCCGGCCTACTTCTGTGAAGGTTCCGACTGGACGGAATCCGAAGCGCAGGTGCAGAGCATTGGAAGCAGGGTTGGGTTGTGCGATTCCTGCCACTACCCGATGAACGTCCTCGTTGTTCAACAGATGAAGGATCTGGGCATATAGCTTTGTACCAACTCCTTTGCCTACCATATCGGGACTGCAGGCTACGCTAATTTCGACAGTGGTCTCATATGCCTGCTTAGGACGAAATCGTCCGGTCGCCACGTAACCGAGGAACCGTGAGCGTTCATCTTCGGCCACGAGTATGCGGTAACGCTTGCCATCGGAGTGCTCATTGAACCATCCGATTCGCTCCTCAGGCGTGAACGCGGCCACGTCGAAAGTGATGTGCGTGTTTTGGATGTAGTGATTCTGAATTTCGGTAAGGGCGGGCAAATCGTCCAATGTTGCGGGTCTGATGTTGGTCAAGGAATCGTGCATAGCAGCACTAGCGGTCATATCGAAGCTGGGATAAATCGAATTTGGGATGAAGAGACGCAGCACGTGGCGTCTCTACCGCAATTCACTACTCCTGCGGATCGACTGTCGCCCCACTGGGAACGATTGGCTGAGGACGGCTCGGGGGGCGCACGTCTACTCGCGGGCCATTGGCAGCTTGTTGGACTGGTGGACCGTTCTCGTGGCGCGGATGGTAGGCGGCGCGCTCGTCGAACTTGCCGAAGATCATCTTTCCGGCGGTTGTCTGAAGTACTGACGTGACCGCGATGTCCACGTTCTTGCCGATCATCTTGCGCGCGTTATCGACCACTACCATCGTTCCGTCGTCCAGGTAGGCGACGCCCTGGTTGTATTCCTTGCCCTCTTTCAGGATGAAGACGCGCATAGCCTCGCCCGGCAGCACAATGGGCTTGAGCGAGTTTGCCAGCTCATTAATATTCAGCACCTCGACACCCTGAAGTTGAGCCACCTTATTAAGGTTGAAGTCGTTGGTGATGATCTTCGCTTCGTACAGCTTGGCCAGCTCGATGAGCTTCAGGTCAACTTCGCGGACGGAGGGGAAATCGTCTTCGACGATCTGCACGTTCATCGTGGCCATCTTCTGAATACGCTGCAGGACGTCGAGGCCGCGACGTCCGCGGTTGCGCTTAAGCGAGTCTGCGGAATCGGCTACGAGCTGGAGCTCGCGGAGTACGAACTGCGGAATGACGACGACGCCGTCGAGGAAGCCGGTCTCGGCGATGTCGGCGATGCGGCCGTCGATGATGACGCTCGTGTCGAGGATCTTGCAGCTACGCTTGCCGGTCTTCTCCGAACCGAAGATTCCGCCCAGGGCGGCAAGGTTGAGCAGGTCGCCCTTGTTGGCGCCAACAATCAGGCCAACGTAAGACATCAGCAGCATGACGAAGAGCTGAAGGAAGTGCTGTGTACGTCCGGGTTCGATGGCATCGCGCAAAACCAGGCTGAACAGGTAGGCGCCGAAGATTCCCAGAATGCTACCGATGACCGCGCCGATCAGGCGCTTGAGGCTGACGATCCGCAGGCGAGCCTCGAAGAGCACCACGCCAAAGCCAATCACTGCCCCAGCTCCGGCGGCCTCCCAGCTCTCAAGCGAGAACGGTCGCAGCACGAAGCATGCGATCGCTACCACAAGAATGAAGACAAAACGTATGAATAAAAGGTCCAACTGGACCTCCCCAAATAAGCGTGGGACTCTTCCCGGCACGCTCCCGGTAGAAACCATTTATCGACGAGCAGCTATGAACTTGCTAAGAAAAGTGAACCGACCTGGGAGACTAGCGAATAGGAGAAAGTCCCCCGCACCGCCAGCTATGTGCCAGCAGTATATACCCGGTTACGACCGGGAGTATGGGCGGAGTTGGGTCCGTGGTGAAGCTCTCAGATATCGGAGGGGAAACGACTGAAGTAAGGGCCAGCTTGAATGTCTGCACCCGAAGAGTTAATGCTGTCGTGAGTTCGAGTGGTCCGATTTCCATTGCCTCCAGGCCAAACTTGCTGCAGTGTGATGCTGGCGTTTTGAGCCCAACGCTTGCTGTCGTAGTACCAAACAGTAATTCGCCATTTCGTCTTGCGGACGTGATTTTCGGCGTCCGCATCGAGCTCTCCTTAGCGGGAGAAAACGAAGGGCAGGTCTGACCCGAAATCTCGGGGGAGAATGGGTTGACTTGCCCTGGTTTCCTTCTTCGATTCCCCTGCGCGCTTCAATTCCCAGCCTTCAGCTTCTCCACAACACGCGAAGCCACGCCATCAGGTTCCCTCGAGACCTGCAGGAACCCCAAATAGCACTGGATTTCCGCAGCATTCCTCTGAACCCTGTAGCCGTTTACGGCATCTAAGCTTCTAGGGCGGAGTGTCTGCGAGGCGCAAAAAGCGCACATAAAACGACAACTGGGCAAGGTTCGCGCCTGTCAACGGGCTGTGATATCCTAAATTCTCCCGGATAGGTGTGCCTACCAGCTATTCATTCTGAAGAACTTAAGGCGCTCTCCCGAACAAAAAGCGAGCCATGTGTTTCGTGTGCCCAGGCTCGTTTGGTCCCAAAGGCCACGCAAGTTTTTTGCTGAACTGGAGATGAGTGCATTTGGCGCTTAACGACAAATTCGACGACATTCAAAAACTGATCGACGCAGGCAAGGAGAAGGGGTACCTCACCTACGGGGAGGTCAACGATCTCATTCCCCACGACGTCCATTCGCCTGATGATCTGGATGATCTGCTTACTACGATTGGAACGCAAGGCATCGACGTCCTCGACGGATCGAAGATGCCGGGCTCCGATCTCAAAGACAAATTCGAAGATATGGAGGCCGGCGAGGACGTAGAACTCGACCTTACTCCCGGCACTCTGGAAAAAACCAACGATCCCGTCCGCATGTATCTGCGCGAGATGGGAACCGTTCCACTACTTACCCGCGAAGGTGAGGTTGAGATCGCGAAACGCATCGAGCGCGGACAGCTCCGCGTTCTGAAGGCGATTTCGCGCTCTCCCATCGTTATTAATGAAGTGCTCGCTATCGGCGAAGACCTGAAGCGCGGCGTTCGTTCGATCAAGGAAGTTGTGATCTTCGACGAGGAGGAGATCACCGACGAGATCGTCGAGGCGCGCATCAAGGCGACCACGCACCGCATCGACGAGATGCACAAGCACTCTAAGAAGGCCGAGCAGCTCGAAGAGAAGCTCGCCAATGTGGACAAGAAGAAGCGTCCCGGCGAGTATCGCAGGACGCGCTGGTCACTAGGCCGCGAGAGGGTGATGGTTTCGCGGATCATTCGCGAACTGCGTTACACCAACTCGCAGCGCAAGAAGCTGATCGATCGTGTGGGACATGTGGCCGAGCAGATGCGTTCGCTCGATCGCCAGTTCCACAACCTGGAAAAGAAGGTCGATTCGACGCGCTCCGAGGAACTCAAGAAGGAATACCGCAGGCAGCAGCGCAACTGCAAAGCCGATCTCGAGAAGATGGAGCAGGAAACCGGGCTCACCTTCATCGAGTTGAAGCGCACGCAGCGCGAGATCACGCAGGGAGACATCGACGCCGAGTACGCCAAGCGCGAACTCATCGAAGCCAACCTGCGACTCGTGGTTTCAATCGCCAAGAAGTACACCAACCGCGGACTGCAGTTCCTCGACCTGATTCAGGAAGGCAACATCGGCCTGATGAAGGCGGTGGACAAGTTCGAGTACCGTCGCGGATACAAATTCTCGACGTACGCGACGTGGTGGATTCGCCAGGCGATCACACGCGCTATCGCCGATCAGGCTCGCACCATTCGTATTCCGGTGCACATGATCGAGACCATCAACAAGTTGATTCGAACTTCGCGTCAGCTTGTGCAGGAGCTCGGTCGCGAACCTACGTCGGAAGAGATCGCCAAGCGGATGGACATCCCCGTGGCGAAAGTCCGCAAGGTGCTGAAGATCGCGCAGGAACCGATCTCGCTGGAAACTCCGATCGGCGAGGAAGAAGATTCTCATCTGGGCGACTTCATCGAAGATCGCGGCGTAGTTTCACCGGCAGAAGCCGTGATCAACGTGAACCTCAAGGAGCAGACGGCGCATGTGCTGCGCACCCTGACTCCCCGCGAGGAGAAGGTGATCAAGATGCGCTTCGGACTCGAAGACGGCTCGGAGCACACGCTCGAAGAAGTCGGCCAATCGTTCGCAGTCACGCGCGAACGCATTCGGCAGATTGAAGCCAAGGCGCTGCGGAAACTGCGCCATCCATCCCGCTCGAGGAAGTTGCGAGCGTTTATGGATGGGGTGAGGGAGTAAGTCAGCTTCTGAGCTGCTAAGCTTCTAAGCTGCCAAGCATTGAGGCGCGACCGATGGTCGCGCCTTTTTCTTTTTCCGACGCAACACTTCTGTGTCGGTTTCATCACGCCTCAAGCCTGTCCTCCTGAGCCTTCCTTTGGCGAAGGATCTCCCGTGATGTGTCAGCAAAAATTTCGCTTTCTCGGCTCTTTCACGAGGATCTCTAGCCGGAGAGCCACGAGACAGCATTCAAATCCGAAACACTCCGGGAGATCCTTCGCCAAAGGAAGGCTCAGGATGACAAGTTGGCCGGCGCCAGTCTCTCCATGACCCACCCGCTACGCAGGCGGCACTGTTCCCTATCCCCTGTAACCTGTCCCCTGTTTTTCTGTCACTTTTGCTAACATCTCGACTCTCATCTGCCCAGATGGCTTCGCCCGTCCAATCCGTTGCTGAAACTGACCTGATTGAACGGGTGAAAGCAGGAGAATCTGAGCTCTTTTACACACTCATCGAGCCGTATCAGCGAGCTGTGTATGCGGCGGCGTTTTCAGTTCTCGGGAACGAGGCTGACGCCGAGGACACGGCGCAGCAGGCATTCCTCAAAGCTTATGCCAAGCTCGATCAATTCCGCGCCGAGTGCAAGTTCAGTACTTGGCTGATTCAAATCGCCGTCAACGAAGCGCGCATGCGGCGACGGAAAGAGCGCAAAGCTTTGTACGAATCCATCGACGAAGGCTATGAAGACGATGGGGGCGATTACTTCCCCCGCGACTTCGCCGATTGGCGCGAGATTCCTTCTGAGGCTCTGGCGCAAAACCAGCTTAAGGAAGCGCTCGCGCGTGCGATCGCTTCGCTGAGGCCGATCTATCGCGAGGTCTTCATTCTCCGCGATGTGCAGGGTCTCAACGTACGGGAGACCGCCGAGGCGCTGGGCTTGAATGAACCGCTGGTGCGCACGCGCCTGCTGCGCGCCCGCCTGCAGATGCGCGATGCGCTGGCTCCGGGTTACGACGGAAGCTGGTGTGCCGGCAGTCAAACATATAAGAAGGTGAGGCCGTTCTGACTGTGCCAATTATCGAGATTAGTTGCGTTGAGGTCTGGAGAGAGATCTCGAACTACGTCGATGGCGAGATCGATCCAGTATTGCGTGAGCGTATCGCAGAGCACTTGAAAGCGTGCGAGCATTGTTCCGCCGTGGTCGATGGCACGCGCAATGTCGTTCGCCTCGTAGGTGACGATAAGAGCTTCGAGCTCCCGCGAGGCTTTAGCGAGCGACTGCAGAAGCGTCTGAGCGAGAACCTGGGCTAAGCATCGTTGGCTCGTAATCCTTGTTGCTGATGAAGAATCCGATTCGCCACGAACCGTCCACTTGTTTCTGCCAGGTCTCGCAATAGCGATACCTTCGGAGCTCTGGGTCGCCGCCCGCCTTGGGTTTGAGAATCAGCTTATGCCAGCCGCGGTCGATAGCCGTATTTCCGAAGATGGCAATGTCGATGATGACGACCTCCATTCTGACTTGATACAGCCCGAACAATTTTGAGAGCTCCACACGAAGCGCCTCTTTCGCTTCTTCTCCGTAGAAGCTGGGCTCCCCTTCCGGCATGTTGGTAAAACTGTCAGCAAACACGTTGAGCACTCGCTCCACGTCGCCAGTGTTGTGCCCTTCACGGTACTCGGTCTTGGCAACACTAATCGCGTATTCGTCGGCGGCAGACATGGTCAGGCTGAAGTTGCGTCAATGTAATGGTGTGACAAGGACAGGTCAAGTCCGGCAAGCATAAGAATCACCCATGGCGTTGCCTTCACTCCACCCGATGGCCCGATCACCAGATCGCACGATCCCCTAAACCCACTAGTTCATGACAGGATGTTCATACCTGCCCTCTTGCGAGTGCGGTTATACTGTTCATGTACTCAGCCTGTGACGTCCCGTCAATGGGATTAGGTTGAATTTGCGAGGCCGGTAACATCCGCCTCCGCGGATCGTACCGGGGACCTGGAGGTCGTCTTCAGCAGTAGCGGTGACCTAGCTCCGGAGCGCGCGGCAGTCCGCGGCAGCGGACTGCGAGGTCGCTTGTGGATTGAGGCGGCGTGGCACCCGCTGCGTATCGCACTCGATAGTATCGCCGCTGTTGTTCTTCCTTCCGACTGTCGCATTTGCAATCGCGCACTTGTTCAACTCTCAAGAATTCCTGTCTGCGCTGACTGTCTGGATTCACTAGCTCCTGCAGACGTAACCGCTTGTTCTGTCTGCGGCGAGGCGCTGGGATTTCGTTCTCCTGGGAGCGAGACCCTATGTGGCGTATGCCGCCGCGCGCATCCGCGTTTCGATTTTGCAATGTCATACGGCAGCTATGACGGCGCACTGCGGCGTCTGGTGCATCTACTCAAGTACGAGCAATTCCGGCCGGCTGCAAATGTGCTTGGCGCGAAGTTGGCCCAGTCGTTGAGACGCAGCGAGTTTGCCGCTGATAGTCCGGTGCTGATGATTCCAGTGCCACTGCACCCGAGCAAACGCCGGCAACGAGGATTCAACCAATCGGAGTTGATTGCACGTTCCGCGGTACAGAATTTGGGTGGCTCTCGTTTCGAGCTGCATACTGGCAATCTTCGTCGCAGGCGCGCGACAACTTCTCAGACGGGATTGACCAGTCATCAGCGACGCGAAAATGTGCGCGGAGCATTTATCGTGACTGCGCCCGCGAGCGTGGTGGACAGAGACGTTGTGATCGTCGATGACGTGTACACCACTGGCACGACGTTGAATGAGTGTGCGCGCGTGCTGCGCGCCGCTGGCGCGGGGCAGATCGCAGTGGCAACGGTAGCCAGAGTTTATCGCGAGGTTGCGGAGATTGCTCCGCATGGAGTTTCAAATCAGGAGAGATGCGCAGCTGCCCTGGTAGAGGCGGCTGCTGGGTACAGATAAGGGCATGTCGAGACACAATCTATCGCATCGTCATTCAGGCTCACATCACGCACCGCGCGTCACGGTGACGCCGGCTACGATGGTGGCTCCGAACGAACCGGCACGTCTGCCCATGCATTCTCCGGTACTTGTGCTCAACGCGTCGTATGAACCGATCAACATCTGCGCCGCCCGCCGCGCGCTTGTGCTGGTACTCAAGGGCGTCGCCATTACCGAAGAAGAGAATGGACACTATCTGCATTCGGCGAGGCTTGCGATCCGCCTGCCTTCGGTGATCCGCCTGCTTGAATACCGCCGTATCCCGCATCAGACGCGGGCTCTGTCACGCAAGAACATCCTCTTGCGCGACCGCAATACCTGCCAGTACTGCGGAGTTGTGCTGTCATCCGCGGAGCTGACGCTGGACCACGTGATTCCCCGCTCCCGTGGCGGAGTCTCTACCTGGGAGAACCTGGTCGCATGCTGCCATCCCTGCAACCATCGCAAGGGCAATCATCTGTTGGCCGAGATCAATATGCGGTTAATGCGCGAGCCCCGCGCCTTCAGTCTTCACACCAGCCGCCATATCATGAGGATGATTGGCCGCTCGGATTCCAAGTGGCGAAAGTACCTGTTCTATTGATTGCCGGTATTCCCCTATCGGGAACCATAACTACTCTTAATCCCTTGCAGACCCGCGGCCGAACCGTGCTATTATGCGCCAGCTTGAGGAACTCAGGAGAATTCCCCCATGCCTGCATCTTTGCGCCCACTCAGCACCGGT
>Ga0210399_10005232_pt1 | contig 10078 bp, 8 predicted proteins | sample IncBWC14MmetaG_FD_150865 | JGI IMG/M metagenome (GOLD analysis project Ga0210399, IMG submission 150865) | Forest soil microbial communities from Barre Woods Harvard Forest LTER site, Petersham, Massachusetts, United States - Inc-BW-C-14-M | ecosystem: Environmental > Terrestrial > Soil >...
ACCGGGGCAGACGAACCCTTCCGGCCAACGGCGTGCGAACAGGTATTCCGCACATGCGCTTTCGCTCGCAAAGCGGCCCTGGAACTCGATCAACGACTTGGGAAACCGGCCCTCGGACCCAGACATGGTCTCACCCTGCTCATCCTAGAGGGGTGGTGACCTTATCTCTATGTTCCTGTTTTGTACACAACATTTAGACGGACCGGATGCTCGTGCATAAGCCGTCCCATACGTATTGCCAGACAGACTTGATCTCGGCACATCCTGGAACCGCGGATCTTGTCGCCGGCCCTTGCGGAGGCCAGGCGCGCATCCCCGCATCGTCCGGCGTCCAGGATCAGATGCACGCGGGGTAATTCCTTCAACTTTTTCGATGGCCATAGCACTATTGTCCCTGGTTCCGACGTTCGGCGCATACAATTACTTGTTGTTCTGTCGCGACGCAGGCATGCGCAGCGGCGGATTGAAATCCGCCCTACAATTGCCGGTCTGCCGCGGCGGCTTCGGCCGCTTCGGCGGCGATCTGCTGGCGCAGTCGCGCCACGAACAGCTCGACGACCTCGCGGTCTTCCGCCGCCAATTTGCCGGGGGTGGTCGATTGGGTGGGCTCGGGCGCTGCCGTGCCGGCCTTCGCTTCGGCCTCCTTCTGCATGTCGGCCAGCATCTTGATAGCGCGCAGATCGGCGCGGGTGGATTTGTCGACCATCTGGGCGACGATCGCCTCGCGGTTGGTCATCCGGCGCCGGCGGCCGTTGATCGTGATCGTGACCCGCTGGTCCAGTTCCGCGGCCAGCAGCGCGGCGAAGCCGTTCTGGCCGCGCGGAGCGCGCGGGTTGCCGGATTGGCCCTTCTGAAAGGGCCGACCCTTGGGCGGCTTGCCATAGCCGATCTCGTAATCGCGCTTCTTCTCGGACATCGGTGCCCTTGCATTTTTGCAAAAACATGCTTATAACGCACGAATGCGAATTTGTCAATTGATAGATGCTCGGATGGATATGCCGATTCAACAATGCGGAAATTCCGCTGCGACGCCGTCGCCAATTCCCCTGTCGGGGGCCGCGCATTCGGCTGTTGGCGGACGCAGTCAAATCGCATCCAAACCTTTGGTTTGCATCATGGTTCCGACGCCGAAGGGGCGCTTTTCGGGGGCCGGAATGGATTTTTCCCCTGTCGACAGGGGAAACTCAGACGACGCCGTCCTCGCGCAACCGCCTCACCTCGTCGGGGGCGACGCCGCAGAGCGTGCCCAGCAATGCATCGGTGTGCTCGCCGAGCTGGGGTGGGCGGCTCACCTGGACCGGGGAGTCCGACAGCTTGATAGGACAGCCGACGGTCTGATAGGTGCCGCGGGTCGGATAGTCGACATCGACGATCATCTCGCGCGCCTTCAGATGCGGGTCGGTCAAGACCTCGCCGGTGTCCTGGCAGGCGCCGCACGGCACGCCGGCGGCGCCGAGGATGCGCATGACCTCGTGCTTGGTGCGAGCGCGAGTCCATTCTTCGATGATTGCGTTGAGCGCCGCGCGGTTCTCCCAGCGTGCCTCTTCGGTCGCGAAACGCGGGTCGGCCGCCAGCTCGGGCCGGCCGATCGCCGCGGTGAAGGCCGGCCACATCTGCTGTTGCGCTGTAATGAACGCGTAGTCGTTCGGGCCGCCCGGCGCGCAGGGGTAGGTCGTGCCCGGGATGCCGCGGCCCATCTGGTTGCCGCGGCGCGGCATCGCTTCGCCGAAACGCTGGTGGTCGCGCAGGCTGACCCGGATGATGTTGACCACCGCATCTTGCATCGAGACTTCGACATGCTGGCCTTGCCCCGTGTTGTGGCGCTGTTGCAAGGCGGCGAGGATGCCGATCGCCATGTGCATGCCGGTGCCGGAATCGCCGATCGCCGGCACGACAAAGGTCGGCGGGTTCTCGGGAAACCCGGTGATGCTCATCGCCCCGCCCATCGCCTGGGCGATCGGCTCATAGCTCTTGAAGTCGCGATAGGGGCCGTAGGTGCCAAAGCCCTTGATTGTCGCGTAGATCAGCCGCGGGTTGATCTCCGCGAGAACCTTCCAGCCGAGCCCGAGCCGGTCGAGGGCGCCGGGTCCGAAATTCTCGAGCAACACATCCGACTGCGCGATCACCTGCTTGAACAGCTCTTTGCCCCGTCCGGTCTTCAAGTTCAGGGTCAGGCTGCGCTTGTTGGCGTTGAACAGCAGGAAGAAGAGGCTGTCGCTGTCCGGCCGGTCGCGCATGTTGCGACGCGCGACATCGCCGCCCTTCGGCTCCTCCAGCTTGATCACGTCGGCGCCAAGAAACGCCAGGATCTGGGCGCAGGCGGGTCCCGCCTGGTTGTGCGTCATATCGATGACTCTAATGCCGTCAAGCGCTTGGCTCATGGCGTAATCTCCTTGCGTCTCTCGCGGGTTAAGTTCGCCTTGATGCGCCGCCTACCGTCACGACGGGGTCGGTGTGATAGGGTCTCATCGGCTCAGCTTAATGCGGGGGCTGTCGGAGGGGAATGACCGAGCCCATCTGACTGAACCTCGACAGGAGGGGTCAATGCCCGACCGCAGAACCGGTGCCGCGCTTTTGGAAGCCGCCAGAACATTTCGGTCCCGTATCCTCGCCGAGCGAGACCATATCGAGGCGGCGCGTCGGATACCGGAAGATCTTGCGCGAGACCTCGCCCATGCCGGTTTTTTCCGCATCCATCTCCCCGAGGTTTATGGCGGGCTGGATCTCACCCCAATGGAAGCGATGGAGGTTTTCGAGGAGTTGGCGCAGGCGGACGCCTCGGTCGCATGGTGCGTATGGAACGGCAACACTCATTGGACGGCCGCCCAACTCGCGTCCGAGGTTGCGCGAACCATCCATGCCGACCCGGATGTCGTGACCGCGAACAGTACGCGTGCCTCGGGGCGGGCGCAAATCGTCGACGGCGGATACCGGGTGAGCGGCCGGTGGTCATTTGTGAGTGGATGCGAACTCGCAACCTGGATGGTCCTGCTCTGCATCGTACATGAAGCGGGCGAGCCACGCATCTCGCCAGCCGGAGCGCCAGAAAACCGATTCATGCTGGTCCCTGCCCGAGATTGCAACATCATCGACACGTGGACGGTGGGTGGGTTGCGCGGCACCGGCAGCCACGACGTAGTCGTACGAGATGTGTTTGTGCCGAGCAGCTATGGGTCAGGGTTCAACGACCCGCATGTTCTGCCCGAGCCGCGCTATCGTCTCCCTCCGTTTTCCCGCGTCATCCCCGGCCTTGGCGCGATGGCGCTGGGGATCGCGCGAACCGCAATCGAGACTTTCGGTGAGATTGCGGGTGCGAAAACGCCCCAGCGGACCACACAGATGCTTCGGGAAAACCACGGCGCCCAAGTTCGGGTGTCCCAGGCGGAGGCGCTCGCGCGCTCGGCGCGGCTTTTTCTGTTCGACAGTCTGGATCGGCTTTGGAGCACGGTGGTCGCAACCGGCGAGGCCCCGATGGAAGGGCGAGCGCATGTACGGCTGGGCGCCTCGCATGCTGTTTCAAGCGCTGTCCAGGCCATCGACCTCCTTTACCTGGGAGCCGGTGGCAGCTCGATTTACACGAGCTGCCCGCTGGAGCGCGCGTTTCGCGACGTGCATACGATCACGCAGCATATCGGCGTCCATCCGCGCGTGATGGAAACAACGGGCCGGGTTTTGTTCGGGCTGGAACCGGATACACCACTGCTCTGACCGGCGCCGCCCCTGGCCCGTCAGGTATTCAGTGTCGTGCGATAATAGATATCTTCGAGTGCCAGCGGCTTGGTCAGAAGACCTTGCTCCAGCGAGCCACGGATCGCGCGCTCGACGTTTCTGCCCATGGCTCGGAGCCCGAGAGGGTACGGATCATCTCCGAACACCGCGACTTGCTCCTCCCGGTCCCTCCCCGGGAAATAGAGATAGGCCGACGCGCTCCGCTGCGCTCTCTCGTAGGCAATCTGCTTCGACCGCTGAAAGGCCTCGAACAGCTCGAGCGCCACCCAGGGATGCTCGCGGAGGATGCGGTTTTGGACGATCACATGGTGGTTCAGCTGGAAGAGCCCGGTCCTCCGGTAATATTCGAAGACGATCGCCTTGCCGTTGTCCTCCAGTAGTTTGCGCAGACGCGGGTTGCCCGCGATCCGCGTCCCACCCCAGCGGTCGATGACGTTCGTATCGCCGGCGGTGACCCGGTTCGACGGCCGGATCGCCGTGCACGCATCGATCTCACCCCGGTCGAGCATCACGTCGAGGGTTTGATCCACGGTGAGCCAGTGGTGGGTGACGCCGACCGGTCCTGCCCGGTCGAGACCCAAGGCGCCGCCGTGGCTCAGCTCCTTGGTGCGTCCATTGAACCAGACATTGTCTTTGGCCTCGATGCCGTAGAGGTCCTTCAGCGTGTTGCGGAACCACAGTGCCGCCGTCATGTCGTAATCCGGCACGCCGATCCGCTTGCCCCTCATATCGGCAAGACTTGCGATGCCGGAGGCTGTGTTGACGTAGAGGTAGGGCCAGTGGTGTCCCCGGCTAAGGAAGATCGGCAGCGCGGACCAGTCCCATTTCGTTCCGTCGCTCCGCTCCCGGGCCAGCAAGGTTTCGGAGATCGACATCTCCGAGACGTCGAACTCGTCGTAGAACAGGTTGCGCTGAAAAAGCGCGCTCGGATCGAGTGTGACAAAGCCCAGCCCGATGTTCTGCGGCTTGACCGTGCCGTCCTTCAGAGGCTCGACACGCGGATTGTCGGAGAAGCCGATCGTTAGTCGCAATGCCACGGCTACCTCGCCTGCGATAAGGGTTCAGCGCGGCAGGTCGCCCCAGACGACGTAGCGTCGGCGCGTCCTGCGCTCGCCGCCCTCCTCGACCATCCGCTGCGCCTGGGCCTCGACGAGATCGAGCAGAGGATCGCTGCCGACGCCAATCAGCCCGCGTGCCTTGAATAGCGCCTCGATCTCCTCCGGCGGCCGGCCGCCGAGGAACGGTAGCCGATCGCCGATCGCCGAATATTCGGCACTGGTACGGGCATTTTGCGCCGGCTCCACCAAAAAGCCGGGGTCGAACTGGCCGTCGACGACGACGAGACGCCCGCCCGGCCGCAGCACGCGAATCCACTCGTCGATCGCCGCCTCCGGGTGCGGCAACGTCCACAAAACGTGGCGGCTGATCGCGAGGTCGAAGCTGTCGGACGGGAACGGCAGCTGCTCGGCGTCCGCCTCCTCGAAGCGGACCGAGAAATTCAGCTGCGCCGCCTTGCGCCGCGCTTCGGCCAGCATCGCGGGTGAGAAATCGACGCCGATGACCCGATGACCGCGAGCCGCCAGCTCAAAGCTGAGGAAACCGGTGCCGCAACCGGCGTCGAGCGCATCGAGCGCCTCGCGCCCCTCAAGGACGAGAGCCAAGATGCGATCCCACGCGGCTCGCTCGGCGGAGGTGCGGATGCTGTGGCCAAAGCCGTCGTCGAAAGTTGGCGCCCGGCGGCCCCAATGGGCAGCGACCTGTTGCTTGACGATGTCCGTCTCAGTCCAATTCATGCAGCTTCACTCCTATGCCAGGCCGACCACTGCGGCTAGCGCTTCCAGCTGCTCGGCGTAGTGGGAGACGGGATTGAGAAGGAGGTGGCTGGCGCCCATGCCGACCAGTTCCTCGAGCCGCTCGCGCACCTGTTCCGGCGTACCGTGGATACCCGAGGCGTCGGTTCCCTCGGGGTTGCGGTAGACCGTGGTGAACCAGCGGTGGAGCTCGGCGCGCGCCACCTCCGGGCGCTCGTCCACCGCCATGAAGACGCGCTTCGAGATCGGAAAGTCCGCCGGATCGCGCCCGGCTTTGGCGAGCGCTTCCTTGAGGGTCACGACCGACTGGCCAAAATGGGCAATCGACGAGCCGCCGGAGCCCATCCAACCATCGGCGAGCTTGGCCGAGCGGCGCACCGCGTTCGGATGGCCGACCCCCATCCAGATCGGCATCGGCTGCTGCACCGGCTTTGGCGACATCGTCGCGTTGTCGAGATTATAGAAACGGCCGTGAAAGGTCGTCTTCTGCTCGGACCACAGCGCGCGGATCACCGCCAATTCCTCGCGGAAGCGGGTGAGCCTGCCGTCTTCGGGGACCTCGAACTGGCGATAGTGGTGCTCGCGGCCGAGCCCGACCCCGAGGATCGCGCGGCCGTTGCTCGCATAGTCGAGGCAGGCCCATTGATGCGCGATCATCAGCGGGCTGTGCACCGCCATCACGACGACCGAGCAGCCGAGGCGGATGCGTTTCGTCACCGCCGCGGCATAGGTCAGCACCACCACCGGGTCGAAGCAGAAGACATGATCGAGGGTGTTCTCGGTGACCCACAAGTCGCGGAAGCCCAGCGCCTCGGCGCGCTGGGCGACGTGGCGCACTGCAGCGATATCGACCGGCTCCGGCGAACGATGAGGCAGCGCCACGCCCAGCGGGATCTTGTCTTTTAAGGCCATCCTTCACTCTCGCCTCTGGTTGGGGTCGGTCGGCGGCGCTTAGACTTTTTCGATCACCTCGACCTGGGCACCATCGGGAGCCTCCAGGAAACAAACGCGTCGGCCGTTATTATTGGGCGGCATCTCCTCGAGAATACGAACCCCGTTGGCCTTGAGTTTGGCTAAAGTCCCGGCATAGTCGTCGGTGTCGACGGCGATGTGCTCGATGCCATAAAGCTGTTTACGGCTCTGGCTGGCGACTATCCCGGTGATGTTGAGCTGCAACCCGTGCAGGTCGAGCCGGCATCCACGTCCTGGGATCTCGGCGATCAGTTTCGCGCCCAGATTGTCGATATAGAACTGCGCGGTCTTCTGGGGGTCCTCGCCCTTCAGATGCACGTGCTGTACGGCCATAGCCATGATGTTTCTCCTTGCCGTATCTGGTTATGCTCGGCGAACACCGAGCGAGAGGGAGCTTGGCAGCACGCGGCTGCGAACTCAACCCTCGCCTTGGCGACGGGCTGAACGAAAAGAGGGCGCAGGCGTGGAACGAAGGAGCGGCGCCACGGTTGGGGGATCATCCGCGACGCCGCTCCCGCTCAGGCTCGGCCCGGCCGGATCGTAGCCGCCAAGCCAGAGGCGATGCTACGCATCGGGGGTCAACAAAATGTCAGTCCCGGTAGCGGGAACGACGGGTATGCCGAAGCTGCGGCGCGCGAGGACGAGCCGTCGTCTCGGTGAAACGGGGGCGACAGGAGGGGTTTGAGTCGAGCTGTTCCCTCCGGGCAGCACAAAGCGCGACTAGACGCGGGCCGCCGGTGAAAGCGCGTCGGGGGCTTGGTCGTGAGAGCTATCGCAAGAAGGCCGAGGCCAGCCAGGCGACAGCCTGCCAAATGGCTGCCCAGACCCCGAGCGACAGCAACAACGCAATGGTCAAAGACGCGCCATCCGACCAATGATAGGGGGTGCGTTCCCCGATCCATCGAACCGCTGACCGTTGATCCGCGGAGTAGGCGCCCCTTAACGCTACTTTGCTGTCCACCAGTTCCTCCGTGATCCGGTGTGGGCTTCGAGTGTTAGGCAAACGCAATGCCGCCGCCGATGTCCCATGTCAAAAAGGGGGCGCGTTCTCGGCCCGCGGTGTTGGCTCGCAGTCCCTCAACATCGGCGGGCTCCCAGTCGAGGGCGCAATACGGCCGACGCCCTTTCGCGGCTGCGTTGCAACCCAATCCACCACAGAGGCGCAATCCTTGGCGCACCGGCGCACAGCGAGAGAAGAAGCACCGTCAGGGTTTGGGGATGTCCGCTCTGCACTGCGGGCTTGCTCCCCGGCACGAAACGCCAAGCTCGGTTTGGTTCAACGCGAGCGACAGTCAGCGAGGTGTCAGCCGAATTCCGTCTCCGTTCTTCCGTGGGGCTTCCGCAACGGAAAAGGGCTTAGCCTCGTTGTCGGCTAAGCCCTTCATGCTATTGGTGGAGCCAACCGGGATCGAACCGGTGACCTCTACAATGCCATTGTAGCAGAATAGGGTTTTCTGGGGGTTCTCCGAATTTACGGACGTTGGAAAATCAGACGCAAAACAAGCCCTTTTCTGATATGGTGCTTGCAGATATTTTCTCGCGGTTGCTCGAAATTCCGACCACATGGTTACCCTGTGGTTACCCGACATCCGAGGCGGACTTCGTGCCCAAGATCACAAAGCGCACGGTGGATGCAGCCCCCATCCCGGACGAGGGGGAGGGTGATCGCTTCCTCTGGGATACTGAGCTCAACGGCTTCGGGATTCGGATAAAGCCCAGCGGTGTCAAATCCTATGTGCTCAAGTATCGCATCGGATCCCGAACAAGGCGGCTCACAATCGGGAAACACGGGCCGCTGTGGACGGCGGAGAACGCTCGGCGCCAGGCGCTGGATCTTCTCCGCAGCGTGAAGGACGGGCGCGACCCGGCGGCCGAAAAGTCCGAGGCTCGCGAGGCTTTGACCGTCGGCTCTCTCGCTGATTTGTATCTCGCAGAAGGGATGGTCGAGAAACCCAACAAGAAAGCGTCGAGTTGGGTAACCGATCGCTCCAACATCGAACGCCACGTCAAACCCCTCCTGGGCCGCAAGATCGCCAAATTGCTCACACAGGCAGACATCGGCAAATTTCAGGCCGACGTCGCCGCAGGCAAGAGCAAGGCCGATGTTAGGACCGGACGGCGCGGGCGGGCAATCGTTAAGGGAGGGCCTGGTACCGCGGCCCGCTCCCTCGCCGTTCTCGGCGCGATGCTAGAGTTTGCGGTCAAGCGTAAGCTTATCGCGGCAAACCCGGCCAAAGGCGTACCGCTGTTGAAAGGCGAGAAGAAAGAGCGGTTCCTCTCGAAAGCCGAAGTCAAGAGGCTCGACGAGGCGGTGTTGGGCATGGAAGCGGAGCGGAAGTTGAGCTCGACCGCGGCCGTTGCCATTTGGCTCCTGATGCTGACCGGGTGTCGCAAATCCGAGATCCTATCCCTACGATGGGAGTGGGTGGATTTCGAGCGCAGCTGCCTCCGGCTCCCCGAGAGCAAGACCGGCGCTAAGGGTGGTACCTTTGGCGTCGTCGGCGATGAAGCTCCTGAGCGACCTTCCGCGAGAGGCTACGTACGTGTTACCCGCCGCCAAAGGCACCGGCCATTACATTGGCTTGCAGAAGGATTGGGAGCGCGTGCGGGTCCGGGCAGGGCTTCCGGGATTGCGGCTACATGACCTACGTCATTCCTTCGCGTCTTTTGCGCTGGCGGACGGAAATACACTCTTTATGGTAGGCAAGGTGCTCGGACACAAGCAGGCACGCACTACCGAAGGCTATGCGCACCTTGCAGATGGCCGTTGCGGATCGAACGGCGGCTCGTATCGTCGCTGCGATGAAGGGGAGCGAGCCAGAAGGCAGCTGGCGACGGTCAAGCGAGATAGAGCGTAACAGCGACGGTCGAAAGCGGGAGAGTGGCTCTCACGCCGATAACCCGGCGATTACTGCAACGTCCCCGACCGGCGGGATCCACGGGGGCAAGAGGCGGGGCGCAAGTTCGCGTCCGGCGAGCGGTGGTGGCAAACGCAGTGAGGTGGATCGAATTCCTAATGGTCGCAGCGCAAGCGACGTGTAGTCAACTAGCTGAGACGCTCGGAAAGATCGGCTCGGGCGAGCCCGCGCGAAGCAGAGCGGCACTTGGCTACCGGCTAAGCCGTTCTTCACTGGACGGCCTTTCTCCCGGATCGCTTGTTGACCGCCGAGGTCCTGTCGTTTTTGCCTTCGCCCAGCAAGCAGGGTCCGCCTCGCGATATAGGGGCTTACGACCAAACTCTCGAAGGTCGGTCCGCCTCCAACGCAGGCGAGTTTAGCCAAGGCCGCGGGCGCGGTGCGATAGCCGCGAGCGGTCAAGAAGGCAGCCGCTTGCCGGCGGTCAAGCCTACATTCAAACTCCACAGCCATATCTAACCTATCCGTGTGTCGAAACTTCTGCCCCCTGGACACCACGATTTCCAGTACCACGCTGCGCGGACGGCATCGTCAACTTGACTGGCTGTGGTCAAAGAGATGCGCATCGTGAGGGGCGTGCGCTAATGATTATGCCGCTGTGATAGCGCTGCTGATTTCCGCCCAGACCCGGAATGTCTGGGTTCTGGAAGC
>Ga0210399_10005234_pt1 | contig 10075 bp, 11 predicted proteins | sample IncBWC14MmetaG_FD_150865 | JGI IMG/M metagenome (GOLD analysis project Ga0210399, IMG submission 150865) | Forest soil microbial communities from Barre Woods Harvard Forest LTER site, Petersham, Massachusetts, United States - Inc-BW-C-14-M | ecosystem: Environmental > Terrestrial > Soil >...
GTGGAAGACCAGATCAAGCTGACGTCGTGGCTTTCAGTGGATGGAGGCATCCGGCAAACGCATTATTCCGGCGATGTAGTGGAAAATGCCAGCAGCCCGCGGGTCGGCGCTTCGCTGCGAATACCCAAGCTGAACTGGGTGTTCCGCGTGTTTTACGGACATTTTTACCAGGCGCCGCCTCTTTCCACGATCTCCGGGCCGCTGCTTGACGCGGCGAACAATCAGAACCTGGGATTTATCCCACTGCACGGCGAACGTGACGAGGAGCACCAGTATGGCGTCACCATTCCCTTGTGGGGCTGGACGATTGATGGCGATACGTTTTTGACCCGGGCGAAGAACTATTTCGACCACAATAATTTCAACAACTCCAACCTGTTTTTCCCCATCACAATACAAGGCGCGCGCATCAGCGGGTGGGAGTTGACGCTGCGATCACCGCAGATCCGGAAGCGCGGGCAGGTGTATCTGACGTATTCGAATCAGCTCGCGCTGGGCTTCGGCGACATCAATGGAGGGTTGACGGATTTTTCTTTCGGCGACGGATTCGGACTTCTGGACCACGACCAGCGGAACACGCTCCATATCGGAGGCAACGTGAATCTGCCGTGGCGAACCTACGCTTCCACCGACGTGTATTACGGATCTGGCTTCACGAACGGGGATCCAACACTGCCGGGCGATCACCTGCAACCCCACACTACGTTCGACATGACACTGGGCAAGGAATTTGGAGAGCGAGTCTCAATTTCAGTGACAGGCTTGAATGTGGCGAACCGGCGGGTGCTGCTAGACAACAGCCTGACGTTCGGCGGGACGCATTTCAACAATCCGCGCGAGATTTTTGTGCAGTTGCGCTATCGTTTTCACTACTGAGGAGAAGATGAAACACACTTTAATTGCGTTGGTGCTTATTTTCGCTGGATTTGCGGCCGGCTGCCAGTCGAAGCCAGAGAAGCATTACCCGGTTCAAGGAGAAGTGATTTCCACGGATGCACCGAAAAACCTGCTGACCGTGAAGCACGGCGATATTCCCGGGCTGATGCCGGCGATGACAATGACGTACCAGGTCGCGGAACCCAAGCAGATGGAAACTTTGCAGCCAGGGGACAAAATCACCGCGGACCTGGTGGTGTCCGAAAACAAAGGAAGGCTGGAAAAGATAGCCGTGGTAAGCAAGGCCGACGGCAAATAACCTTCCGGCTCCACGGAGCACAATGCAAGTCGTACAGGAATCGGAAAATTTATTCCGCCTCACCCGCTTTGGGATGATCAACTGCTTCCTGGTGCGAGAAGCGGACGGCTTCACGCTTATTGATGCCGGGCTACGGGGTTCTGCCGACGCCATACTCGGTGCCGCATCCCAGTTGGGTGCTCCGATCCAAAGAATTATTCTGACGCATGCGCACATCGACCATATCGGCTCTCTCGACAGCCTGATAATGGCGATTACCACTGCCGAACTCTCTATGGGGAAGCGTGAAGCGCGGCTGCTTGCAAAAGATCTGAGCCTGGATGCCGGCGAGAATGGCAAAGCGCTGATCGGATTCACGGGCGCAAAATCGCGGCCGAGCCGCCTGCTTGTTGAGGGTGACCGCGTTGGCTCGCTGCAAGCGGTGGCGTCGCCGGGACACACGCCGGGTCATATGGCGTATCTGGATATTCGGGACAACGCTTTAATCGCGGGAGACGCGTTCACGACGCAAACCGGTGTCGTAGTCGCGGGCGTCTTCAAGGCGTTATTTCCCTTCCCTGCTCTTTTTTCGTGGAACGCGGTGCTCGCCGCAAAGAGCGCCGCAAGATTGCACGAATTAAATCCGGAACTTCTTGCCGTTGGACATGGCCCGTCGATTCCATCGCCTGCGCGGCAAATGGATGCGGCCCTGGAAGAGGCATTTCGCCAGCACCCGGAAGCCAGGCAGTAAAGCGACTAGCACTTTGCTCATAAATGTTTCTTAAGGAGGTCGGGGCTTCAGCCCCGACGTAAAAGGATTAGAGAGAGGGCTTCAGCCCCTGAAGAACGCTTGACGAGCACTCATCCTCTATTTATGAGATTGCCTGCTGGCCTCTAGATGAGTTGCGCGAGGTTTGAGACGCAGGATAGACTGAGGCACAATTTCACGGCGATGGAGTTCGCCATAACCGCCCGGGCCGCATGCGCCGGGGCTGATGACTCCTGGCTGCCCGGCGGCACCAGGAGTTTTTTCTTCTGTGCGGCAAGAGCAGCCGGATCGGAGACACATTGCGTTTATTGCTGATTGGGGCGTTCGGGGCGGTTGGAACTCTCGCGAGGTACGGGCTGCAGGGCCTGGTGCAGATCAAAATGGGGAGCACCTTTCCCTACGGCACGTTGCTCATCAACCTGACGGGCTGTTTTTTCCTCGGATTGATCGGCCAGCTTCTGCTGAACCGCGTGATTGTGCCGCCGGAGTGGCGCATGGCGATCGCAGTAGGGTTTTTCGGAGGGTACACTACGTTTTCAAGTTTCGGCTGGGAAACGGCAAAAATGCTCGAGGCAGGTGAGTGGCTGTGGGCAACGACGTACGTGGCCACTAGCGTCGTGTTCGGCCTGCTGCTTTCGGTGGCGGGAATCCGCCTGGCGAGCCGGTTTTAGGAGTGAGCGATGACGCACCAGAAATTCGAGGGCGAGCGGACGCTGATGCGCATTCACATCGGCGAATCGGATAAATGGCACGGGAAGCCGCTGCACGAAGCGATTGTTGAATTATTGCGGAAGGACGGATTCTCCGGTGTAACGGTACTGCGCGGCGTGGCGGGATACGGTTCTTCGAGCGTATATCACACGGACAAGTTGCTGCGGTTGTCACAGGATTTGCCGATCATCCTGGAAGTGATCGAGACGCAGGAGCGGATTGACCAGATGCTGCCGCGGCTGGACGAGATGGTGGACGGCGGATTGATCACGCTGGAAAAAGTGCGCGTGATTCTTTACCGGCCCGCGAAACGATAGGCGGCAAAGTGGCCGACGCAAACTCCGAAAAAACTTCAACGCAGAATTCATCCTCGGGCTGGCTGAACCGTACCGTGCTCGGTGTGGGCGTAACCAGCCTGTTCAGCGACTGGAGCCACGAAATCGCCACTGCGATCCTGCCCGCATTTCTGGCGACGATTGGAGCCGGTCCGGCGTGGCTCGGCGCAATCGAGGGCATCGCGGACGGTCTTTCGAGCTTTGCAAAGCTGAGCTCTGGGCATTACACGGACCAGTTGAAGAAGAGGAAGCCGCTGGCGGTGTTTGGATATGCCTTCACGGCATTGGCCACGGCTTCGTTTGCGTTTGCGACGCACGCCTATCAAGTGCTGTTCGCCCGCGTGGGCGCGTGGCTGGGCCGCGGCGTGCGTTCTCCGGTGAAGAAGGCGCTGCTCGCCGCCGACGTGGCCCCGGGAGCCTATGGCCGCGCGTTCGGCCTGGAGCGGTTGATGGACACGGTCGGCGCGATCGCGGGCCCGCTGACGGCGCTGTGGCTGCTGAACCTGACGAATCACAATTATCGCGCGGTATTTTTGTGGACGCTCCTGCCCGGGATGATCTCGGTGCTGAGCTTCTGGATGCTGGTGAGAGAACGCCCGTTCGAATCGCGAAAGAAAGTGACATTCCTTGCGGGTCTGCGCAGCTTGCCGGGAAATTTCCGGAAATTCCTGTTGGGCGTAGGCGTGTTCGGCTCGGGCGATTTTTCCCACACGCTCCTGATTTTGTACGCGTCGCGAATGCTGACGCCCGCACACGGAGCCGCACGCGCTGCCAGTCTGGCAGTGGGGCTGTACACCCTGCACAACGTGTTCTACGCCGCGTCGGCATATGTGAGCGGGTGGCTCAGCGATATCGTGCTGCACCGCAAGGCAATTCTGGCCGGCGGCTACGCGCTGGCCGGTGTGACGGCCATTTTTCTTACGACTACGCCCGCCTCCATTTGGCTGTTGGGTGGGCTGTTTGTCCTGGCGGGAATTTATGTGGGAACGGAAGAAGCGCTGGAAGATTCGCTAGCCGCCGAATTGATTCCGCGCGAGCAGCACGGAATGGCGTTCGGCACGCTCGCCGCGGTGAACGCGGTGGGAGATTTTCTGTCGAGCCTGGTAGTCGGATTTTTGTGGGCCGCCGTGTCGGCACGGGCGGCGTTCTCGTTTTCCGCTGTCTTATTCTTCCTCGGAGCGATCCTGATCCTTCGGTTGCGAAAGTAGTTCCCCGCGCAGTGATTGCGGCTCTGCCTCGGCTTCGCGTTTGGAAGCTTGCATCCGGCGGTGAACTTCCGCCAAAAGATATTTGCGAAGGTTCTCTGGAACGATGCCGGGAGCGGCGAGTACCCGCAAATCCACGACTGTAAGCTGCGGCAGATAACTGAGCACAATCGCGAGCGGCGTCGACGAGTTGCGCACCAGGGCGAGACGCACGTTGTAGTTCTGTGACCACTTGCGATGATTGGCGACGGTTAGAACGACAACCTGCGGCAACTTATCGTGCCACAAAACTTTCAGGACCTGGGCTTCAGTAAGGCGTGGATTGTCGAGCGCAAGCTCCAGTACCTGCGCGTGGCCCGTGGCGATTAAGGCGCCAGCAACGCGAGCGGGGCCGCGGCGGGCGAGGGTAATCCTCTGCCCCAGCGGCAACTGTGGAAGCCGCGCAACAATGTACTCCTCCGCGTGGCGTTTCAGCTCGGCGGAAGCGGTCGGCGACAACGAAAATTGCACCAGGTCCATCAGGTAGAGATCGCGCAACAGACGCAGGCCGACAAGACGCGGAGAGCTCGGATGGAACACCAGCGCGCGTTTGATGGCGTAGCTTTTCAGAAATGTTTTGCGGCCCGCGATGTTCTCGATGATTTCAGCGGGAAGATCCTTCCGCGAAAGCAACAGACCGAGGAGCGTCTCGTCGAGAGCGGGATTATCCAGCAACGCGTAGAGAATTTCCGGCGCCGGGTGATAGAGCAACGACTTCAGCTCGTCACCGGCGGCAAGGCGGGCACGGTCGCGTTGTTGTTCCAGAAGCGTCAAGTTCGATTCCTCACGCAGGCGGCAGAAGCCGGAGCGCCAGATGCGCGGCAGCCTCCGCGGGACTCAACTGCAAGTCGCTGAACTGCGCATGCGGCGCGGCCTTCCGCAGATAGTGATCGAGGCGCTCGTCAAACCAGGCGGAACGCCCGAGCATGCCCCCGGTCTTCGCCAGCAGGAACTTTTGCGATTGCAGTTGCAGGCGTTCCGCGAGATCGTCAACCAGTTCGCCCAGGGCCGTCGCGCAATCGTCGAGTAGTGAACGAGCGGTCGCATCGGCTGCCTCCGCGGTCTGCAGCATCGTGGGAAACAGGCGCGGAAAAACTTCGTCGGGAGCCGCATACACGCGAGATTGCAGATCCGCCCAGCTGGCTGCGCCGATTTCGGAAAGTATTGCCTTGCCCATCGGGGAATCCACGCCGGTGCGCTCAAAGTGACGCAGCGCATCCAACACGGCGCGCTGGCCGACATGGTAAGCGCTGCCTTCGTCACCAAGCAGATAGCCGTGGCCGCCGACCCGCGCGGTATTTCCGCGGACATCGCGGCCGACGGCGGCGGAGCCCGTTCCCGCTATCAGCACAATGGCGGCGCCGGCCCCGACAGTTTCGAGAGTTAAATCCATGTCTGTGCAGATGCGGACCAACTTGCCGGGGAATTCCCCTTCGAGCAGCAGCCGCATCTTTCGGGCTGACTCAGGGTACGCAGTTCCGGCAAGCCCCGCGCAGAGAGACACGACTGCATCGGCCGAAACCTTTGCGGTGGCAATCGCCATTCGCGCCGCTTCGCACACCGACGCCAGCGCGGCGCCGAAGCCCACGCGCATCGGATTGGACGGCCCGCCGCGGCTGGAGGCGACGACGCGGCGCGATTCATCCATCAACACGCACTCCGTCTTCGTGCCGCCGCCATCAAGTCCCAAAACATAGCGCATGGAAAAAGCATACGCGACGCCGCCGCATTTGGGGACGGCTAAGGCAGAGAGGGTGCTGAAAGCGTTTCTGCAGCCCGGCGAGCTGCGGACTGCTTTCTTGACGCACCGGGACGCAGCCACTATTCTCGTCACACTTCGCGGAGCCGCACGGCGGGCAGCGGAGTCCGAAACGCATGCACATCCATCCTCTGGACCTGGCGATCGTGATTGTTTACCTGTTGGGAGTAACGGCGCTGGGCGTTCACTTCCGCGGAAAACAGCGCGACGTCCGCGACTATTTTCTCGGCGGCCGAACGGCGCCATGGTGGGCGCTGGCATTTTCGATCGTCGCCACGGAGACGTCTACTCTCACGATTATCGGCACGCCGGCGCTGGCTTACTCCGGAAACATGACGTTTCTGCAGTGGGTGTTCGGCTACCTGGTGGGGCGATTCCTGATCGGCCTGATTTTTCTGCCCGGATATTTTCGCGGTGAATTTCTGACGGCTTATGCCGTAATCGAAAAGCGCTTTGGCCAACGCATGCGATCTGTAGCGGCGCTGACGTTTCTGACCACGCGCACTCTGGCCGAAGGTGTGCGTGTAGCGGCTATCGCGCTGGTGGTGAGCGTGGCGCTGGGCACGTCGGAGCGGCTTGCGGTCTTCATCGTTATCGCGCTGACGGTGCTCTATACGTTTGAAGGCGGAATGAAAGCGGTGATCTGGACGGACGTAGCGCAGTTCCTGCTATATCTTGTGGGCAGCGTGATCACGTTCGGGGTGTTACTGCATCGAATTCCCGGCGGCTGGAACGAAGTCGTCCAGGTGGCGGCAGCGAATGGCAACAAACTGCAGATTCTTGATTTCAGCTGGAAACTCGCAACGGTGTACACGTTCTGGTCGGGAGTGATCGGCGGAGCGTTTTTTACCCTGGCGAGCCACGGCACGGATCAAACCATCGTGCAGCGGTTGCTGTCGGCCAGAAATCAGCGCGACAGCCGGCGGGCATTGCTGGCCAGCGGGTTCATCGTGCTGTTCCAGTTCACACTTTTTCTGCTGGTGGGAGTTTTGCTCTTCGTGTTCGCACAGCACGCGCCGCTACTGATGCCAGGCGATCGACACTTTTTCTGCTGGTGGGAGTTTTGCTCTTCGTGTTCGCACAGCACGCGCCGCTACTGATGCCGGGCGATCGCGCGGACAGCATCCTGCCGCATTTCCTGATACGCGAGATGCCCACGGGACTCGTGGGCGTGCTCCTGGCTTCGATTCTGGCCATCGCCATGTCGAACGCAAGCGGCTCGCTGAATTCGCTGGCGGCGTCCAGTGTGGTGGATTTTGCCGCGTTCAGCGGGAAAAGTGCGGATCCGGACGCGTTCCTGAAATTGTCGCGGCGGATGACTCTCGTCTGGGGCGGCGTCCTGATTCTGTTTGGATTGCTTCCCTGGGGACATCTGCTGGAGGCGGGATTGCGAGTCGCGTCGCTTCCATTTGGCAGCCTGCTGGGACTTTTTCTGCTGGGGACATTTGATTCGCGGGCGAATGCAACTGGGCACTTTTGATTCGCGCGCGAATGCAACGGGATCGCTCGCCGGGATGTTCGGCGGACTGGCAAGCGTGCTGCTCGTCCTGCGCTACACAAATATTGCGTTCACCTGGTACGTGCTGATCGGTTCGTGCGTCACGTTTGTGCTCGGAGTGGTGGTCAGCCGGATGTTCGTGGAACGGGCTGCGGCTTCCTGACGATGGACAGCGGCGGTTAGGCTACACTTGCTTACCATTCGCGGCAGCGGAGGAGTATGAGCGAGAAACGGCTGGAACTTGTGCGCGGCCTGGGAGCCTGGGCTTCCATGGCGATCGTGATCGGCACGATGATCGGCACTGGGATTTTCCTAAAACCCTCGGAAATGGCGCGCGAAGGCCGCAGTGTCTCCATCGTTTTTGCGGCGTGGATCGTGGGAGCGATTCTTTCCATCTTCGGCGCGCTTTCATTCGCCGAACTGGGCGCCGCGATTCCGGAAGCGGGCGGCGAGTACGCCTACTTGCGGCGCGGGCTCGGGCCCAGGTGGGGATTTCTCTTCGGCTGGATGCACTCGATCGTGGGGCGCCCATCATCCCAATCTTCAATCGCGGCGGGGATGATGCGGTTCATGGGCTTTTTCATTCCGGCCGTGGGGGCGCCGCTCTTCACCTGGCACATCGCGATTCCCGGCTTGACCGGTTGGCTGAAGCCATACGATTTCGTTTTTACCTGGGCGCAGCCCCTGGGCGTTTTCTGGCTGGTGCTGATGACGGGCGTGAATTATCTGGGCGTGCGCCTGGGCGGTGGTGTGCAGGTTTTTCTTACCGCAATCAAACTCTTCAGCGTGTTGATGGTGATTGGCGTGGCGTTTGCGCTGCCGGTTGCGGGCGCGCGCATGCCGGGGCCGATGTGGCCGGTGGCGGGAAGCACGGGTCTGTTGGGAGCTTTCCTAGCGGCGCTGGCCGCCGCGCTTTGGGCTTACGACGGCTGGGAGGATCTGAATCTCGTCGGATCGGAAGTGGAAAATCCTCAGCGAAATTTCCCGCGGGCATTGGTCGGCGGAGTATCCGTGGTAGCGATTGTCTATCTTCTTTTCAGCGCGGCTTGTCTGAAAGTGCTGCCATTTGAAAGCGTAGCAAATTCAGCGCACGTGGCCTCAGACGTAGTCGAACGCGTCGTGGGACATGGCGCCGCGGCCTGGGTCACATTGGCTATGGTAATTTCCGCATTGGGCTCGATGAACTCCTCGGTGCTGAGTGGTGCGCGCGTGCCGTACGCGATGGCCCGTGACGGGATTTTTTTCAAGATTGCGGATGGAATTCATCCAAAGTACCGGACACCTGGGCGCGCGTTGATTTTTCAATGTGCACTTTCAAGCCTGATGGCGCTGACCGGAACGTTTGAAGAGCTGACGAACCTGTTTATTTTTGCCGGCTGGATTTTTTACGGACTAGCAGTAGTAGCGCTGTTCCGGCTGCGTCGGACAGAGCCGGACATGCCGCGGCCCTACCGCTGCTGGGGATACCCCTGGGTGCCGGGATTGTTTGTGCTGGGCGCGCTGGCGTTAACAACGAACATCTGGTTGCAGCGGCCGGGGCGCTCGTCGATTGGGTTGCTGCTCATGATCGCAGGATTGCCTTTTTACAGCTATTGGGCGAAGCGGACAAAAGTCGGCGCAGCCGCGTAGCGGCCACCTTCAGGTGGCCCCGCCCACTAGAAAGTAGGCGTTCCAGCGGCCGCCGCCCGGTTGCGCGTCGCGGCTGTTGGAACGGAAAGCATCCCCAGCATAGCCTTCACCGGAACTTCAATTTCCGGGTGCAGCGCCTTGGCCATGAATTCAATCCCAGTTACAAGCCGTCCGGCCGGCCGCGAGACGTGTCCGTTCGCGTCGAGCGCAAAAATACGCCCATCGCGCACGGCAGGAATCGCATACCACTCGTCAGGAAACGTCAGCGACATATATTCGTCGCGAGCCTGTTCCGCGACGTAGCCGCAGGGCGCAATAAAAATTACCTCAGGCACAGCCTCTACGATCTCCTGCAAACTTACGCGGCGCGAAGGCGTTCTTACCTTTCCCAGCACGTCGATGCCGCCGGCATGCTCCACCATTTCCGGAACCCAGTGGCCCCCGACGTAAAACGGTTGCAGCCATTCGAGCACCGCGACTCTCGGCCGGTCGGAGTGCGAAGCGAGTTGTTCCTTCAGGCGGCCAAGGCGTTCCCCGATATGGGTGACAAGTTCCTGCGCACGCTCCCGCCGGCCCGTGGCTTCGCCAATCCACAAAATGTCTCGCCACACGTCGCCGAGGTCGTGCGGGTCCAGGCTGATGATTTCGGGTCGCTTCGAAATAGTGGCCAGCGCGGCGCCCAGTTCTTCCGGGGTGGCGGCGCAAACGTGGCAAAGGTCCTGCGTGAAAATCAGGTCGGGAGCAAGTTCTTCGAGGCGATCCCGATTCACCGCATAGATGGATTCGCCGCGCTCCACATGTTCGCGAACCAGCCGATCGGTTTCCGCGGGAGTGGCTTCCTTCGGCAGTCGGGAAGAAACAACCGACGTTTTCGTTTTTGCACGGAGAGGAAAATCGCACTCGTGGCTGACGCCGACAACTTCTTCGTCCAGCCCCAGAGCGAACAAAATCTCCGT
>Ga0210399_10005235_pt1 | contig 10072 bp, 8 predicted proteins | sample IncBWC14MmetaG_FD_150865 | JGI IMG/M metagenome (GOLD analysis project Ga0210399, IMG submission 150865) | Forest soil microbial communities from Barre Woods Harvard Forest LTER site, Petersham, Massachusetts, United States - Inc-BW-C-14-M | ecosystem: Environmental > Terrestrial > Soil >...
TTTGCCCTCAGCTCCTGCGCGGACAAATTCGGCGTGCCGGTTTTGTGCTCGACGACCTCCCCGAAGGCCTTGCTGGGCACGTGGACGCCCGAGAACAACTCGTAGCCCGCATCCCGCCATGCGGCCACGCCGCCGGCGAGCACCGCGAGATTTCGGTAGCCGACGCGCATCATCAGCGCAGCCGCTCGCTCCGCGAGACCGTCGGCGTCATCGATCAGCACGATCCGCGTCGAGCGCCGCGGCACCAGCGCGGCGACATCGAGCTCCAGTCGGCTGAGCGGCAGGGGCGTCGCAAAGAGGAGATGGCTCCGCGCGAACACGCCCTCCTCGCGCACGTCGAGCAGCGCCAGCTCGCCGCCATCCCGCAGCATCGCCTTGACCTCCCGCGGCGACACGACGGGTGTCACGATATTCGGATTGGCCGGGAAGGCCCGGTAGGCGCCGCCCTCGGACGACGCGAAGCTGATGCGCTCGGGTAAATTCTCCAGACTCATGCCGTAGGCATGCAGGTGCAGCGCCGGCTCGGCGCTCACGACCTCGATGGTGTGGAAATCATCGGGCATCAGGGCGCAGGCGTTGCCGCGGCGGACCGTGAGCTCGCCCTTTCGCGCGAGGCGTCCGATGCCGGGCGTGGCACGGTTGTCGGTGCGATCGTAGAAGACGTTGTGCTCGTCGCCGTAGATGCCGGAAATGACCGCCCAGGTCGTGTGGTTGTGCGGCGGCTGTGCCTTGCCGGCACTGCCCGCGGACGCGTAGAGCGCGAAGCGGCGGTCATGCTCCTCGGAGAGACGATAGATCGCACCCTGAGACCCTTCGGGGATCGGGAAATGCTCGGGCGGAAAGAGCTCGGTGCGCTCGGCCAGCGCAATCACCACTGCCTTGATGAGCTCCAGGGCGTCGCGCGTGACGCCGCCTACCGCCTCCAGGCGCTTGATCTGCTCGACAGCCGACCCGACCGCCGCCGCGCGCTCGTCCATGGCCGATGACGTCATGGCTCTCCTCCAAATCATTAACCCGCGCAGTATACCGGCCTTCCGGCGTCAGACAAAAAAGCACTGTTGTGCAATGGCTTGCGGCGCTTTATGGATTAAAATCATTTAATTTGTACCGCCGTTCCCGATGAGCGCCTAATGCGTCAGGCGGCTTTGCCGCCCCGTCCGCTGAACCCCCTTGGCGGGCGGAGACCTCCTGGGTCTTCCCCCGCCTGCGTGTCTTCCCTCCAAAGCCGCAGGCGGGGTCCCACCCTCCCCTCCCCCCCATCGTTGCAAGCTGCGCATGGCTCACTCGGCTTGTGCGCGGTTGTCTCGACTGACGCCGACGCTTATTAGAGGGGCGCGGGTCCGCAACCAATCTCCCCTGAAATCCCAGAGCGAGTGCGCATGCCGAGCCAGCTCTTTACGCCGTTCACCTTGCGCGGCTTGACGCTGCCCAACCGCGTCGTGGTCGCGCCGATGTGCCAGTACAGCGCCGACGACGGCAGCGCCACCGATTGGCACATGATGCATCTCGGCAGCTTTGCGATTTCGGGCGCGGGCTTGCTGATGATCGAGGCGACGGCGGTCGAGCGGCCTGGCCGCATCACCCACACCTGCCTCGGTCTCTACTCCGACAGCAACGAGCTCGCGCTCGCGCACGTGCTCGCGGCCTGCCGGCGGCTCGGCAACACGCCGATCGGCATTCAGCTCGCCCATGCCGGCCGCAAGGCCTCGGCGCAGCCCCCGTGGGAAGGCGGGCGGTCTCTGAAGCCCGAGCAGGACAGCTGGCCCACGGTGGCGCCATCCGCCATCCCCCTGGATGCCGGCTGGCAGACGCCGCGGGAAGCGACGGAGGCCGACCTCGCGCGCATCCGAAATGCCTTCGTCGAGGCGACCCGCCGAGCGGAGCGTTTGGGTCTCGATCTCGTCGAGGCTCATTGCGCGCACGGCTATCTCCTGCATGAGTTCCTGTCGCCGCTCTCCAACAAGCGCACCGACCGCTATGGCGGCAGCGCGGAAAACCGCATGTGCTACCCGCTCGAGGTGCTGGAGGCGATGCGCGCGGCCTGGCCCCAGCAGAAGCCCTTGGGCATACGCATCTCCGCCACCGATTGGCTGGAGGACGGCTTCACCATCGAGGACGCGGTGGTTTTTGCGCGGGAAGTCAAGGCGCGCGGCGTCGATTATATCTGCGCCTCCAGCGGCGGCATCTCGCTCAAAGCCTCGATCCCCATTGGACCCGGCTATCAAGTGCCCCTGGCTCAGCGCATCCGCCGAGAGGCGGGGATCGCTACCCGCGCGGTCGGTCTGATCGCGGATCCGCACCAGGCCGAGCGCATCGTGAGCTCGGGCGAGGCGGATATGGTGGCGATGGCGCGCGCCTTCCTCGACGATCCCCGCTGGGTCTGGCATGCGGCCGAGACGCTGGGCGGGACCGCCTCATATCCCCCGCAATACGCGCGGGCGCGCGCGGATATTTGGCCCGGCGCCAAGATCGCTCGGCCGCATCCGGTGTCGCAGGCGATCGCCGCTCAGTGAGACTCAGCTCGGTGCCGTCGGCGCTTTCTCCCGCGCCCTGAGACACTCGTCGACGGCGCGCTCGAGATTGGCACCCTCGACGCCGCCCAGCACCGCGCCGCCGATGCCGCCGGCCAGCGCTCCCGTCCAGATCGCGGGGTTCGGATTGGCGAACAGCAGCGCGCCGATGATGGCACCGATGCCGGCGCCCACGGGCACGCCGATCAAAGCGCCCCGCGCGGCTTGCAGGACCGGCTGATCGCGATCCGCGTGGTCGCGGCACTCCAGCACCTCCTGGTCGCGGGCGGTGCCCTCCGTGACGGGCGTGCGCACCGGCGGCTGGCGCTCGGCACAAGCCGCGACCGAGATCGCGAGTGCAACGGCGAGGATGTGCCGCATCGTGACCCCTTCAGCGTGGCCTGTCGCCCGCCAAGGTAACGCGGTGCATCACGCGGCGATAGCCGTGATAGTCGTTGATCGGGTTGTGTTGCGCCGCTCGATTGTCCCAGAACGCGAGCGAGCCCGGACGCCAGCGGAAGCGGCAGGTGAACTCGGGTCTCGTCAGGTGGCGACACAGATAGCCCAACAGCGGCGCGCTCTCGGCCTCGCTCATGCCGCCGAAGCGCTGGGTATGCGCGACATTGACGTAGAGCGCCTTGCGTCCTGTCTCGGGATGCGTGCGCAGCACGGGATGCTCGGCCTCGAGCACGCGCTCGGCGCCCGCCTTTGGCGCCGAGCGAACTCGATCTTCCCTTGTCCGCGTTACATCCGCCTTGGCGGAGCTGTTGACCGCGGTCAGGCCATCGAGCATCGCGCGTAGGCCCTCCGAGAGGGTCTCGCAGGCGAGGTACATGTTGGCGAACAGCGTGTCGCCGCCCACGGGCGGGACCTCTCGCGCGAGCAGGAGAGTGCCCATGGGCGGAATCTCGAGATAGGTCGTGTCGGAATGCCAGATGCCGCCGAAGTTCACGCGCTCATGCTCGAGCTTCGCGACCTCGATGACGTCCGGATGGCCTTCGATCCCCTTGACGAAGGGATATTCGACCGGCGTGCCGAAATGCCGCGCGGCGGCTAGGAGTGCCTCCGGCGTCAGCTCCTGATCCCGAAAGAACAGCACGAGATAGTCGAGTAGCGCGCGCCGTAGCTTCGCGACCGTCTCGGCGCCGAGCGGTCGGCCGAGATCGACGCCCTCGACCTCGGCCCCGAGGGCGCCCGCGATCGGATTGACGCGGATTTCGTCAGACGGACGCAGCGGTGAGGAGCGGGCCGTCACCAACCCTGCGAGGGGACCGTGCGGGAGGCGGGGCTCTGCAGGAAGCGCTCTTGGATCGCTGGCGAGGGCCCGTAGTCGCCACGATTGCCCATACCGAACTGCAGCGTGGTGTTGCCGAACTTCAGGGTTCCCGAGTTATTGCCGCTGCCACCGTCCTTGAACTGAAAACGGCTGCCCGGGCTCGGGCTTTGACCGCTCTGGTCGAGATCGGTGCTGAACTTGCTCGAGGTGCCGTCGGCGTTCGTGTCGGGGTTGACGAATTGAAACGCGAAGGCGCCCGGGCTGCTCGCCAGAACGGCCGCCGCCACAACTGCCACGCCTAGTCCGTATTTCATAATGACCACCGCCCCTGGAATTTCCGGCTCTTATCCAGGATAGCTCAGGGCGTCCGATTTGCCAACCCAGCCAGGGGCTACTGCGCCCAGGGCGCGGCAAAAGCCATCAAACCGCGAGCTCCGCAAGCTGAGCCACCGATCTCGAGGCAGGAAAGGCCACCGTGACGGTGGTGCCGCGGCCGGGCGCGCTCGCGATGTCCAGCCGCCCCCCATGGAGCTCGACCAGGGTCTTGGTCAGCGGCAGTCCGAGCCCGGTGCCCTCATTCGTGCGGGATTGTGAGGACATCACCTGCTGAAACGGCTCGAGCGCGATCGCGATCTCGTCGGCGGACATGCCGATACCGGTGTCGGTCACCGCAATGCTGATCCCACCCTCGCGGTCGAGCCCGGTCGCAATCGAAACCCGGCCGCCCGCCTTGGTGAACTTGATGGCATTCGACAACAGGTTGAGGCCGATCTGGCGCAGCCGCGCCTCGTCGGCCAGGAGCACCGGCAGCTGCGCGTCGAAAGCCGTGTAGATGCGCACATTCGATTTGGCGGCCCGAGGCTTGAGCAGGCGGACGCAGCCCTGCATCACCAGCGCGGGATCCAGCCGCGCCTCATGCAGCAGCATCTGCCCCGCTTCCACCTTCGAGAGATCCAGGACGTCGTTGATCACCTGGAGCAGGTGCCGCCCGCTGCCATGGATGTCGCTGGCGTATTCGCGGTAGCGCGGGGCGGTCGGCCCAAAAGTCTCGAGCGCGATGACTTCCGCGAACCCGATGATCGCGCTCAAGGGCGTGCGCAACTCGTGGCTCATGTTGGCCAGGAACTCGGACTTTACCCGGCTGGCGGTCTCGACCTCGGCACGCGCACGCACGACCTCGCGGTTGGCCGTCTCGAGCCGGTGGTTCGCCAAGGCGAGCTCAGTGTTCGCCGTGGCAAGGCGGCTATGGCTGGCTTGGAGCTCTGCCGCCAGCCGGTCTCGCTCGCGGCGGAAAGCGAGAGCTTGCGCGATCGAGCGGTGCAGGCGCCGTCCCGCGACACTGCTCCCGGCGGCGAACAGCAGGAAGAGGGCCATCAGAGCCAGATGGGGCACACCGCCCGCCCACCAGGAAACGACTGCCAACGGCGCCGCCACGGGCCAAACCGCCGCCTCGATACCACGCAGGGGAGGGCAGGGCATCAGGGCGGCACCTGCCATCATCGCCAGTGCCGACGTATAGATGACGGTCTGGCTGGCGTTGCTGGCGCCCGCTGCGATGGCGATCGCCAACGCGCCCCAGGGGATCGCGATGGCGAGCGCCGTGAGGGTGAAACGGCTGAGCCAAGGACCGGAGGCTTCCGGACCGGGCGCGCGCGGCTGCGCTCGCAACAAAGCAAATCCGGCGCCGTGCGAGAGCGTCACCAGAGCAACCCAGGCCAGCACCAGCAGCGCCGGCAGGTCGAACCAAAGGACGACCGCGGTCAGGAGCGCCGCCACCGCGCTTGCGGTGAGGGGCCAGAGGCCGTCATAGAGCAATTCGGTTGCGTCCGAGCGAACGCCGGGATTGCCCCGGAGCTCTTGAGTGATGAAGACCATCGGCACTGTCCTGAGGTGAGGCTCGCGACTCCCCTTCTTGGGGAGAGCAATCCTACGAAGATTAAGGTAACCAAATCCTTAACGCCGCTGTGACACCGTCACTGGCCCACTCTAGACAATTGTACTGGTGCAGTTTTTTGGATGGTGTCGTTCGACGGCACAACCGGAGGAATGCCTGCAGGACAGCAGGTCTCTTAAGGACTCGGCCGTGAGCTCGCGCCGATCGGACTCGACTCCGGCAAGCGCTATGGGCCTGGCTTAGTGGCGAGATCCGGGGCCGCGGATGATCGTGACCCCCGACGGCGTCGTCCTGATAGTCGGCGGCTCATATCGCCCGAGCCGCCGCTCAACAGGCGGACCGGGGTCGTCACCCGCCACGCTTCCAGCGCCTAGGACGGGCAGGTCGGTTTGACCGGCCGGCCATCCCCAGCCGAAGTCACCGAACCCGAAGGGGAAGAAGCCGTCGGCAAACTCGCCGCGACGGCGGCGATCGAAACGCCGAAAATCGCGGAAGCGGTCACGATCCTCTCGCGCGAAGAAGCGGTCGCGGCGGGTGTCGAAGCGGTGCCCATTCAGCCCGCTGAACCCGATCCTCGATCGTCCGAAGCTTGATGACGCATGACCCGCGAAGGTTCCGCCGCCGATCGAACCGCCGCTCATGTCGCGCGCGTCCGCGGGCTTTGGGAGTTCGCCGGCTCCGATCGCGATCAGCAACCCCGCCAGCAGTGATACCGAGAGCCATCGGTGCGGCAAGTGCCAGTGGCTCGCGGCGCGCTGGCGCGGCCCGCTCTCAGTAGCCGCCGCCCCCTCCGCCTCCGTGCTCCGTCCGCGGTTGAGAACTGTCATGGGACGCTCCACCGGAATCTTGCCGTGGCACACTGTCGGTGCAGGCCGCAACGACTCCCACGAGGCCTGCAATGACCAGCAATGCCCGCCAAAAGTAGAGATCGCGCATATGGGGCTCCGAGACCGTCGTGCTGTCTTGGAGCCTCGAGCGTCGCGCTCAATTCGACGGATAACAACAGACGAATTCGTCAGGTTCATCACGAAGGGGTGAGAATGTCGTGAGCGTGACTGGTGCGATAACCGACCTTGAAGCGAGCTCAACTCCAGCCGTCCGGCGGATTGCGCCGTCCGGCTTGCGGGACCGAACCGGCACCGAACCGTCCGTGTCTCTCTGCCATCGCAAAGGGCGCGGTTCGCCGCGCCTGCAAGACGGATACGCCGGGCGGCCGGAGCACGAGCACGAGAGCCATGCCCGAGAGGAACCCTCCGACGTGCGCCCAGAACGCGACGCCGGCCTCGCCAGGTTGCATCGAGAGCGCGCTCAGCAGCTGAAGGGCGAACCAGATGCCCAGCAGAACGACGGCCGGCAAAGTGATGAGCCGAACGAAGATGATGATCCAGAGCAGCACGGCGACATTGGCACGCGGTTGCAAGACCAGATAGGCGCCCAGCACGCCCGCGATCGCTCCGCTGGCGCCGATCATCGGCACCTCGGCGGCGGGGTCGGTCAGAGCCTGTGTCAGCGCGGCCGCGATACCGCACAACAAATAGAGGAGCAGGAACCGCACCGGCCCGAGCGCGGATTCGACACCTTTCCCAAAAATCCAGAGGTAGAGCATGTTCCCGAGCAAATGCAGAATTCCGCCGTGCAGGAACATGCTGGTGATCAGCGTTACCGCCGGCGGGACGGCCTGCAAATGCGGCGGCAGCTCCGCGTAGCCGAACAGAACCGCCGGCACCATCCCATAGCTCAAACTGACCTCCTCCAAGGCCTGGGGGTCGAGATTGAGTTGCCAAAGGAAGACGATGGTGCAAGCGGCGATGAGCCCCGCGGCGACCACCGGCGGCCGGATCTTCGGACTATCGTCGTAAAGCGGCAGAGCCAGCATCGCCGAAGTCCTTGAAAGGGTTCAATCGAACGCAGCGACTGCGCGCAAATTTTCACAAATATGAGCGAATTGCGTGACAAATGCGCGCCGAAGGCTCGCCGGATTCATCAGATGGCAAGGAGGGACGCAGTGTCATGGCAGTCACACCGCGCCCGCAGCCGCCTGCGCAACCTCGAACCGCTGGGCCAACCATGCCAAGCCCCGAACGAAAAGCAACACTGCCGCCATCCGATCGCGCCGCCGCAAGGCCGACCGCGCCTGCCCCGGAAAGTCTTGCCCGCCACGTGCGCGTGGTCGGCTCGGTCGCGCGTCCAGTCGAGCAGGATCCGCGTCCGCCGCAGCTTGCCCCGCCCCCTGTGGTTTCCGGATCAGCCTCGCCAGAGTCGCCTGCGACCGATGACGCCGCAGAGCAGCGGAAGCAGGCGCTCGCGGCAGACCTCGAGGACATGATCGGCGGCATGCTTCGGACCACCCAATTTGCGGCGGCGGCGACGGTGAAAACGCGAAGCTGGACCCGTCCTGTGGTGGGCGAGGGGCCATCGCTGGCGCTTAAAGCAGGGACCGACGCAAGCGCCGTCACGCCGAACTCTCTGGTAGCCGATTTGGCGAGATCGGGCGCCGCTCCCGCCGCGGTCGCCGTCCAAGCCGGCGCGCCACGGCGCCGGTGGATCGACGCCGTCCTGGTGCTCGCATGCGTGCTCAGCGTCCTCTCGGCCGGCTATTTTACCTTGGCGCCCTAAAGGCCGCCCAGGAGAGCACGAATGATTTGCCCTCAATCCGGCGATCGCGAGCCACTCCGGCCGGTCGCGCCAATAATGCCTGCGCTTTCATAGGGTTGCGCGTGGCCCGATATCCGATCAATTTTTCAGCGTTTACGGTCGGTTAGCGATTTTTCGCCACTATCCCGAGCACTCCGGTGGAGTTCGGGAGCGGACATGTTCGGGCATCGCAGCTGGCGCAGCTTCCTCCGGTCCAAGGCCGGAGTGAATTTCTTGAGACTGCTCGGCTTCACCGCGGTGCTTGCCGTCGGCGTGGGCTACGGCGTCTACCAGTTCAGTCTCAGCGCCTTCACGACCAGCAAGAGCGAAGAGAAGGTCACCGCGCTCCAGCTGATCGATGCCTTCGTCACCACCTACTCGACCGAGCGAGCGAAATTCAGCGCGGCGGCAGCGCCGGTGCCGGCGACCTTCCGCGCGCACTCGATCGAACTCTTCAACAAGGCGCGGCTGGGCGATGACGCCCTGCGATTGGTCTGGGTCGGACGCTCAGGACGCGAGATCAAGACCGCCCCCACAGACGCGCAGATGGCCGACACCATCGAGGCGTTCGCGCGCGAGCCCGGCCTGAAGCCGCAATCGAGTTTCCTGCGCGTCGACAACCAGCTGGTGTTCCGGACAGTCTACCCCTCGATCGCGAGCCAGCAGAGTTGCGTCGACTGTCACAACAGCCAATTGGCGGCCGGCCAGCCGCAATGGCACCTCAACGAGGTCATGGGGGCCTTCTCGATCGACGTGCCCGCGGGCGCGTTCCTGCGGAATTCCTTGCTTTGGTCGATCGGCCTCGGGCTTGGCGTGTTCTTCGCGGTGTCCGGCATCGGCCTGCTGATCTCGGTGCTGCATTACGAGCAGATCGCGGAGCGCGAGGCCTCACAGGCTCGCCTGAAGGTCAGCGAGATGAGGTTCCGCGATTTTGCCGAGACCGCATCCGACTGGTTCTGGGAGCAGGACGAGACTCTGAGATTTGCCTATCTCTCCGATCCCGTAAGTGAATCGGGCCTGACGCCGCACAGCCATATCGGCAAGACGCGACGCGAGGTGGTCTTCGACGGCGTGAGCGAGCAGCAGTGGCACGAACACGACGCCGATCTTGCCGCGCGCCGGCCGTTCCAGGATTTCCGGTTTCAACGCAAGGCCGCGAACGGCGAGTTCCGGCACATCAGCGTCAGCGGCAAACCGTTCTTCGATGAAACCGGGCGCTTCTGCGGCTATCGCGGCACGGCACGAGACATCACGGCCGAGGTGGTGTCGGAGCGGGAGCTCGCGCGTCGCGTCGAGGAGCGCACGGCGGAGCTGAAGCACGCTCAGGAAGAGCTGCTGCGCAGCGAGCGGCTCTCCGTGCTGGGCCAGCTCACCGCGACGGTCGCTCACGAGCTGCGCAATCCCCTGAGCGCCATCCGCAACTCGGTTTATGCCATCAAGGAATTCGTCTCGGGCAAGGGTCTGGCGCTCGACCGGCCGCTGACGCGCATCGAGCGCAGTATCGCGCGCTGCGACGGCATCGTGACCGATCTCCTGGATTATGCGCGCAGCCGCCAGCTGCAAAGCACGGAGCAGGTCATGGATCAGTGGCTCGGCGAGGTCCTCGACGAGCAGAAACTGCCGAGCGACGTAAGGCTCTCGCGCGACCTCGCGGCACCCGGGGTGATCGCCGCGTTCGATCCCGAGCGGCTGCGGCGCGTGATGGTGAACCTGGTCGACAATGCGGTGCAATCTTTCCCGGACGGCGCGCCCAATGCG
>Ga0210399_10005236_pt1 | contig 10069 bp, 8 predicted proteins | sample IncBWC14MmetaG_FD_150865 | JGI IMG/M metagenome (GOLD analysis project Ga0210399, IMG submission 150865) | Forest soil microbial communities from Barre Woods Harvard Forest LTER site, Petersham, Massachusetts, United States - Inc-BW-C-14-M | ecosystem: Environmental > Terrestrial > Soil >...
GACGTCATGCGTCAGATCGACGACCCGCACATCTGGCATCACGGAGTACATCACGCCCCGGCAAATGGCGACGGAGTCGTCGACGACTCCGAAGTCGGTCATGAATACGATCGTCGGCGGATATTTCTGTGTGGGCTCGCTGGCCAGCACCGGCTGCGCCACAGCCGTCAGCAGAAAAAGAACCACGCTGACCGCGATGCCCAACAGAGTCGAATCGTTCTTTCTTCGTCGTGATGAAGTCATAGGTTGCATAGGGCCACAATTCTACTCAACGGAAGAAAAACCGGAAAGCAAAACCGTCGCTCCGCACCCGCGGCGCGCGGTCTATAATGCTGCTGCAATCCAAAAATCCCGGAGGCTCTTTATGTCGCAAGTCATCCCCGAGAAGTACCGCGATCTTTTTCAAAAGCGGGCCTTTGCCAGCCTGGGGACCTTAATGCCCGACGGCCGCCCGCAGGTCACGCCCGTGTGGTGCGACTTTGACGGTGAGCACGTCATCTTCAACTCTGCCAAGGGACGCCAGAAAGACCGCAACGTCCGACGCGATCCCCGCGTATCGCTGGCCATCATCGATCCCGAAAACCCGTACCGCTATCTCGAGATCCGCGGCCGCGTGGTCGAGATCACCGAAGACGGCGCCGCGGAAAGCATCGACAAGCTGGCCAAAAAATACCTGGGCGTGGACAAGTATCCGTACGGGCAGCCCGGCGAGGTCCGCGTGCTGTACAAGATCAAGCCAGAGCACGCCACGGTGATGGGATAGCGGTTTATGTGGGACGCACACTCCCTTCGACAAGCTCAGGGCAGGCTTTGTCCGTCAATTGCCGAGACGGCCATTTCGCAGGACTGCGAAATGAGCGCGTATGGCACCGTGGAAGAGCGGCGCTTCAGCGCCGCGCCAGCAGCATAAATCTATCGGGCTTCAGCCCCTGCGAGGTCGCATCCGCACCTACAATCTCTGCTTCCTCGGCTTCGGCAACGTCAACCGGACTCTGGTCCGGCTTCTCGAAGATCGAGCCCAGGAACTGCGCGAACGCTACGGCATCACGTTCCGCATCACAGGAATCGCCTCTCGCCGCCTGGGCTGGATTGCCGACGCCGAGGGTTTGGACTCTGCTTCGTTGCTCGCCCTCAATTCAGATTCGCTTCCCGGCGTTTGGCGGACAGAGCCTGCCCTGAGCCTGCCGAAGGGAGTGTCCGCCCCACATAACCCCGCCCCAGATAAAAACATCCGCGACTGGCTCGCCGCCGCTCAAGCCGACGTTCTCTTCGAAGCCACATCCCTCAACGTTAAGAACGGTCAGCCGGCCGTCGACCACATCCGCGCGGCGCTTGAGCACGGAGCCCACGCCATCTCCGCCAACAAAGGCCCCATCGTCCACGCCTACCGCGAACTGCGCGACCTGGCCACTGCGCGCGGAAAACGATTCCTGTTCGAATCAACGGTCATGGACGGTGTCCCGATTTTTTCTCTCTTCGATCAGATGCCCGTCATTCACTTGCAGGGCTTTCACGGAATTCTTAACTCGACCACCAACGTGATCCTGAGCGAGATGGAGCAAGGCCTCACCTTCGACGAAGCGCTAGGAAAAGCGCAAGCCCTCGGCATCGCCGAAACCGATGCTACTCACGACATCGACGGCTGGGACGCCGCCGTGAAGACCGCAGCGCTGATCACGGTCCTGATGGATATCCCAGTGCGGGTGGAAGAAATCCAGCGCGAAGGAATCCGCGACCTCACCCCGCAAGCCCTGCGCAACGCCCGCCGCGACGGCTGGCCGTTCAAACTCGTATGCCGCGCCCAGCGGGTCGGCGATGGTGTGAAGGCAAGCGTCGCACCCGAAAAAGTGTTGGCCACGTCACCGATGGCCAAGATTTCCGGCACATCGTCCTACATTTATTTCGAAACCGATATCTTCCCCGGCCTGGCGATCACGGAAGAAAAACCCGGCCTCTACGCGACAGCGTACGGAATGCTGGCGGATTTCGTTCGGGCAACGGCCGCGCACTAATACCGCTGCATGTAGCACCGTGGAAGAGCGGCCCTTCAGGGCCGCGTTACCGTCGATTCGAAATTAACATGGGCTTCAGCCCGCGGCGGAGTGTCCTCGCTACCGTCACTAAATATTGTTACTAAATCCAGAGCCCCACAGGGGCTAAGCCCGTGTCACTCCTCCGTCCTACGCGGCCCTTGAAGGGCCGCTCTTCCACGGCGAAGCAATCGTGCGAGGCGCAAAGCAGAATCGGGATGGGCACGACTTCAGCGTGCCGCGGATAACGGGAGGTTTAACCCCGCGCGCGGGGGCTGTCTTGAATCTCCGTGATAAAAATAGATAGCCATGCTCACCACTGAAAATTCTGCCGCCCACGCCCTCGACCTTGCCTATGTTCGCGCCCAATTCCCCGCGCTCGGCCAAACCGTCAACGGCCACCCCGCCGCCTTCCTCGACGGCCCCGGCGGGACGCAAGTTCCACAGCGCGTGATTGATGCCATCTCTGACTACCTGCGCCGCGACAACGCCAACACTGGCGGGGCATATGCCACCAGCCGCCGCACCGACGCCATGATCGCCGAGGCGCGCGGCGCCATGGCTGACTTCCTGCACTGCGGCGATGACGAAGTCGTCTTCGGTCCGAACATGACGACGCTGACCTATGCCATGAGCCGCGCCATTGGCCGCGAGTTGAGGCCCGGAGACGAAATCGTCGTCACGCGCCTCGACCACGACGCCAACGTTTCTCCGTGGCTGCAAATGGCAGAGGATAGGGGAATCACTGTCCGCTGGGCTGAAATCCACGACGAGGACTGCACCCTCGACATGGCCGACCTGGACTCGAAAATAAATTCCAAGACAAAGCTGGTCGCCGTTGGCTACGCCTCGAACGCTGTCGGGACCATCAATCCGGTGAAGGAAATCGTCCGCCTGGCCCACGCCGCCGGAGCGATCGCCTACATCGACGCAGTGCACTACGGCCCGCACGGCCTGATCGACGTGGCCGCGCTCGATTGTGATTTTCTGGTGTGCTCGACTTACAAGTTCTTTGGCCCGCACATGGGCGTGCTGTTCGGCAAGCGCGAGCATCTTAAGCGCCTGCAGCCTTACAAGGTCCGTCCGAACACGAATGCGATTCCAAACTGCTGGGAGTGGGGCACGATGACGCACGAGCTCATCGCAGGAATCACCGCATGTGTTGAATATTTCGCCGATCTGGGCCGTGCCTCGACGAATGGAGCAACCAGTATGAGGGTGCCCCACCCTTCGCGCCTTTCGAACGGTGGGAACGATACTGCCGGCATCAGTGGGGTAAAGACCGAACGCCGGGTCGCGATCGAAGCCGCCTACACAGCCATCCACGACCACGAACGCGCTCTACTCGAACGCATCATGACCGGCCTGAAGAAAATTCCCGGCCTGAAGGTCTACGGCATCACCGACCCTGCCCGCTTCCACGAACGCTGCGGCACGCTTGCGGTCCGCGTAGCCGGACACACACCCCTCGAACTCGCGACCAAGCTAGGCGACCGCGGCTTCTTCACCTGGGACGGGAACTATTACGCGCTGAACCTGACCGAGCATCTCGATGTCGAGAAATCAGGCGGCTTCCTGCGCATCGGCCTGGTGCACTACAACACGGCAGAAGAAGTCGACGGCCTGCTGGCTGCGCTGCGCGAAATTGTGGGAGCGTAGACACAGCGATTCCGGCCTTCGACTCACTAGACGCGTTCCTAGTGATTGGCGGGTGAAGTCGACGCCGGCGCGGCCGACTCGGAGACCACCAGCATCTCGTATCCCTTGCCGTTCACTTTGAACTTCATTTTGTCTTTGCTCAGGGTCAACTCGACCGGGGCGTTCACCGGCAGCATCTCTTTGTGAGCTTCTTTTTCCTGGCGCACGTGGTACTCCGTCGTGTCGGTGCGAATCACATATTCCTGGCACATCAGCTGGATGGTCTGCTTCTTACCCTTGGCCTCCGAGCCACAGGGAACGGAGTTCTCCGATACGATCGTGCCCTGCATTTCTTTGTCCTTGGCCGCCGCCGTCAGGCTCAACGCCGTTATACCCAGGCTCAATGCCGCAATCCCCAGAAACGTCTTCGTCTTCTTCATGCGCGCCTCCGTCATTCACTTCGCTCACACACACAACAGCCCGGGACGCATCCCGGGCCGAAAAAACTTATCCCCACGCCTCAGGGGGCGGGTACCGCGACCGTCGTGAGAGCCGCTATGGCCAGCGCTTGGCGGTGTCTTCCCATCCGGCAGCGCGCACCGGCTGCGGGGCGGGAATCGACGGCGGCGCCGGCACCGACATGCGAGCCGTCGCCTGCGGTCCGTTGACAGCAGTGGCCAAGGCAGGCTTCCCTATGTCGGACAGCATTTCCTTTTCCTCAGAGAGCAGCGGGGCCACCAAGCGCAGGGCCTCCACTTCTTTCTCCAGGCGGGTCAGTTCCATCTCTTTCTGCCGCAACACTTCATACACATTCTTCATGACCATGGCACCTGCCGATTGTTTCGAGATTTGTAAACCCTGCTCGAACTTTAGCAGAGTTGCCTGTGTTGTCAAGGGTTTCGGGGGCTCCGGTAGTACAGAACTGGGCGCGGAATGGACCTCTGGCAGGCTCTTTTAGCGCAGCAGGAAGACGGCGGCTGCGGCGATGCCAACCGCCAGTAGTACGCCAAGAATGTATTTGTTCCTGGCGAGCCACGATTGCGAGGGTGCCAGTCCGGCGCTCAATACGAACTCGGCGACAGGCCCTTGGGATTTCTGCGGCGCTACCTCGACCACCTTCTCAGGGACCGGAGCACTCGGGAGCGGTGGAACCGCTATCGGCTTCGCCGCGCTTACTGTGGGCTCCTTCACCATGGGCGATGCGGCCATGGCCGTGCTGGAAGCCACGACCGGAGCGGACAGCCGCCGTACCGTCGGCAAGGGAGCGTTCGCTGCGACCGATTGCGCCGCAGCCGCGAACGCGCGAACTTCTGGCTTGGGAGTCGGCACGGTGGGAACCACTGGAGCAGGAGCTGCAGTCTGCCGAGGTGCCGACTTAGGAACTTTCAGCTGCCCCCGCCACTTCTTCTCCTCGCACTCGACGCAAAGCACACGCCCCGCCGAGATCGGAAAGCCACAGGCCTCGCACTTGCGCAGGCTCCTTAACACTGGTGGAACATGGCTCTGGTCAGCCTCTTCCGGCTGCGCCGGATCGGCTGCAGGATTCAGCGCAGCCGACCAGAACAACGGCTTTTTCGAAGGCGCGGCTTCTGCTGCCGGGGCTGGGACTTCCGGGGCTGGGACTTCCGCTTTCAGCGGCTCCAGAGTTGCGGGTTCTCGATTCTCTTCGGCCGCAACTTTCACCACCGGCTTCTGCTCGTCCAGAACCGGATCCAAAATCACGTCTTCCAGAACCTGCCCTTCCAGATCCTGTCCCTCCAGATCCTGTCCATCGAATGCTCGCCCGTCCATGACTTGCTCTTCAAGAACTTCGACCTCGTCGACGTCCGCGACAAAAGCCTCCTGCATCTTCAGTTGTTCCGGCAGCCGCTCCGTGGCCTGCGCCAGCCGGACTGCGGTTTCGACCATCTCGCTGAGACGCTGCACGGCCGAAACATCGCGCACTCCGAAAGCGTTCGCCTTCCCCGAAAACAGTTCAAAGACTCCCAGCACCTCGTCGTCATTCACGACCGGCATCACCACCACCGACGCAATTCCCATCTGGCGGCAGACTTCGCGATTCACCCGGGCATCGCGCGCGGCATCGTCGCAGCGCAAGGGCTGGCGTGTGCGCACGCTTTCCCCGGAAAGCCCGAACTCGGTGGAAAGCAGCGCGCCCAACTCGGGCGCATTCTCGCCAGAGCTGGCACGGCACAGCATGTCATTTTTGCCATCGCGACGCAGGGCGATCGCCGCTCCGCTGGCGCCCGTAATGTACTGAGCGCGGTCCGCCAGTAACTGGAGAGCAGCGTCGAGATCGCGCTGCGCCATTTCCGCCAGGGAATGTCCCTTATCCTCCCCGGGAAAGCGTACGTTCGAAGCGAGCGCGTTCGCCTCTGCGCGAGCGGAAGTGAGGGCTGCGGAAACGCTGTGTGGGCCCCGAGTTGAACTGTTCTGCTGCAATGCTTGCTCCGGATGCAACTCTGCGGTCTTCGTTCTTCGTTCTTCGATCCCACGCCCGCTACCATCGGTTCCTCGCCGCGCGCAGGCGCGAGAGTCCCGTAGGGTTCCATGGCGCGTGCCATGATTCCATGGAGTTGCGAGGGGCGGGGGCGCAATCCGGCCACCACAACTCACCTAAGTTATAAGGATGCAGTAGTTTGAGTCTCGCTCGGAGCGAGCGAGGTGTCAAGAATTTCCCCACGCAGAGGTACTACGCCAAAAGTTTCAAGGAGCGTTTCCGTGTCGGGCATCAGACGCGGCACCACTTTACTCTCGCCCCGGCGCCGCAGCGCGGACTGGGCGAGCCCATTGGCCTCCGCATTACTCTCCCGCGGCACGTGCGAGATGGAAAACGCGAGCGACCGCGCCAGTTTCCGGCAGGTCCAGTGCAAGGAATAAAGCCGCGCACTGCGGCAGATATATTCTCCCGTCATCTGCCGCACCACTACTTCCGAGTCGGAATACACGTGCAGCTTTCGTGCCTTGCGGGAGACGGCGTACTGCAGAGCTTCCATGAGCGCCGCATATTCGGCGACGTTGTTGTCCTGGTGGCCAATCCACTTGGCGATGCGTACCGGGCCGCTGGCGCAGCCGTTGATCACCACCCCAATGCCCGACGGCCCCGGATTTCCCAGGCAACCGCCGTCCACATAGGCCACGAGTTCCGACATCACTTCGATTTTTCTCAGCCCTGTTTGCAATGTGCGCCCATCCGCTTCTAGCGTCAAGATGATTATTTGGTTCCCTTTCATCATTTTGGCGGATGCCCCAGCGTTGTGCAATCTTATGTGCAAAACGGGGCGGAATTAAAAATGCCTGTGGATAAGTTCCGGTCTTGCAACCATTTGCAGTTTTCGTTATGCACAGGTTTGCAGGAAGCTATTGCACCAATAGTTTGCGTTGACGTTTTTTATTTCTCTGTTAAGGTGGTTTGCGTCGACGGTCGAAAGGGTTGGCACAATAATACTGAGCCGGTCCGAAGTAGACTGAGTGATCAGCAGGACGGGGCGACCCGTCAGGCGACCAGACCTGAAAAAACCGACGGCTCTGCGAGGGGTAGTTGGGGTTTGGAACTGTGAAAGCAGTGATCGCATCAAGGGGTCGTGACGGTACATGCTTCCACGTTGTTGGCTCCCTCGCAGGAGCTGGCGGCTAGAGCATAACCAATGTCACGGCCCTTTCAATTTTTTCCCCCCTATTTTCCCCTCAAGCATTTCCCCTCGAGTATTGACCGACGCCGACTCGGCGTTACAAAAATTTACGGCAAATTTCGCTCCTCGTCCCGCGGGTGCTGTTATACTCGCCGCCACAAAAACGGAGGACACCGTGGTTCCACCGCCGCGCGATACCCCAGGCATGGTCGAGGTAACATCGACCACACCCCTCGCCGTGCTGTTCTATAACTTCAAGAAGAACAGCGACGTGGTCAAGTACGAACATCTCAGCGAGTTGACGAAGCGCATTGCACCTCTGCTCGATGCCGGCGGCAGCGTCACCTTGATCGGCATGGCAAGCCGCACCGGACCGGAAGGCTTCAACATTCGGTTATCACGGTCGCGGGCGGCCAACATGCTGGGTGCGCTGGCCAGGATTGTCGGCGATCGTGGAAAGTCCGCTCGGGCCGCGCTCGGCGTGTCAGAAGGATCGGCAAATGCGGCGCGGGCGGGCGATGCTGCCGGTGTCGAGAACCCAAGATTTCGCGCGGTCTCCATCACTGCGTGGCTCTCAGCCGATCCCCCAGATCCCCAACTTCCCGATGGCTACGCGGACATTGACGTCTCTGACCTGCCCAACACCACGGTCGGCCATTTCATGGATCCTGGAGCGGTCATTGAGGGAGGCGTGAGTACCGCTGTAAGCATTGCTGAACTGATCTCGGAGGCGGCGTGGATTGGAGTTGCAGCCGAGTTGTTTCCGATCCTGGACGGCGTGTTCCTCATCGTGGGGTTAATCTGGACCTTCAAAGAGGCTGACGACTTGGCGCATTTTAATGGCTGGGCAGGCGCGTTCGCGCAAGCCTGGCAGGACATGGCGAGCACCTACAGCGATAAGAAACTGGATCCGCACCATCCGGAAGATTGGCCGGCCATTCCCAAACCCTCACCGCATTTTCAGTACAACGTTCCCGATTCCGCCCTGAACGCAAGCGACCAGATGGCGCGAGCGGGAATGCGAGAAGGCGCTGAGGCCGCTTACAAGGCGGTGCAGAATCTCGAGCTGAACCCTAAGGATCTAAAGGTCCCCAAGACCGGTGAGGTTATCAAGGGCACCGGGAAAGTCACTCTGTGGTGGATGTACCAGGCGCGGAAGGGCGACGTTTATGGCGCCGTGATGGAGTCGATTAACAAAAAGCTGCACGAAAAAGGTAAGGGAGACTACCCCCTCCACTAGTAGTTCGTCGGCATTGGCAGCCGGTAAAGCAAATCGTGGCATGTATGATGCCGTTTAAGTGTGTCCGGCCGGGGCGTGTCCTTGCCCGAACCGGTACATCCCCACCTTCACTAGAAAATCGATTTACTAATTCTTCCGCTCTTGTGCAATAATTCCTTCCCGTACCCCTGTCACGGAAAACGAAATTCAAAGACGGAGAATCTTATGGCTAAGTATCCCCTGTCCCGTCGTCAATTCATTCACCTCGGCTCCGGCGCTCTCGCCGCCACTACGGTCGCCAAAACGATTTTGCAGCCGCGCGTGCTCTCGGCCGCGGCACGTCCCGTCGCCCCCAGCGACACCATCCGCTTCGCTTCCATCGGCACCGGCATTCGCGGATGCGAACACCTCGAAGCTTCCCTCGAGGTTCCCGGCATTCAGTGCGTCGCCGTCTGCGACCTCTATGACAGCCGCCACACCGCCGCTCGCGAAGCCGTAAAGAATCCCAGCGTCACCGCGACCCGCGACTACCGCTCCATTCTCGACCGCAAGGACGTCGACTCCGTCCTCATCGCCACCATGGACCACAACCACCGCCGCATTTTCGAAGATGCCTGCGCCGCCGGCAAAGACGTCTACTGCGAGAAGCCGATGTCGCACCTCGTGGAAGACGGATTCGCGATGATGGATGCCGCGCACAAAAATAATCGCATGGTCGCCATCGGCAGCCAGCGCGTCAGTTCCGTGCTCTACGCCAAGGCCAAGGAGATTTACGATTCCGGCAAACTCGGCGAGGTCTTTTCCATCAACGCCTACTGGGACCGCAATTCCCCCAGCGGCGCCTGGGTCTATCCCATTCCGCCCGACGCCAGCGAGAAAAACATCGACTGGACCTCGTTCCTCGGCGGCGCTCCCAAAGTCGCGTTCGATCCCATTCGCTTCTTCCGCTGGCGCTGCTACAAAGACTACGGCGAGGGCCTGGGCGGCGATCTCTTCGTCCACCTGCTCTCTGGCATTCAGTTCATCACCGGCATCAACGAGCCCGCGCAGCGTGCGATGTCCTCCGGCGGCATCTTCCACTTCAAGGATGGCCGCGAGTTCCCCGACCTCATCGAGACTCTCTACGACTACCCCAACGCCCGCGTCACCCTGCGCTGCAACCTGAACAACAACGGCGGAGAATTCATCGGCTTCTACGGCACTAAGGGCACGATGATCATTAAAGACGCGACCCTGACTTACAAGCCCGAGGACACGCGCCCCGAGCCCGAAGGCTATTCAATTTTCGGTTGGCCCAAAGCTCTGCGCGATCAGTACCTGCAGAAGTGGCATGAGGATCATCCCGAGCCCGAAGCCCTGAAGTGGAAGATCGACCAGACCGGCGAGTCCTACGCCAATCCTCCCGGCTACAGCGACACGGTCGATCACCAGGCCAATTTCTACAACGCCGTCCGCACGCGCAAACCCGTGGTCGAGAACGAAGTGTTCGGCAACAACGCCGCCATCGGCTGCCACCTGGCAAACTTTTCCTATTTCAACAAGACAGTAGC
>Ga0210399_10005237_pt1 | contig 10069 bp, 5 predicted proteins | sample IncBWC14MmetaG_FD_150865 | JGI IMG/M metagenome (GOLD analysis project Ga0210399, IMG submission 150865) | Forest soil microbial communities from Barre Woods Harvard Forest LTER site, Petersham, Massachusetts, United States - Inc-BW-C-14-M | ecosystem: Environmental > Terrestrial > Soil >...
TACGAATTACCCAAGGCGCTGTTTCCGCCCCGTCGATGGGCGCGATCGAAAAATTTGAGTGTGGGGTGCGCGACGATGACCCAAGTAGATTTGAAGCGTACGCTGTTGACCTTCTTCGTAGCTCTAACGGCGATCGCCAGCCTTGTCCTCCCGGTGCGCATCTCGGCGCAAGTGGTTGGAGCGACGATTTCGGGCACGGTTACAGATTCTTCCGGCGCCAAAACTCCCGGCGTAAATATCGCCATCGCCAATACGGCGACCGGCATTGTTTCTAACGCGGCTACAAATGCCGTCGGCGTCTTCAGCGTGCCGAACCTCCAGCCGGGAAATTACCAAGTGACGGCTTCCGCGCCGGGGTTTTCGACTCTGGTACGCGACGGAATCACCTTAACTGTGGGCCAGGAGCTCGTTTTGAATCTGGCCCTGCAAGTAGGGGCCGTGACCGAACATGTCACCGTGAACGCTGAGGCTCCCACGGTGAACCTAGCGAACGCAACCATTGGCGGGTTGGTGAGCGAGAACACGGTCGTTGAGTTGCCGCTAAATGGCCGTTCCTGGACGGATCTGGCCGCTTTGCAGGCTGGTGTGCATTTTTCCCAGAACCAGCCCCCGATCAACGCGGGTGACCGGGTCAAGCGCGGCCTGGGTTTGGAATTGACGATTTCGGGTGCCCGCCCTCAGCAAAATAATTACCTACTGGACGGCGTCAACATTAATGACTATGCGAACGCCGGTCCGGGGAGCGTGCTCGGCGGCAATCTGGGCACGGATGCGGTGGCGGAGTTTTCAGTGCTGACCACGAACTATTCCGCCGAGTACGGACGCACCTCCGGGGGCGTGATCAGCGCGGTTACGAAGTCGGGAACTAATCAGTTCCACGGGAGCGCCTACGAATTCGTTCGCAACGACGCGTTCGATGCTCGGAACTTCTTTGACCCCGCGACCATTCCAACTTTCCGCCGCAACCAATACGGCGGATCGCTTGGCGGACCAATCCAGAAAGATAAGACTTTCATCTTTGGCGACTACGAAGGGGTCAAGCAGGCTCTAGGCACGACAACGATCGATAACGTACCTTCGCTGGACGCGCGCAACGGTCTCCTCAACTTTGCGGGCGGGGCAAGCACCTTCCCCAGCGGTTGCGTTGCGACCTCCAACCCCACTCAGTGTCAAGTCACGGTCGACTCAAATGCGACCAAATTTTTGAATTCATTGCTCATTCCGTTGCCCAACCAGCCTGTCTCACTCGGAAGTAATACGGGGCAATACATCTTCCCGGCGTTCCAGAATACGCTGGAGAATTTTTTTACCATCCGAGCGGATCATACCTTTTCGCAAAAGGACCGAGCTTTTGTCACGTATCTGTTCGACAAGGCCTCCCAAAGCGAACCCGACGAGTACGCCACCAAGCTCATTCACAACCCGATGTTTCGCCAAATGGTCGCTATTGAAGAAAGCCACGCTATCCGGCCGAATCTACTCAACTCTTTCCGCGTGGGCTACAACCGGGACAATGTCGAATCCCCATCGAGTGCGACGGCCCTCAAGTCAGCTGCGGCCGATCCGAGCCTCGGTTTTGTCCCCGGAAACACGGTAGGCAACATTGTCATCAATTCGGACAACCTCACGGGCTATACCGGAGGCCTGGACGTGGCCGCGCCTTTCAAATTCCACTGGAATTCATGGCAGGTGTACGACAACGTGTTTTACACCAGGGGAATTCACACGCTGAAATTTGGCGCCAACGTCGAGCGGATTGAAAGCAATACGTTTGGCGCGGATTTCCCGGGCGGGCAAATCATATTTAATAGTGGTATCAACGGGTCAGACACAGCTTTCTCAGATTTCCTGACCAATCAACCTGCCTCTATCAACGCAGACGTGCCTGGCACGGTGACGCCACGAGGAGTCCGGCAAACGATTGTGGGCGTGTATTTTCAGGATGACACTCATCTCCGTCCAAATCTCACTTTGAATTGGGGCCTGCGTTACGAACCTTCAAGCGTCATCACCGAGGTGCAAGGCAAACTTTCAAACCTGCGCGTATTTAACAGCGCGTTGCCAGTTCCTTTTTTGGGCAGCCCTTATATCCTGAATCCAACAAAGAGGAATTTTGATCCCCGCGTCGGTTTTGCCTGGGACCCCTTCAAGAACGGCAAGACTTCGGTGGCGGGCGGTTTCGGAATATTCGACGTGTTGCCCCTGCCGGTAGAAATGGGAAGCGGCGTGGATGGATCCTTTCCCTTCGACGATACAGCGAGTTCGAGCAGCTTGCCGGCAGGCTCTTTCATTCTTGGGTGTTCCACGGCATGTGGCGCTTACCTCGACGCCGGGGCCAGCCACCGCTATTACATTATGGAATTCAAGCCGAAGCGTAATTACGTCATGCAATGGAACCTGAACGTGCAGCGCCAACTGAGCTCCGGCACTTCCCTCATGGTCGGCTACGTGGGAGCGCGCGGCGTGCACATGAGATTTCAGGCTGATGACAACAACATGGTCCTGCCCAGACAGACGCCGCAAGGCCTGGTTTGGCCATGCTCGAGTGCGCTGGTGCCTATCACGAGTCCTCAGGGCTCGGTAATCAATACGTGCCAAACAGGCCCCGGTGTTCCGGTCATCAACCAATTTATGGGCCGAACCCAAATGTCCATATTCGATGGAAATTACTTTTACGATGGGCTTCAAGTTCAATTCCGTAAGAGCATGAGTCATGGCTTGCAGGTCGAAGGTTCGTACACGTGGTCGAAAAATATCGATACCGGCGGCGGTTCGGTGGCCTCGGATCCCTTTCGAAATTCGATTTCCACGCTACTCTGGTTTTGCGGGTCTTGCCGAAGAGGACTCTCCGACCAGGACCAGCGGCACAACTTGACGGCGAACTATGTTTGGGACATCCCGACGCCGGCATCCTTTGGAGGGCCTGCGAAAGCGATTCTCGGAGACTGGGAAGCTGGGGGAATTCTAACGATTGCGTCGGGCACTCCGTTTACCGTTCTCGTTGCCGGTGATCCCCTCGGACAATCCAATTCGGATCCGTATCAATACCCCGACCGCGTAATGGCGCCTGGCTGCGGATCGAACCCTGTGAATCCCCAAGATGCCAATGGGTATGTCAAATTGCAGTGCTTCGCGGCTCCGAACGTCAGCACCCGATTGGGGAATGCGGGACGAAATTCACTGATTGGCCCCGGCTTGGTCGATTTGGATTTCTCTTTGTTCAAGAACATCCCTATTCGAAGAGTTTCCGAAGCGTTCAAAGCGCAATTTCGGGCGGAGTTCTTTAATATCCTGAACCGGCCGAATTTCACTTCTCCTAACGACAACCGCGTTATCTTGAACCCCGATGGAACCCAAACCAGCTCGGCAGGCATTTTTACATTAACCAATACGACTTCGCGGCAGATTCAATTGGCGTTGAAGCTGTCCTGGTAAGCGAGGAATCGGTGACCTTCAGGTTGGCTATCGGCCTCCTCCATCCGGATAAGCCGACGTGAGCGGCATGCAGCTACGGGTCCGTCCGCCAAGCCAACTGGGCCTCATAGCAATTCTCGAGGATTGTGTAATAGCGTTCGACTGCGTCCTTGCTGACAAACGGGTTTGGCTCTTTAGCCAGCTTGGCCGTCATTTCCGGAGCCACGCCCGGCGCCCCGTTCATCATCTGCCAGGTGTGCAGCCTCTCGCTCATATTGATGTGCCCCAGCGTGGTGGAAAGAATGGTGTCGACGCCGGCCTTCTCGTTGATTTCCTTAAAACGCTTGGTCGACGCGATGTACGTTTTCATCATGGTCTGCCCATCGGGATAATACTGAACGCCCGCCCGGCCGAGATTGATGTCCACGCCGCCCCAGACGCTGGCGACGTGTCGCTCGTTATCGGGGCGCTTGCTCTGCTTGTTCGTAAGCCCCGCGATGATCAGCGAAATGGTGCCCGGCGTATGGCCGGGTGTGATGTACATCGTGACGGTCACATCGCCCAGCGTTAGTTTCTGGCCGTCGGTCGCAGACATGTCTCTCCTGGGCTTAACGTTTTCAGGAGAATTATCCTTCGCCACCACGTCCCAATCCGCTGCGGACATGATGACGTGAGCCTTCGGGTATGTCTCTTGCAGACTCTTCGCTCCCCAGTAGCGGTCGTCATGTCCATGCGTGACGATGATGTACTTCAGATTCTGCTGCGGATCGAGACCGAAATCCTTTAACTCCAGCACCAACTCTTTGGAGTCCCAGTCGAAGTTCGTGTCGATGATCGCAATGCCATCGGGGGAATTTATGGCGTACACGCCGGTGCCCTTGGTGCCGATGAAGTACAGTTGGTCGAAAATTCGTACCGGCGGCTGATACCACTCTTCGCGCGACGTCGGAACGCGGCGATTTTCCTGCCGCACAACGTCCGGCAGCTGCTTGGGCGGAGCGCACCATTGCTTGAAAAATCCCTCGAACACTTGAAATGGCTGATCTGGATCGGGGATCGCGGGAGCGACAGCGGCCTGAGCCGCGGCGACATGTGTCTGGGCCGCAGCGTCGTTGGCATTCGCAACGGTGGCGAAGCAAACGGTCAAAACCAAAGCTATAGAAAATGTGCGAAGCAGATTGCAGGTCACAGCCGCCTCCTTTGCTTTCAGAATTCCGACGACGACGAATTCACTTCAACTCACTTTGCGGCGCTGGTCCTTTCGGTACTTAAGTTCTTGAGGATTGGTTTCAGCGTCGCAGCGATTCCTGCGGCCATTTTCAGCGAGCCTCCGGCTGTTTAGCAAGGGTGAAGGGAAGACGGCTAGAGGGACCGATGTGGAAGTGGTACTTCCCGATGCGTGCGCTAGAGCCGATGCTACTGGGCAGGACGTTGCTGCTGTGCGGCGACGGGATGCCGACGGAGGCTCGCGCGCCAGCAACGATCACAGACTTCGTCCGGGTACACGAAGTAATTCGAAGATTTGCCGCATTTGGGACATTCGAGCGGCACAGGCCGCGCCACTCCGCGAACGTTCAAACCATGTGCACTGGCTCGCATCTGAACCCACTTGCCGAACTCTGCTGCTGCGTTCCGCTGGTTCAGCTCGTGAGATTGCTCGCGTGTGAGGAAAAAGGGCCACGGACGAAGGAGGACCACCAACCCTGTCGCTACTGTGATCGCCACAAGCAAAATAACCATAAGACAACCCTGCCCGCGTTCAATTCCGCCTAGGGTCTCAACAGTAGCGTCCCCCACTAGGGAGAGGCAGCCGTTCTTCTAACTTGGATGCTTATTGATTACTAGGGGGCAGACCAAAAGTGGTCGATTTTGCAATATATTGCTCCCAAGAAACTGAATCTCGGACACTGAGATTGTGGCCGGCAACCTGGTTCCGACACCCTCGTACGCGGCAACGAACCACCCAAAACCGAAACCGTCAAATTAGGTACGCAGATGCATTCCTCATATTGCGGGAAATTATGGCGACGTTATAATCGGTTTATGCGACAGGTTCTGTCGACATCGGCGCACTTGCCGAGAAGGAGGTGATCCAGTGAGGTACGGTTTAAGTTGACGCAGTAGAGGAGGCGCTTGTGAATTTTTACCGAGCGCCTCTCTCCTTTCTTTTATCCGCCCCGAAATATCGAGACTCCCGTGACTTGGTGCCTCTCCACGCACTTGGCAGGTTGCCGAACCGAACCTGCCGCTTTTCACGAACCTATGGGTCTTGCGCTGAGATGATCCGGGCGCAGCCCGCAATCTGAATAATCTGGAAGGAATGTCGCCACGACCGATGAGGCTACGCTATAGCGAAGCCATTTTCGGTAACATCAGTACGTGACGGTATTTTCCCCTGGCGAATTCAGCCAACCGGAGCAGCGACATGATGAAAGATATTGATGCGCTTGTAAGTTCCTACGAGCACGGAACGTTGACCAGACGGCAATTGTTGTACGCGCTTGGCATCATGGCGGCACCGGTGGCAGACAAGACGCAAACGGCATCTGGCGGCCTGGTGAAAGGTCGGAAGCTGCATCATGTGAATGTGCGGGTATCCGATATTGCGCGCTCGGAGGCGTTCTATCGAAACCTGTTTGGCTTCTCCCCAACCCGACGCGTCCAAGGACCGGACAATCACGGATTTGATCTGCCAGGCGGAGGATTGATCATCCTGCAGAAAAGCGGCCAGCCCGGCCACATCGATCACTTCTGCATCGGCGTTAACGATTTCGACGCCGAACGACTGCGGACCAGGGCTAAGAACGCGGGCATCGAAGGCGTGCAGGGCAACGCCAGCGACAATTTCTTCGTGAGCGATCCAGACGGTCTACGAGTGCAGGTGTCTGCGTCTGACTGGCGCGGCTAATGAGGCCCGCAGCCGATTCGATATCGTAAGCAAACCGTCGTACACCTCTGACGCGTCACTCATGAACTTTGGGCATGACGCTTAGATCAGGCGAGCAGCGGTGACTGGTAGATGCACTGCGAACGATGTGTGAATCGCGTGCTTAAGAGCAACGGGGTAGGTTAGCAGTGTCGACCTGCTACAGTGCGGCAATGCGATGCATTAGAATCGGCGAAACGTGTGACAGCGGGGCCACGAGAGCTTATCCGGATAGCCGATATCTTCCACTAATGGTGCCGCTACGGCCTTCCTCACTCTCGATGTAGTGATTACCACCACGCTGATCAGGTAAACAGAGTTCCCGGAATTATTCGCGGAACACTGTCACAAAACCGGTGCGGGGGCTCGGCGAAATATTCTTTTCGTCTTGCCATGCATTGGCCTACTGCGGCTGCGGGAAGGGCAGGTAAGTCAACAGGTCGGACAGACGGCCAGACGTCCCACCGGCATCGAAGCCTTCTCCGCCAAAGATCCAGAAGTAGAGAGATGGGAATGGGTCTTGCTTCCAAGAAGCCGCCCCGAAGCGCCCGCCGGGAGTGTTCTTCACATACGGCACGCCCCACGAGGGAGGGATATCTGTCGGGAAAGATCCGGCCTGATTAACGTCGCTCGATCCTTTCCACCAGATCCACTGGCCGGTGCTTTGAATGTATTGCCAGACGTCATTCAGATAGCCTGTGCTCTTGACAGTCGTGGAACCATAGCCCCAGCCAGAAATCAGCCAGATATTGTTCACGGGGTCGGTAAAGCCTACCGAGCCCCAGCGAGAGCCGGGCACATTGCCAGCTGCGGAAACCTGTTGCGTTCCGTAGACACCGGTCTGATCGGCAAGCCCGGTAGCGCCGCCGCCAGAAACCCATGTCCACTGGCCGGTGCCAGTGTTGTATTTCCAGAGATCGTTCAGCAGCGCGCCGTCGGGAGTCGCCGTGCCGTTACCGAGACCGTTGAGGGACCCAGGATTTCGTGTACCCGCGGAATCTAGGCCGAGGCCGCCGAAGAGCCACACGTTCTGCGGCACCGAATTGTCGACCCACAGCATGGCTTGCTGGCGCCCGCCAGGAGTGTTCGTAGCTGTTGCTGTACCCTGAGTGCCATAAACACCATTGTTCTGGCCCACGTTCGAGTTGGTCGGGCCCATCCAGGTCCATTGCCCAGAGCCTATATCGAATTTCCAGAGATCATTGAGTAATCCCAGATTTCCCACGGGGCCCACGGAATCGAGTCCTTGTCCCCCGAAAACCCAGACCGTGGTGTTTGAGGGATCTGTCGCAAAGGCCGCGCCCCAGCGCCGGCCGGGCAGGTTTGAGGCCGCCGGTACGCCTTGGGTACCGTAACTGGCGTTTGCCGAAGCTTTTACCCCCGTCCAGGTTCCGGTCTCCGTGTACGATCCAATGGTGGTAGGTGTAGCGGGCGGCGCGGGAGTGGTCACGTCATAGCCGGTAGGCGTAAATTCCCAGAGGTCGTTCAGCAATCCAGTTCCGCCAGCACACCCACATCCACCTTGGCCGCCAAACAGCCACAGATTGCCGGAGCCGTCGCTCCAGCTGATGCTGCCCCAGCGTCCACCGGGATTGAACCCACTGGGCTCGCCGGTGTTCTGATCGATAGTAAGGTCCGCCTTGTTCGTTGTGACTCCGCTGACCGTAGCGGAGTTAATCGGTACTCCGGCGGGAATCCATCCGTTCGAGGAAGCCGAATAGAGCCAGAGATCGTCCAAGAGGCCCGGAAGGTCAGGCGGAGTCTTACCCGAGACTTCGAGACCCCAGCCGCCATAGAGCCACTTGTCTCCGCTACTGTCAGTCCAGGTAGCCGCGAATTGTCTGCCTCCAGGGAAATTCGTGTTGTGCGATGGTGGAGTGGCGGGAGGAAGTGAAGCAGTTCCAAAATTGTTTGCGCCATTCGGAGCATCAATCCAGGTCCAGTCGTTGTGCTGGCAATCGATGATCACGTTGGAGATGTTGAAAGTAGCCACGCCCTCATAACCGATGATCGCGCACGGCTGTGGCTGACTCGTAGGTTGCGCAAAAATGCTCACAAGATAGGCGCCACCGGAGGTAACCAGAGTCGGAAATATAAAATTGGTGTTGTTGCCCGTGACTAATATGTTGTCGCCGCCATTATTCATCAACTCGACTGTATCGCCGCCTCCATTCACCAGCCCGACGAGATCACCGCCGATCGTGAAACCCGTCTGAGGACAGGTGACTTGAACTGTGGTGACGTTACCCGAGGCCGTTCCGGAGCCATTCGAGACCGAGCAGGTTTGTCCCGGGTTCGAAGGTTGTGTGAGAATCGTCACGGCATAAGAGGCGCCGCCAGCGAGTGGAGTTGCGAACGTAAAGTTGACGTTGCCTGTGCCACCCACTGAAAGATTGTCGCCGCCGTTGTCCTGCAATACGAGTCCCGATCCCTGCAGTCCGGAAACTGTCCCAGCAACGGTGAAGGTATTACCGCACGTGACTTGGACATTCGTGACATTGGCCTTAGCCGTACCAGTTGCGTTGGTGACGCTGCATGGCAGTGCCTGGTTGGCGGGCTGCGTCTTCACCGTAACGGTATAATTGCCGCCGCCGGTAATCGGTACCTTGAAGGTAAACGCGCCGTTCTGCGAGGTCGTCAGGTCGTCGCCGCCGTTATCTTCGAGCACAAGCCCGGTTCCCGTCAGACCTATCACGTTGCCACCTATTGTGAAAGGGCCAGAGCTGACAGCACCAGGGCCAGCGCCGGTGCCAGAACCAGTGCCGGAACCAGCGCCAGAGCTGGAACTCGCGTTCGCGCAGACGCTGGAAAGGGATGGATTGCAGCCTTTCCCGCCGCATCCCACGAGAACGACTGAAGCCATTATGAGTACGATAAAAAAGAGAGGTTTTATCAAGGGCTTCACGAGCATGTTTTTGGCTCCCCCATTCAGCTTTGAGCGTTTAACTAGCGGGAATTTCCGATGCCACGCGCCTTCTTCTGCGAGCACCGTAGCAAGCCCCGGTTTCATGCCACAAGTTGCAGTCACGCCGCTGTTCACCAAACAAGTATTAGAGATTAGGAACAAACGACCGCACCGGTGCCCGGAAGCTGAGCACGAGCCGGCTTCGAGAAGCTCTCAACAGGAGAGAAAATCGTCGGTGCAGCGATGAATCCGGACTAGAAGGCAGGGGACACCACGGACCGAACTCATAATTCTGCTAACAACTTACCTCTCGAGGCAGCAAAGGAGCCTGTTTGCCAACACTGGATGTGATCAGGAGTTGTCCTTCGAAGATTACCTCGACAGGGGGTGGATTTCGCGTCCTGGCATTCGTGCGCGTGTCGTTACTAATTGTTACGTGGCTTATCTGCCGTCGGCCCGAGATGTCTGCGTAACCAACTAATAACAAGACTCTTGCTTCTTGGAGAGCGAATTGCTTACTTAATGTCGGCCGTAGCCGACGAATGCACGTTGTCGCATACAGACTCATCCAGTCAGCCCCTAAGCCGGGTCGGCGCCGACCCGCAGGAGAAGAAAAAAGATGATCTGGAAAGAGAAACGACGAAGCCAACGGCTCGCTTTGAGCGTTCCCGTCGTTGCTTACAGATCACAAAAGCTGGGCCTGCCCTTTTCCGAAGGGACCCGTACCTTGATGGTCAGCGCCCATGGCGCATTGATCAGTCTGGACGCCAAAGTAGTCGCTGATCAAAGGCTCGTTTTGAAGCACGCGCTCAGCGGGGAAGAGC
>Ga0210399_10005241_pt1 | contig 10065 bp, 9 predicted proteins | sample IncBWC14MmetaG_FD_150865 | JGI IMG/M metagenome (GOLD analysis project Ga0210399, IMG submission 150865) | Forest soil microbial communities from Barre Woods Harvard Forest LTER site, Petersham, Massachusetts, United States - Inc-BW-C-14-M | ecosystem: Environmental > Terrestrial > Soil >...
AAATGCAAAATCGATTAAGCGGCAATGAGCTTTCAGCGCGTTGCCAATTTCCGCGAGCAAGCGCGAGCCGACGAGGTGACCGTGCGTGTCATTCACCTGCTTGAAGTGATCCAGGTCGATGAACACCAGCGAAAATTGGTAGTTGTAACGCTGCGAACGGTAGATTTCCGTCTCGAGAATGAAGCCCATGTGACGGGCGTTGTAAAGGCTGGTGCAGTCATCCGTGATGGTGAGTTCGTGAATCCTTTTCACGTGGCGGGCGTTCTCGAGCGCGATGGCAGCAAAGTCCGAAAGGGCTTCGAGCAGCTTGAGATCGCGGTCGTCAAAGCCTTCCGGGCCGAGGCAATTGATCAGCTCGATGACGCCGAGGCAGGTGTCGCGGAATTTGACGGGCACGGCGACGATCGATTGCGTTTCTGTTTTCGTTTTTTCGTCGACCTTGCCGAAGAAGCGCGTGTCTTTGGAAGTGTCCGGCACAACCACGGTTTCGCCGTGTTGCGCCACCCAGCCGGCGATTCCCTGCCCCACCTTGATGCGAACGTCTTTGAGCGCTTGCGAGGCTTTTCCGACAGCCAGCTCGAAGTAGAGTTCTTGCTTGGCTTCATCGAGCAAGAGCAAAGACCAATTGTCCGGGCGCAGGAACTCGTCGATTTTCTCCATGATAGTACGGAGAACCTGGTCGAGCTGCAGCGAAGAGGTCAGCGCCTTCCCCAACTCCTGGAAGATGGCGACTTCGCCCGCTTCGCGTTGCTCGGCGGAAACCGCTGGGTTGCGGCGGCGTTCCACGGCTGGAAACTGCTTTACCTCATCCACGCTCGGTTGATCCCTATTTCGAAAATTTTACCAGCCAGCCTCTAGCCGCCGTGGAAGACAACACCACGAGCGCGATTCGGGGCTGGTCCGCGAATCTTTGCCAGTATAGGCGCGTCGCAAAAAGGGGTGCAAGATTCTCGTGGTACAGGCGTGGCCATCTCGCCATCGGCAGGTACGAGGCGTACTGACAGTCACTCTGCGTCGTCGAAAGTCCAGCGGACAAACGAGCTGTGGGCGCGTGAGGCGGCGGGCGAGCATCTGAAAGGTTTGTGCGCGGCGTATCCATTTATTCTCTTAAGATGCGCTCCCCCCAAGCGCACATTCCGCAAATAAGAGATTCTTGACGGCTCAAATCTAGAGCGTCCTCAGAGCTACAGGCTTCTTCTGATTTCTTTGACACCGTGCCCCAGGCGGCGCCGCAGAAGAGTCCTGAGAGTGACGCCGTCGGAGTAGCCGACTCGGCTCGCGATTTCGTCGACGCTTTCATCCGTCGTCTTCAGGAGATGCACCGCCCGTTCCACGCGCAGCTCCTGAAAATAAGTCAGGGGTGACTTTCCCAGGACGGCTTGCAGACGCCGTGCCAGTGTTCTTTTGCTGGACCCGGTGGTTGTCGCGGCATCGCCGAGCGAGAATCCATGGATCAGCCGGCCTCGCGCCCAGCGTTCGAAGCGCTCGACGAGTGGATCGGAATGGGCAAGATGATCGACAAGGATGTACGCAGACTGCGCGGGCCGCGAGTCGACGACCAGATACTTTGCCGTCAAGGCGGCAAGCCGCGGACTTCTCTGCCTGATGATCCACAAGGCTAAGTCCATGTGACTCAGGGCCGCTCCTGCCGTTACGATTTTCCCCGATTTTACAATCATGTGCGACTCATCGAGGCGAACCTTCGGATATCTCTGCCGAAAGAATGGCGCGAGCCACCACGTTGTCGTCGCCGTTTGGTAGTCGAGCAATCCCGATTCAGCCAGGACAAATGTCCCGACACAAGCGGCGGCCGTGCTGGCGCCGCGATCCGCCCACGAGCGAAGCGCTCTGATTGCGTCACGCACGTCCGATCTGGCGAGAGCCACTTGCAGCTGGCCTGGCATTTTGCATCCGATCGCTGGAACCACGACCCAGTCCGGAACGGTGCGTACGGGCGCAGGAGCAACGGGAACGACAAGCCCTTGCGATGTTTTGACCGCCTTGCGCAGGCCCACGATGGCGACCTCAAATCGCGGCGAAGCCAATCCCGACATTTCCGCAAGTTCGTTGGCGGTCTGAAACGCATCCAGCACGGTTGCCAAGCCCGTGTCAAAGACTCCATCGAGCGCGAGGACATGAATCTTCATGGCAAATATGATATCAATTTTGGCGTTTTTGCCAATAGCCAATTCCGTGCGTAAGAGCTATCTTGGCTACTGCCGAGATGTATCCGGAAAAGGAGAAAAGAGATGGTTAAGCTCGCGCTGTTCGCACGTTTGGAAGCAAAGGCAGGGAAAGAAAAGGATGTGGCGAAGTTCCTGGAAACAGGGCTTGCGCTGGCCAATCAAGAATCGACAACTCCCATATGGTTCGCATTACGATTGGGGCCCACGACTTTTGGTATTTTCGATGCGTTTAAGGACGAAAGCGGACGCCAAGCCCATCTGAACGGTCCAATCGCCAAAGCGCTCATGGCGCAAGCGCCTGAATTGTTCTCGAAGCCCCCCGCAATCGAACAGGTTGAAGTTCTGGGCGCAAAACTTCCCTGAAATCGGGGCGTCTCAGGATTACAAGCTTTCCATTCTCGCTTGTGCATGCGTTGTTTGACACTGCCGCGCGACACCGCCTATAGTTTTGTCGAGGGATTTTTCGCGCCTTCCGCGGACTGGATTATGGTCGCACGCGGGTGAACTAGCGTTCGGTCTCGCCTGAACTGCCTAGGTGGCAGTCATCATGAGAAAATGGGAGCCCGCCGCAGCCAGTTAATTTGCGATCTCTAGCGAGTCTGATCGCTCCGCTGGTCCGCGTGTATCGGCGAGGACAGGTTTCGATTCATGGCCAGTGGAACTTTTGGCGAACGCCTGAAGCGCGAGCGCGAGATGCGCGAAGTTTCGCTGAAGGAAGTCACGACGGCTACGCGCATTGGTTCGCGCTTCCTCGAAGCTCTCGAAAACGAAGAGTGGGACAAACTCCCCGGCGGCATCTTCAATCGCGGGTTTGTGCGCTCCATCGCCCGATTCTTGGGTCTCGATGAAGAAAATCTGCTCGCCGAATATGATATGGCCCGCGGCGAACAAAGCTTGCCCGTTCCTCAGCCCTACGAGAACAAAATTCCCCGCCCGCCCATCTGGATTCCGGTACTGGCTGTGCTCGCTTTGCTTGCCGTATTCGGTGGGCTCATTGCGGGCGGTATTTATGGCTGGCGGCGCTACGCCGCGCATCGCGCCGCGAAGCAGTCTTCTTCCTCCGCGCTTTTGCCTGCGCAAAGGCAGACCGGAACGGCGAATGTGATGCCGGCTTCTAAGCCATCTTCTGGTTCGCTAACTTCCTCGATCGCGATTCCCCTGGACCTCGCCGTCTCCACATCGGCCGCCACGCGCGTGCGCGTCCTTGCCGACGGCGCGCTGCTGCTTGACGCCGAAATCCCCGCAGGGGGGACTCGGCACTTTTCCGCCAGCCGGCAGTTTGAAGTGACCGCAGCCGATTCCTCCTCGGTGTTGCTGGAATTGAACGGGCGCGCCATGCCGCCCGTTGGAACTCCCGGAGCCTCCGGTACAATAGTGCTGAGCGAGAAAGACTTGAGGCAGGCATCCGGTGGAACCCCTCAGCCCTGAAGTGCTCGATGATCTTCGCGCAGGCCGTGCTCCCCGCGAACGTAAAATCGCGGTTTGCGCTGGCGGAGCGCATCTCGCGCCCGCGGACCGCGCGGAAATTCTTGCCGTGCTTGCGGGCGACGCCGATGAGATGGTGAGCGAGCGCGCCCAACAGGCTATCCTTTCGCAACCGACGGAGACGTTTGTGGAAGCCCTGAAGCGTGAAAAGGCCATCCCCGCGCTTTTCGCCTACGCTGGAAAGCATCTTGCAGATAAACCCGGGGTCTGCGACGCCATGGTGGAGAACAAAAATTGCGCGGCCGAGTACCTTGTTCCGGTGGCGCGCCACCTTTCCTCTTTCAGCGTCACGGCGCTCATGGAAGAATTGGAGCGCGTCAGCGAGTCCCCTGCTCTCGCGGCTGCGCTCGAGCATTCCTCGTCTATCACCGCCGACCAAAAACATCAGCTGCACGAGCTGATGGGCTCCGCCATGGACGCAGCGACTCTCGCGGAAGCGGCTGCGGAAGCGGAGCCTGACGTCGTCAAGCGTCAGACGCTGATTGAGCGACTCGCGAAGATGGGCGTTTCCGAGCGAGTACAATTCGCGATTAAAGGCGGATCCGAGGCTCGGCGCACGCTGATTCGCGACTCGAACAAGGTCGTGCAACGAGCCGTGCTGCAATCGCCGCGGTTGACGGACCAGGAGGTAGAAGCTTTCGCCACCATGACCAGCCTCACGGACGAGATTCTTCGGCTCATCGCCAGCAACCGCAAGTTTCGAAAAAACTACGCCGTCGTGCGCAATCTTCTCAACAACCCGAAAACGCCGCTGGACGTTTCGCTTCACATGCTCCCGATGTGCAATGTCATGGACCTCAAGAAGTTGACGACCAACAAAAACGTGCCGGAAACCCTGCGCACCACCGCCACCAAGCTCCAGCGAACGCGGGCTGAACTCAAAAAATAATTCTTGGAAAGCACGACGATTCTGGCGTCCATAGGCCTGCCGGAAAGGCATCGCCGTTGCTGCGATTTGGTTCTACAATCGTGCACGGAGGCGTTTGAATATGGTTTTTTCATTCAAGGCTCGCAGCGGCGCAGCCCTTTTGCTGCTGAGTATTTGCGCCACGATGTTTCTTGCGCCTGTTCTTCTGTCAAACCAGAGCGGGGGAACGAATCAGGAAAAAATTGCGGATCCCTGGACGAATGCGCAGGTACTCCTTGCTCCAGAACTTGTAAGCGAACTCGGGAACGCCAAAGGCGGAAGCGCTCCGACCATTATTTATGTTGGCTTTCGTACGCTTTTCGAGGGCGGCCACGTCCCGAACGCGTCGTTTCATGGCACAGCTTCCAAAGAAGAAGGCCTGGCCGAACTGAAAAAATGGATCTCCACGCTGCCGCGCTCCACGAATCTGGTCATCTATTGCGGCTGCTGCCCCTTCGATCGCTGCCCAAACATCAGGCCTGCTTACACAGCTCTGCATGAAATGGGCTTTACCCACTTGCGTGTGCTTGTCCTTCCGACCAGTTTTGCGGCGGATTGGGTCGAGAAGGGTTACCCCATGCAAAAGGGGCTGTGACGAGTTGCGCGCGCCTCAAGCATTCGCTCAGACCTTGCGCAGCACCAGGCAGCTTGCGATCATGTCGTGAATGGCCTGCTTTTTTTCGGTGAAGCCCGCCAGAATATAGCCGATTGCGAGAGGAATCATATGCGTGATTATTCTCGCAAAGAATCGTCCCGAAGCCCGGCCAAACGAAATCGGCTCTCCAGTCATGTCGGTCACTCTGAGGTTGAGCATCTTCTTGCCGGGCGTGGCTTGCCAAGACGAACTTTCCGAAAGTGCGTAGTACAGCCAGCTCACGAGAAACACGATTCCGAAAAATCCGAAAATGAATCCGATTCCCAAGAAGGCGGCTACGTCGTCACTTATGTTTTCGCCGGAACCAATTCTGCTGAGGGCGGCCCCCGCGCCCGTCAATACAAAAAGGGGAATCAAGAGGATCACGAAGGCTATTCCCGAAATTACGACATCGATCAGGTAGGCGACGAATCGAAGCCAAAAACCGGCGTACGCCACGCCGCCGTAGCCCGCGCTTGTAGAGGCAATCGGTGCCAGCGCCATTGGCGCGCTGGTGATTGCAGCCAAAGCTGGGGCTGGAGCAACAAGGACAGTGACCGCTTGGCCGCACGTCGGGCAGAATGCCGTCGCGTTCGAAATTTCGCTTCCGCATTTTGAGCAGTACACAGAGTCTCCTTGTTGTGCGAGTGGCCAAGCAGGGCGCCCGTGGCGCAAATCCTACTGCCCCTTCTGACGCTGGTCAATCACCTGTAACTCCAACGGTTTCCAGACTTGCGCGGACCATAAATCGCTACGCTTCGATCTCCTGAGTTCAGATACGATTTGGAACCCTAATTGGTTCAATTCCGGTCACAAATTTCGCGTTATGCGATTTCCGAGAATCGAATGTAGGTGGAACGATTCACGACTAGTGCTTTGACTAGTCAGCCCAATGTCAACTGCATTGCTTTCTATTCGTGGCCCTACAGCTGCGGATGCTTGCGATGAAATCCAGTCGCGTCCTGGTAGGCCTTCGCGAATGAGAGCAGCCTCGCTTCCCCATATAAATTCCCGAGGAAAGTCAGGCTTACCGGCGTGCCGGGGCCGCCCGCATTTTGAAAATCGCTGGGATCGTCTGTCGGCGGCTTGGGAGCATCATCGCCGCGGAACCCATTCGGCAAAATCACGGACGGATGGCCAGTGAGATTCGTGATGACGAGCTGTTCGCCGCCGTTCGTCGGCGCTACAATCACGTCAATGCCTTCAAACACTTTCGCAACCGAGTCCATGGCCAAGCGACGTGCACGGCTCGCCTGGATGTACTCGACCGCCGGAATGAAGCGTGCCGAACGGAACGAATTTGGCCAGTCAGAGGGTTTCTGGGAAGTGAGTAATTTGTCTTTGCCGGTTCGCGTCAATTCATCAAACGCCGCGGCCGCTTCGGCCGAGAGCATGGTCACCATAGATTGGTAAGGAAATTTCGGCATTTCCACTGGAATGAGATTCACGCCCATCTCTTTCAACTTTGCGAGCGCTGCATCGTTGAATTTTCTGTCGTATTCCGCTCGCGCCCGGGCAGCCTCTCTCCGCCGCTTCTGTTCGTCTCGCTTCTTTTGCTCTTCCGGAGTCGCTGCTGGTTCTTCTCTCGCCGTTTGCGGCTGTTCTTGCGGCTTGGGCTCGAAATCCGCTTTCAAAAAACCTACGCGCAGCTTCTTCCAGTCCAGCGTCGCATCCCAATGGAATGCCGCATTCTTCACGCTCGGGTCGGCGCCGTCCGGCCCATAGATGGCCTCAAGCACCAGTGCGCAATCTTCCACGGCGCGGCAAATCGGCCCGAGTTTGTCCATGCTCCAGGAGAGCGCCATCGCGCCGGTCCGCGGCACGAGCCCGAAAGACGGCCGCAAGCCCGTGCAGCCGCAGCGCGTCGATGGCGACGAAATCGATCCCAGCGTTTCCGACCCGATGCTGAAAGCCACGCATCCCGCCGCCGTCGCGGAAGCAGGTCCTGCTGACGAGCCGCTCGACCCTTGCCCCGGATGCCAAGGATTCCGCGTCACACCGCCATACCAGTTGTCGCCCAGCGCCAGTGCGCCAAGCGTGAGCTTCGCCACCAGCACCGCGCCAGCTTCGTCCAACCGCTTGACCACCGTCGCATCTTCATCGATCATCTGGTTTTCGAAGCCGCCGGCGCCCCAAGTCGTCCGATAGCCCTTTGCAGCCAGCAAGTCCTTCGCACCCCACGGCAATCCGTGCAACGGCCCCCGATATTTTCCCGCCGCAATGTCCTTGTCTGCTTCTTTCGCCTGCGCCCGCGCGCGGTCCTCGGTCAGCGTCACCACAAATTTCAGCGTCGTGTCGTAGCGTTTCAACCGCTCCAGGTACATCTCCGTCAGCGCCAGCGACGACACTTTTTTCGTTCGCACCAACTCGGCCAATTCGCACACGCTTGCAAACGCCACGTCTTCCAAGTTTTTTGGTGTAGCCGGAGCAGCGATTGAAGACGGTTTCGAGTTCCGCGCGGGCCTCCGCTCCGTTTCAAATTTCATCCCCGGCGCTACTGGATCAAAAATCAAGCAAGGCTTGACGGAATTCGGAATGTGCAGCGCATAAATCGCATCGTAACTCTTGGCTTGCTGGTTCAGGTTATCCAGCATCATTTCTTTTGTTTCTTCCGGGATGGGCACATCGGCAATGGCGGCGGCATTCTCTATCATCTCTTTGGTGATCTTTGCCGCTCCTTGCGATTGCGCCTGCGCCCAAAGGACGCCGGGAAACAGCGTCCCGCCCAGGCCCAGCCCTGAACAAGCACTCAAGAATCGTCTGCGATCCAGCATCGGCTTTTCTCCTTGGCACACCACGAGCGCGCGATTGTAATACAGGTATGGCCTTCGATTGTTCGGTTAGCTGGGATTTCACTCTTTGTAGCGGCGGTTGAGTGAAAAAACAGCGTCCGGCGGACAACCCCCTCCGGACGCTGCTTGAAATGTCTGCGAGATGTTTCGGTTTAGTTTTAGTCTCTGTCGTACTTGAGGCAATCCTCAAGCTGGTGAATGGCTGCATCGGTTGCCCGAATGGCTTCCACTCGATGCCCGCCGAAATCGTGCGCGGCGTGCTCCATGTGTTCCTTAGCGCGGCGCAGCGACGCAATCGCTTCGCGGATTTCCGGATGCGGTTCCGCCGCGGTCGCAGTCGCAGTGTTGGGCTGCGGAGCCGCCGTGGGCACGGCACTCGTGTTGGCCTTATTCGGTGCAGCCGGAGTCGATGCGGTATACGCAAATGCCACGACCAGAGCCACCAGAGCAAATGCAATCAGGATTCTCGTTTTCATGAACTACTCCTCCTCGTCCGATTTAAGGCTCGGACAGCCTTGAGTTCCTCGATCCACCGTCTACGCCTTTACCGCGATGAACAGCCCGACCCGATCCCGGCAAGTGCGCTAAAGAGGCATGCCCGGCTCGCGCGAGCCGTCGCACTCCCTCTTTCATAGGTCATCTTCTGGAACATGAACAGGAGAATATTTTTACGAGCGTACAATCAGAAAATACCCCGTGAGGCAACCTACCTGGCAAATCTTGGACTCGCTTTGGTTCGTTACGGCGTTAATGGCTTCGCTGCAAAATTTGGGAGCCCGGCTGGAAAGTTGCCAAATTCCTTCTACCGGCTTGACCTGGTGCGATAAAATGCATATTACCGTCGTCTTTGAAGACCAAGCCGCTTCTCTCACCGGAGGAACTCCATGGCGCGCACATCTGCGATAAGAATCTGGGTCGGCACCCGCAAAGGTGCCTTTGCGTTCACCTCAAAAGACCGCAAGAAATGGGATTGCGCTGGCCCTTTTTTCAACGGCCAGGAGGTGCACCATGTCACGCAGGATCCTCGCGACCCGAAGCGCCACTACGCTGCAGTCGGAAACGCCTGGTTTGGACCGCATCTTCATGCCAGCACGGACAACGGCAAAACCTGGCAAATCTCCGAAAAAGGGCTCGAGGTTAAAGGCATCACTGCCAAATCCTGGCAGGTCACCGAAAAAGGGATGGAACTCAAAGACCTCCCGAATGCCACGCTCAAGCGCATCTGGCACATTGCACCTGGCGCAAGCGACGAGCCTTGTGTCGTTTATCTAGGCGCTGATCCCGGCGTGCTCTTCCGCAGCGGCGACAATGGCGCGAATTGGGAAATGGTATCTGGTTTGTGCAACCATCCGACGCGTGAGAAATGGACCCCAGGAGCCGGCGGTATGATTGTCCACTCGATTCAATGCCTCGGGAAAGGCCGCCTTATCGTTGGCATTTCCGCTGCAGGCGCGTTTCGCTCGAATGACGGTGGAAAAACCTGGTCGCCATTCAACGGAAATGTCCTGGTCAATTTTGCGCCCGAAAAATTCCCCGAAGTTGGTCAGTGCGTTCACAAATTGAAAGCGCATCCTCGCAACCCGGAAGCGCTCTACCAGCAAAACCATTGCGGCGTCTACCGCGCTGGCTTTACCGCAGAGAAATGGACCGATATCTCGAAGGGCCTTCCGTCTCGGTTCGGCTTTGGTTTGGCCGTTCCCGCGGCCGAAAGAGACACGCTGTTCACCATCCCAATCCATTCCCCTGAGGAACGCTACGTCCCCCATGGCAAACTTCGCGTAGCGCGCAGCCGCAACGGCGGCAAGACCTGGAAACTGCTGACCAAAGGCCTGCCTCAGTCCGATGCCTACGATCTCATTCTGCGCGAAGCGATGACTTCCGACGACCGCGACCCAGCAGGCGTCTACTTCGGCACTGCGGGAGGTATTCTCTATCACACGAGGGACGCTGGCGATTCCTGGCACGTTCTCTCGGCACACCTACCGCCGATCTATTCGGTTACCGCTGCGGTGCACTGAATGCGTTGAGCTGTCCGCGTTGCACGATAAGCATCGCCACAAC
>Ga0210399_10005243_pt1 | contig 10063 bp, 9 predicted proteins | sample IncBWC14MmetaG_FD_150865 | JGI IMG/M metagenome (GOLD analysis project Ga0210399, IMG submission 150865) | Forest soil microbial communities from Barre Woods Harvard Forest LTER site, Petersham, Massachusetts, United States - Inc-BW-C-14-M | ecosystem: Environmental > Terrestrial > Soil >...
GCGCCCGTCGGGCGAAATGGCAGGATAAATTTCCATTCCCGGATGAGAAGTCAACCGCCGCGCGGCGCCTCCTTTCACGCCGACCGACCAGAGATCGCCCTCTGCCGTGAAAATGATGGTGTCGCCATGGATCGCGGGATAGCGGTAATAACCGGCATGCGCGTTCTCCGGGTTCGCGGCCTGCAGAGGAAGAGCAAAGAGCAGGGCAATCGCGGCCAACAGAATCACGGCAACGGAAGTGTGATTGGAACGGTCGGACATCGAGGATTCCATTCTCGGAACGCAAGAAGGCCCCGGGGCAACGGGATCAATAACCCAGAGGTCAGCGCATTCGCGGAACAATTTTGGAATTGGCCGAATTTCGACTCAGCTTTTCGGCAGGCGAGATCATACCACCACCTGCTAAACTCTTTCCCCATGTCGACGTTCGTTCTGGCACACGGCGCATGGCAGTCGTCCGGTACGTGGGACCTGTTGGCTCCCTTACTGAAAAAGCATGGCCATACAGTGATCGCACCGGTACTCAGCGGCCTGGGCACCGACCAAAGCCGTCTGTCTCCCGACATCACGCTGCGGCAACATATTGAAGACGTTGCACGCGAGTTGTCGAAGTGCCCGGACCCAGTGATCCTCGCCGGTCACAGTTACGCGGGAATGATCATCAGGGTGTGGCCGAGACGAATCCGGCTCACGTGCGGCGATTAATTTTCCTGGATGCCTTCATTCCAGAAAACGGGCAGAGTGTACTGGACCTGCTTCCACCTGCCATCGGCGCCCATTTCCGCAGCATCGCGCAGGAGCATGGCGAGGGTTGGCGGTTGCCGAGTGGCGAAAGTCAACTTGATCTCTGGGGATTGAAGCCAGGCACCGCGCGTGATTTCGTCCGTGCCCGGCTGTGTGATTTCAGTCTGCGCTGCTTTGAGGAGCCGCTTCCTCTTCCCGCCAATCGGAAGGCCGGCATCCCCGCCACCTTCATTAGTTGTGTTGCGGACGGATATCCGGCAAAACCAGCCTTCGCGCCGTTTGCCGCAAAAGCCCGTGCTTCCGGCTGGGAGGTCGCCGAAGTACAGACCGGCCACGACTGTCATGTCGAACGTCCGGACGAAGTCGCGAGCATTCTGCTGTCGGCCGCACGGTAACAGAGAGATCCTTCCACCATCGCCGGCAATGATCAAAAAAAATGGCCCCATTGCTGGGGCCACGTTTCAGAGGCTACGGATTTGGTGGGCTTGTCAGGAAAGGCGATGCAAGACTCCGTTCCGCCAGCCGGAACGGTTCGGGTAGTGACGCGGAGAATCGAAGAGAGTTAGGTCATGTTGCTTGAGTTTGCGGCCTCTTATTACCTGGGATAGAAGCATTTGCCCCGCCAAAGCTCGCAACCTCGTGATCCTGCTGACGCGGCGACATAAATAAATGACGAGTAAGGACTTAGTTGGTGATTGAATGTTGCGGCGCAGGTGGGTTTGGAAATCGAAGGAAAATCGGAAGTGCAGAACAATGCATATTCAATGCACTCGCCTACCAAACCCCACAAACACCAAGCCCATGGCGGGTTCTGACCAGCCATGGGCGAGGATGAAAGGAAAGTTTTTACTCTCTAGCTGTTGCCAGCGACCGTGCGCAGCTTCCCCGGCAAAAAGTGATAGGGAGGCCAGGGACCGCTGATCGTCACTTCGCAGTTCTTCAACTGCTTGGCGGCGGTCGAGTAGCGGTTCTGGTACTTTTCCACGCTCTTGGCGTCGATCAGGTGGGCGATGTCGATCAGCATGCCCTCGGGCGCCACCTTCTTGCAGCTGACTTCTTCCTCGAGCGGGTTGAACAGCTTGTGCACCTGAACCGACAAGGCCCGAGCCTTGGTCTGGCGTTCGCGCTCGCGCGATGCCTTCACCTTCAGCTTCGAGAGGTAGTCGCCGCCGACGGTGTCGGGCAGTTCGATGTCGATCATGGCCTCGCGCAGCGAGCCATCCCGGACGACCAGCTTGATGTGCATTTCGGACTTTCCGCGCAGCTTGGCCACGCTCAGGCCGAAGGCGCGCCGGTTGACCCGGACGGCCTGCCGAAGTGCGTCATCGCTGTCGAAGATAGTCCCGAATTTGAAAGGTAGGACGGTGGAATTGCGGAAGCAGTTGCTGACCACCCGCGCGTGTTCGATCGCAGATTTCTGGTCCAGTTCACCTGCTGCGTGGTCATATTCGCTGACGATTACCGCGAATTCACCACTCGGATAACTCAGAACCGCAGCGCCGTTCACTCCTTGAACGCCCTCTAACAGGAAAGGGCGGCGAGTGCGGGTTCCATTGGGAAGGGTTTGATGCTCGGTAAGACAATACGCGTACCACGCCATGTTGAACTCTCCGAACCGGGATGGAGGCGGACCAAGCCACCTCTCACGTCGAGTTTTTCGCCAAAGCTTGTACAGCGATTTTGGAAGTATGGAACCGGGCGGTACAGGGCTTACTAAACTGGGAACGCTTTACAGCCGCATTCCCTAAATGCATATTACTTTGGGCATGTACTAAAATGCAACTTTTTCTTTGCGAAAGGCATCAAAAACCTTCATTTCCCGCCGCCACTGCGTTGAGTGGCCTAGATCCGGAACCATCAAACCGACCCTTAACGGTTAGTTGGCGCGTCGATTCCCGAATCTAACCGCCAAAATTCGTGTCGTCGGTTATGGAGGGGCGAGCCACCCGGCACGACACTACTTTCCTGCGGCGGAGCGGTTCGTCCGTTCTTGCAGGGCGAGCAGAACCACGCGGAGCATTTCATCCCAGGGCGCAGGTTTGCCTGTCCAAATCTCAAACTGCCGGGCCGCTTGGTGAGCGAACATCTCGATTCCCGGGATGATCTGCGCGCCCCGCTCTTTGGCCAGCTTCAGAAAGCGGGTTTCGGCGGGATCATAAACCATATCAAAGACATAGCGGGCGTTGATCTCGTTCTCCTGCAGCGGGGTTTCGCGCGTGTTCCCCATGCCAATCGGAGTGGCATTGATGATGACGTCGAAGGCCAGCTTCTTCAGGTCCGGGCGCTTGATGATGCGGGCGTGAGCCTGGTGGGCCAGTTTCTTGGCCGGGCCGGCGGTGCGGTTCAGAATGTAGACTTCCGATCCTCGCTCCTTGAGTCCAAAGACAGCCGCTCGGGCCGCGCCCCCGGCTCCGATCACTAAAATTCTGGCCCCTTCCAGAGTATTCAGACGGCGTTCCAGAGGACGGACGATTCCGGAAGCGTCGGTATTAAAGCCATACAGTTTGCCGTCCTGCGCTCGCACCACTGTGTTGCAAGCGCCGATTTTAGTGGTGTGGGAATCGGTGTTGTCGAGATGCGGCAGGATCGCTTCTTTGTACGGCATGGTCACGCTGATTCCGTGAATGGGAATCTCGCGCACGCACGTGAGCAGATCCTTCAGCGTCTTGGCGTGCAGCGCCAGATAAACCGCATTCACGTTCTCGCGCCGGAAGGCCGCATTCATGATGGCGGGAGAAAGCGAGTGCGCGACGGGATCGCCCACGACTCCGTAGACTCGCGTGGCAACGTCCACCCGGTCAATGCGATAAACATTGCGCAATTCCTGTGCGGCCACCTGGCCGGGGGCGGTCTCTTCGCCGGCAATGGCAGAGGCAAAGGTGAATACGCTTCCCGCGCGCACGCCCAGAACGCGGCTGATGATGCCCTGTTCGCCCATGCACATGCCGATGAGCGAATGCCGGTCGCCCTCCCGCGCCAGAAATTTGATCATGGTCACGTTGTCGGCGAGCGTGGTGGCTGTGCTGACGACTTTGTAGAAGTCCGCCGGGTAGGCGAGCATTTTTTCCAGGGTCTCGTCCAGCTTCTTCGTTGCCCGGAAATCGTGGAAAGACAGAATCAAGGCGGCGCGCGTGCGAAGTTTCTGGAGTTGTTCGGGCTTGCACTTCGCGGCGGTTTGCAGCTCAACATCCACCAACTGGCAGCCTGCCGCGGAAGCTTTGCTCAGAACGTCCAACTGCGAGGCAATGGAGCCTCGAAACTTACCTCCGCTGGCGACGCGGCGGCAGGTGGCGATGACTACGGTCCCGGGATGGGACTCCATGAAGCGCTTGATTCTGGGAAGCGCCAAGCCGGGCTTGGACAGGTAGTCCAACCTGAACTCTAGAAAGGGGTTATCCCGAACGAGAGCTTCTGCTTTCTCGGCTATCTCGTTGGGATCGGAACCGATGACCGCCACGCAGACTCGCGGCAATCGCAGGGGCAGAAGACGGGGCGCGTAAGCGGGAGCAGAATTCATCGTTCGGGATTCAGAAAAGTCCGTCGTTCAGAAGCCCGGTTCGGGACACATACTGTTCGGGACACATACTGAATGACGGCGAATTATTACAGGGCCTTAATTACTTATGCAACAACGGATTACTAGTCTGCGCGAGAAAAAACGAGAAAAACCAGAAAAACCTTGCTCCAAGGGTGCCCAACACCCTCGTAACCTTGACCCACCCTTACCTACTTGTTACCTTCCGGCTGAAGCCTTTTCCTTTCTGGCATTTGGCTTCTTCTCGCACTTAACTAGGGAGGGGGACGCATTACGGTGCTCCCCGGAGGTAACATGAAGAAAACAGGACTGTTCGTGTTGTTGCTCTCGACCGCGGCTTGGGCGCAAAGCGGCGCTGACGGGAATCCATTCGAGGCTCCTCAGGGAACTTCGCCGACGACCAACAGCTTTCCCACCCAGCGGGTGCAGACGCCTACCTACGCCGACTTATATTGTGCTGGATTTATCAGCAAACAGACCCTGCCTGACGCCAACTTCGTGGCCGGTGGACTGCAAACCCCTACCACAACGAAGTTCAAGACTGGCGACATGATCTATCTCGAGGGACGCGGCTATAGCGCGGGAGCGGAGTACGAGGTCGTGCGCGCCCTGCGCGACGTCAACGAATATGAAACCTTCCCTGGACAAGCGAAGATGCTGAAACAAACCGGCCAGCCCTACGAGGAAGTTGGACGCGTGAAGATCATTGACACGCGCAGCAAAGTAGCCATCGGGCAGGTCGAATATTCGTGTGACGGCATCAATCCCGGCGATACGGCGATTCCATTTGCGGAGAAGCAGGCCGTGACTTTCCACACGCCGATTCATTTCGATCGCTTCCTGCCGGCCAGCGGCAAACTTTCCGGCCGCATCGTGATGGGAAAAGATTTCGATTCCGTGCTGGGTACCGGGCACAAAGTTTACCTCAACATCGGCGCCAACCAGGGCGTGAAGATCGGCGACTTCTTCCGGGCGGTGCGCTCGTATGAGGTCGATCTGAAAGACCCGGTGGATTCCTTGTCGTTCAAGGCCGCGGTTTCCGAAGACACCCAGAAAAAGACGCCTTCGGTCGACCCCACCATGTTCACCAAGGGGAACGGTCCCGTGATTCACGTGCGAGACTTGCCGCGGAGAGCGGTGGGCGAAATCGTAATACTCAGTGTGACCAACACCACGGCGACCGGCATGATCGTGTTCGCTTTGGAAGATGTGCATGCCGGCGACGGCGTGGAAGTGGATCAGGTGCAGTAGCGTCACGGAAGCGTTACCGAACAGTCTGGAACCGGGGACGGGCAACCGTCCCCGGTTTTATTTTGGGGGATTCTAATTTTTGTCGGTGACGCATCTCGATATGTAACGATCGACTATGACCGCCGTGACGATTGACGACCAACTCATTGAAGAAGCACGATGTCTTGGTCGACATAAGACCAAGTAAGCAAGCGGTGACGGCTGCGCTCGAAGAGTACATTCAACATCGGAAGCAGCAACGCATCCTGGAAGCCTTCGGAACTGTCGATTTTGACCCGGAGTACGACTACAAAGCTGAACGTCGCAGAAAGCGCATGGGATAGTTCCGGCTGTTGTGGCGTACACTTCTTTTGCCGACAGCGCACCATTCCCTTAATCCCGCGTGTGTTTCTCCCCGAATACTTCCGCAGTGAAGGCCTCGATGGTCGCACCGTTCCTCCACGCATCCAGGGGCAGGCCGGCTTTGCGGCAGGTCTGTTCGAGGAAAGTGGTACGGTCCCAATGATGTTCGGTGGCCACTTGCGGCAGGAGCAGGCCGCGATGTCCGGCCATCGTGATGAGCAGGCCGTGGCGGCCGATCTCGATGGCTTCGGCGGAAATGGGTTGCGGAGGCGAAAGAATGCTGAGTTCGATTTCTAAATCGCGCGCTTCCGGCAGAGTTACGGGATGGAAGCGTGTGTCCTCAAAAGCCGCGGCCCGCGCGGTGTCTGCGACGGCGCGATATACCGGACTTACAGGCAAGACATAGCCGACGCACCCGCGCAACTGGCCGCGCAGGTAAAGCGTGGTGAAGGCTCCGCGCGGTTCGGCGAGATGTTCGGTGGGCGGGTCGAGCGGAATCTTGCGTTCTTCGAGCGCGGAGAGAATGGACTCGTGGGCCAGGCGAAGCAGCAGGTCGCGCTCGTCTTTATTGAAATTAAATTCAAAGCGATTCAATTCACGGCGCGAGACTTCACCTTGCGGGCTTTCACTCTGCGAGCTTTCACTCTGAGAGGACTGCCCAGACTCCACGGCGGCGGGACTAGGTCGAGGCAGCGACATCGCGGTCCGCTTGCGCCGGCGGCACTGGTTTCCTGCGTCGGCTGAGGATGAAGGCGCGGCGACGGCGCTTCACCACGCGCCGGTCAATCTTCGACCAGAAGGCGACAAAGTAGTCGACCGCCGACACCAGCGAAACACACACCATGAACCAGATCGCTACCAGCGCGATCCAGTGGATGGGGAAGACGTAATTGCCGAACACCATCCACTCTTTCCAGCGATGGTCGAGGATTACCGCGACCACCGAGACGATCTGCACTACCATTTTGAACTTACCCAGTTCGCTGGCTTCGATGGTGAAGCCCTCGGACGCTGCGATGGAACGCAGGCCGCTGACCAGGAACTCGCGCCCGATCACGACCACGGCAATCCATGCCGGAACCAGGCTGGGGTTCAACTGCACGAGAGTAACGAAAGCCGCCGCGATGAGAAGTTTGTCGGCCAGCGGGTCGAGCAGAATTCCCATGGTGGTGACCTGTCCGCGTTTGCGGGCCAGGTAGCCGTCAATTCCGTCGGTCATGGACGCGGCGATGAAGATCGCCGAAGCCAGCAGTTCCCGTTCGCCAGCGACGCCATTGAACCGGGGGCTCAACAGAATCCACATCAGCAGAGGAATGCTGAAAATACGGATCAGCGTGATGGAGTTGGGCAGGTTCACACTACGGGGATGCAGGGACCAGCGATCCACTTGATTATCCTCCACGCGGCAAGGGAACGCAATGCACGGGAGGGTAGTGCTGCGCAGAGCGAAGCGCGACTGGATGTTACGCGCCCTTGTGCACGACAGCCCAACTGATGATCGGAGCGAGGGCGTTGTCTTCCGGTTGCAGCGATGCACCAAGAAATCCGCCCAGGATGTCAACTTTGTCTCGGGAACCGTCAGGCATCTGCAAATTCACCGGTGCCCGCGAGAGCCCACTGGGAAAAGCCTTCACAGGGACCCCATAATTCGTCATCGGACCATGAGTGTCTGGAGGCAGCCAATTCGTTCGTTCCTTGCCCAGAAGCTGGTTGCGATAGCGGGCGGGCGAGTCGCACAAACCTCGTCCCTCACGGGAAAAGTCGGCTTCTTCCCTAACAGGCGCACTGAATAAATAAGGGAACAGGTCAACGATCCAACCCGTGGCCAGATCCGTCACGTAGACCTTTCTCGGCTTGTAGATGGCCTGCCAGAACGAGGAGTCTGGGTCGCCCTTCGCGGTTGCGACGAACTGATCGAGGATGGGCGCCAGCCTCGCCGTCCACCATCCGAGATCGTAGGTCGCAAGCACTTCGATGCGCTCCCTGATCCGCTGCCAATCGTCCGGCGTTCCTTCGAGAGTGATGTTGGGAATCCCGCATATGCAACGCATTGTGTAGTCGAAGTAGCGCTGGTAGGTATCCAGGAGCGCCACCTCGCAAGCGGTCTTGATCGTGGGGGTGGTGGTGGAAAACTGGCAGAGCAGCGTCTCGTACAGTACGGCATCGGACTGGTCCCGGATCTGCGAGGAGAGCTGGCTGATCAGCTCCGGCCAACATTCGGGATCAAGCGATTTGGTCTCGACGATCAGCTCCTTTTTCCCTTCGTGCCTCACGACGCGGCCCCGCAGCGCCTCCGCATGTTCTTGCAGGTGGTGTCCGAAGCCTTGCATGATGGTCAGCCAGATGCAGTCCGGCGACAGAACTAGAGGGCGATGATCGCTGAACGCCAGGTCAACCGCCTGGATCAGTGGATGAAGAAAGGTTTGTGTTACCGCCAGTTGCCTGGCAATGGGCGGCGATCCGGTGAGGTGTCCGGTGATGGATCCGGTGAAGGATAAGGACCGCATCGAGAAGCGGAGGGGTCTTCGGGGCTCATCTGCCGAGGACTGCTCAGCGTATCCCTCCGGCGCTATGGCCGGGATGTCCTGGTTCGGCATAATCAGGATCGAGGCGTTCCCTCGAATCTCAAGGCTTTCTCCGAGCGTTCCCAGCCATAGCCGATCGGAGGCGCGAATGACGTCGTCCACAGGGAAAGTTATGCCCTTCGGGTGGCGCACCACCGGACCGAGTTTCTTGCTTGGCGGCATTTCGCGTTGCTCGCTGTTCGGCCGCGAAACCGGTGGGCTGGGAGCAGGCTCCATGAGGCCTAGCCTGGTGATATAGCCGCTCTTCTCAGTGCTGCCGAGAAGTGACTTCAAGCGATCGAACATTTGGGCACCTCGATGGTGAGAGGAACCTGCCGGGCCTGACGGCGTTGTCGTTCTCCGTTATTACTTTGCCGGTGTCGTTTTGTCGGCCTTCGCCTGCTTGGCGATGATCGAGTCCTTGATCTTGTCGTAGGTAGCCTGGGGAATGATCTTCTTCTGCACCAGTTCATTTTTGGCGCGATACGGACGGCCGTCGATGATCTTCTGCGAATAGGCGTCGCCGATTCCCGGCAGCGCCTTGAGCTGATCCTTCGTCGCCGTATTGATGTCGAGCTTGTCGGCCGCCGCTGGCTTCGCCGCTGATGCCGGCGCGGCCGTGGCTGCCGGTTTTGCAGCCGGTGCCGTTCCCTGCGCTGCTGCAAGGCCATTGACCAGGGAAAGCGCGAAGACCAGGACCGCAATTTGTGCCATCAATTTTCTTTCAACGGATTTCATCGATTCTCCTCCCGAAACCTCTTTCTAAGCTTTCCGCGCCCCATTTCTCGCGCGCCTTTTGCGCGAGAAGTGGGGTCGTTGACTTTTACGCGTAAATGCCGCGCTGGCGAATGGTGTAGGCCACGCGGTCGATCGCCAGCATGTAGGCCGCGATGCGATTGTTGACCTGGTGCGTTTCGGCGTAGCGCACTACGTCTCCGAACGACGACTTCATGATTTCGTCCAGTTGCTCGTTGACCACCGACTCTTTCCAGAAGTAGCCCTGGCGATCCTGCACCCACTCGAAATACGAAGTGGTCACGCCGCCGGCGTTGGCCAGAATGTCGGGGATCACGAAGACACCTTTGTCGGTGAGAATATCGTCGGCAGCGGATGTTGTCGGCCCGTTCGCTCCCTCGGCCAGGATGCGGCACTTCACGCGGTCGGCGTTGCGGCTGGTGATGACATTCTCAGTGGCGGCAGGAATCAGAATCTCGCAGTCTTCGACGAGCAGATCGGCGGTCTCCGCCTTCTCGGCGCCGGGGAAGCCATGCACGGTGCCATTCTTCTGGCGGAAGTCGACCAGAGCTTTCAGGTCGATGCCATTCTTGTTGTGCAAGCCGCCGCCGACTTCGGCGATGCCAATCACCTTGTATCCCGCCTGATGCATCAGCAGCGCGGCATTCGATCCCACGTTGCCGAAGCCCTGCACGATGACGCGCGTCCTGGAGCGATCGAGGCCGAGCTTGGCGCAGGCCTCGTCGCACACGATCATCACGCCACGGCCAGTGGCTTCGCGGCGTCCACGGGAGCCCCCGATGTTGATCGGCTTCCCGGTAACGACTGCGGTGACCGTCTGGCGCATGTGCATGGAGTATGTGTCCATCATCCATGCCATAATTTGTTCGTT
>Ga0210399_10005246_pt1 | contig 10061 bp, 11 predicted proteins | sample IncBWC14MmetaG_FD_150865 | JGI IMG/M metagenome (GOLD analysis project Ga0210399, IMG submission 150865) | Forest soil microbial communities from Barre Woods Harvard Forest LTER site, Petersham, Massachusetts, United States - Inc-BW-C-14-M | ecosystem: Environmental > Terrestrial > Soil >...
AGGTCGCGGCGCAGCGAGTGCGGGCAGAGAGCCTGAGCAATCCACGGCTCAACGAGGAGCGCGTGGCACAGGCGTCCTCGGTGGTCGCGGCATTCCCCAGCGTGCGCGCGGCTTTGCTCGCCTTTCAGCGGGACTTCGCGCATCGGCCGGCGGGGGGCCGTGGCGCTGTGCTGGACGGCCGCGATATCGGCACCGTGGTCTGCCCTGACGCCGACGCGAAGATTTTCGTGACCGCCAGCGTGGGCGCTCGGGCGGACCGCCGATTCAAAGAGTTGCGGGCAGCCGGGGCCGAGGCTATATACGAGCGCGTCCTGCAGGACATGAAGGATCGTGACGCGCGCGACAGCGGCCGTAAGGCGGCGCCTTTGAGACCCGCCGACGACGCTTTCGTCCTCGACACGACGGCACTTGGTGCCGAGGCGGCGTTTGCCGCTGCCATCGCCTACATCGACGGCAAGCTAGCCGGCAAGTCTCTCTGAATACTGGGAGAATCCGGCGAGTTCGGCCGTTTGTCGGCCCGCAGGACCGGGCTCATGCCACCGCGCCCGACCCCGTCGGTGGCCCGTCTCCTGCGGCCGCGATCCCCGGCACTAGAGGCGTCGACAATCCCCAGGGATCAGCGGGAGTTTGAATGGCCGCCCTATCCGGAACCGAGGTCCAAGGCCCCACCAAAGAGAGTTTCGCAGCGCTGTTGGAGGAGACGCTGGGCAGCGGCTCCGGTCTCGAAGGCACCGTCGTCAAGGGACGCGTGATCGCCATCGAGAACGACATGGTGCTGATCGACGTGGGCCTCAAATCCGAAGGCCGCGTGCCGCTGAAGGAATTCACGCCCGCGGGCAAGGGGCCCGAGATCAAGCTCGGCGACACGGTCGAGGTCTACCTCGAGCGGATGGAGGACAAGAACGGCGACGCCCAGCTCTCGCGCGAGAAGGCGCGGCGCGAGGAAGCCTGGACCCAACTCGAGAAGCATTTCCAGAAGAACGAGCGCGTCACCGGCACCATCTTCGGGCGCGTCAAAGGCGGCTTCACCGTCGATCTCAATGGCGCCGTCGCGTTCCTGCCGGGGAGCCAGGTGGATATCCGCCCGGTGCGCGATATCACACCGCTCCTGGGCTCGCCGCAGCCGTTCCAGATCCTGAAGATGGACCGCTCGCGCGGTAACATCGTGGTCTCCCGCCGCGCCGTCCTCGAGGAGAGCCGCGCCGAGGCGCGCTCGGAGCTGGTGGCCAACCTGCAGGAAGGCCAGATCCTCCAGGGCGTCGTGAAGAACATCACCGACTACGGCGCCTTCGTGGATCTGGGCGGTGTCGACGGTCTCCTGCACGTCACCGACATCGCCTGGCGGCGCATCAATCATCCCTCCGAGGCGCTGCACATCGGCCAGACCGTCAAGGTGCAGGTGATCCGCTTCAACAAGGAGACCCAGCGCATATCGCTCGGCATGAAGCAGCTCGAGGCCGATCCCTGGGAGGGCGTCGAGCTCAAGTACCCCGCGAGTGCGCGCTTCAAGGGCCGCGTCACCAACATCACGGACTACGGCGCCTTCGTGGAGCTGGAGCCGGGTGTCGAGGGCCTGGTTCACGTTTCAGAAATGAGCTGGACCAAGAAGAACGTGCACCCCGGCAAGATCGTCTCGACCAGCCAGGAGGTCGAGGTGGTGGTACTCGACGTCGACCCCGTGAAGCGCCGGATCAGCCTCGGCCTCAAGCAATGCATGGCCAATCCATGGGAGGCCTTTGTCGAGAAATATCCGGTGGGCACCGAGCTCGAGGGCGAAGTCAAGAACATCACGGAGTTCGGGCTGTTCGTGGGCCTGCCCGGCGACATCGACGGCATGGTGCACCTCTCCGATCTCGACTGGCAGAAGACCGGCGAGGAAGCCATCAAGGACTACAAGAAAGGCGACACGGTGAAGGTGCGCGTGCTCGATGTCGACATCGAGAAGGAGCGCATCAGCCTCGGCATCAAGCAGCTCGCCCACGATCCCTATGAGCAGAGCCTGTCCTCGGTCAAGAAGGGCGACGTGGTCACCTGCACGGTCTCCGCCGTCACCGACAGCGGCATCGAGGTGACGCTCGCCGACGGGCTCCCCGGCTTCATCCGCAAGGCCGAGCTCTCGCGCGACCGCGCGGAGCAGCGCCCCGACCGCTTCGCCGTCGGCGAGAAGGTGGACGCCAAGGTCACCGCCGTCGACCGGGCCTCGCGCAAGGTCACGCTCTCCATCAAGTCCCGCGAGGTCGAGGAGGAGAAGCAGGCAATGGCCGACTACGGCTCGCAGGATTCCGGCGCGAGCCTCGGCGACATCCTCGGCGCCGTCATGCGCCGCACCGAGAAAGCCGAAAAGGACGCCAAGGAAGAGAAGGCGGACGAGTAAACCGGCCCGCCCACATCGACCACCAAAGGGGCCGGCGCTATCGCCGGCCCCTTTTTCATGGGAGCTGCCCATGCTCGATCTCTCGGAGATCCCGGTTCTGGAAACGCCGCGCCTGCGGCTGCGCCGGCCAGAGTCTCGCGATTTCGAGGCCTACGCGGCGCTCTGCGCCGACCCCGAGGTGATGCGCTACATAGGCGAGGCCGCGCCCTTGAGCCGGCGCCGCGCCTGGCATGCTTTCACGGGCATGCTCGGCCATTGGGCCCTGCGCGGTTACGGCCAGTTCGCCGTCGAGAGCAAGGCAAGCGCCGCGTTCCTGGGCCGGGTCGGGCTCTACGAGCCGGATCCCTGGCCCGGCACCGAGATCGCCTGGGCGCTTGCCCGTGAGCATTGGGGCCGCGGTTTCGCCTCCGAGGCCGCGGCTGCCGTGCGCAACTGGGCCTTCGGCTCGCTCGGTCTAGCGCGCCTCGTCAGCGTGATCATTCCCGAGAACCGCGCCTCGATCCGCGTCGCCGAGAAGATCGGCGAGCGCTTCGACCGGGAGGATGCGATCGACGGCACGCCCGTGCGGATCTACGCGATCGAGAATCCGTCACGGACGCCTCACCAGGCGAGGATCGCGGGCTCGTAGTCCTCGATGCGCTCCTTGATGCGCATCACCGGCTCGATGCCGTAGAGCCGGCGGGCGTTCTCGCCCATCAGCTTCTTCTGCGCCGCCGGCGGCACCTTGTGCTCGGCCATGTGGTGGAGCGCATCCCAGGCGTCCTCGGCGTCGTGGTGCGGATAGTCCGAGGACCAGATCGCGATCGGCTCGAAGGTGTCCCAGAGCCGGTAGACCAGGTCCTCGTCGGACTCGAAGCCGATGAAGCAGCGCTCGTAAAAGGCCTCGTAGGGGTCCTTGATCGGGCGCGAGCGCTGGAAGGCGAACAGGTCGGAGAAGTTCCGGCACTTCGAGAGCACGAGCGGGAGCCAGCTCGCGTTCGATTCGAGCACCGCCACCTTGAGGGTCGGGAACTTGTCGAGCCAGCCCGTCATCAGCACCGTCGTGAGCCAAGTCATCGCCTCCATCATGAAACCCAGCGCCTCCGAGGTGTCGATCGCCGGGTCCATCGCGAAGGCGATGTTGCTGACGAACTGTCCGGGCGAATAGACCACGGCTTCATCCGTGAATAGCAGGCCCTGGCCCGAGCCGCGCGCTTTCGCCATCCGCTCGGCCCAGTCCGGCGTCAGCGCCTCGCGCGAGGGGAACGTGTGCATGGCCAGCACCACGCCGAGCTGGTCGAACTCGTGCCAGAGCGGATCAAACTCGGGCAGCGTCGGGTAGCGGCCGTTCCAGAAGCAGGGCCTGACCGCGGCGGCCTTGAAGCCCAGCTTGGCGACGCGGCGAAGCTCCTCGATCGAGTGCTCGACGCTCTGGATTGGCAGCACGGCGCAAGGGAACAGCCGCTGCCGGTCGGGGGCGCAATAGTCCTGGACCCAATCGTTGTAGGCGCGCGCCAGGATGCGCGCGGCGTCGGGATCGCGCAGCAGCGCCAAGCGCACGAACCAGGTCGGGAACAGCATCACCTGGTCGGTGCCGATGGCGTCCATGTCCTTGAGCCGCGCGTGGGGATCGCGACAGCCCAGCAGGCGGCCGAACTTCTTCTGCCAGGCGGGCGTGCCCGGCGTCAGGGCCCCGACCTCCTTCTTGTTCCAGCGCGGCCAGCCGACCTCGGCCGCGTTGGATCGCTCGCGCGCCGCCGGCACCGCGCGGCCGTTGATGTGCAGGAGATCGGTATCGGTGTGAAAGCAGAACTGCGTCTTGATCCAGGCGCGCTGCTTCTGCGGCACGTACTCGTCCCAGACGGCTGGCGGCTCGACGATGTGGCTGTCGCAGTCGAAGACCGAGATCTCCTTGGTGACGCGATTGCTGGTCATCTGGACGGCTCCCTTCTGCGCTATTCGAGGGTGGGGCTGGGGGACCGTCAAGCCGGCCCTGGACGACAATCCCGGGTGCGGGGGTCCGGGTCTAAAATAGACCTTATCAGACACGATTCCCGGGCTCCGGGCTCATCCCGGCCGCCGGGCGGTCCGCGGGCCGGCCATAACTGCCTCATCTCTCATGCTTTTTCTTGACGATCTACCTGCAGTTTGGCACCCTCTGCTGGACGCGGAATAAGCCCGATGAGGGGGAGCGGGCCATGACGAAATCAGAACTGATCCAGCGTCTGGCAGAGCTCAATCCGCATCTCTACCAGCGCGATGTCGAGCGGATTGTCACCGCGATCTTCGACGAGATCGCGGCGGCGTTGTCACGGGGGGACCGGGTGGAGCTGCGGGGGTTCGGTGCTTTCTCGGTGAAGCGGCGCGAGGCGCGGGTCGGGCGCAATCCGCGCACGGGCGCCAGCGTGCAAGTGGCCGAGAAGCACATACCCTTCTTCAAGACGGGCAAGCAGCTGCGCGAGCGCCTCAACGAGCCGGCCTGAGCGGCTGGCCGGCTTTGGCCGGCGGCGGTAAGGTGCAGGCGTGAGGGTGCTCTACTGGATCATCACCGCCGTGGCGGCGCTTGTCTGCGTGATCTTCGCGGTGTCCAACCGCGCGGGCGTCACTCTCACGTTCTGGCCGCTCTCCTTCGAGCTCGCGGCGCCGCTCTATCTCGTGGTGCTGCTGGCCCTGCTGGCCGGATGCCTGATCGGCTTGCTCGTCGCCTGGGTCTGGAGCTGGGGCGCGCGCCGGCGGGCGCGCCAATGCGCGCGGCGCGTCGCGGCGCTGGAGCGCGACCTGGCGGCGGCGGAACAACGCGCGAAGGGCGCCGCGGTCGTTCCGCATTCCTGATGCGCAACCAGCCACCCTACTCGCTCCACGTGCTGGGCGCCTCCGAGGTGGTGGCTGCGCTCGACTTCGAGTCCACCATCGAGGCGCTCCGGCAGATGTTCCGCGGCGGCTGCGAGGTTCCGATGCGGCACCATCACGGGGTGCCGGTGCCCGGCGCACGCGATGCGACGCTGCTGCTGATGCCCGCGTGGCAATCGGGCCGGCACATCGGGGTCAAACTCGTCACCATGTTTCCGGACAACGGCGAGCAGTCGCTGCCCTCGCTGCAAGGCTCCTATCTTCTGCTGGACGGCAAGACCGGCCGCCTGCTGGCGCTGATGGATGCGCCAGCGCTCACCGCGCGGCGGACCGCAGCGGCCTCGGCGCTCGCCGCCAAATACCTGGCGCGACCCGATGCCGAGCGGCTGCTGATGGTGGGCACGGGCGCGCTTGCCTCTCATCTGATCGAGGCACACGCCAGCGTGCGGCCGATCAAGCACGTGCTGGTCTGGGGCCGCAACATCGAGAAGGCGAGGAAGCTCGCGCAACGGTTGAGCCGCCGGCATCTGGCGCTGACCGCGACCGACGATCTCGCCAACGCCGTCCGCGGGGCGGATATCGTCTCGTGTGCCACGATGGCGCGCGACCCCCTCATTCGCGGCCACTGGCTGAAGCTCGGGACCCACCTCGACCTCGTCGGCGGCTACACGCCGGAGATGCGCGAGGCCGACGACGAGGTGGTGAAGCGCGCTCGCGTCTTCGTCGACACCCGCGAGGGTGCGCTCAGGGAGGCCGGCGACATCGTGCAGCCGATCCGCTCCGGCGCGCTCCGCGAGGACGACGTCGCCGGCGATCTGTTCGATTTGACTCGCGGCAGCCGCGCCGGCCGGCGCTATTACGACCAGATCACGCTCTTCAAGTCGGTGGGCACGGCGCTCGAGGATCTGGCGGCGGCGCAGTTGGCACTCGAGCGCGTCACGACCTGACTGCGGCGTCTTGGCGCCATACTTCGCCGCCAACCTCGGAATTAGCCGGCCGCAAACGGATTCTCGCGTGAGCGCTTGCCCGAACTCGGTCCTCCGGTCGCGCGGATCATATCGATGAGGGCGCGTAATGCGGTGGGGACCTGCCGGTGCCCGGGGTAGAAAAGGAACAGTCCCTCGAAGGCCGGCGACCAGTTCTCCAGCACCTGCACAAGCTGTCCTGAGCGCAAGAACGGCTCCGCCAGGCCTTCGAGCGTATAGGCGATCCCCAGCCCGTCGACCGCCGCGCGAACGGCCAAGTCTGGGTCGTTCACGGTGAGCCGGCCATCCACCGAAATCTGCTGCGATTTGCCGTTGCATTCAAACGCCCACTTGAACAAAGAGCCATCCGTGGCGCGGCGGTATTGCACGCAGCTATGGCGCAGGAGATCCTTCGGCGTGCGCGGTGGGCTGTGTTTCGCGAAGTATTCAGGCGCACCGACCACGGCCATCTTCGTTGGCCCCATCACCCTGATGGCGATCATGTCTGCCGCGGCCCGGTCGCGCGGCCCGATCCCGGCGTCGAAACCCCTCTTCACAATGTCGATGCGGGCCTCGTCCACCCCGAGCTCCATGCGAACATCCGGATACATCGACAGGAAGCGCCGCCAGATCGGCGTGATCACCGCCGCCGCCGCCATATGGATCGTGTGGATGCGCAGATTCCCATTCGGGCGTTGCTGCCTGTTGCTCAAGTCATCGAGCGCCCCGGCGATTTGATCGATTGCCGGCCGCAGCTGCTCGAGCAGACGCTGGCCGGCGTCCGTCAGCGACACGCTGCGCGTCGTGCGGTGCAGCAAGCGCACGCCCAGACGCTCCTCCATCTGTCGCATCGTATGGCTGAGCGCCGAGGGCGTGAGACCGAGACGCGATGCCGCGGCTCGGAAGCTCCGTTGATCGGCAATAGCGACGAACGCGTTCAGATCGGCCAAGTCGCTGCGACGCATTAATGAGGCCTCCTAAATAGCGAATGCAACAAACATGGCATTTTCATTTGTGCCCCGGGTCCACACCTCCAGCCAGGAGGGCCTGTGGCCGCAATTTATGGCCCTCCGACAGGCGGGCCGCAATGCCCGCATCTTTGGAGGAGACGTCCAAATGAACTCCACTCTGAGCCGCCTACGTTTCCTGGGTCTAGCCGCGCTGGCGCTTGGCTTCCTTGTTGGATCGCCAGCGACGGCGTTGGCCGGCCACGACGTGTATCCGCCGGGGTGGACGGTGCAGACCGTGCCCTCGCCGCAGATCTACGAGTACAATGTTGGTACCACCGACACGGGGTGGCACGCGACGGGGCAACTGCCCGCACCGCAGCCAGGTCAGAGCGCTCGCGTCATCTATCAGATGGTGCCTGGCGGCCTCCGCTACCATCACATGCAATAACGCACCGAAGAGGCGGGAGCCCGCGCTGCTCGGATCGGTGTGGGCTCCGCTCGAAGAAGCGGATGTCTCGATGACACACCTGGCACTAACGCATTCTCGCGCGCACACTTCGCCGCAGGTGCTTCGTCGGCGTCGTGAAACGGCGCGCCGGACCGCGCGACACGGCCATCCCGCCTCCTCGGAGCGCGGGCCTGACCGCTTCAGCCGGTTCACCTTCCCCGCTTACAAGTGGCGAGAGGTCGCAGCCGCTTGGATGGTCATGGTCGTGCTCGTTGCGGCATTGACCGCCTGGATCAGTCTCCGACTGCCGCACGAAGGACCCCCGATCCACACTCTCATCAAAATGACCAGGCCCACGCCTGCCGAGATGTGCTCGGAGCGGGATTACGCAAATGAGCGCTGCTGAAAGGCATGACCGTGTCCATGCGCCGAGAATTCCTCTGGCCGGATTTGCCTCGCGCGCTCCACGAGCAGCAGCCTTGGGGCAGGCCCGGGATCGAGCCGCCGCTCAGCGAGGTGCTTGAGGATCCGATCGTTCAGGCCGTCATGCGGCGCGACCGCGTCAGCCGCGCCGCGCTGCAAGCTGTCATCACCTACGTGTTGCCCTGGGTGCGACAAGCGCCCCGGTCCAGTTCGTCTTCTCCGTCCGCGCCCCCGGCGGAGAAAGACGGTTGGAGCCCCGCTGCCTCCCCCGGAGCGGGGCTCCTTTTCTCTTCTCGTGAGGTGACGAGCAAAGACTCACGATCGTGCGGTGCCGCTGCGGCGTTCATGAGCCATCCTCAGCACTGAATGCAATAGATACAGTGTTTTCATTTAGGTCCTTCGTCGGCATCATCCAACCTCGAACGGGCCGCGCTCCCGACCTAATGGCCCTCCGACGGCGGCCGTATTGCCCGCGGCCTTGGATTCTCTCTCACAGGAGGTGATGATGAGCGTAGCGACGAGAAGTCTTCGCCACTCATGCGCCGTGGCCCTGATAGCTGGCACATTCGGATGGGTCGCATCGGCCGCCCTTGCCGATGAGGCATGGAAGCCCGATCCGCCGGAGGGCTACCCCGCAGGATGGAACGTGAAAAGCCCGCCGGCGGGTCCGCAGGCTTACGAGTGGGATTATGGCCTCTTCACCGGCCTGAAGGCCACGGGCGCCGCTCCTGCGCCAAGACCGCCCGAGAACGCCCAAGTCATCTACCAGATGGTGCCAGGCGGCCACCGCTACCACCGGATCACCCAGTAATCCCAACTCTTCGGGAGCGCGTCCCGCAAACGATCAAGCGGGGCGCGCTCCTTTCTTGGCAGCGCCATGGAATACGCAACGCTCGGCAATACGGGTCTCCTGGTTTCGAAACTCTGCCTGGGAACCATGACATTCGGGGACGGCAGAGGGCTGTTCAAGGCCATCAGCAGCGTTGGTCAGTCCGGGGCCGATGAACTGGTCAAGACGTCGCTTGAGGGCGGCATCAACTTCTTTGATACGGCGGACAATTACACGGAGGGCGAGAGCGAAACGATTCTCGGGCAATCACTAAAAAATCTTCACATCGCGCGGAAGGACGTGGTGATCGCGACGAAGGTCTATAGCCGAGTCGGTCCGGGGCGGAATGACATCGGGGCTTCTCGCGGCCACATCATGGACGGGGTTGAGGCCAGTCTGCGGCGTCTGCAGACCGACCATATCGACGTGTACCAAATCCATGGCAACGATTCCGTCACCCCTGTCGAAGAGACGCTTCGCGCTCTCGACACGCTGGTGCAACAAGGGAAGGTCCGCTACCTCGGCTGCTCCAACTGGCAGGCATGGAAAATCGCCAAAGCCCTCGGCATCTCCGAGCTCAGGAACGTGGCGCGATTCGACACGCTGCAGGCTTATTACTCGATCGCCGGCCGCGATCTAGAACGAGAAATCGTTTCTCTGTTGGAATCCGAAAAACTCGGCCTGCTCGTGTGGAGTCCGCTTGCCGGCGGCTTGCTTTCCGGCAAGTTCAGCCGGACGAGCCAGAAGGCCGCGAATTCGCGCCGCACTCAATACGACTTTCCCATCGTGAACAATGAGCGGGCGTGGAATATCCTCGACATAATGGCTCCGATCGCGAAAGCACACGGGTGTAGTCCCGCACGTCTCTCGCTCGCGTGGCTCTTGGCAAAGCCCGTAGTAACCTCGGTCATCATCGGCGCGAAGCGCCTCGACCAGCTTCAGGACAATCTCGCGGCGATCGAACTCACACTCACCCAAGACGAGCTCAGGCTCTTGGACGAGGTCAGCGCTCTTCCCTCTGAGTATCCAGGGTGGGTGCTGCCGCTGCAGGGAGCCGACCGTCTGGGACCAGTCGATCGCTGAGAGCGTGTCCGCGAGGCGAGCAAGCCGCATTGATATCCTCCTGACCGTCAGACAGGTCTGCTATCGCCTCGGCGATGAAGGTGCCGATTGCGACGAAGCCGAGGAACGAGGCGACAGTCTTGTCGTAACGCGTCGCATTCGTGAGCTTGCCTCAATACAT
>Ga0210399_10005249_pt1 | contig 10060 bp, 9 predicted proteins | sample IncBWC14MmetaG_FD_150865 | JGI IMG/M metagenome (GOLD analysis project Ga0210399, IMG submission 150865) | Forest soil microbial communities from Barre Woods Harvard Forest LTER site, Petersham, Massachusetts, United States - Inc-BW-C-14-M | ecosystem: Environmental > Terrestrial > Soil >...
TACCGACGATCCGGGCGAGTTTATGTCGCACCCGCGATGGCATCGTTTCATCATCGCCATTGCTGGTCCGGCCATGAATATCCTGTTCGCCGTCGGCCTGCTCACCTGCGTTTACATGGTGCACTACGAATATCCCGCGGTGTTTGACGAACCCGCGGTCATCGGATGGGTAGTGCAAGACACTCCCGCAGCGAAGGCCGGAATCCAGGTGGGAGACCGCATCGTTCGGATTGACGGTATACAAAACCCTACCTGGGAACAGGAGTTTTTGCGAGAGGCTTTGAACCCCAACCAGCCCCTTGACGTCGCCATCGAGCGGGGAGGCCAGATCCTCACGAAAACCATCGTGCCCGAGGCCTTCGGCCCTAACCAGATGGGTTCCGCAGGATGGGAGCCGAAGGAGCCGAGTTTTCCGATTACCGTCCTGGAGCCCGGCATGCCGGCCGAGAAGGCCGGAATGAAGCTGGGTGATGAAATAGTCAGCGTGGACGGGCAGCCGATTGCCGGCCTTGCGGCCATGATCGAGAGCTTGAAGCGCACCCAGAGCCAACCGATCCAGATTGCGGTCAAGCGTGATGGCCAACTGCTAAATTTTACAGTGCAGCCGGTTTTGTCCGATGCCAGCGGCGATCAACGCTACCGCGTAGGCATCGGCAGCGCGCCCATGAAGGTATCCTCACTGCCCTTTGCGGCTGCGTTTCGCCAGTCGGTGAAGCAGAACAAGGAGGGCTCGCTCCTGATCCTGGAACTGGTGCAGAAAATGATACAGCGCAAGATCTCGATCCGCTCCATCGAGGGCCCGATCGGCATCGGACGCGCCGCTGGTCAAGCCGCCAGCAAGAAAGGCTGGACCCCGCTCCTGGAATTGACCGCTGGAATCAGCCTGAACCTCGGCATCTTTAACCTGCTGCCCATTCCCATCATGGACGGCGGAGTTATTCTGCTGCTGTTCGTCGAAAGCCTCATCCGACGGGACATCAGCTTGAGGATCAAAGAACGCATCTATCAGGCGGCCTTCGTGTTCCTGGTCTTGTTCGCCGTCATGGTGATCTACAACGATGTTCTGAAGATGCTGCCCAGCATCATGCAGAGAACGCCTTAAAAAACAGCTGTCAGCCGTCAGCTTCCAGCTTCCACGCACGAACTCTGTCATCCCGACGGGAGCGACCCGTAGCGAGCGCAGTGGAGGGATCTGTTTTTTTCGAGGAGAGCAGGCGCCATGCCAAAAACGAGCTGTCGCCCGGCGCACCAAGCGCGTTACTCACGCTAACCCATTCAATCGGCGTCGCTTAAGTGCTGAGTGCTGAGAGCTGACAGCTCGGAGCCGGCTTTCTCCGTGTTAAACTAGAGCTTCCCCATGGCAGACATTCATCGCAGGAAATCCGTTACGGGCTCGATCGGCGGCGTGAGGGTGGGCAGCGGTGCACCAGTAGTGGTGCAGTCGATGACCAACACCGATACCGCTGATATTGCTTCCACCGTGCAGCAAGTTGCGGCCCTGGCCAGGGCCGGGTCCGAGCTGGTGCGGGTCACGGTCAATAACGAAGAAGCTGCAGCTGCCGTCGCGCCCATCGTTGAGCAACTGGCTGCTCAGGGCGTACGTGTACCGATCATCGGCGACTTCCATTACAACGGACATATCCTGCTCAAGAAGTATCCCGAGTGCGCGCGGGCCTTGGCCAAGTACCGCATCAATCCGGGAAATGTCGGTATTGGACGCAAAGACGATAACAATTTCCGCATCATGATTGAGGTTGCGGTTGAGAATCAGAAGCCAGTGCGCATTGGCGTGAACTGGGGATCGCTCGACCAGGCGCTGCTGACCCGCATGATGGACGAGAATTCGCTGTTGCCTGAGCCCAAAGACGCCCGCGACGTAACTATGGAAGCCATGGTCGTAAGCGCGCTGAATTCTGCCAGCCTGGCCGAGAAATATGGTCTGCGGCCCGACCAGATCATTCTCAGTGCGAAAGTCAGCGGAGTACAGGACCTGATCGACGTCTACCGCTCCTTGGCGGCGCGCTGCGGTTATCCCTTGCACCTTGGGCTTACCGAGGCCGGCATGGGAGCCAAAGGCATCGTCGCGTCGAGCGCCGCGCTCGGCGTGCTGCTGCAGGAAGGCATCGGCGACACGATCCGGGTTTCGCTCACACCCGCCCCAGGCGGAGATCGCACTGAAGAAGTGCGTGTGGGACAGCAGATTCTGCAATCGCTCGGCATCCGCAGCTTCACGCCCCAGGTGACGGCGTGTCCCGGTTGCGGCCGCACGACCAGCACGTTCTTCCAGGAAATGGCCCAGCAGATTCAAACCTACCTAAGTGACCAGATGCCGGTATGGAAAGGACACTACACCGGCGTCGAAGAGATGAAAGTCGCGGTCATGGGCTGCGTAGTGAACGGTCCCGGCGAATCGAAGCATGCCAGCCTCGGCATTTCATTGCCGGGAACGTTCGAAGAACCGAAGGCGCCGGTCTATGTAGACGGACGCCTGTTCACCACGCTGAAAGGCGACAGGATCGTCGCCGAGTTCATCCGGATCCTCGACGACTACGTAGAATCGCACTACGCCGCCAAAGAAGAACTCGCCGCAAAGTAATGTAGGCGCGAGCGCCCTCGCTCCTGCGGGAGCGAGGCAAACCCAGATTTCTGTGATGTTTTTCCCGCTTCGGAACAAAGATTTTTCGTGAAACGCTGGCATCTCATTCGAGCTCGCCATTCTGTGCTATTGCTTTGGCATGAAGCGGGCTTACGAATACCGACGTCATTTGCCCCGCTACCAAGACGACTACAATGCCATCTTCCTGACTTTCTCAACTCACCACCGCTGGATCCTGCCTTCAGCCGCTCGCACTGTTGCCATAGAATCTTGCAGGTGGGGCAATAGAAGCCACTACGACTTGCACGGAGCAGTAGTGATGCCCGACCATATTCATCTGATTTTCACTCCGCTGTAAGATGGCGATAGCCTCCACCGCGTCGCCGAGATAATGCAAGGCATCAAGGGCGCCTCCGCGCACAAGATCAATCACCTGCTGGAGCGCACTGGACAAGTTGAGCAGCGCGAAGCGTTTGATTGAGTCCTCCGACGCGAGGAGAGCACTCACGCGAAAGTTAAGTACAGGATTCAGAATCCCGTGCGGGCAGGACTGGTGCAAAACGCTACGGAATATAGTTGGTTGTGGGTGTCGGATCTGGCCATGAGTGCGTAAGGCACAGGGTAGCCTTCCCCGCTTGAATCGCTGCCGCACGAGCGAGGGCGCTCGCGCCTACATTACGCCAGCAGCGGCAGATTTGGATTCACGGTGTCGTCGTAAATCGGGTCAGCGATCTGGCTTAGCTCGGGATAGTGTTTCAGCAGCGGCTCTGGCGCCTTCACGCGCTGTCCCGTGATCATATTTTTCAGTTGCAGCGCGTTGACTCCGGCCTTGCCCTCGAAATGATTGTTGGTCACTACATAGGTGACCTCGGCTTTGCCGGCAATGCGAACGATCTTGTCTTTCCATCCTGCCAGCTCGGCTTCACTGTAGAGATAGTTGTAGCGGTCAGCGCCGGAGTCGGCGTCAAACCATTGATCGTAATTTCGTCCGTGCAGGCGCACGTAGCCGACCGGGGAAGTCACGTGTTCCGTGGGTTCAAGCGAGTGGCCCATCAGCGGTTGGTCGATGTTGCAGAAAGCGACGTTCTTCCCCATGAAGGAGCGGATCGTCTCCGGATTGTCCCAGCTATCGTGACGCACTTCGATCACCCGTGGATATTCGATGAACTGGCGTATCAGGCGCTCGACGTATTCGCGGTTGAGCGATGTGTTCTTGAATGAAACTGGAAATTGGATGAGCAGCGCCCCCAACTTTCCTTCCCCAGCCAGCGTCTCGAGCCCTTCACGCGCCAGGGCTTCGTCCTCATCGTTCGGCTTGATGGACGCGGCTGAAGTGGGCTCCATGACGGCCATGGGATTGTGGGTGAAAGAGCGATGCAGTTTGGCGGTGAACATGAAATCTGGATTCACCGCCTGCGCCTTTCGCACCCAGAGTTTGGCCAGATGCGGTTTGATGTGTCCGTAGAAAGACGTGTTGATCTCCACCATGTCAAAGCAGCGAGCGAGAATCTCGAGGGGATGTTGTTTCCGGTGCCGCATTCCTGGCGGGTAGAAGGTTCCTTCCCAGTCCTTGTAGGACCAGCCGGCGGTGCCAATCCGGATTGGAGATGATGCGTCCACGGTGACTTCGGAGAATTAGATGCCTGCAGACTAGCACACGCATCGTCACAATCCCGGAGGGCCTCGAGGTCTGGTACGCAATCCAAAGAGATCTCGAGCTCACGACGAAATGGGAAGAGCACGAATTCACTCGTGCCACTCAGCCGCTGAAAATTTAGCCGCGCTTTAGCGCCTGAGGTTGGCTGTTCGCACCTCAGGCGGCAAACCCCGGCGGCTGAAGCCCCGGACCTGCATCGTCTGTGGCACGGCTGAAGCCGTGTCCTTCCCTGATTTTAAAATTTCCGCAACCGGCTAGTAGAACAGAAGAGCCACCCAGTACACCCCGGTGGGATAGCTCGGCGTGCGGGCATAGCAAGACCCGATGGCGAAGGCACGAACGGAGCGGCTTTCTATGGCGCGGGACGCGTTCGACGGAAGAATTTGTGGTTGCGCAGTGGTGTAGCGCACAACCTCACGGGCGTGCAGCGCCGGGGAGCGCAACGAATCGGCCTTGGCCATGGCACAGGCTGTGTGGGCGGCTTCGCTGTTGTCCATGCGCTCTAACCCTGGCAGGTGAGTCTTGGCCCGCACCCGGTCAACGCTCCGGGCTACGAGAACATCCGCTTGGTCGTCGGAATGACTGGGCAAGCTGTGTCCGAAATCCTGGGTCACGTAGAGCAATGAGCCGCTGCGGACCACGCTGAATCCAGCCACGTTGTAGCGGGCGTTGAGCAGGTTGGCGCGGTGAGGCGGAGAATGCATCAGGCTGTCCTGCGCCTGGTCGACGCTGCCGGCGAAGGCTACGTTTTCTCCGGCCTGATCGAGATGAGTCTTGGTATTGGCTGCCAAGCGGTGAACGAGATTGGGTTCTCCCGAAAGCTGGTGCGAGAGTTTCTGTTGCGCGGCCATGGCAGCGCCATGCTCTCGCGCGGCCTTGGCAATTCCGTCATCCACTTGCAACGGAGGAAGGCCGGCTTTGGCTCGTTCGCGGTTCGCCATCTCGAGCAGGCGGCGTTCCGCCTCGGCGTCGTGATAGGAGGAGGGCTGCGAATCTGCTGTAGCAGAGGTCGGCTGCTCCGCCGCGCGCAATGGCGGGATTTCAAGCGTCGCGACGCCGGTCGCAAGAACAAATGCCAGAGATGCTGTGAGAGCACGGGCCATGTGAGTTGCCATCTCGTTCGTAACATGAGCAGGCAGTCAAACTTCCGCTTTGCTTCCCTCACGCTAGACCCTAAAATCATTGAGAGCACCTTACGATGGGGACATTCCTGCTGGGCATACTTGTCGTTGTGAACGTAGTACTTCTGGTACTGCTGGTGGCCATTTTTCGACGGATTACCGGCTCTTCACAAACACCTGAAATTATGGACCTTGCCCGCCAAACGGCGCTGCTGCATGAGTCCCTCGGCCAGAAGTTCAACGATGCCACGGTCGACATGGCTACCCGCCTGGAGAGCACCAAAGGCGACCTGCGACAGGGCGTGACCGACCGTCTAACCCAGGGATTCAACGAAATCCGCACGACGGTGGAAGCTCAATTGAGTGGCGGACGGCGTGAGCAGACCCAGGACTTGCGTGAGGCACGCACTGAACTGACCACCTCGCTGGCGCTGACGACCTCCCAACTCAAGGTCGAATTTGAAAACCTTAATCAGAAAACGGCACAGAGCCTCGATTCGATTCGCGATCGCGTGGACGCCAAACTGCTCGCCATCACGGACCAGGTGCAGCTAAAACTCGACCAGAACATCAAGGAAGGGTTTGCCCAGTTCGAAAAAGTGCAGCACCACCTGAAAGCGGCGGAAGAACAGTTGCGCGAAGTGGGCGCGCTGGGGCATTCCATCAACGATCTCAACAACATGCTCAAACTGCCGCATTTGCGCGGCCAGTTTGGCGAAGCCAGCCTGGAGCGTTTGCTCTCGGATTTCCTGCCGGCCCACATTTTCGAGATGCAGTCTTCGGTCGGCGATGGCGGTGGACGCGCCGACGCCGTCATCCAGTTTCCCGATCGCCGCCTGCCTATTGACGCCAAGTTTCCCCGCGAACAGGTACTGGCGCTGTTTGAAAGCAATGTCGAGTCGGAAATTGAAGAGGCGCGGCACGAGTTTGTGCGGGTGATGAAGGTCGAAGCCAGGCGGATCAAGGCATATATTCAACCGGAAAACGGCACCACCGATATCGCCTTGATGTACCTGCCCAGTGAAACGCTTTACATGGAGGCCATCCGCAACCGTGAACTGGCCGACTGGCTCAATGTGCAGCACGTCTTTCCGGTCTCCCCGAACACGCTGCTGATGACGTTGCAGACCATCCAGTTGGTGTACAAGTGGTATGAAGTCGCCAGCCGCTTCGAAAAGAGCCGCCTGGAGCTGGCCAAAGCGCAGAAGTCGTTCGATCATTTCCAGAACCAGTTTGAAACTGTCGGCAAGAACCTGAATAAAGCGCAGGAAGCTTTTGATACGGCGCAGCGACACTTGAAAACCTACCGCGGTCGGGTTACTGCGCTCAGTGGGCAAGAGCAGCTGGAGCTGGATGCGGCAACGGCCAAGAGCGACGAAGAACCTACCCTGCCTTTGATCGACAAAGCCAGCGCTTGAACAATGCCCAAAGGTGCAAGGCGACAATCAACTAGCCACGTTCTATGCCCTGTGGAGACGTGGGTTATGGTGTGTGGGCGGTCTCAGTAGTAGCAGTCCTTGACTTCGGCATCGAGCAACACCACCTAATTACCGCGTGTTTTAGGTTTTTGAATTGGCTGGCGCCACGCCGCGTCAATGATTTCTGCGGTAGCGATGTCGGAGATACGATTACCACGCCAATTCCCGCTCGATCCCTCCGGTTGTAGTCCGCGACTGCTATACCCTTCGTACTGGCAATAGAGTACGTTAAGATCGTTTTCACTAGATTTTCCCATGCGATATGGACCACTTTGCGTTCTGCCTGGTCAAATTTATAAATCGCGAAGAACAGACTCCCGCAGAGTGTCGTATACGCTCATGAAAAGCGTTATAGACCGGCGGGGTAACTGCGGGCAAGCGATTCATTGTTTCGGGGAACGATCAGGTTCGAGTCGTCATTGAGGGCTCCCAAACCCCAGGGGACACAGGTCCGTGGAATCCCACGCTTCGCGCGAAGCATGGGGCACCCTATGGTCTGTTAAGCAGCAAAGAATCGCCGGCACCATCGGTCCAATGTTCTTTACGCTCCGCGCTTTGTCTTCAGCTCCGCGAGCAATTGTTCGATGCGTTCTTCCTTTTCGAGTACAGCCAAACGTTCTTCTACATCCTCAGCAGCAATTTCGGACTTGGCCTGGCTGTGAGCTTCGGCGTGAGCCACTTTGCGCTTCATGCGGTCGAAGGCATTGGCGCTGGAACCGTTACCAGCGGCCATCTTGGCGTCGCTGGCTTTGCCTACGGCTCGTGCCCGGCGATGCTGCGCGATCAGCAGATCGGCTTTGGCTTGGGCCTCGGTGAGTTTCTGTTCAAGTTGACGCAATGCGGTTTTCAGATTTTCCACCTGGGCCTTCTGATCGGCTACCTGCTGGGCGAAGCCTTCGGTTAAGTCGCGATAGCTCTCCACCCTTTGCAGGGCGGCGCGCGCCAGGTCGTCCTTTTTTTTGTCGACGGACAATTCTGCCTTGCGCATCCACTCCGCCACTTTGTCTTCATTTTCTTTTTGTTTTTTCGCCAGCAAGTGCTGGTCAGCGATGGCGATCGCCACCTGTGTCTTGACCTGCAGAAGCTGGTTCTGCATGTCGAGGATCACCTGCTTGATCATTTTTTCCGGGTGCTCGGCCCTATCGACCAGGTCATTGAGGTTGGCCCGAACTAATGTAGAAACTCGCTCTAGTAATGCCATGATGGACTCCTTTTTTGAATCAGCTTCTACCTTCTGGTTGCTGGCTTCCAGCCTGGTGCCGTTCGTGGACTTCCGCGCACTCGGCGCAGTTCGTTCCATGAAAGTTGCTTCCGATTACGACTCCGATGGCGATACCGACGGACAGCCAGACGGCGACGTGGCCGGCGGCGACGCCCATCGCGGTGCCGATGCCGGCGCCGAGAGCAATACCCAGGACGACTTGTACGGAACGTCTTTTCATGTTTCTTTCCTCAAGATCATGACAACAATGGCAGGGCGGGCGGGGACGCCCGTCCTGCATCGGCTTGTGCTACTTCCCCTTGCCATCCGGCTTCTCCGTCTTGTCGCCGATCTGACGGACCTTGCCCAGTAGCTCTGACATCGGCATTCCGGAGAGCGTCTCGAACAAGGCTGGCACTTGCGCCGCCATTTTTGCGATGTCGCCCGTGATCTTGTTCATCCCGGAGGCGTCGCCGTTTCCGGTGGACACGATGGTGATCTTGTCCACGTTGGCCAGCGGGCTGGCCAGCGCCCGCACGATTTCTGGCATGCCGGTGAACAGCTTGTCGATGACGGCCGCCTGGTTGTACTCCTGGTAGGCCTCGGCTTTCACGTTCATGGCTTTGGCCTCGGCCTCGCCTTTCTTGAAGATGATCTCGGCTTCAGCCTCGCCCTGGGCTCGAATCGCCGAGGCATGGCCATCCGCTTCCGACATCAGCCGCTGTTTTTCCGCAAGGGCCAAAGTTTCAATTCTCTGACGTTCGATCTCCGCCCCCTTCAAGACCGTCGCGATCAGTTCTTTCTCGCGGCGGTTGATTTCAGCTTCCTGCACTTTTACCTGTTGCTCTTTTTCGATCTGCTGCACCTTCACTTGCTCGGCGACGACTTGCTGCTGCATGATGTTGGTCTGGATGTCGTACGCCTTATCGGCTTGCGCCTGTTGCCGTTTGGTGACTTCGACGTACTGCGCTTTCTTGACTTCGAGGTCGCGCTGCGCCTCCGCTTGTTTGGCCAGCGAAAGCGTTTCCGCCAGAACTCTTTCCTGATCGGCTTGTGCTCTGGCGACTGCGGATTCGCGTTGGGCCAACGCTCGCTTGATGGCGGTATCGCGATCGGCCTCCGCTGTGGCCACGTCGGCATCGCGTTTGATGCGAGCGACGTCGGGCTTGCCCATGTTGGTGATGTATTCGTTCTTGTCGCGGACCTCCTTGATGGTGAAAGAAATGACCTCAAGGCCCATCTTGTTCATGTCTTCCGCGCACGTGGAGCGCATGCGGTCGGACACCATCTCCGGCTGTTTGACGATTTCTTCCACCGTCAGTTGTCCGATGATGCCGCGCAGGTGTCCTTCCATGACCAGGCGGATCAGGCCTTCGCGCTCCTGATCGGTCTTGGTCAGGAATTGTTCGGACGCGGTCAAGATGGACTCCATGTCCGACTTGACTTTGATCTGGGCCACGGCCTCGACCGTGACCGCCACGCCCTGCTTGGTATAGAGGTCCTGTTGCGGGGCGACGTCGAACGACATCAGTTCCAGCGAAAGCTCCCGGCAGATCTGGACCATGGGGAACACCAGTGTGCCGTGGCCTTTGACCACGCGCGTTCCTCCCAGTCCGTAGACGATGAGCGCTTCGTGCGGACCAGCCTTGCGATAGAGCCGGGCCATACCGCTCATCAGGAACAGAATGACCATGACTCCCAGGCCAACGAAAATCCAAATCTCGAATATGTGTGACATGCCGAACATATTGCCTCCTCTTTCGACGACCCCAACCAGAGCTTCAACCACAAAGGGCACGAAGGTACACGAAGGAAATCAAGAGCATTGCCTTCATGTATTTTCGCGAGCTTTCCGGGTCTGCGTGATCGCGTTCAAATCGTTCATAATCCTTTCCGGCTCAGCGTGGCCGAGAAATACTTCTCCGTCAGCAAGCATGATGCGAACACCGGTGTTGCCCCAAACGTAGGCGCGGCGCGCACCAATGCCGCGAACCCCGTAGCCGTACA
>Ga0210399_10005250_pt1 | contig 10059 bp, 10 predicted proteins | sample IncBWC14MmetaG_FD_150865 | JGI IMG/M metagenome (GOLD analysis project Ga0210399, IMG submission 150865) | Forest soil microbial communities from Barre Woods Harvard Forest LTER site, Petersham, Massachusetts, United States - Inc-BW-C-14-M | ecosystem: Environmental > Terrestrial > Soil >...
TGGTTCGAAGCCCACTGGGTTGCGGAGTACTGGAACGCGACCGAGAGCCGTTGGCAGATGGTCGACGCGCAACTCGATGCCACCTGGCGCAAGATGTTGGACTTCCAAGGCGATCCGCTGGAGATCACCGCGACGGAGTTCCTCACCGCAGGTTCGGCCTGGCAGGCGTGGCGGGGCGGGGATCTCGACGCCGCGCGCTGCGGCCTCTCCGGGATCGACGAGCACGGCGCGTACTGGATCGCCGGGAACCTCCGCCTGGACTTCGCCTCGTTGAACAAGGTCGAGATGCTGCCCTGGGACGTGTGGGGCGCCGGCTGGGGACCGGGCGGGCGGCCGACCGAGGCGCAGCTCGCCTTCTTCGACGGCGTGGCGGAACTTGCGCTGGATGTGGACGGCAGGTTCCACGACGTGCGGGCTCGCTACGACACGGATGAGGGATTGCGCGTCGGCACTGAGGTCTTCAACGTGCTCCGTGGCCGAACAGAGACGGTGTAGCGGTGGAGCCCAGGGCAAAGATGGTCGACTACCTCGAAGGCCTCCGGGCGTCGACGCGAGTCGGTATCTCGGCCGTTCCGGGCGTGGTGGTGGGAATCGTGGTGGCGTTCTTCACGGTGCCCCAGGCCGCTGCCCTCATCGGCTGGGACGTCGCGGCCATGACGTTTCTGGTGGGCGTGTGGCTGACCATTGGACACCTCGAGCCCGAGGCCACCCAGCGTCGAGCCACGCGACTCGACCCGAGCAGGGGCCTGGCGGACGTCCTCGTGATTACGGCCGGCGTGGCGATACTCACTGCGGTCGCCTTGGCCCTGGCGAGAGCGGGAGGAACGCACGGCGGGACCAAGGCCTACCTCTTGTCCGTCGGATTGGTGAGCGTCCTGTTCAGCTGGTTGTCCGTCCACACCATCTACACGCTCAAGTACGCGCGTCTCTACTACGGCGACGAGGTGGGCGGGATCGACTTCAACGAACAGGACCGGCCCAACTACGTGGACTTCGCCTATCTCGCGTTCACGATCGGCATGACCTTCCAGGTCTCCGACACCAATCTCACGGCGAAACCGATCCGCCGGACCGCGCTGCGCCACGCATTGATCTCCTACCTGTTCGGGGCGGTGATCATCGCCATCGTGATAAACATCGTGGCGAGTCTCCTCTGAGGCAGGAGCCCGCCGCCGCCGGCGTTACTCCTGGACCAGCTCGATCAACGTGCCGAACGACGTCTTCGGGTGCACGAAGGCGACCGTGGTCCCGCGTGAACCGGGCCGCGGCGCCTCGTCGATGACCCGGCCGCCGGCGTCCTTTACCGCCTGCAACGCGACCGCGCAGTCGTCGACGCGGTAGCCGACGTGGTGGAGGCCCTCGCCCCTGGAGGCGAGGTACTTCGCGACCGGCGAGTCGTCCCTGATCGGGGTGAGCAGCTGGATGTAGGAGTCCGCCACCTTGAGCAGTGCCTCCTCGACGCCGTCGGACTCGACCTTCTCGCGGTGGTCCACGGTGGCGCCGAAGACCTCGGCGTACCAGGCGATGGCCGCCTCGAGGTCGTTCACGGCGATGGCGACGTGGTCGATCTCGGTCAGGAGGTCCTTCACGCCCCGTGCCTCCGGAACAGCGTGATGCGGTCCTCACCGACCTTGGCCCGGAGCTCGGGGTCGTCGATGCCGAGCCCTTCCCGCGGCGCCAGGCAGAGCACGCCGATCTTGCCCTCGTGCAGGTTGTGGTGGACCTGGTACGCGGCCTCGCCCACCTCTTCGAGGGGGTAGACGGCCGAGAGGGGTGGCAGGACCTTGCCGTCGTAGATCAGCTGGTTGGCGTCCCAGGCCTCGCGGTAGTTGGCGAAGTGCGAGCCCTTGATCGTCTTGAGCTTCATCCAGAGGTGACGGTTGTCGTACTCGATCATGTAGCCCGAGGTGGCCGCGCAGGTCACGATGGTGCCGGCCCGCTTGCACACGAAGACCGATGCGCCCATCGTCTGGCGGCCCGGGTGCTCGAAGACGATTTCGGGCTCGCCGCCCACCAACGAGCGGACGTCCTTGCCGAAGCGGCGCCACTCGGACTCGTCCTGGGTGTGCTCGTCCGCCCAGAACTTGTAGTTGGCCGCCCTGCGGTCGATGACCGCCTCGACGCCGAGGTCGTTGAGCAGCTTCACCTTCTCGGGTGACGACACGACGCCGATCGGCGTCCCGCCGCCGTTGAGCACGTGCTGCACCGCGTAGCTGCCGAGGCCGCCGCTCGCACCCCAGACGAGCACCTTGTCGCCCTGTGTCATGCGCGCGCCGTTGTGCGACACGAGCATGCGGTACGCGGTCGAGTTGCACAGCGCGTTGACCGCCGCCTCCTCCCAGCTGAGGTGCCGGGGCTTCGGCATGATCTGGTTGGCCTTCACGAGGGCGATGTCGGCCAGGCCGCCGAAGTTCGACTCGAAGCCCCAGATGCGCTGATTGGCCGCCAGCATGGAGTCGTCGTGCGCCGAGGGGTCCTGGTCGTCGACGTAGTTGCAGTGGATGGTGACCTTGTCGCCCGTCTTCCAATTGCGTACGGCCGAGCCGGTGCGCAGGACCACGCCGGCCGCGTCCGAACCGACCACGTGGTAGTCGAGGGCGTGACGCGCCGCCCACGGGCCCTCCTTGGCGAGCCGGTCGAGGAAGCCGAACGTCGGCAACGGCTCGAAGATGGACGTCCACACCGTGTTGAAGTTGATCGACGAGGCCATGACCGCCACGTAGGCCTCGTCGGGCGCCAGCTCGGGCAGTTCGACGTCTTCCACGTGGAGGGACCGGCGGGGGTCCTTTTCCGACGACTCCATGCCCGCGAACATGTCGACCTCGCTGCGCTTGACCAGGGCGGCCCGGTAATGGTCGGGCATCTCGAGTTTGGCCAGCTCATCTGCGGGCGCGCCGGCGACGACTGCTTCGAGGATCTCGCTCATGTGACCCGACGATACAGGCCCCGTAAGATGTGGTTTCCGGCCGGTAACCAGACCGGCGGGCAACCCGGAGGTGCAGGGAATGGCTGAGGCCGTCATCGTCGCAGGGGCTCGGACCCCCATCGGGAAGCTCTCGGGCGCGTTCGCCGGCTTCACGGCCATGGACCTGGGCGGCTTCGCCATCGCCGAGGCGCTGAAGCGGGCCGGGGTTGCCGCCGACCAGGTCGACTACGTCCTCATGGGCCAGGTCATCCTCGCCGGCCAGGGCCAGATCACGGCACGCCAGGCGGCCGTGAAGGGCGGCATCCCGATGACCGTCCCCGCCAACACCATCAACAAGGTGTGCCTCTCGGGCCTCAACACGATCTACCTCGCCGACCAGATGATCCGCGCCGGTGACGCCGAGATCGTCGTGGCCGGCGGCATGGAGTCCATGACCCAGGCACCTCACCTGCTGCCGGGCGCGCGGGCCGGGTTCCGCCTCGGCGACGCCACCCTCGTCGACTCGATGATGTACGACGGGCTGACCGACTCGTTCGACCACATCGCGATGGGCCTCTCGACCGAGCAACACAACCAGAACACGGCGAAGATCTCGCGCGAACGCCAGGACTCGTTCGCCGCGGCGAGCCACGAGAAGGCGGCCGCCGCCATCAAGGAGGGCCGCCTGGCAGAGGAGATCGTCCCGGTGGAGGTGCCCCAGCGCAAGGGCGACCCGCTGGTGGTCGACACCGACGAGGGTGTGCGCCCGGGCACGACGGCGGAGTCGCTGGGCGCGCTGCGGCCGGCGTTCGACAAGAACGGGAGCATCACGGCGGGCAACTCGTCGCAGATCTCCGACGGCGGCTGCGCGGTCATCGTCATGTCGGCCGACAAGGCCAAGGAGCTCGGTGTCGCGCCGCTCGGCCAGGTCGTCGGCTACGGCATGGTGGCCGGGCCCGACAACTCGCTGCTCACCCAGCCGTCGCGGGCGATCCTCAAGGCCGCGGCGCGGGCCGGGACCGACCTCGGCGGCATCGACCTCTTCGAGATCAACGAGGCCTTCGCCGCCGTGGGCCTGGCGTCGATGGACGACCTCGGCCTCGACGAGGACAAGGTCAACGTGAACGGCGGCGCCATCGCACTCGGCCACCCGGTCGGCATGTCCGGCACCCGGGTCGCGCTGACCGCTCTGCTCGAACTGCGCCGGCGCGGCGAGTCAACGGCCGCCGTCGCGCTCTGCGGTGGCGGCGGGCAGGGCGACGCGGCCATCCTGCGGGCGCTCTGAGCCGGAGCGGACCTCGCGTCTCGCGTCAGCCGCCGTAGGGCGGCGCCATCAGCGCGACGAGCTTTGCGCCGCCCGCTTTGACGTCGGTCCAGCGCTCCGCCTTGAAGGAGTAGACGCCGAGCGCGCACGTGGGGAAGCCGGTGCGCACAACCAGCGACAGTCCCTTCTTGTCGCTCGGCGCGAGCAGTCCCTGCGAGAGCGAGTGCGCCGTCGGGTTGTGCCCCACGACGACGACCGCGTCGGCGCCGTCGTCGAGCTCGTGCACGTAGGCCAGGACCTCTTCGGAATCGGCCCCGTACAGGCCGTCGTAGAAGAAGCGTTCGGGGGGCTCCGCCATCTTGGCGAACGCGAGGTCCGCCGTCGCCCTGGTCCGGGCCGCCGGCGACACCAGGGCGGCCTTGGGCCGGGGCACCGTTTTGAGCGCCGGCCCGAGCCCCTCGCCCTTGCCGGCGAACAGGCGACCGAGCGCCGTGCCGTCGCGGCGCCCGCGTGGCGCGAGCACCCGGTCGAAGTCGGCGCCGCCAGGAGGCGGGTTGGTCACCGTCTTGGCGTGCCGGAGCAGCCAGAGGGTGCGCGTCGCCGCCTTCGGTGGCATCAGCCCAGGGCGAACGCGCTATGGAGGCTGCGTACGGCCCGTTCGACGTCCTTCTCGGCGACGATGCACGAAGTTCTGATCGTCGACGTCGAGATCATGTCGATGTTGATGGTCTCGTTGGCGAGGGTCTCGAACATCGTGGCTGCGATGCCCGGGTGGGACTTCATGCCGACCCCGATGAGGGAGACGCGCGCCACGTCGGCGTCCGACGTCACCCCGGACGCACCGAGCTCGTCGGCGTGGGCCAGGGCCGTCTCGGTGGCCACGGGCAGGTCGTCGTTGGGGACGGTGAAGGAGATGTCGGTGGTCCCGTGGGCCGAGGTGTTCTGCACGATCATGTCGACGTTGATCGACTTGTCGGCCAGCGCTCGGAAGAGTTGCGCCGCCACCCCGGGCCGGTCCGGAACCCCGCTCACCGTGACTTTCGCCTCCGAGGTGTCATGTGTCACGGCGGTGACGACGGCTTCCTCCATGTCTGCGTCCTCCTCGACGACCCAGGTGCCGGGCTCCCAGGTGAAACTGCTGCGCACGTGCAGCGGAACATTGTGGTTGCGGGCGAATTCGACGGCGCGCAGCATGAGCACGCGCCCGCCCGACGCGGCCATCTCGAGCATCTCGTCGAACGAGATCCGGTTGATGCGGTGCGCCTCGGGCACGATCCGCGGGTCGGCCGTGAAGACGCCGGTGACGTCGGTGTAGATCTCGCACACGTCCGCGTCGAGGACCGCGGCCAGCGCAACCGCAGTCGCATCGGACCCGCCTCGCCCGAGGGTGGTGATCTCGCGGTGGATCGAGACGCCCTGGAACCCCGCCACGACCGGCACCTTCCCGGCGGCCAGGGCCTCGCGCAGGCGGTCGCCTCTGACCTCCTTGATCTTCGCCCGGGTGTGGTCGGCGTCAGTGATGATCCCGACCTGGCTCCCGGTGAAGGACTGGCCCTCCACCCCCAGGTCGGCCAGGGCCATCACCAGCAGCGACATCGAGATGCGCTCACCGGTGCTCACGAGCATGTCGTACTCGCGCGGTGGTTGGGTGGTGCTCACGGAGTTGGCCAGGTGGATCAGGTCGTCGGTCGTCTTGCCCATGGCACTCACGACGGCGACCACGTCGGCACCCTGCCGCCGTGTCCGCGCGATGTGGTCGGCGACGGCCCGGATCCGGTCGGCGTCGCCGACGGAGGTACCCCCGAACTTCTGGACGACCAGCGGCATCGCCCGAGGCTACAGACTGCGCACGGGCATCATGGGCGTTGGCCCTGGCCGGAGCCCGCTCCGGGTGCCCTCAGCCGACCGGGGGCCACTCCCGCGATTGGATAGGGTCTGCGCCCGTGCCCAGCGAGAAGCGAGCCCGCCAGCGCGCGGCCAGAGAGGCCCGGCTGGCCGCCGAGGCCCAGGCGGCCAAGCGCCGCCGGCAGATCCGCAACGCGATCATCGTGGTGGTCGTGGCCGGCGCCATCGTGGGGATCGCCTTCGCCGTCTCGAGCAGCAACAAACCGGTCGGGAACCAGTCGAAGACGTCGACGACGCTGAGCCAGGCGGCCAAGACGAACGCCCACCTCCAGGCCGAGGCCAACGCCGCCGCCGCGAAGGCCGGCTGCCCGTCCAGCCCCACGAAGCCGGCGAACAACCAGCACTACACCGCCGCGCCGGCGATGACGATCGACACGACGAAGAGTTACTCGGCCACCGTGGTGACCACCACCGGCACCTTCGTCATCGGGCTCAACGCGCAGGCTGCGCCCAAGACGGTGAACAATTTCGTCTTCCTGGCGGACAAGGGGTTCTTCCACTGCAACTCCTTCTTCCGCGTGATCCCCGGCTTCGTCAACCAGACGGGCAACCCCGCGCAGACCAATGCCAGCAGCACCAAGAGCGGGGCGTCCTACACGCTGCCCGCCGAGAACCTGCCGCCGGCCGGTAGCGCCGGCAAGCCCGCCTATCCGAACGGCGCCGTGGCGATGGCCACGTCGTCGGCGGGCGTGAGCGGCAGCCAGTTCTTCATCGTGGCGGGTGCGCAAGGCCAGAGCCTGCCGAGCTCGTACCCGCTGTTCGGTCTGGTCACTTCAGGCCTGAACGTCGTGCAGACGATCAACCAGCAGGGGTCGACGTCCGGCACCCCACCGGCCGTCACCCAGCGCATCCTGTCCATCACCATCCACGAATCCTGAGGTAGCCCGCCATGGCCACGCCCACCCCACCCAACCCCGACGGCTCGAGCCCGCAGCAGCGGAAGTTCGATGAGGAGCCGCCGATGATCATCGACACGGCCAAGCGTTACGTGGCCACCATGATCACGTCGCACGGCACGATGGTGATCAACCTCGACCCGCTCGCCGCGCCGCGCGCCGTCAACAGCTTCGTGTTCCTGGCCCGCTACCACTACTTCGACGGCATCGTTTTCCACCGCATCATCCCGGGCTTCGTCCTCCAGGGCGGTGACCCGACCGGCTCGGGTTCGGGCGGGCCCGGCTACCGCTTCGCGGACGAACTGCCGCAGGCGGGCCGCTACAAGGTCGGCTCGCTGGCGATGGCCAACGCCGGGCCCGACACCAACGGCAGCCAGTTCTTCGTGATCAGCGGCAACGACGGGGTGCGCCTGCCGCCGCTCTACTCGCTCTTCGGTGAGGTCGTGAGCGGCCTCGACGTCGTGGCCACGGTCGATGCCATCGGCAGCCGCTCGGGCACGCCGAAAGAGCGCGTCGTGATCGAGAGCGTCACCATCGAAGAGAAGGACTGAACGCGCTCAACCGGTGAGCGCGGCCAGGCCTTCGGTCTGCGACCCGCCGACGAAGACGACCGGCGTCCCCACGCCCGCGGCGCGCCATGTGCCCTCTGCGTCGCGGAGGAGGGCGGTGCGGGCCGGCAGCGCGACCACCGGCAATGCGGCCGGCGCCATGGCGACGGTGCGCTCGAGCTTCTGGCCGTGCGCGTCATCGTGCTCGTCGCCGAAGTGCGGGAAGACGGTGAGGTTGTCGACGAGGCCGAGTCCGAGCGTGAGCGCGCCGCCGCGCGGGTCCACCATGGGGTCGGTCATGACCATCGCGCCGGCCCCCGCCCCCGCTACGACGGCTCCGCCCAGCCAGGCCGCCCGCAACGCGTCGAACACCGCAGACTTCTTCAGTGCGGCGCGCAGGTGGAGCGGGGAGCCGCCGGCCAGGTAGACGAAGCGGGCCCGGGCCACGACTGCGGCCATGCCGGCGTCCTCGGCCGAGGCCCGGTCGACCACCATCAGGCCCTCGACCTGAGCCCCGAGATCGGCGAACCACTCGGCCGCCCGTAGGACCACCCGCTCGGGATGCTGATAGGCGGCGGCCGTCGGCAACACCACTACGTCGGTGCCGCCCGAATCCGCCAGGAGCGTGGCGTCGAAGCTGCAACCCTCGGTCCATTCGTCGCCCCCCACCAGGGCCAGCGTGCCGGTCGAGTCCATGGCGCCACTTTGGCACGCCCAGCGAGGCCCTCCCGGCTTCGACTGCGGCGGTTACCGGCCGGTAGCCTTGGCACCCATGTCGATCACAAGGGTGGGAATCATCGGTTCCGGAATCATGGGCTCGGGCATCGCCGAGGTGGCGGCTGCGACCGGCCACGAGGTCGTGCTGCGGAGCCGGAGCCAGGCCGGCGCCGACGCCATGGTGGCTGGCCTGGAGAAGTCGCTCGCCAAACAAGTCGAGAAGGGCAAGCGCGAGGAAGCCGAGGCCAAGGAGATCGCCGGGCGCGTGCGCGCCACGACCCATCTGGGCGAGCTGGTCGACGTCGACCTGGTGATCGAATCGGTCGTCGAGGACCTCGCCGTCAAGAAGGAGCTCTTCGCCGAGCTGGACGGCGTCTGCAAGCCCGAGACGATCCTCGCGACCAACACCTCGACCCTGCCCGTAGTGGAGATGGCCATGGCGACGGGGCGCCCCGAGCTCGTGTGCGGGGTGCACTTCTTCAACCCGGCCCCGGTCATGGCGCTGGTCGAGGTGGTGCGGCCGATCACCGCGAGCGACGCGACGGTCTCGGCCGCGCTCGCCTTCGCGGCGAAGTGCGGCAAGGACCCGGTCGAGGTCAAGGACCAGGCGGGCTTCATCGTGAACGCGCTGCTGTTCCCCTACCTCAACAACGCCGTACGCCTCCTCGAACAGGGCGTCGCGACCCGCGAGGGCATCGACGCCGCCATGAAGGGGGGATGCGGCTTCCCCATGGGGCCGTTCGCGCTCCTCGACCTCGTCGGGCTTGACACATCCCTTGCAATCCTCGACGCGCTCTACGAGGAGTACCGCGACCCCAACTACGCCGCGGTGCCGCTGCTGCGCCGCCTGGTCAGCTCGGGCCAGCTCGGTCGCAAGACCAAGAAGGGCTTCTACGACTACAACCGCTAGTCGCGACGAGCGGGCGCGAAAGACGGGCACAATGGTGAGTGCGCCCCGTTGGATGGAGGTGATGTGAATGCCGACCGAAAGGGAGCGTGACGCGCCCTGGGTGATGCGCACTTACTCCGGCCACTCCTCGGCGCGCGCTTCCAACGAGCTCTACCGCACCAACCTGGCCAAGGGTCAGACCGGGCTCTCCATCGCGTTCGACCTGCCGACCCAGACGGGCTACGACCCCGACGCGCCCGAAGCCGCCGGCGAGGTAGGCAAGGTCGGCGTGCCGGTGGCGCACCTCGGGCACATGGAGGAGCTCCTCGACCAGATCCCCTTGGCGGACATGAACACGTCCATGACGATCAACGCGACCGCGGCCTGGCTGCTCGGCCTCTACGTCGCCCACGCCGAGGACATCGGCGTCGCTCCCGCGCGGCTGGCCGGCACGACGCAGAACGACATCGTGAAGGAGTACCTCAGCCGGGGGACGTACATCTTCCCGCCCGGCCCGAGCCTGCGGCTCACCGTGGACACCATCGCCTACACGGTGCGCCACGCGCCGAAGTGGAACCCGATCAACGTGTGCAGCTACCACCTCCAGGAAGCCGGCGCGACACCGGTACAGGAGATGGCCTACGCGCTGGCCACCGCGATCGGCGTGCTCGACGGCGTGCGGGCGTCGGGCAAGGTGAACGACGCCGAGCTGCCCGCCGTGGTGGGCCGGATCAGCTTCTTCGTGAACTCGAGCGTCCGCTTTGTTGAGGAGACCTGCAAGATGCGGGCCTTCACCGCCATGTGGGACCGCATCTGCCGCGAGCGCTACGGCGTCGAGGACCCCAAGCTGCGCCGCTTCCGCTACGGCGTCCAGGTCAACTCGCTCGGCCTGACCGAGCAGCAGCCCGAGAACAACGTGCAGCGCATCGTCCTCG
>Ga0210399_10005251_pt1 | contig 10058 bp, 9 predicted proteins | sample IncBWC14MmetaG_FD_150865 | JGI IMG/M metagenome (GOLD analysis project Ga0210399, IMG submission 150865) | Forest soil microbial communities from Barre Woods Harvard Forest LTER site, Petersham, Massachusetts, United States - Inc-BW-C-14-M | ecosystem: Environmental > Terrestrial > Soil >...
GCGACCGAGGCGCGGGCGTCGTTTCGCAGCAGCCCGATGAGCTGGCGGTCGATATCATCCATCCGGGCTATGATAGAGCAAAATAACAGTATTGGCTGGCTATTTGCTCAGTAAGCTGCGACTTCTGTACAGGTTTCTGTCTTTCTTTTGGTTCCGCCGGGCCCGACCATGCTCTGAGCGGCCGACATCCGGGTAGGTCCCGGGTGCGGGTTCGGAGAGCAGTCATGGTGGATTTCATCGGTATCGAGCGCATCCAGGAGCTCGTCTCCCGGCGGGGCACCGCGCGTTTCATCGAAGAGCTCTCGCAGGAGATCGAGAGCGACTTCCTGCGCTGGAGCGAGTTCGAGAAGTCGCCCCGCCACGCGAGCCACTCGAGCGTCGGGGTGATCGAGCTGATGCCCGCCTCCGACGGTCGGCTCTATGCCTTCAAGTACGTGAACGGCCACCCGAAGAACACGGCGGTGGGGCTGCTCACCGTGACGGCGTTCGGTGTGCTCGCAGACGTCGCCACCGGCTACCCACTGCTGCTCTCGGAGCTGACGCTCACGACGGCGCTGCGGACGGCGGCCACCTCGGCGCTGGCGGCGCGCCACATGGTCCGTCGCGGCAGCCGCGTGATGGCCCTGATCGGCAACGGCGCCCAGAGCGAGTTTCAGACGATTGCGTTCTACCACCTGCTCGGTATCCGCGAGCTGCGCCTCTATGACACCGATGCGCTCGCCACCGAGAAGCTGGTGCGGAACCTCTCGCGGCTGCACCTGCCGGGCCTCGAGGTGCTGCGCTGTGGCTCGACCGCGGCCGCGGTCGCCGGCGCGGACGTCGTCACCACCGTGACGGCAGACAAGCGCAACGCCACGATCCTGACACCGGCGATGATCGCCCCGGGGATGCACCTGAACGCCGTGGGCGGCGACTGTCCCGGAAAGACCGAGCTGCACGCTGACATTCTGCGGCGCGCCGACGCCCGCGTGGTGGTCGAGTTCGAGCCGCAATCGCGCATCGAGGGCGAGATCCAGCAGCTGTCGCCCGATTTCCCGGTCACCGAGCTGTGCGAAGTCCTCGCAGGCCGGGCGCCAGGGCGCGGCAGTGAGCGCGAAGTGACCATCTTCGACTCGGTCGGGTTCGCACTCGAGGACTTCTCGGCGCTGCGTTACCTCATGCGCATTCATCAGGAGGAGCGTGGCGGCGAGCGCCAGATCGACCTGGTGCCGGATCTGGAGGATCCCAAGGACCTGTTCGGGCTGCTGGCCGACAACGCCGTCAGGTCTGCGACGCACTCCGGAGTGACGGCGTGAGCGGCGTGCGGGCGGCGAGCCTCATCGGCGCGCCCACGGACGTGGGCGCCGCGGATCGCGGCGCCTCGATGGGGCCCGAGGCACTGCGCGTCGCCGGTCTCGCCGCGGCGCTCGCGCAGCGCGAGCTCGAGGTGCTCGACCTCGGCAACCTGAGCGGCCCGGGAAATCCCTGGCAACCGCCGCAGCAGGGCTACCGGCACCTGCCGCAGGTGGTGCGCTGGAATGAGCTGGTGCACGAGGCCGTGTACGGGCAGCTGCGCGCCGGACGGCTGCCGATCCTCCTCGGAGGCGATCACTCCCTCGGCATCGGCTCGATCGGCGCCGTCGCGCGCCACTGCCGTGAGCAGGGCCGCAAGCTCCGCGTGCTATGGCTCGATGCGCACGCCGACTTCAACACCCGCGAGCTCTCCCCGAGCGGCAACGTCCATGGGATGCCGGTCGCGGTGCTGTGCGGGTTCGGGCCGCGCGAGCTCACCCGGATCGGCGGTCACACTCCGGCCATCGACCCCGCCTGGGTGCGCCAGATCGGCATCCGCAGCGTCGATGACGGCGAGAAGCGCTTCGTGCACGAGCAGGGGCTCGACGTATTCGACATGCGCCACGTGGACGAGATGGGGATGCGCGCGACCATGGAGCAGGCGCTCGCCGGGGTGGACCAGGACACGCACCTGCACGTGAGCTTCGACGTCGATTTCCTCGACCCCGGGATCGCACCGGGTGTCGGCACGCGGGTCCCCGGCGGCCCGACCTACCGCGAGGCGCAGCTGTGCATGGAGATGATCGCCGACACGCGCCGGCTCGCCTCGCTCGACGTGGTGGAGCTCAATCCCGCCTTCGATGAGCAGAACAAGACCGCGGCGCTCGCGGTCGATCTGATCGAGTCGCTGTTCGGCAAGAGCACACTGGTGCGCCGGCCGGTATGGCCGCATCTGCGGTCGGAGCGTTCCGCACCCGCTGCATGTGCAGGCTGAAGCCGGGCACCCGCGCGCCCTTCACCTCGAACTCGGTGACGACGTCGTAGGCGTCTTCCCCGGCGCGCTGCCAGCGGCTGGCAGGGGTCGGGGGGCTCCGCGGCGTCCGCCGCACGCGCCGCTGCGCCGCTTGGCGCCCGGCGCGCGGAAAGCGCACACTGCCGTTAAAACAAGACTGTCCCCACGACGGGGATGAAAGGTGAGCGAGCCATGGCCGAGAGTGTTTACAAAATCGTCGAGCTGGTCGGTACCAGCACCGAGTCGTGGGAGAAAGCGGCTGCGGCCGCGGTGAATCAGGCCGCCAAGAGCCTCAGGGACCTGCGCATCGTCGAGGTCAAGGAGCTCGACATGCAGGTGGCCAACGGCAAAGTGACCGCCTACCGCGCCCGGGTGAACGTGTCCTTCAAGTTCGAGAGCGAAAAGAAGAAGTAGCTCGAGCCCGGCGGCGGCGGTGGCCGCCGCCGCTGGCGCTGAGAGCTCAGGCCGCTGGCCTCAGGATGAGGCGCGCTGCGTCGCGCGGCGCAGCGCTGCGCGCGCCAGCAGCCGTGTGGAATCGAGCGTCGGAAGCGGCGAGTTGCCGTCATCGATGATGAGCGGGATTTCGGTGCAGCCGAGCACCACGGCATCGCACCCGGCATCCTTCATGCGCGTGATGACTGCCTGGAAGTAGGCGACCGCCGCGGGCTTGAACACCCCGCACACCAGCTCCTCGAAAATGATCCGGTTGATCTCGGCGCGCTCGGCGCTCGCGGGGCGCTGGTATTTGAGGCCACGCGCCGTGAGCTTCTCCGGATAGACCTCGCTGTCGACCAGGTAACGCGTGCCGGTGATGCCGAGGGTGCGTAAGCCGCGCTCCACCGCCTGCGCCGCCACCACTTCGGCGATGTGCAGCCACGGGAGCGGTGAGCGCCGCATCACCCAGGGAAACGCCTGGTGCAGGGTGTTGTCGGGGCAGATGAGAAAGTCGGCGCCCGCGCGTGCGAGTTTGTTGGCCGAGGACAGGATGAGCTCCGCGACGCCCGGCCAGTCGCCGGCGTCGATGGAGCGCATATAGCGCGCCAGCGAGTGATTGTGGAGCGACACCTCGGGATGATCGAAGTCGCCGAGGAACTGCGCGCCCTCGAGGCAGACCGTGCGGTAGCAGAGCGCCGCGCCCTCCGCTGAGCAGGCCACGATCCCGATGTGCTGCGGCATGGGGCGATCTTACCGTGGTGCCACCGTAACGGGCAGGGCACAATGCGCACCCCTCGCCTCGGAAGTGGCAGCGCGCCGCACATGCGCCAACATTCACATCGGGCCGCGTTCCTCGGCGGCTGTCTGCTGGCATCGATCGGCTGCACGGCGCTCGCGGGCGACGCCCTGCTGTACCCGCCGGCTCCTCGCGGCAACGTGGTCGACGACTTTCACGGCACGGCGGTCGCCGACCCCTACCGCTGGCTCGAGGACCTCGACTCGCCGGCGACCCGTCGCTGGGTCGAGGCCGAAGCGAAGCTCACCCAGGGCTACCTGTCGGCGACCCCGCTGCGCGCCAGGCTGGCCCGGCGGATCGCCTCGCTCTACGATTTCGAGTCCTTCGGCGTTCCCTTCAGCGAGGGCGGCCGCTACTTCTACACGCACAATTCCGGCCGCCAGGACCAGGCGGTGCTCTACGTGACCGCGGATCTGCCCGCCCGGGGCGCAGTCGCCGTCGACCCCAACGCGCTCTCGCCCGAGGGCATCGTCACGGCATACGTCGCCAGCCGGGACGGGCGGCTGCTCGCCTACGGCGTGTCGGTGGGTGGCTCGGACTGGACCGACTGGCGGATCCGCGACCTCGCGACCGGCCACGACCTGCCGGACGCGCTGCGCTTCACCAAGTATTACAGCCCCGCGTTCGCGCGCGATGGCAAGGGCCTTTACTACAGCGCCTTCCCCGCGCCGCGCCCCGGCGCCGAGCTCAGCACGCGCGATCTCGACGACGCTCTCTACTACCACGCGCTCGGCACGCCCGCGGCCGCCGATCGGCGCCTGCTCTACGACGCGGCCCATCCGGACTGGCAGTATCAGCCCCACCTTTCCGACGACGGGCGCTGGCTGGTCGTCGCCTCGGGGGAGGGCGAGGTCGGCGACAAGGGGCTCGAGAACCTCTACCTCATCGAGCTCACCGCGGCGGCGCCGGCGGCACGACCGATCGTCGAAGGCTTCGAGGCGGCGTACAACTACGTCGGCTCGGACGGCGGGCGGCTGTACTTCCTCACCACGCTCGCGGCTCCGAACGGACGCGTCATCGCGATCGATCCGACCGCTCCGGCCCGCAGCGACTGGCGCACGGTGATACCCGAGGGAGCCGATGCCATCGATCTCACGACACCGAGCGTGACCCTCGTCGATCATCAGCTCATCGTCCGCAGCGTGCACGATGCGCACAGCCGGGTGATGCGCTACGGGCTCGATGGCACGCCGCGCGGCGAGATCCTCCTGCCGGGCGCTGGCACCGCCGCCGGCTTCGGCGGCCGCGCCGGCGATCGCGAGACCTTCTACTCGTTCCGCGATCTCATCACGCCGCCGACGACCTACCGTTATGACCTCGAGCAGGGGCGCAGTACCCGCTGGCACGAGCCGCAGGTCGCCTTCGACCCGCGAGCGTTCGAGGAGAGCCAAGTGTTCTATCCGGCCAAGGACGGCACCCACATCCCGATGCTGCTCGCCTACCGGAAGGGGCTGAAGCTCGATAGCGACAATCCGCTGCTGCTCTACGGCTATGGCGGCTTTGGTATCCCGAATCTGCCGAAGTTCGACGCCGCTCTCATCGCCTGGCTCGAGCGGGGCGGCGTCTACGCGGTCGCCAACATCCGCGGCGGCGGCGAGTACGGCGAGGCCTGGCATCGTCAGGCCATCCGCACGCACCGCCAGGTGGCGTTCGATGACTTCATCGCCGCCGGCGAGTGGCTGATCGCCCACCACTACACCTCGAGGCCGCGGCTCGCGATTTTCGGTGCCTCCAACGGCGGCCTCCTGGTTGGCGCCTGCATGACGCAGCGGCCGGATCTCTACGGTGCCGTGATCGCCGAGGTGGGCGTCATGGATATGCTGCGCTTTCCCAGGTTCGGGCAGGGCGCCGGCTGGCAGGGGGACTTCGGCTCCCCCGACGACCCGGAGGAATTCAAGGCACTGTACGCTTATTCGCCGCTGCACAATGTGCGCGCCGGCGTGCACTATCCGGCCACGCTCGTCATCACCGGCGACCACGACACGCGGGTGATGCCCGCCCACTCCTTCAAGTTCGCGGCGGCGCTGCAGACGGCGCAGGCGGGCGCGGCGCCGGTGCTGCTCGACGTGGAGCTCAAGTCCGGCCACGGCGGCAGCCAGACGGTCTACCGCGCGATCACCCTGCACACCGACATCTACACATTCCTCGCGCGCAATCTCGCGATGAAATAATGTAACGCGCATGGCGACACCGCTCGAGGCAGGAGCAGGTCTCAAGTCGTGGACCACGCGCCGCGAGGACAAGGCGGCGCGGCTCGCCGGCGTCGCGGCCTACGTCGACGGCAAGCTGGTGCGCCGCGCCGACATCGTGCCGGTGCTGCAAGGGCTGCTGCGCGCCGGTGACCGCGTCGCGCTCGAGGGCAACAACCAGAAGCAAGCGGACTTCCTCTCGCGCTCGCTGGTCGAGGTCGACCCCGGCAAGGTCCACGGCCTGCACATGCTGATCTCCTCGATCACGCGCCCCGAGCACCTGACGCTGTTCGAGCGCGGCATCGCACGCCGGGTCGAGTTCTCCTATGCCGGCCCGCAGAGCCTGCGCGTGGCGCAGCTGCTCGAGGACGGCAAGCTCGAGATCGGCGCGCTCCATACCTACATCGAGCTGTACGCGCGCATGTTCGTCGACCTGACTCCGCACGTCGTGCTGGTGTGCGCGGAAAAGGCCGATCTCGCCGGCAATCTCTACACCGGTCCCAACACCGAGGAGACGCCGACTCTGATCGAGGCCGCGGCCTTCAGCCACGGGATCGTGCTGGTGCAGGTCAACGAGGTCGTCGACCGGCTGCCGCGCGTGGATGTGCCGGGGTCGTGGGTCGACCTGATCGTGCCCGCCGACCGCCCGTTCGCGATCGAGCCGCTGTTCACCCGCGACCCGCGCCAGATCAGCGAGCTGCAGATCCTGATGGGCATGATGGTGATCCGCGGCATCTACGAGCACCACGGCGTGACCGCGCTCAATCACGGCATCGGCTTCGACACGGCGGCCATCGAGCTGCTGCTGCCGACCTACGCCGCGGGCCTCGGCCTGAAGGGCAAGATCTGCCGCAACTGGATCCTGAACCCCCATCCGACCCTCATCCCCGCGATCGAGAGCGGCTGGGTCGAGAGCGTGTACTGCTTCGGCGGTGAGGTGGGCATGGAGGATTACGTGCGCGCGCGCCCCGACGTGTTCTTCGTCGGCGGCGACGGGAGCCTGCGCTCGAACCGCGTGCTGTGCCAGCTCGCCGGCCAGTACGGGGTCGACCTCTTCATCGGCTCGACGCTGCAGATGGACGCGGACGCCAACTCTTCCACCGTGACGCTCGGGCGTCTCGCCGGCTACGGCGGGGCCCCCAACATGGGGCACGATCCGCGCGGCCGCCGCCACCCGAGTCCCGCCTGGCTGAGCCTGGTCACCGCCGAGGGACCCATCGTGCGCGGCCGCAAGCTCGTGGTGCAGCTGGTCGAGACCTTCAATCGCGGCGGCGTGCCGGCGCTGGTAGAGTCGCTCGAGGCCGTGCAGGTCGGGCGCGACAGCGGGATGGCGCTCGCTCCCGTCATGATCTATGGGGACGACGTGAGTCACGTAGTGAGCGAAGAGGGCGTCGCGTATCTCTACAAGGCACAGGGACTGGAGGAGCGGCGCGCGGCGCTCGCGGCCATCGCCGGCGCCACCGCCATCGGCCGCGGCGCCGACCCGAGCCGCACGGCGAGCCTGCGGGCACGCGGGCTGGTCGCCTATCCCGAAGATTTGGGCGTGCAGCGCGCCGCGGCGCGCCGCTCGCTGCTCGCCGCGCGCAGTATCGAGGACCTGGTCGCCTGGTCCGGGGGCCTGTACAAGCCGCCGGCGCGTTTCCGCACCTGGTAGGACATGGGAGCGCTGCTGCAAGCACAGCTCCCGGCGCGGCATCTGCGCCGCGGCACGCAGCGCCGCGCGGCGGCGCTGGCCGAGCGCGCCGTGCGCGCCCTGATCCTCGAGGCGTTGCTCACGCCGAAGCCAGCGCTGGTCGACCAGCGCGGCCCGGGGGCGCATCGCGACCTCGATCTCGCCAAGCTGTTGCGCTCGGCGCGTGCCCTGCGCGGCACCTTTCACCGCATGGCGCTCGATGCCGCCGCCAGCACGGCCGGCGTTCGGCTGCGCGAGCGCCTGGGAGCGCTCGGCCGCGGGGGCGAGCGGGCCATGCTCGAGGCGACCGGTGGCAGCAATGCACACCGCGGCGCGATCTGGGTGCTGGGACTGCTGGTCGCCGCGACGGCGCTCGCCGGCAGTGACGCCGCGCCGCGCGAGGCGGCGGCGACCGCGGCGGGACTCGCGCGCCTGCCGGACCGTCACGCGCCGCGGCGCTTAAGCAATGGCGCGCGCGTGTGCCGCGAGTTCGGCGTCGCGGGCGCGCGCGGCGAGGCCGCGGCGGGCTTTCCGCACGTCATCGAAGTGGGACTGCCGGCGCTCGCAGCGGCGCGCCATCGGGGTGCCCCCGAATCCTGCGCGCGGCTCGATGCGCTGCTCGCCATCATGGCGAGCCTCGATGACACCTGCCTGCTGCACCGCGGCGGCTGGGCCGCGGTGCACGCGGCGCGCGGCGGTGCCCGCCGCGTGCTCGCCCTCGGGGGCAGTGCCACGGCCGCGGGCGCCGCGGCCTTGCTGGCACTCGATGCGGAGCTCATGCGGCGCAACGCCTCTCCGGGCGGTTGTGCGGACCTGCTCGCCGCGTGTCTCTTTCTCGATGATGCGGCGCAGAGCGAGGAATCATGGAACGCCTGACTTTCACCTACCCGGCTCGCGAGGCGGTGGCGCGGCGCGTGCACGTCGGGGTCGTTGGCTCGGGGGATCTGGAGGTCCTGCTCGAGCCCTCGGCGGACAGCGACGCGCACGTAGCCGTCACCACCAGCGTTGATGGTTTCGGCACCGTGTGGAAGCATGTCCTCGACCGGTTCTTCAGCCGCTTCGAGGGGGCGGCCGCGATCGAGATCAACGACTTCGGCGCGACGCCGGGCGTGGTGCTGCTGCGCCTCGAGCAGGCGGCGGAGGCGCTGCGCGCGTGAGCAGCACGCCCGAGGGTGAGCGCTTTCTCGCGCGCCGCAGCTTCATCGAGCTCAACGCGCGCGAACGGGCGCGTGCGCTCCTCGATCCGGGCACATTCCGCGAACTCGCCGGCCCCTTCGATCGCCTGAAGTCCCCGTGGCTGCCGCTGCAGGGTGTCGTCGCGCAGGCGGACGACGGGGTCGTGATCGCGCGCGGCTCGATCGACGGGGAATCCGCGGTCGTGGCCTCGATCGAAGGCGCCTATCAGGGCGGCAGCGTCGGGGAGGTCTCGGGAGCGAAGCTCGCCGGGGCGCTCGAGCTCGCGCTGCGCGACTGCGAGCGCGGGCGGGCGGTGCGTCCGGTGCTGCTGCTCGAGACGGGCGGCGTGCGGCTTCAGGAAGCGAACCTCGGGCTGGCGGCGATCGCCGAGGTGCACGCGGCCATCGTCGCGCTGCGCCGTCACGTTCCGGTCGTGGCGGTGGTGGCCGGCATGGTCGGCTGCTTCGGCGGCATGTCGCTCGCGGCGGCACTCTGCAGCCACCTGATCGTGACGCGCCAGGCCCGGCTCGGCATGAACGGACCGGAGGTGATCGAGCAGGAGGCGGGACTCGCCGAGCTCGATGCCGCCGACCGCGCGCTCATCTGGGCTCTGATGGGGGGCGAGCAGCGCCAGGCGACCGGCTTTGCGGATGTGCTCGTCGAGGACGATTCCGATGCGATCGCAGCGCAAGTGCGCCGCGCATTCGCGGCCCCGGCTCCGGCGCCACGCAGCGAGCAGGTCGAGGGGCTCATCGCGCGCCTCGCCGGCATCGACGGCGAGCGGCCGCCCGAGCCCGCCGCGCTGCGCGCGCTGTGGGGCCGCGGGACTTAAAGCCGTGAGCGCGGATCCCCCCGTCTCGACGATCGGCCTGCGCTGGCTGGAGGGGCTCACCGGCTCGGCGGGGATCCTCGATCTGCCGCCGCGCACGGTGCGCGTCGCCGACGTGCCACTCGGGCCCGAGGTGGCGCGGTTCATCGCGGTGGTCCCGGATCCCGACAATCGCTTTCCGCGCGCCCGCGCGGGCGAGGTTGGACTCGACGAAGCTCTGGGGCTGGCGCGCGAGGTGCGCCGTACCATCGCGGAGGATGCGCGGCGCAGGCCGCGTGCAATCATCGCGCTCGTCGATGTCACGAGTCAGGCCTATGGCCGGCGCGAGGAGCTCCTCGGCATTCACCTCGCGGGCGCTGCGGCCGTCGATGCCTACGCCAGTGCCCGGCTCGCGGGCCACCCGCTGGTCGCGCTGCTGGTCGGCAAGGCCATCTCGGGCGGTTTCCTGACCCACGGCTATCAGGCGAGCCGGATTCTGGCGCTCGACTCGCCCGAGGTGCTGGTGCACGCCATGAGCAAGCAGGCCGCGGCGCGAGTCACGCGCCGCACGGTGGAGGAGCTCGAGCAGCTCGGCGAGCGCGTAGCGCCGATGGCCTACGACGTACGCTCGTATGCAAAACTCGGGCTCCTGCATCGCCTGATCGCTGGCGTCAATGCCGCTGCGCCCGCACCTCAGG
>Ga0210399_10005252_pt1 | contig 10058 bp, 7 predicted proteins | sample IncBWC14MmetaG_FD_150865 | JGI IMG/M metagenome (GOLD analysis project Ga0210399, IMG submission 150865) | Forest soil microbial communities from Barre Woods Harvard Forest LTER site, Petersham, Massachusetts, United States - Inc-BW-C-14-M | ecosystem: Environmental > Terrestrial > Soil >...
CGAAGCCCAAACGCCTCATCAGTCCCGGCAGCGTCGTATCGATCCCATCAAAAAAATCCTTTTCGTGTCCCTTCTCATCCAGCTTCGCCGGCTCGATGGAATCCACTAGTTTGTAAAACGTGAACCGGTCCCCCGGTTCCACGGTCCAATTCGCTGAGCCCTGCGAAAGCTGATGCCGCAATCCTTCCATCGCGAACTGCACATAGGACGAGCCCAGGTCAGCGCTTCGCTCACCCGTATTCAGCTTGATCGTCCACTTCGCGTCCTCGCACGTCATCGCCCCAAAACCGCACACATTCCCGATGTAAAGCTTCTTCGCCTGCCACGGCTCAAGGCCCGCGGCAATTTGCTCAGGAAACCGCTTCGGATCTGCCGCCGCGCGAAAGGCCTCTTGTGTCAGGATGCTCGACGCCTGGTGATGCCCGTGCCCATCCCGTTCCGTGCCGGAAAACCGCGCCACCAGCACATCCGGACGGAACGTTCGAATCACTCGCACCATATCGCCGAGAGGTACATCGTGCCCGCTCCACTTAGCAAAAGTCTCCTCCGCGCTTTTTGAAAATCCAAAATCGGCAACCCGCGAGAATCTTTCCTGTACCCCGTAGTATTCATCGGAAGCTAGCAGTTCTTCCGCCCGCAGCACTCCCAGCACATCCGATAAATTACTTCCGATCTTGTTCTGTCCGCCCTCGCCACGATTGAGCGTCATGAGCAACACGGTCGCCCCATGCCCACGCGATTCTAAAGTCAGCATCCCGCCATCTTCATCATCCGGATGCGCGTCCGTCTGCATCAGCCGCGCAGTCGTCCCCAGCTGCCGCAGCGCCAGCCTCAGCCCAAGAATTCCCTGATCTTGCGGAAGTTCGGGAGGAGTGCCCTGATAAGGAAGCTGCGGGAAGTTGACGACAGTATGTTTTGCAGCGTTCGGGGTTGCCGCAGCAGGCCGCTGCGACGTCTCCGCAGCTTGCTGCGGTGAAGCCACCAGAGCGGGAATCAGCAGCAGCAGCACGAATGCAGGGTGCACGAATGATGTTTGAGGAAAATGTTTGCCCAGACGACGGGCGCGGCGGCCAATTTTCTTGCTTCCCGGAATGTTCACCCTACAAGGATGGGGCCTACCCCCGCTCGGACGCAAAATTTTCTCCTAAAATATTCCATTCAATTCACGCTGCCTACACGCACGCGCGCAGAGTTTCCGGGATAGGGTCGGAAGAAAAATGTTTTCTCCAGATCGGAATGTTCGGTCCTGGGTTTGCAGCTCAAAGTCTTGCGCGGCTATCACTGTGCGCGCCCTTCCTTCAGCGCCTCCTGGCAAGCGCTCCCCGCGGTCAAGACCTGATTGAACGCCGTGTCCTTACGCAAATCCTTCAGCAATGGATCTTCCAGCAGCGCCGAGTATGCACAATAATTCTGTTGCACCGCGGCCTTCAGCAAACGCAGCGCTGCGTCTTTCTGACCGCAGTACGCCATCAACGCCCCCACGTGATACCAAGCTTCCGGGTCGGGCTCCATCATCGCCGATGACTCCGCCTCCCGCACAATCCGGTCCATGTCAGCGGGCCGCTGCGCCTGTGTGCAGGACACAAGCAACTCGCGATGATAAGACGGGGATTTCGCGACGTTCTTTGTACTCTCCCGTGCTTGCGTAACATTCCCCGCAGCCAGATACACATACGGTGTCACCCATGACGCCCACTCTGACCCCGCGTCAAGGTGTACGAAATCCATCGCCCGGTCGGTCTTGCCCAACTCCAGAAAAGCCCACGCACAGGATCTGAAATCGAAATTTCCCGGATCCAAAGACCGTGCCGCGTTGCATTCTTGGGTGGCCTGCTCCAGCATGCCGGCGTAACGCAGCACGTAGCTAAGGGCGAAATGCGCATCTCCACTCTGGGGACGCTGCTTTACAAAATTTGTCGCTGCTTCGTACGCTCGCCCCAGTTCGCCACGCTCAACCCGGTTCGTGATCAAATGACTTGCCGCCAGCATCCGATTCGGATCCAGCCCAACCGCCTTCTCAAACGCGGCATTCGAGCGCTGGAACATCTGTTCTCCACCGCCGCCGAAATACGAATCGTAGTAATAGCGAAGCCCCAGAGCTTCCCACGCGGGCGCATATCCCGAGTCTTCTCCGACCACATGTTCCAGCACCGTGATCGCATCCCGGTTCGGTCCCGTGTCGTGAGGCAAGGCGAGGCTATGCAAGTAGAGGTCATAAGCCTCCTGACTCTTCGGACGCGACGCCGTACTCAATGTCCCACCCGCGCCCAAAGCCGGTAACAGTCCTTGCTGCACCTGCGTGGTCAATTGATTCTGCAGAGAGATCAAATCATTCACCGGAGCCGAGACCGTCGCTTGCCACAACAGACGATCGCTGGCGACGTCAATGGCCTCCAATGTCACATTCAACTGTTCCCCCCGCCGCATGAAGTGGCCGGTGAGCAGCCGGCCCACATGTAATTCCTGGCCTAGCTTGCGCGAATCCTGGTCCCCTTCTACATACTTCCGCGTCGCCGAAGAGGGCCGTACCTCCAGCGAACGCGAATACGTCAGTACACTGGTCAACTCATCCGCCAGCGCGAAGCGCAGGTAATCCACTGCGAAATCCCCATTCATGTTTTGCAGCGGCAGCACCGCAATCGCATTCTGCTGCTCCAGGCTTGCCACGGAGCGATGTTTGAACCAATACGCCGCCACCGACGCGACCACCGTCACCAATAGTGCGGCCGTTCCCAACAATAGCCAGAACAACCACCGGCTGTTGGTGGGTCGTCCGAAAGTCTTACTCGCAACTCGCAACTTGCTGGGATGCAGGCCGCTTCTTACCTGCCCGGATTCATGCTCGCGCTTCAGTTGCTGAAGGTCCGCCTTCATCTGGGTGGCGCTTTGATAGCGCTCCGTGCGGTCCTTCTCCATCGCCTTGCCGATGATGCCTTCCAGTTCCACCGGCACTTTTGGATTCAGCTCTCCCGGCGGCACCGGTCTGTCGTGCAGCACCGCATCCAGTGTCATCAGCGAGTTCTTCCCGGAAAATGGTTTTTTCCCAGTCGACATTTCATACATGACTACGCCGAAAGAAAACAGGTCGCTGCGGAAATCGATCTCCTCGCTCCGCGCCTGCTCCGGAGACATATAAACCGCCGTGCCTGGAATCACTCCTACTGCGGTCAGCGAATTGTCCGCGGCCAGGGCGTGGTCACTGTCCGTTCCTACGTTGTGAACCAGCTTGGCCAGGCCGAAATCCAGCACCTTGACCTGCCCGCTCGGAGTCAGAAAAATGTTCGCTGGTTTGATGTCGCGGTGCACAATTCCTTTGGCATGAGAAGCCGCTAAGGCATCGGCGACCTGGGTGCTGATATCGAGTAACTTCTCGGTGTCGACCGGCTTGCCTGAGATGCATTGCTTCAGGCTCTCACCCTCCAGCTTCTCCATCACAATGAAGGGATGCCCGTGGTTATCCTCGATGCCGTGGATCGTGCAGATATTGGGATGGTTCAGCAGCGAGGCTGCCCTTGCTTCCCGCGTAAAACGTTCCAGCGACTTGGGATCGCCTACCAGGTTTTCAGGAATGAACTTCAGGGCAACGTGCCGTCCCAGCTTCAGGTCTTCCGCCTCGTATACCACTCCCATGCCACCGCCCCCGAGCTTTCCCAGGATGCGGTAGTGCGAGACTGTTTGGCCAATCATGAGAAGACCCAACCCCCGGACGCGGTAATGTTAGGCCCGCCAGCGAGTTCGGTCAACTGGCCCGTTTTGATTGTGACTATTCCCAAACTGACAAACACCCTGTCCTTTTGTGTCCACTTGCTGCCCTCGAGTTGCCTGCAGGCGACTACTATGAATTTAGCAATTCCAACCGCAAGGCAGGCTTTGTATGGTTCAGATGTTCGGAGACGATTCTACCCAACTGCAGGAAGCCATTCGCCGCCGTGCCACCGAACTCTTCCGCAAGGGCGGCAGCATCGCTGGCCGCGACACCGATAACTGGTATCAGGCGGAGGCCGAGATCTTGCGTGAGTCCGTTGGTACTCCCGTTCGTCGCGCTATTGTCGTCAATGTACAAGGCGTGGTCTACACTGGGGAATATGAATGCACCTCAGCGGACGGCTATACTCCCGGAGAATGGAAAGCCGGCGACCCTGTTCCAGTTCGCCTCGCCGGCGACAAACTCTACCTCCGCCGCCCCAACGGTCGCGAGCTTCAAACCACCATTGTAAAAAGAATCGGTTAATCAGGGATCGTGTCATCCTGAGCGGAGTGACTGTTTCGCGAAGCGAAGCATTCACGCAGTCGAAGGACCCCTTACCCGCTGGCATCGCCACAGATCCTCGCAGGGAGTTTCTATCACTGGCCTGCCTCGGCTCGTCACCCCTCCACCCACAGTCCCGCCGACGCCCCCACCCAGTCCATATTCTTATTGTGGTCCACTCCCATCATTAACCCCCGTCCCATGCGGATAATCGTCAGCACAGCCTTCAGCTCCGACTGCCACACATACATCACCCGCACCTCTGCCTTCGTCGTGCCAAACGGAGTGTCAATCACCGGCTCAAAGTTGACCCGCTCTTGCAAGATGTAGTCGGTCCGTTTTTCCGGCGGAATCGCTTCAATATCTTGTTTCTTCGGCGCAATCACCACCCCTAGTCCTGCGAAGGAATACAGCGGCTTCAATACATAATTCTGCAAATCGTCAGGAATCGCTTCTGCTTTGTCTAGGAAACAGGTTTTCGGCACCGACTCATGCCGCAAATACGGGATCGAGAACTTGCTGATGCGGAAATACCAGTTTGGATGTCCCGCCCACTCCACATCAAGATCGTCGCGCCAATCGAATCCCAGCTTCACTTGCTTGCGCTGCAATTCATCCACAATTGCCCGGTTATAGATCCGCCGGATCGGCACCCGGCCGCCATTTCGATCGTAATAAAGCTGCCGCCCCTGCTTCCGGATGGCCTGAATATCCACCGTGCGCACTCCAAGCATTTTCTCCGTCAGCAGAAAATCTGGCAGCGTCTTCTGCTCTTGGGGATGAATCTCCATCAGAATCACGTTCTCCGGATCGTGCGTCCCCACAATCGCCGCCCGCAACAGCTCACGGTAAGTTCGTTCATTCAAGCCCCCCAGGAAAAACTGCAATCCTTCTCCGCCTTCAAACCGATTCAGTCGATACACATCGATATAGCTCTGCGCCAGAGTCATTTGATAGGCATAGAGGGAAGGGAAGGCCTGCAACTCCACCAGTTTGGGCTGCAACTCTCCCACGTCGTCACGTACCAGTCCAAAATCTACCTGCACAAACATCGGATGCGTCGGCTCGTTCGGAACCCGGAACTCTTCTGGAATCGATGCATTCGATCGTGCACGGTACTCAGGACTCTCGACGAGTTGCCGGATGAGTGCCTTTCCATCTTCAGCCATCCGATCCAGCAGCGACTTGGGAAAGAAACAAGCAGTCTCCGACAGCCGGAACTGCACATGCGTCCCGCAAGCGTCGTCAATCTGCCGCAGGAACGTCTGATATTGTTCGGGGGTAAAGTTGGTGTTGAACTGCTTTCGCAGCGTAGCGATCATGCCAGAAGATTATGCCGCATGACTACCCGTGATCGCCGAAAAAAGTCGGGCTCCCCGGAATTCCGAACGTTTGTTGTCTCGATTCGCCCTATCGAACAATCTTAAAGACGGTTCCGCAACCTTCGCCCTGGCTGATGCACTTATTGACCCCGCCGTAGACGGTCGTACCATAGAGATCGCCCGCTGCATCGAAAAGCAGGCTTGCGGCAGGACTTCTCGGGTTGCCGAATGGACGGGGGAAAAAGTAGAGAACAGTTTCGTTCCAGGTGTGGCCGCCTCCGCCGGCGGGTGATAACTCGAAGACCACGCCGCAACCGTAGTCAGCTCCATTGAAGAAGCAGGAGTTCCCCCCGAACAGGGTAGTCCCGTAAAGATTGCCGCCGTTGTCCATAGCCATCGTCGCGGCGGGGGCAGCGCCGTCCGTAAGACTGTAGGCGAAGCTGTGAATGATGCCCTCGGTCCAGGCGCCGCCCGGTTGGCTCGGCGGACTCAACCGGAACGCCGTTCCCCCTCCACGGGCCCCGCCTGAATACGTGGTGCCATACAGGTTGCCTTTCGCGTCCAGCGTGAGGCCGCCTTCCGGATCAAAGCCGTCAGTTCCCATGCCGAAGAAGTGAATCACCTGCTCAGTCCAAGCTCCACCCGAAGTTGCCGGTGGACTTACCTCGAAAACCGTCCCGCAGCCTATCGAGCCGCAAAACCCGTTGCCCTCATAGCCGCCCCACAAAGTTGTTCCGTAGAGATTTCCCGTCGGATCGCGAACCAGGCCTGCTTGGGAAGACTTGCCATCGTTGGGCCCGCCAGACAGTTCGTGCAGCAGGGTGAACGTCCACCCCCCGCCCTGTTGCGCGGGCGGGCTCAACTCAAAAACTGAGCTAAAAGTTGTTCCGTAGAGATTGCCGTTTTCGTCGGAGATAAGGCCTCCCACGGGGTAGGCGCCGTCTGTGCCACCCTGAAAGTGATAGAGCACAGTCTCGGTCCACGCGCCCCCCTTTGTGGCTGGTGGCGCCAGTTGGAAAACCTCCCCGAATCCTCCGGCATTGCTGTCTCCGGTGGTTCCGTACAGGTTTCCTTTGCTATCGAAAATCAGCCCGTCAGTCGATCGTGCTCCGTCCCCGGTATTGTTGAAGCTGTAGAGAGTGGTCTTCTTCCACAAAGCCCCGGCTTTGGCCGGCGGCGAAAGTTGAAAGATTTCTCCATAAAAACTCTTTCCGCCGTACTCCGTGGTGCCATAGAGATTCCCCGCCTGATCGGAGATAAGGTTGCCGTATGGGCTGTAGCCGTCGCTGGTGCCCAGGAATCGGTAAAGCACCTGCGCGCTGTCACCGGCAAAGGAGGAGCCCGCAAAAACCGCAACGGCCATCAGGACTTTCATTGGCCAACCAAGAAAGAGAGAAGAGAATTTGCTTCTCATCGGAGGGAGCCTCCAGGAAAAAAATCGGACGACGTTTGGAAACAGGGCCCGCAGGGGTGAGCCCTAACATCGAACGCCGGAAGTCTATATCAAGCGGAGTAAGACGGCAACCGTAGCGCCGGCGTCACGCCGGCTGTCGCGAGAGCCGGCCCTGAGCTCGCCGGAGGATGTCCCGCCCTCGCACCTCGATTAAGCAACAGCTGATTATGCCTCCACCAGGAACTTCCCATCCCGCATAATCTGCTCATTGTCCACCCAGATGTTGAACTTCCGTCCCACCACATCGATATGAGTCGACGAATCCCACTCCGCGCCCGTGTGCGCGCCATAGGGATTTCCAAACGCAATATGTACCCCAGGATACTTCTCATCCTGCAGAATCTGCCCAATCACGTCCTTCAGATCAATGTTGGTTCCAATGGCAAACTCGCCCACGCGGTCGCTGTTCTCATCCGTATGCGTGTACTTCCAGAAATCGTCTTCCAGTTCGCGATTGTCCGAATGCGCCTCGGTCAGCCGGTTCTGCTTCATTCGGATGGTCAGCGGCGTCTCGCGCAAGTTCCCGAACTTGGCGCACAAATAATCCCCCACCACACCATCAATCACAAACGTCCCATTCACGTCGCCCGGCGTCGTGAATATCTCTCCGCCCGGCAGGTTCCCCCATTTTTCCGGCGTGATTATCCCGCTCGTCTTAAGCCACTTGTAATTGTGATTCAAATCGGCGGTGAGATCAGTTCCTGCCTCGGTCGTCGCCCGCACCCGCTGCGCCTTGCGCACCATCGCCACAACCTTCGCACTCAGCCGGTCCACCTTCTGAAAATCCGCTCGCATCCCCTCCAGCATGATCTGCCGGTTGATGTTCACCATGTGCGCGTGCCGGATCTTCTTCCGGTTCACGACGTCGGTCATCTGCATGCGCGACCGCAGTTCGTTTCTCTGCGCCTGCACCGCAAAAATGGAAACCTGGCTCGATTCCAAATCCTCGACAACCTGCGGCGGTAAATCCTTCAGCGGACGCTCCGCCAAATCCCCAGCACCCCAGGCCCGGTAGGGTGCGCCGAGTTTCTCCAACTCGCAAACAATCGCCGCAGCGATCTCAATCGTCACTTCGTCAGTGATGACGCAAACCTTCTCGTCCGGTTGCACCCGCAAACAAACATTCACCGCATTGCGCGCCCCTTCAGCAAACTCCGGATCAAACGCAATCTGATTCGCCCGGGTGCCCCATCCTTGTCGCCCAGTTTGCGAAGGTGCTTGCCCTGAGCTCGCCGAAGGGGTAGGGCTTTTGACTTCTTGTCCAGTCGTATTCATCCTACTTTTCTCACGGACTCCGGCTCATCCTCCGCCAGTCCCGCTTCCGTCTCCTCAATAATGTAATCAACCACCTTCTTTAAATCCCCAGTATCCTCGTACACCTTCAACTGCCGGTCCGCACCGCTGCCCGTCTCCAGCATGGTGTGGATATAGTTCAGTTCCTCGCGCGAATCCAGTTCATCGACCACATCGTCGACGAATTCCAGATACTCGTGGATTAAATCTTTCGCCGGCACTTCCGTCTGCTTGCCGAAATCAATCAGCTTGCCATTCATGCCGTAACGTGCCGCCCGCCACTTATTCTCCATCAGAAGCGCGCGGCGGTATAAGCGAAATCCCTGATTCGCCGTATGCAGCTTATACAGCTTCGCCACCGTGGCCTGAATCAAAGCCGCCAGCGCGATGGTCTCATCCGCCCGCATCGGAATATCGCACACCCGGAACTCGATCGTGTTAAAGAATGGATGCGGCCGGATGTCCCACCATATCTTCTTTGCGTTATCGATGCAGTTGGTCTTAATCAGCAGCTTGATAAAGTTTTCGTACTCGCCCCAACTCGGGAAATAATCCGGAATATTCGTTCGCGGAAACTTGTCAAACACCTTGCAGCGGTAAGACTTCAGACCGGTATTCATCCCCAGCCAGAATGGCGAGTTCGTCGACAAAGCCAGCAAGTGTGGCAGAAAATACCGCGCATGGTTCATCATGTGGATCGCCGTCTCGCGATCCTCAATCCCAATATGCACATGCAGGCCGAAAATCAGGTTCGCCCGCGCCACCAACTGCATGTCCTCGACAATATTCTTATAGCGGTCGTCGGGATAAATCTCCTGCACCCGCCAGTCGGCAAACGGATGTGTCGCCACCGACGCCAGCTTCAGCCCATTTTCCTTGGCCAGCCGCACAATATCGCGCCGCAGCATCTTCACTTCCGCCTTGGCTTCTTTGATGTTCTTGCAAACCCCAGTCCCTACCTCAACCACGGACTGGTGCATCTCCGCCTTCACCCGCTCTTGCAGGATCAACTGACCCTTCTCGAGGATCTCCGCCTGAATATGCGACCGCAGATCCCGCGTCTCCGGATCCACCGTCTGATATTCCTCTTCAATCCCGATACTGAAAGTAGGCTTCATGGCGAAATACAAAGTGTGGCGCGGGCGCCCTCGCCCGCGAGATCTAACCAGGATCACAGTATTCGAATGCCCATCCTTTAGCTTGCTTGGCGAAAAGACAGGCCCAATGCGAACCGTATCAGTATATCAATGCCCCAAAAATGACTACGGCCAGCCACCTCAGTCCCATTCCTTATTTTCCTTGACCCGCGCCTTCACAATCTTCTTCACCAGTCCATCCGGCAAAGGTTTATCGGAAGGGAATTGAATGGTCCCTTTGGAAGTCCGGTAGCCCCTCAATTCCTTCTCGAACCGGTTGAGTACGCCAGATCCGGTCGGAAACAAGCTGCAATGCTTCTTGAACGCCGCGTACCCGACCAGCATCCCTCTGAACTTGAACATCGGAATCCCGTAGCTGATCACCTCGGTCGTCTCCGCGGGAACTACCGACTGAATCACCGCGCGAACGTGCTTCAAAGTGCTCTGAGCCGGCTCCGGAACATCCGCGAGGTACTCATCCACTGTCTTAGGAGCGGCCTTGCCTCTCATTTCGCCACTCTCCCCCGCTTCCTCTCCCCCACCCACTTCGGTTCCGACTTCCGCGTCTGCTTTACCGGAGCGCCCTCCAACACACTAGCCCACCG
>Ga0210399_10005253_pt1 | contig 10058 bp, 8 predicted proteins | sample IncBWC14MmetaG_FD_150865 | JGI IMG/M metagenome (GOLD analysis project Ga0210399, IMG submission 150865) | Forest soil microbial communities from Barre Woods Harvard Forest LTER site, Petersham, Massachusetts, United States - Inc-BW-C-14-M | ecosystem: Environmental > Terrestrial > Soil >...
CGAAAATATTGGGTACATGTCGCAGAATTTCAGCCTGTATACGGATTTGACGGTCACCGAGAATCTTACGTTCTATGGACGCGTGTACGGGTTGTCGTCGGAGCGTCTGCGCAAGCGGATGGATGAAGTTATTCAGTTGAATGGTCTGGGACCGTATTTGAACCGCCTGAGCGCGCAGCTCTCCGGCGGCTGGAAGCAGCGGCTGGCGCTCGGTTGCGCGATGCTGCATGAACCGAAGCTGGTTTTTCTGGACGAGCCCACCGCGGGAATCGATCCCGTCGCGCGACGCCAGTTGTGGGATTTGCTTTTCGATTTGTCGGGACACGGAATTACGTTTTTCGTGACCACGCATTACATGGACGAGGCCGAGCGCTGCAGTCACGTGGCTTACATTTATTACGGCAAGCTCATTGCCGACGGAACGCCGGCGACCTTGCGGGAATTACCGGACGTGCAGCCCGAGGGCACCTATCGCGTGGAGATCACCACTCCGGAAGTGACGCGCGCATTGCGTATCGCCAGGACGATTCCCGGGATTCGCAGCGCCACGATTTTTGGCCAATCGATTCACGCGCTGGTGGACCTGCACTTCGATATAGAGCATCTGCGCGAGCAGTTGCTGAAAAATAATCTCACGGTTGGGGAAATTCGCCCGCTGGCGCCCAGCCTGGAAGATGTTTTCGTCGAGTTGACCTACAAGAATCAGCTGGCCGCGGGAGATGAGCGTGCGTAATCCCTTTCGCGGCTTTGGGGCGGTGTTTTACAAAGAGGCGCTGCACGTTCGCCGCGATTTTGCGACGCTGTTTTTCTCGCTGATCATTCCGCTGCTGCAGATGTTTCTTCTGGGATTTGGCATCGACACAAATGTGCGGCAGATCAACACGGTGGTTTACAACGCCGATGGGCGCCGGGAGAGCCGCGAACTGCTGGACCGTCTGCGCAATTCGGATACCTTCCGGCTATATCGTTTCGTGAACAACGATCATGATTTGAATGATGCGATCGTATCCGGCAAGTGTCGCGTGGGCATCAAGATTCCCGTGGATTATTCGGACAAACTGCTGCACGGGATGAGCGCGCAGGTGCTGGTGCTGATTGACGGATCCGATTCGTCGGTAGCGGGCCAGGCCATTAACGTGACCACCGCAATCGGTCTGGATGAATCCTTGCGGCGGGTGCTCTCCGATAGGGACACAGCGCTCGCCGTGGACATGCGGCCGAAGATTCTATTCAACCCGGATTCGCGTTCGCCGAATTTCTTTCTGCCGGGACTGACGGCGATTCTGCTGCTGAACGTGACGACCTTTTTGACCGCATTTTCGATTGTGCGTGAGAAGGAGCGCGGAACGCTCGAGCAGCTGTTCGTCACTCCGGTGCGGCCGATGGGACTTTTGCTGGGCAAGCTGCTTCCCTACCTGTTCATCGGATTTTTCGAATTGTGCCTGATCCTGACGCTGATGCGCTGGGTGTTTCACGTGCCGATTCATGGCAGTGTCTTACTCCTGGCTTTTCTGTCGCTGCCGTATATTTTCGTTTCCCTTTCGCTGGGAATTTTGATCTCCAGCAAAGCCGGGACGCAGGCGCAGGCAATGCAACTTGCGTTCCTGACCATACTGCCAAGCATTTTCTTTTCGGGTTATATTTTCCCGCGGGACACGATGCCCAAATTTTTCTACGTGCTCAGCTACTTTGTCCCGGCGACTTATTTCATAAATATCACGCGCGGAGTTATTCTTCGCGGAGCCGGATGGGCGCATTTGTGGATGGATGGGATGGCGCTGTTTTTGATTGGCACAATCCTGTTGGTGATTGCCGCGCGGCGGTTTCAGAACAAAGTGATCATGACGTGATGTTTGGAGGATTGCGATTGGGTCGAACGCCGATGCGATCTCGACGGACAGGTGTGCTCGATTTAAGCGTTGAGGTCCTTCACCCGCAAAGGACGCGGGTTCAGGATGACAGTTCTGGTTATTTTTGTGTGATTGTGCCAACGGCGGCACTAGCCGGCGGAGCAGGCTTTTCTTGGCAGCATTTCAACATCGCCACCCGTCGCCTTCCAGTCCAGGGAGAGCTGCGCGCGAGTGGATGCGGGGCGATCACCCTCCCAGGGGCGGGCGGAAAATCCGAGTTCGCGGCGAATCCTGGCGACTCGTTCCGATATTTTGCGGCGGTACTCTTCGGGGGCATAGCCGTTTTTGGCATACCACTGATCGTACTGCTTTGTCAGCTTTGGAAATTTCTCGCGGATAAACGGCAAGAATTGCCTTGCGGAGGCGGGCATCAGAAACAGAACTCCGGAAAAGAACCATTCCGCGCCGGCAGCTTTCGCCGCTTTGGCGACCGACTCCATCTCTCCGTCGTGATCGGTGATTCCCGGAATCAGCGGCGAAGCAGAAACGCCGACGCGCAGGCCTGCGTCACGCAACTCACGAACTGCGGCCAGGCGCAAATCGGGCCGGGGGGCTCGCGGCTCCAACAAACGGGCCAGCCGCGGCTTCAAAGTCGTTACGGTGATATTGATGGAAAGCGCGGACTTTGCCGAAATTACCCTGAGGATGTCGATGTCGCGCACGACCTGATTGGACTTGGTAATGATCGAAATACTCAAGCCTTCCCTTTTGGCAAGCTCTTCCAGGCAGGCACGGGTCACGCGGTATTCACGCTCGGCGGGTTGATAGGGATCGGTGGCGGTGCCGATGGCGATGTGTTCGGCTTTGGTGTAATTCGAGGCTTTTGACTCGTACGAATACTTTTGCGAGACGTCGCGAGCCAGCAGCGCCGCAGCGTCCTGCTTCACAAAAATCTGTTTTTCGAATTCGCCGCCGTCGATCTCCATGTACTCATGGGTGTACCGCGCATAGCAGTATTTACAGGCGAACTCGCACCCGCGATAGGGATTGATGGTCCATTCGAACGGCACGCGATTGGAATCGCAGCGGTTCAGAATGGATTTTACCGGCAAGAAAAAATACTCCGGTTTCTCCGAAGACTTCCGTTGCGTTTCCGCGGCCGGAGAGTTTGCTGCGAGGCGAGCGATGCCCACCAGTGGCGCGCGGGGAGTCTGGAGTTGAGGCGGGGGGCAATCCGCCAGGGGGCTCTCCAGACTTCCCTCACACCGGCCGGCATTTCCCGTGGCAAGGAAACCGGCCTCTGTGTTTGGGTTAGGCTCATCAGGGCAAAAAGGAAGGAAAGAAACAGCGGGGCGTCGGACGGGGCGGCGCCGAGTAAAAGAAAGCGGCGACGTAAGTTGGAGAACTGGGGACATAGCTCACCTCAAGCGGGGGCAGTATTTCGCTTTTTCTTCGCCATGTCAAGCAATTTCGTATTTTGTTCGCCAGCAGCTCTTACGGACAGCTACATTACTTTTTCTTGCCACTGCCCCCGGCGCTCTGTTCTAATCGCAGCCGAAAAGGCCCGGCTCGGATTCGCTGCCGCCCGCACAATCGCTGGTACACCGGCCTCCTCGCAATCTCACCTTTGGGAGATGCAAAGATGAAAATGATTTTGTGTGCTGTTCTGTTGTGCCTGCTTGCGGCCCTGACCGTTGTTCCTTTCCTGTCGCATTCCTCCGCAGCCGGCGCGCCGCCCGGACAAGGCGGCGGCGTGATTTACTGCGCGTCTGACGATGGCCGCCGGAAAATTTGCCCTGCAGACACAAGGGGTGGCGTCCAGTTGACGAAACAGCGCAGTGACTCGCCTTGCGTTTTTGGCCAGACGTGGGGATACGATCGCAACGGCATTTGGGTGGACCGTGGCTGCCGCGCGGAGTTTGTTGCCGGCTATAACGGCGGTGGGCCCGGAGGCGGACCCGGTGGGCCGGGACCTGCTTGGCCGGGCTGGGGAAACAATTACAACGTCTACTGCGCTTCCGACAATGGCAAGCGCATCAGTTGCCCCGTCGACACCGGTGGCGGTGTCCGCCTGGTTCGCAAACGCAGCGAGTCTCCGTGTGTTTACGGCTCAACGTGGGGATACGACCGGCGTGGAATCTGGGTCGATCGTGGTTGCCGGGCAGACTTCGAAATCGGTCAATCGGGTTGGCAGCCGCCACAATCGAAGGTTGTCTATTGCGCTTCGGACAATATGAATCGTAATTACTGCAAAGCGGACACGCGTAACGGCGCTCGCATCATTCGCCAGCGCAGTGAGTCCGATTGTATTTACGGACGCACATGGGGATACGATGGCCGGGGCATCTGGGTCGATCGCGGCTGCCGTGCGGACTTCGAATTAGGCCGCTAACTATTCCGCTGCCTGCATCTAAGCTGGTGAGGCGGTATCGCAGTGAACTTCCGCCTGAGGCTGGCGGGCTGAGAATTTAGTTTGCCCGCCAACTCTTGTCTGGTGACAATTAGGCTTCTGCTTGCCCGGTACAGAGGACGAACCCTTGCGCTATTTCGCGGCCCTTTTCGTATTGCTCGTATCCACCTTCGGCGCTTCATCCGCTAACGCGCAGGCACAGAGCCAAAAACCCACGCAAAAACCGTCGGCCAAGACCCCAGCCACCGGTACGCAATCGGATGAGGTACCATCGCCGGTTTCCAAGCACTATCCGATTCTTGTTATCGCGCACGGGAATGAACCGGTGTGGACGCTGCGCCTGGGCATGAAAGGTCCAGAGCGCTTGGACCGCGCGAATTACCCTCCTATTGTTCTGGAACCCGCGGCGATTACCAACGACGATTCCGGAAATTCGTGGACGTACAACGCCAAGGACGTGGCCACGAATGCGACCGTGGGAGTGAAACTTACGCGGGAGGTGTGTACGGATGGCACATCGGAAACCAAATACACCTTTCGAGTGGAACTTACGCATTCGCAATTGGGAGTTCTGCGAGGCTGCGGCCAAAGTTCACCCGAGCAATTCCCAGAATTCCGAAAGAAAAATCAAATCGATGCGCCCGATGCTGTAGCGACGGACGAGAAAGATAAAGACAAGGACAAAGATAAAGATAAGAAAACGGTGCTGGAACCGATCACGAAATTCGCATCGCCGACGGCGATCGCGTATCTCGACGCTAGTGGGAGAGTGATCGTCGCGCACGGTGAAGTGAAGAAAACCGCGGCGCCGGCAGGTTCGGAGCCCAGTCTTTCGCATGATGGAAAAAAACTGCTATACACGCGCTCCGATTCCAAGACTGGGCCGGAGCGCTCTATCGTGCAATTCGATTGGGATACCGGGCAGTCTCACGATGTCGCAAAAGGAAATAACCGTCAGCCGTTCTGGTCTCCAGACGATTCCCGTGTGGCGTTTCTGAAGTTCAACGACCAGAAGTGGGAGATCTGGACGTTTCCAACGGGTTCGCCAGACAAGGCTACAGAGTTTTCGCAAATAAATGTTTCCGCTTTGCATGGCTGGACATCGCCCACGACACTTTTAGCGACAGACAACGACAATGCCTACTGGATCGGTGAAGACGGCAAGCCGACACAAACCATCCCGCTGAAGGAAATCTACGGCGAACCGTACGAAATTATGGGCAGCGACACGATTCGAGTGAACCCGGTGAATCCGGATTTATTATTGATTTCCGTTTTCTATAAAACTGCTCCCACGGGCGCACCGGTCGATGCCATGGGGCTGAATGCCACGTGTTACTTGTATGAGGTACGTTCCAAACGCAGTGTTACGTTGTGCCCACCAGATGCGTTTTCGCGCGCGGGAGAATGGTCACGCGATAGCCTGCAGGTCTTTTTCACGCGCGGCGTGACTGGCAAAGGCCCCCTGGTGACGAATCGGATTTTCTGGGATGGCTCTGGTTTGCGGCGATACGTAGCCGGGAGCGATCTGGTTGTCGGTAAGTAGTTTTTCGCTGAAAGAAGCTTAAAGGAATCTCCATGCGCGTGAAATCGACTTTATCTTTCTTATTTATCTCGGTGGTTAACGGCGCGCTGACCGGAGCGCTCCTGGCGCAGGAATCCGTCGCGGCTCCTCCGTCGTCGAAACAAGCTCCCGCTTACAAGACGGCCATCAAGTGGAAACGATTCGACTACACCTGCGAAGGCGGAGAGAAATTAGTGGTGTTTCTGCACGACCAAACGGTGAAGGTTCGCTTCAAGGATTCCAACTACCTGATGCGGCAGGTGTCCTCCGCGGATGGAGGGCGCTATTCGGACGGCAAAGTGGTGTGGTGGGGAGTCGGCAACGGTGGCTTTCTGCAGGAAGATAGCCCGGATGGCAACGGGGCAATGATCGTAAAGGATTGCAAGCTGGATAAGCCGATGAACGGCGAAGCAGCGCAAAGTTCTGGCGCCGGCAGTGTAACCGGCAGGGTTACTTATTTGCAGCGGATGGCGCTGCCTCCCAGTGCAGTCGTGCAAGTTCAGCTCCTGGACGTTTCGCTAGCCGATGCGCCATCGAAACTCATCACCGAGGAGAAAATCACGCTCGGTGATCGCCAGGTGCCGGTGCCGTTCGAACTGAAGTTCGATCCGGCTGCGATTGACCCGAAGCATGCGTATTCGGTCAGCGCAAAAATTATGGTGGATGGCGAGTTGCGATTTATCAGTGATCAATCGCACCAGGTGCTGACTCGGGGAAACCCGAACAAAGTGGAGATTGTTGTGAAGCAAGTCACACCGCAGAACCCCAGTCGGCCGTGACGGGTGAGGTTTGCGTCAATGACCATCGCTGCGCGAGATGGGCGGCGTTGCGGACCGCCTCGGAAGGCGGTCCCTGCACAGGAAAGAGAAACCCAAGAGGCGGGGCAAGCCCCGCCCCTACAGTGGCAAAACCAGATCCTTCCATTCGATCCTACAGAAAATCCAAAGCTCACCACCCTGTCCGCTGGGACAGGTACCTGCCTGGAATCCGTACTTTCGGGCCGTAGCGCCATGCAAAACGCGAACCTATACTTTCGGCATGGCACCAGTCTCGTCCGCGGAAGTGCGTCAGGTAGGCCTGCTTGTCCTCGAAGACGACTCCAGGAATTCCACAGCGCTAAAGCAAATCCTCGATTCGGAGGGGTGGCGCGTCCGAATTGTGCCGGACCTGAAGCTACTCCATGCGGAATTAAAAACCGGCGAATACTCATTGGTGGTTGCAAACATCGCCATTGTGGGGCTGGAATCGCCAACCTTTCACGTGCTGCGCGAGCTGGCCGCGGTTGCTCCGGAAGACGGAGGCCGCATGCGGGTACTTTTCGTGGTCCCGGAACTGTCCGGGGGACAATTTGTCGCGCCTTTGGAAATGGCCCGGCTGCCTTACGCCACCCGTCCCTTTCACCTTCATGATTTCCTGGAAAAGGTCAGCGATCTGTTGGTGGAAATTAAAGCCATCGTGGGGCCGCTGCGCATGACTCGCTATGAATTCGGGGCGGCGCGGAAAAAGAAGACCCAGGATGGCCGGTCAAACTCCATGTTTGCCTCGCGGGACTCCTATAGCTATACGGAAGAGGAATTGGCTGAGTACGAGCGGGCGGAGGCGGAATCTTCGAAGACGCGTCGCTCGAAGCCGCGTACCAATCTGGGTGACCCGCTGCGGTAAGAATTCCACCCTGATTCGGGAGCTTTTGTGGAGGTCTCGGGACACCCGAGCGAAATTCTTTTGTGATGCAAGAAATTTCCCGCCTGCCGTTCTAACTAGGACTCGTGCACTCACCGCACGACCTGGAGGCAGGTATGGATCGATCGTTCTTCTCCTATATCAGCGGTGCTTTGCTTGGACTCTCCGCGGTCAGTATTGCGACACTCGGTTTTGTCTGGTCGCCGCCGGGCTCTTCCGCATCGGGGCCAAAACCAGATGGAGCCTGGCGTCTTCTCGATGGCATTACTTATGAAAATTTCACTATCTTCCCGGTAGTCAGTTCAAACGGTTATGACACGAGCGCGTTTCTTACCCTTGAGGACGGGCTGTCTACCGGCGAAATCACTGTGCGGGAACAAGGCGCGGAAACACTGATTCGCAATCGGCAGGGGGAACGCCCGGTTCTGCAGGCTTACAACAACGGGCCTGCCGTGAATCAACTTGTTTTGATCAATCACAGCAAGCGGCCTTTGCTGCTGCTGGCCGGGGAGTTGGTGAGCGGGGGAAAACAGGATCGCATCATTGCCAAGGATCGCATCGTTGCCCCGGGCGCAGATCCGCTGCCACTGGATGTATTTTGCGTAGAGCATGGACGGTGGTCGGCAGGCTCGCAATTTACGGAGGCAAAGACCATTGTGCACCCTAGCGTGCGGGAAAACGCGGCGGTGAAACAGAAGCAGGCGGACGTGTGGGCGTCGGTGGCACAGGGCTCCAACGTAAGCGGCCAAGGGAGCGGGCTAGGTAGCGGGCAGGGGGCCGGGATGGCGACGACGCAGACGGTGGAGGTGACAGCGGCCGCGCCTGTCGTTTCTACCGCAGAAATTTCCAGCACGATGGCCACGGAAGCGCCCACGCAGTCGTACTCGAAAATCTACGAGTCGCGGCGCGTGAGCCGTCCCGTGGATACCGTGGTGCAGGAAATACAACGGCGGTTTCGCAAAGAAACCTCGGGATTGAAGGGCGAAGCGGTTGTCGGGGTGGTCGTTGCATATGGCGGCGAAGTGGCCTGGAGCGATATTTTTGCGTCCAGCGAACTCTTCGATCACTACTGGATGAAACTTTTGCGCAGCTACGCGGTGGAGGCGGTGGCGCGGCCAACTCTGCGCGAAGCGGCTTCGCGCGAGGATGCGCGGGAATTCCTGCGGCATCTGGATGGGCACGAAGAAAGTGAGTCCGAGCCTGGTGTTTATCGCTGGAGGCAGACCAGTGAAGGGCAGCTCTCGCAGATCGAGCTGGATGCGCTGCAGCCGAAGGTGATTACGTTGCACCGGTTAGTCGTGCGGCGCACGAGCTGACCAGCGGACGCGGCGTTTGAGCTTTGCAGATAGTGTGCGCTTGGTCTCTAGTTGAGGTTCTTCGCGCATCCTCGTCGGATGCACTCAGAATGACAGAAATGCGGCTCTTGGGGTATCTACGCCATAACCGCGAGCACAATAACGGAGCTAGGGCGCGAATTTTCGTACTTCGCTTTGGTCTGTTGTGCGGAACAGCATTTCCGTGGCGTCCCACGGCCAGGAAGGATGCTGCAAATTGGGCGCGATTTCAGCCAACGGAACCAGAACAAACCGCCGCTCCAGCATGCGGGGATGCGGCACTTGCAATTCGGGAATGTTGATCGTCTCCTCGTCGTAAAGCAGAACGTCGAGATCGATCAGCCTTGGACCTTTGGCAAAGGGCTTCTTGCTCCCCATCTTTTTTTCTATTTCACGCAGAGTGCGTAGAAGGGTCAGCGGCTTTCGTTGCGTCTCTGCTTCCACCACGGAGTTGAGGAACCAGGCCTGCTCCAGGTAATCGAGCGGTTCGGTTTCGTAGAGGCTGGAAGTTTTGATCACGAAGATGCCCGATTCGTTGAGCAATCGCAACGCTTGCCGAAGATTTGCCTGGCGGTCTCCCACGTTGCTTCCCAGCGCTAGATAAACTCTTGCCGTGGATCTGGACGCCGGATTGGCCGGATAGTTTGGCACAGCGGTTTCCTACTTCGCCCCAAATCTGCGGCCGATCGATTTCGTCAGCGCTTTTGCTTCGGGCAGATTGATGGCCATGCCCGTAGCAAAAAAGACGACACCATACATGCCCAGCACAATCGCAGCGGTCAGAATTGGGCCGCGTGTTCCCATCAGAATCAGCAATCCGCGCCCGATGGCGGCGGCAACCAGCGCGGCGACCCACACCTTCGCGAGAAAGCTCATCGGAACCCCAACTTGCCCGATGCGCTGGCGGATTCCGCGCTGCAGCAGCGTGAACTCCACCCACGACGCGATGCCCGCCGAAATCGTGAGTCCGGCTACACCCCACCGAGGCTCGATTCCCAGCAGCCGCGGCAATGGAAGAGCCGCAAGATAACCGAGCGCGCTGGTGAGCAGGACTCGCAGAACCGCGAAACGCAACGGTGTTTTTGTGTCGCGCAGTGCGTAGAAACCTGAAGAGTAAAGCCTACCGAGTGTGGATGCGAGCAGGCCGACCGTCGAACCGGCGAGGATTCCCCAAACGTACGTCACGTCCGCTTGTTTGAACTGGCCGGATTTGTAAATGG
>Ga0210399_10005255_pt1 | contig 10057 bp, 9 predicted proteins | sample IncBWC14MmetaG_FD_150865 | JGI IMG/M metagenome (GOLD analysis project Ga0210399, IMG submission 150865) | Forest soil microbial communities from Barre Woods Harvard Forest LTER site, Petersham, Massachusetts, United States - Inc-BW-C-14-M | ecosystem: Environmental > Terrestrial > Soil >...
CTAGCCAACTTGCAGGTTTTGGCAGCTTGCCCTGCTGAACATACGTTTCGCCAAGATCGAGCGCCAGCGAAGCGGCGACATCAGGTTGGAGCGAAGGATACGCGCAGTAGCCGTTATCTGACCTCTTTCGCATCTGTTCATGCCAACATGGCTGACAGCCGAAACGGTCCTTTCGTGCCGGTATTATTCATTTCCCATCAAGTTCTTTGCAATTTCTGCTGGGCCAGTTGACCGCTGACTGCCTTCGCAATTCTCTATGCCCATCGCTGGAAGGGAAGCGAGCTCTAGCTTTTCGAATGGGAGACGGAGCGCCGAGTGCAGCTTTGCGGTCAGAACGCGGTTTATGACGTGCCTGGCGCAAAACCCCGTTTGTCTTAGTCGGAATCAACGCATCGAGGGATCGACGTGAAAGGAACTTCGAAATGAACATCGTCAGCAAATGCGTTCTGTCGATCGCGCTGCTAGGCGCGGTTGCCTTGGTGGGTAAATCCGCAGCGGTAGCGGAAGACGAGCGCCAAGGAATTTTGTTGCCCTCCTATCGGATTGGACCATTCGCACCAAACGGCATCGGACAATCCGATGCGATTATTGATTACATCACTCTTCTCAACGAGCGAGACGGCGGTCTGAACGGAACCAAGCTGTTCATTCAGGAGTGTGAAACACAATACGACAACGAGCGTGGTGTGGAGTGCTACGAGCGCTACAAGAACCTCAATTCCGTTGGGCTGTCTGGCGTATTGCCGCTCAGCGCGGGTATCGGCTACGCGCTCTACGATCGGGCTCTAGCCGACAAGGTGCCAATCATCACGCCCGGGTACGGACGCTTGCAAGGCGCCGTTGGAAATCTGTTTCCCTACGAGTTTCCGATTGTCGGAAATGATTGGGAGCAGACCACTGCCATTATGACCTACATTGCCGGCAAAGTCGGCGGGTTTGACAAGCTTAAAGGTCAGAAAATCGGGCTGGTATATCTCGACTCGGCTTACGGCAAGGAGCCGTTCCCGGTGTTGGACGAGATGGCCAAGCGATATGGCTTCGAGTGGAAGGGGTACCCGATCGCAGCGGCCGCAATGGTGGAACAGAGCGCTACCTGGTTGCAGATACGGCGCGACAAGCCCGACTACGTGCTGATCTGGGGTTGGGGTGTTATGACGCCAACAGCTATCAAACAAGCTGCCAGCATTAAATTTCCGGTTGAACGCCTGATCGGCAATTGGTGGAGCGCCGCAGAGCCGGATGTGATTCCCGCAGGTGACGCTGCCAAGGGTTATGTCGGCGCTACATTTCGCATGCCCGGGACTGATTTCGGTGTCTACAAAGATCTTGAGAAGTACGTCTTCGGACCCGGCAAGGGCGCAAGCAAGGTTCAAGATCGCGGAACTGTGCTCTACAATCAGGGCCTGCTGTTTGCGATGATCCTAACGGAAGGGATGCGCGCAGCCCAAGGCAAGTTTGGAAATCACCCTGTATCCGGCGATCAAACCCGCTGGGGCCTTGAGAACAGCAACTTCAGTGAGGTGCGGCTCAAGGAACTGGGTTTCGATGGATTGTTTGCTCCCATCAAATTGAGCTGCGCCGATCATGCCGGCGGCGGAAAACTTCGCCTGATCCAGTGGGATGGCAAGAAGTGGAATGCGATTTCCGACTGGCTCAGCGGCACTAACGATTTCTCCAAGCCGCTTGTGCAGAGCTCCGCCGAATCCCTCGCCAAAGAGATGGGGCGTGCGCCACGGGACTGTACCACCGGAAACTGACGTCGCAGGAGCCAACCGCAAGGCTGGCTCCGCCCCGCCTCTAATCCCTCGAGAGAAGAACCATGCCCTCCTACACTTCTATTGTTAAGGCCGCGGTCGTCCAGGCAGAGCCGGTGTGGCTCGACGCCGATGCGACGATTTCCAAATCGGTCGAATTCATTGAGCGGGCGGCGCGAGAAGGTGCCGAGATCATTGCTTTCCCCGAGGTGTTCATTCCCGGCTATCCTTGGTGGATCTGGCTCGGCGATCAGAAATGGGCAGGGCAGTTTGTCGTGCCACATCACGAAGCCTCACTTGAGCTTGGTGATGAACGAATGAAGCGATTGCAAGTTGCTGCGGCGAGGAACTCGATTGCCGTTGTTATGGGTTATTGCGAGCGTCAAGGCGCGACGCGCTACATGAGCCAGGTCTTCATCGATGCCAAGGGAACGATCGTAGGGAATCGTCGCAAGTTGAAGCCCACACACATGGAGCGCACCGTATATGGCGAGGGCGATGGAACTGACTTCTTGGTTCATGAATTTCACTTCGGCCGCGTCGGCGCTCTGAACTGCTGGGAGCATTTCCAGCCGCTCAGCAAGTTCATGATGTACAGCCTTCACGAACAAATCCATGTGGCCAGCTGGCCAAGCATGTCGATGTATCAACCAGGCTCTCCCCAGGTCAGCATCAAGACCAGCGAGACCGTTACCTGTTCTTACGCCATCGAGGGGGCGTGTTTCGTGCTCTGCTCCACGCAGGTCTACGGGAAGGCCGCGCAGGATAGATTCTGCGACACCGAGGACAAGAAGGCCCTGATCCCGATTGGTGGTGGCTTCGCGCGCATCTTCGGGCCAGGTGGCGATTCGCTTGCAGAGCCGCTATCGGAGGAGGAGGAGGGCATTCTCTACGCTGACTTGGATCTGCGGGTCATTTTGGAAGCGAAAGCAGCCGCGGACCCCGTTGGTCACTACGCACGGCCAGATGTGTTGTCTCTGTTGGTCAACGCCAATGGAAGAACACCCGTACGATATTTGGACGGTTACGCAAATATGATCCCGTCGGTCCGATATCCCGAGAAGTCGACAATGTTTCTGCAGCAGCGCCCAATTCCCTTGTTGGAAACGGAGCGATATTTGCTGGAATCCGAAAGTGACGGCATCGAAGGACGCTTTTGAGGCGTTTTTCGACAGGGGCATGCCGTGCACCTGCGGACGGTTGGATCTATTGGGAGATCGATATGGCGATGCGGATGAGAGAAGGCTGGGAGCCGCCATACCCTCTGACGAAGGCGGAGTTCGGTCCTGACGTCAGCCGCATCTGTGTTGCGCTCATTGGCGTGCAATCTCGTGACGGATTGGGGCTACTTCCAGACGAGGCATTGCTCGACGAGGAGAACGGTCCAACTCAGGTCGATTGCGCCGAGTATGTAGACGCTTTCGATTACAAGAACCGGTTTTGGATCGCGTATTGGACTAACGCCGAGAAATTCGATGCTTGGCGACATGACGGTGCGATGCGGCGATGGCTTGCCGATCCTGCGCGGCTGTCGGGGCGATCGGGTTACTGGCTTGAAACGTTTTCGATTGCTCGCGACGATTTCGAAACCATCTTCGGTACCGAAAACCCCGCAGGCGTTTCGTGCGCCGCTGCCCGAATGACTCCCAACGACCGAACACATGGTTATTGGGGATCAATGCGAGATCGAATTCCAAATTCGTTGAACGATACGTTTGTAAGCCCATTAGGTAACAAATTGCAGCGCAGCACAGCGCGCGACACCTTTGGCAAACGGTGGCGGGTCAGGGCCCCTAGCAATCTCTGCTACATACGATCCGGTCAGGACTATGCGCATTGTGGGCCCGAGCAGCGGCAAACCTATGTCGACGAAATCGCGCCCGTCCTGAAGAGCGGAATGGATTTTCTGCGCGACAATCCCGAGGAGACCGGCTGTTGCTCGTTGCGATTCGCGGAAGTTGTCGGACCAAACGGCGCAAAGACAGAGCAGACATTCGGACTTGGATATTTCCTGAGTCTTGGAAACCTTGAGGACTGGTCGTCGACTCACCGGACGCACCTGGTCATATTTTCTAAGTGGCAACAGATGTACCGGAAGTATAACTTCATACTTGAACTGCGAACCTGGCATGAGGTCGCTATCCTGCGCGACAGGACCGAGTTCGAGTATATAAATTGTCACCCTGAAACCGGTTTGCTGCCATTTTTCGATGCGGAAGAATTCCCGCCCGGCGTCAAATCGGAATAGAGGAGATGAAGCCAATTCGTCAGCCGGTTTCGATCGCAGCGGAACTGCCCGCTCTACACCGGAGAGATATTCCTGGCGTGGGGATTTCGGCTGGCGTGCCGCTTTGGCAGGTCTTGCGCGCTAACGCGATGGAATGGAGCGGCTCAACGGCTTATCGTGCCAAGCTTCGGGGTCTGTGGAAGAGCTGGACCTGGGCCGAAGTGGAGCGCGAAGTCGTCAGCATTCAAGGCATGTTGGCACAAGCCGGCGTTCGCTCCGGCACAATGGTCGCGATCGCCGGCGAAACCGATCCGAGATTGTATTGGTATGCGCTAGCTATTCAACGCGCCGGGGCGTTGCCGATACTTGTCAGCTCGCGCATCGATTCGTCAGAATTTGCCGGCGTGTATGCGAAGGCTGAATTTGCGTTCTTTGTTGCTGGTTCTGAAGCGCAGGTCGATGTTGCGGTCAATGCCCGCTCCCGATGCCCGGAGCTGCGCCTTGTCATAGCTTTGGATCGCGGGCTGGAAGTTGACGATTATGGCGGCCTCGTCGTCACGGAGCAGGATCTCCGGGGCGTTGATGGCGCCCGCACCCGCGTCGAACCATGGATTGCTTTGCAGACCGACCCGGCTGTCGCAATTTCTACCTACGACGAGGCCGGCGAAAATATCCTGGTGGTCTGTTCGCATGCCTCGGTTGGGAAGGCCGCCAAGGAGTTCGCGTCGCTTGCCAGCATGAAGGCAAATGACGAGCTCGTCAGCTTCCTGCCAATTTCGTGGTTTGGCGACTTTCTGCAATTCTCTGCGGCGCTCTTTGAACGAGCGTTGCTTAGCTCGGTTGAGAATTCCGCCACTGCCGTTGGGGATTTACAGGTACTGGCACCGGACGTAATGCTGGCGCCAGTATCCTTCTATCGGAAAATGCTGTCGCGGATAGAAGTCAATATTCACCATTCTTCGCGGATAATCTTGTGGATCTATATATGGTCGAATTCGCTGGCGGCGAGGGCGTCGGCGCATAGTGCTAAATTCGGTCGCGCTGGTTTCGTTCATGTCATTACCGCTCAATTGCTGGACATTATATTTCGAGCCCCGCTTCGCAACGTCATAGGCTTTTCGAAGCTTCGTTCCGCCTTCTGCGCAGAAGGGATTTTACCGCCGGATCTTGCTGCGCGCTTCAAGAGCCTCGGCATTGACATTAGTCCGATAGATCTCGATCCCCGATATGGAGGCGTATTGGGCTCTGTTGCTTGTCCGACTCCTCAAAGTGATCCGGTAGATGTCGTCATCGAGGGAGTCGAGTTGATCCGAAATTCGGCCGGCCAAGCACTCTGCCGCTCCGATTTTCCAGCAATAGGCATCGTGGAAAGCGGGGGGATGATCGTGCCGCTGAAGACGAACGCCGGTGGTTGGGGCCGGGCATCCATCTTCGGGAAAATCGACAAGACCGGCACTTTGGAGTTTCTGGAAGACATTGACCTGGAAGAGCTTGAGGATCAAACAGCGGCCTCTTTGAGAGCGCACGCCACCCGACTCAACTCGGAATTGCTGATCCGAAATTCGATCTTTAGACCGGATGGCAAAGGCGACTGGGTTGCCGTTATCAATCCAGATGTGGATGCCCTTCGAGCAATCTCTCCCAATTCTGGATCGCGCTATCACGAACTGATCGAACAAGAGGAGGTAATCGCGGCTTTGGCCGGCATTATTCGAAAATCCAATTTGGCGTCACAGAAAGACGCGGCAGGAATCTCGACCCAAATCAGTTCGTTTGCATGGTTCGCCAAGCCGCTCTCGGCTGAGGAAGGGACTCTGACAAGACATGGCGGCCTGCAGCATAAGCAGATCCAGAGTCTGGTGCCGACATCGGTGATGGAAACCGGCTCCGTGAATGTCCGAATGGCGCAAATGCCCAGATTGCGTGTGGCTTAGCCATGGCGGTCTCGATGCGAAACATAAGCCCGACTGGCGCCGATACGATTATCGTAGACGACGTTAGCCTGCGGTTCGGAGGCGTGATGGCGCTTACGGGAGTAAGCGTGAAGGTGCGCGAAGGGGAGATATTTGCAATTATCGGGCCGAACGGCGCTGGCAAAACGTCGCTGCTGAACTGCATAAACGGCTTTTACAGGCCTACCAGTGGCAGCGTGGCTCTGGTAGGCGCCGACAAGCCAAGTATTTCGGTTTCGTCGGCGGCACGTTCCGGTTTAGCCCGTACATTTCAGAATTTGGCTCTCTTCAGAGGGCTTTCTACCGTCGAGAATCTGTTGCTCGGTCGAAATCTGAAGATGAAGACAAACCTGCTTCAGGTTGCAATGTTCGTTGGAGCGGCGCGGCGCGAGGAAATCGAACACCGTGCGGCCGTTGAGGAAATTGTCCACTTCCTTCAACTGCAGGCCGTGCGCGACGAGCCGGTCGGTCAACTCCCCTATGGGATCCAGAAGCGCATCGAATTCGGCCGCGCGCTCGCTTCCGAACCAAGGGTGATCCTGCTTGATGAGCCGATGGCTGGAATGAATCAGCACGAAAAGGCTGAAATGAGCGGGTTCATCCGGAGCGTCAACGACAAGATGAAGGTAACGTTCGTGCTGATAGAGCACGATATCGGAGTCGTCATGGGGCTATCGGACAGGATCGCCGTGCTGGACCATGGCGAAAAGATAGCAGAAGGAACGCCCTCCGAGGTATCTGCAAACCCTTCGGTCATCTCAGCCTACCTTGGCGTAGAGCATTAGCTGGAAACGGAGAAGGCCAATGTCGTTGGACCTGCAATTCTTCTTCGAAGTTTTGATCAGTGGCCTGCTGACAGGAGTTTTGTACTCGCTTGTCGCAATCGGATTTGTGCTGATCTATAAGGCTTCCGGCGTATTCAACTTTGCCCAGGGCGCGATGGTTCTATTTGCCGCCATGACGCTCGTTGGTATCAGTGATCTGGGTGTGAATATTGCCGTATCGGCGCTTCTGACGATTGTGGTGATGGTGGTTCTGGCTTACTGCGTCGAGTTTTTCATCCTGCGCCGAATCGTCAACCAGTCGCAAATCAGTCTTTTCATGGTGACGATTGGGCTCTCCTACATTCTACTCGGGCTGGGTCAGCTGGTCTGGGGCGCGGAAGTGCATTCGCTCGATGTCGGCCTGCCGGTCGGACAGTTCGTTGTCGGCGACATGTTCATCAATCAGTTTGATCTGTCCGTGGCAGCTATTTGCGGACTCATCGTGCTCGCGCTTGCTTATTTCTTCCAGAGAACCAGAGTAGGGCTTTCACTTCGTGCCGTTGCCGATGACCATCAGGCGGCGATCTCGATTGGTGTGTCGATCCGCAATGTATGGATCATTGTCTGGAGTGTCGCCGGTGTCGTTTGCCTGGTTACCGGCACCGTCTGGGGCGCCAAGCTCGGCGTGCAGCCAGCACTCAATCTGGTCGCACTCAAGGCAATGCCGGTCATAGTCCTGGGTGGTCTTACCTCAATCCCTGGTGCAATCGTGGGAGGCCTCATCATCGGGCCAGCGAGAAAGTTGTTCGAGGTTTATTTCGGCTCGATCATCGGCGGTGCGACGGAAAGTTGGGTCCCCTATGTCGTCGCCATCGCTTTCCTCCTCGTGAGACCAGCAGGTCTTTTTGGAACGCAAGAACTGCGAAGGATCTGAGTCATGTTTTACCGCGCTGCGCGACGACTGCCGACCTCGTATTCTTCGCAATTTCTGATAATCAAGCGACCGGAGGATCGAATCCTCGCTGCCCTTGCAGTCGGCGTGGCTATCTTCCTCCTCCCTCACATCGCCAGCACCTACGCGTTGAGCACGCTGCTGGTTCCTTTCCTTATCTTTAGCATTTCCGCGATTGGCCTGAATCTTCTAATGGGCTATGCGGGGCAAGCCTCACTGGGGTCGGGGGCTTTCATGGCAGTTGGCGCCTATGCTAGCTACAAACTTGCCACGAATGTGCCGCACATTCCCATCGTCCTGGACTTTTTCATTGGTGGAGTTGCTGCTGCCGCGGTCGGCATTGTATTTGGGCTACCCAGTCTGAGGATGCGCGCGTTCTATCTGGCGATTGCGACGCTCGCGGTTCAATTTTTTATCGAGTGGCTGTTCTCGAAGGTATCCTGGTTTTGGAATGACCATGCATCGGGTGTCGTCTCGACGCCTGCTTTCTCTTTCCTCGGCGTTCCGATCGATACACCGATCAAGGGTTATTACTTTTCACTCGCCGTGGTCGCGTTGATGACGCTGCTGGCAGTCAATCTGACCCGAAGTCATATAGGCCGCCAATGGATGGCCGTCCGGGATAACGAAACGGCGGCCCAACTCATGGGCATCTCGATTACTAAGGCAAAACTATCCGCCTTTGCCATCAGTTCCTTCTATTGCGGAGTGGCAGGTTCTCTCTGGGCATTCGTCTTTCTCAAATCGCTTGGGATCACTTCCTATTCGATCGATACGTCCTTCAAAATCATGTTCATGATTATCATCGGTGGAATCGGCACGATCATGGGCTCCTTCATCGGTGCGGCCTTTGTCCTGATTGTTCCGATTCTGCTCAACATGATTCCCGCGACGATGTCGCTGCCTCTGAGCACAGGCGTGCTAGCCTGTCTTGAGCAGATCATCTTCGGTGTGTTCATCGTATACTTTGTGATCGTCGAACCTCAGGGAATTGTCCGGAGCGTTCGGAACCTTCACCAGAAGCTTGTCGCCTGGCCATTGACGGTCAACCGCTAGCGGCTGGATTGCTCGTCAACAGAGAAGGTATCGTGATGCGGCAAGACAGCGGAACGTCAGATGGAAATTGCCTCGTCCTATCTAATGTGAGTGCGGTCTACTCAAACATCATCACTGCTCTTCGCGGTGTGTCGCTCGCAGTTCCGACTGGCGGCATGGTGGCTCTGCTTGGCGCAAACGGTGCTGGAAAGACAACGACCCTCAAAGCAATCTCGAACCTGCTCAGCGTCGAGCGCGGTAAAGTGACAGAGGGTACGATCACCTATGACGGCAAGGAGATCCAGGGAACCCAACCCGAATATCTCGTGCAGCGTGGAATCGTACAGGTACTGGAGGGGCGAAGATGCTTCCTCAATCTCACGGTCGAGGAGAATCTCGCCGTCGCTGCAAACAACGCCCGCCGAAGAGAGAAGGTATTGATCGGCAGTATGGACGATATCTACGGGCACTTTCCAAAATTGGCGGCTCACCGGAAAAGCGAAGCCGGAAAACTGTCTGGCGGAGAGCAGCAAATGCTGGCGATCGGCCGCGCGCTGCTCGCGCAACCGAAATTGCTCCTGCTGGACGAGCCATCGATGGGTCTTGCCCCTCAGATCGTGTCTCAGATCTTCGACATTCTCAGAACTCTAAATAGCAAGTTAGGCCTTACTATTTTGGTTGCAGAACAAAATGCGCGCGTCGCACTTAAGCATGCCGATTTCGGATATGTGCTGAGCAATGGGATGATTCTGAAGGGCGGACCCGCTGCGGAACTATCCCAAAGTGAAGATATCAAAAGGTTCTATCTGGGCATCGGAGAAGGCGACAAAGGCAGTAGCGTGCGTGCCAGTCACGGCGTGAATATTGACTGGATGGCGTAGGCCAGTCGCTGGGTCTGTTGTTCGGCGTGGGGTCCCGACGCCGATCGGCGAGCCAAACTATTGATCTACCAAACGGAGGAGGGGTCAATTGGACGCTTATTTACATTCTGAGGCAATGAATGTCTTGGTCCGGTAGCCGAAACAATTCGCGGTTGTAGCGAGCCGCTTGGAAGCGTGTGTGAAGATCACGTTCAAGTGACCGCGTGCCTCGGATCGTGAGATGCTGATCAGATAGACGACCGGACCAGAAGACCTCGCTACTACTGTAGATCTCATTGATGATACGTCGGCACTGGCGCCGCACATCCTGATCGAAGCAATCGGTCCGTTCTGGCCGTTCCTTGGTATCCGAACGCCACGCGGGCCGCCACACGTCGCCTCATGAGCCGCTCATAGCCCATGGCTGCTCGCAACATTTGCGTGCGCCTCTCGCAATGAGTTGACCGTGGATATGACATCATCGATCGAGTTGATGGCTCGCCGCTTCAATAG
>Ga0210399_10005256_pt1 | contig 10053 bp, 8 predicted proteins | sample IncBWC14MmetaG_FD_150865 | JGI IMG/M metagenome (GOLD analysis project Ga0210399, IMG submission 150865) | Forest soil microbial communities from Barre Woods Harvard Forest LTER site, Petersham, Massachusetts, United States - Inc-BW-C-14-M | ecosystem: Environmental > Terrestrial > Soil >...
CGCGAGCGGAACATGGAGGGCGAGGAGCAGGGAGAAGCCGCGTTCGTCGGGGAGGAGGGCTTGGAGGAGGTCGAGGGGATAGGAGAGGGTGGGGACGGTGAGGGGAACTCCTTGGTGCACGAAGGGGTTCCAGAAGCGCAGCTCCAGGCCGCGTAGGCCCTCCACCGAATAACGGCGCAGGGGAAAGAAATGGAGCGACAGGTCTCGGAAGTAGAAGCTCCGGCCCGAGAGTACTCCCTGAACGAAGGGGAGAAAGGATACGCCGCCGACCACCGCGGCCGTCCCCACCCTGGAAAGGAGCGTCTCACCCTTGGGGAGTCGTGGAAGCATCGATCAAGCCAGAGACCTCCGGGGACTCTTCCGATCCACCGCGGCCAGAGTGACCGTCCGCGGTGACATGTCTCGAGCCACCGGACACTAGGCCACGTTACAACGCACACCACATCGCACATGGCCGGAAGCGCGGGCCACCGGTGGCGTGTCAGTCTACCAAACTATGAGACGGTGCCTTGCTGGACGACGGTTTGGCGCCATTCTTCGCTCACGCTATACTCAGCTCCACGCCTTTTTTTGGAGGCCGAACCTGCTACGGGTGCCGCGCCATCGCCACCACCACCGGCCCGGCACACGAAGACTCGTGGGGCCGCGGCCGGACGCACCCGAAGAAACGTCGCGCCGGGCGCGCCATCGGGTCACCCTCCACCCGATCGGCCCCCGGCTCCCCTAGCCGGGGCCGGAAGACAATGCCCGGGACAACCGTCCTCGAGATCGAAGGCCTGAGCAAATCGTATCGGGTGGGGCACCTTCGTCCGATCTATCGGCCGGCCCTGTTGGACTTGTCGCTGAAGGTGGAGCAGGGAGAGGTCTTCGGTTATCTCGGACCCAATGGGTCGGGTAAGACCACGACCCTCAAGGTTCTCATGGGCCTTCTGCACCCCGACCGGGGCTCGGCTTTCATCTTGGGGTCGCCCCTGTCCGAGCGAGCATGGCGTTATCGCGTGGGGTACCTTCCCGAGCACCCGTATCTCTACGACTATCTGACCGCGCACGAATACCTCGACTACATCGGGCGTCTCTTCGGCCTCTCCGCCGCCGTCCGGCGGGATCGAGCCCGGCAGCTCCTGGACCTTCTCGGCTTGGCGCGCGCGGCCGACCTGCCCCTTCGCCGGTTCTCCAAGGGGATGGTGCAGAAGACGGGCATTGCCCAGGCCCTCATGAACGAGCCCGACCTCGTTTTCTTGGACGAGCCCATGTCGGGGCTGGACCCCATGGGCCGGAGGCTCGTCCGGGACCTGATCCTGGATCTCAAGCAACGGGGTAAGACGGTCTTCTTCTCGACCCATATCCTGTCCGACGCGGAGACCCTGTGCGATCGAGTGGCTCTTCTCCGGGGGGGGCGGCTGCTGCGGGAAGGTCGGCTCGACGAGATACTCGAGCTGACCACTTCCGCAATGGAGGTCCTGGTGACCGGAGTCGACCGCAGCGTCCTGGAGGCGCAGACTGGACTCGTGGCCAAGAGTGCGGTCGGGGAACGCTGGCGGCTGGAGGTGGCCGAGGACCGGCTGGGGGCGATCGTGGGGGCGGTGGAGCGGTCGGGGGGCAGAATCCTTGGCGTCTCGCCCATCCGGCAGTCCCTGGAGGAGTACTTCTTCAAGGAGATGGCCGCCGACCACGAGGTGCCGGTAGGAGGGTTCGGGGATTGAACCGCCTGATCGCCGTCGCCGCGAACACCTTTCGAGAGACGGTGCGCGAGCGCGTGCTCTACAACCTGGTCTTCTTCGCCATCCTCATGACCCTCTCCGGGCTCCTGCTCGGTGAACTCTCCATACGCCAGGACGAGAAGATCATCAAGGACATCGGTCTGGCCGCCATGGACATCTTTGGGACCCTGATTGCCATCTTCATCGGGGTCGGACTCGTGAGCAAGGAGATCGAGCGTCGGTCGCTCTATCCTCTCCTGGCCAAGCCGCTCAATCGGGATGAACTCTTTCTCGGGAAATTCGTGGGGCTCGGCTTCACCCTCCTCGTGAACCTGGGAACCATGGCCCTGGGGCTGTACTTGACCCTGCTCCTGACCGGTCGCCGGCCGGAGCCCCGGCTCCTGGAGGCCATCTACCCCATCTACCTGGGCCTTCTCCTGGTCACCTCCCTGGCCTTGCTGTTCTCGACCCTGACCTCCTCGACCCTGGCCGCGGTCTGCACCCTGGCCCTGGTGGTCACGGGCCGCTTCTCCGACGTCATTCGTAACATGAAGGAAGTCGCTCCCGGGGCGCCGACCTGGCTGACGGAGGCGCTGTACTACGGGCTTCCCAATTTTCGGAACTTCGACTTCAAGGACAGCGTGGCCTACGGCGACCCCGTGCCTCTGGGCGTCCTGGGCTTTGTGACCCTCTATGCCCTGGCCTACATTGGTCTCGTGCTCGGCCTGGGCCTCAAGGTCTTTCGGTCCCGAGACTTTTGAAGCTGCGCCTGTATCTCGTTCTCGCCCTCCTGCCCGCGGTCCCGCTGGCCCAGCATCGGCTCGACTCCCTCACGGGTGGATTTCGCGCCCAGGAAGAAGTGCTCTACTTGTGGTCGGGCAAGCAGGTGCGCCGCCTTTTTCCGGGATTCGAAGCCCTGGCGGCCGACATCTACTGGTTGCGGACCGTGCAGTATTTTGGCGGCCAGCACATCTTCGAGCGCGGGAAGCGCTTCGACCTGCTCTACCCGCTCATCGACATCACGACCACCCTCGATAAGCGACTGGAGATCGCGTACCACTACGGCGCCATCTTCCTGTCCGAGCCGCCCCCGATGGGGGCGGGCAACCCGCAGCAGGGGATCGCCGTCCTCGAGCGCGGGACAAAGGCCCTCCCCACCGTCTGGAGGCTGAGCCAGGATCTGGGGTTCTTCTACTTCCTTTACCTGCACGACGCCCACAAAGCCGCGGACATCCTGGACGAGGCCTCGCACATCCCGGGGGCGCCGTTCTGGTTCCGGACCCTGGCCGCCGATCTCCTCGCGAAGGGAGGGGACCGGGAGACGTCGCGGCGAATGTGGAAGCAAATGTATGACCAGGCGGAAGAAGGGGTCATCAAATCGAACGCCTTCATCCGCCTCCAGATCCTAGATGCCCTGGACCAGGCCGATCGCCTGACCGCGATGGTCCAGGAATTCGAGCGACGAGCAGGAAGGCGGCCGCGGTCACTGGGAGAGCTCGGGGCGCTGGGCGTCGAGCCCGCGTCCCGCCGTGATCCCGCCGGGCTCGCCTTCGATTATGATTCTGAGAAGGGGCAGGTCACTGTCTCTAAAGAGTCCCCCCTCTGGAGGACGGACTTCCAGCCACGGAGAACGCCATGAGGACCGCGACCATTTTTGCCTGGGCAGGCCTCACCTTAGCTCTCCTATCGGGGAGCGGGAACGCCCAATTCAGCCCGAGTCCCCCCGCGTCCGCTCCGCCCTCCGCGCCCTCGGTGGGGGACGTGATCCCCACGTTTTCCGCCGACGGCATCGACGGCTCCACCCAGCTTTTGGACTTCCCCCGGGGTTCGAGCACGGTCCTGCTTTTCTTCCTGAGCGGATGCCCCAGCTGCCACAAGATGATCCCGGAGTGGAACCGGGCCTTCGAACGCCGGCCGCCCCACCTGCGGGTTGTGGGCGTGCTCATGGACCAGGAGCCGCCCGGCTTCTTCACCGCCGTCCAGGTTGCCTTCCCCGTCGTCCGCGCGCCCGGGCGCGAGTTTCTCAAGAGCCTCAAGGTCAATCGGGCACCCCTCACCTTGCGGGTGAGTCAGGGCGGCAAAATAGACGACCTCGCGCTGGGGGTCATCGACCCCATCCGCTTGGGGGAGTTCTTCCGGCGCTAGGCGGCCGCCCGCTCCCAGACCACGAGCGCGCGCATGCCCGAGAGGGGGGCCACCGCCCGCAGCCCCTCGTCCAGCCGGAGGAGAAACGGGGTGGCGCGGCGGGGCAGCATCGATCCCTTCTTGAACCCCAGACTCAGCAAGTAGGCAAAGCCGTTCAAGATCCGGAGCCGCGGAGGCCGGAACCCCAGGCTCAGCCACTCTTTTGGGGAGGTGGTCACCACGAGACGCCGGACCACGGCCGCATCGCCCTGGAAAGCGACCTTGCTCTCTCCTTCCTTGAGGTGGAAGGGGTCCCAGGGATCAAGCCCCAGGGTGCATCCCTCTTCGTGAAGCCACCGGTAGATGGGAAACGAGAGCGGGGTCACCCAAGGCTCGACCACGGCAATGCGCCCGCGGGGGCTCAACACCCGGGCTGCCTCCTGGAAGAACCGGCGGGGCGAGGCCAGGTGGTGAATGAGGTCGAGACCGACCACGCTCCCCACCGTGCCCCCGCAAAGCGGCAGCCCCAGGGCGTCGGCGGCCAAGTCATTCCACGGGGCCGGGATAAGGTCGGCGGCGATCCACGCGAGGTCTGGCCTCTGGCGGCGGGCATACTCGCGGAGGAAGCCGGGCCCGGCCCCGACCTCCAGGGCCCGTCCCGGAGCCAGCTCGGAGAGTAGGGCCTCGAACCACACGCCGTACACCTGGGCCAGAACGGGCTTGTCCGCCCACACGCGCCGGTGTTCCTCGAGGCGTTCGCGACTCACGAGCTGGCCTCTCGGCTGGAGGACTCCCCGCGGAGAACCACGAGGGCGGCCACGGTGGAGGCGAGGGAGATTCCGGCGAGGAGGATGCCCACCTTAACCGCCCACGGCCGGTAGACAAACTCGATCCGGTGGCGGCCCCCCGGGGCCTGAACCGCCCGGAAGGACGTGTTCGCGCGCAGGACCCGGGTCGGGCGCCCGTCCAGCCACGCCTGCCACCCGGGATCGTAGGAGTCCACGAGCACCACGAAGCCCGGCTCGCTGAGGTCCGCTTCAATGAGGACCCGGTCCGGCCGCTCCTGAACGATGCGGCTCACGCCCGAGAAGGAGGCGAGGGCCCGGGAGGGGAGGCCCTCCGGCAAGATGACCTCGTGACGGGGATCGAAGCTCGGGTCCAGGAGGGCGGGCAGGCCCTCGGGATCTTGGGTGATCCGCGCGTTTCCGACCGCGTACGTCCGCGGCAGGGGGTCGGGTACCTGGAACACCCGGATCGGCCCCTTGAAGAGGCCCGGAAAGACGGGCCCCGGCGTCAGGGCTGCGAAGGCCTCGGGGTGGGAGGCCACCACGTGGGTGACGCTGCCGAGCTCCAAGAGTCGGGTCTGGGCCGCGGTCCCTTCCACCTGTCGAAGGGCGAGGGTCAAGCGGCGGAGCGGCTCCGGATGCAGCCCCCGGTAGTCAATCTCGAAGCCCGAGCGCAGTCCCCATCGCCCCGCGGTCTGCGGGGCGAGCGCCAACTGCATCCCCAGCGCGGAGGCGGCGTCCAGAGTCCATCCCGCGGGGACCCGCTCGAGCGCTCGCAGCTCGCTCTCCCTTTCCCCCGGCGCACCGCTCTTCCCAAGGCTGTAGTCGTACACGTAGACCCGCGTCGCCGACCCTGAGCCCAGAGCGGCCAGGACTTCCGGGCGATGGGTGTAAAGCGCGACCGGCGCGACGGCGACGGGATGACGATGATAGAGAGCGAGCTCCGTGACGGCCAGGAGGGCCAGGCCCGCGGCCAGCGCCGGGGGGCGGCGGGGGAACAGGGAGAGGACCACCAACACCAGGGCCAGGGCCACGCCCACCGCGAGCTTGGCCTCCGTGGCGGCCAGGGGGGAAGAGGGGGGAAAGGTCAGAGCGGGATCAAGCAGGCGAGCAATCCAGGCCGCGGACTGGAAGTGCATGCTGAGGACCAGGCCCAGGTCGAGGAGGAGGAAAAGGGCAGCGGGAGCGACGACGAAGAGTGTCCACCGACGGGGAGAGGCCAGACGTGGGTCGCGCCAGACGTCGTAGCCAAGGCCGGCGAGGAGGGCCCAGGCGAAGGCGGCCACGGTCATGGCCTTGACCGGGTAACGAAGGATCTTGAGGGGGGGGAGCAGGGTCAGGGCGATGTCGTAGGCGGGCGTGTGGCGGCCCAGGGCCAGGAGCAGGGTCCCTCCCAGCACGGCGAGAAGAAGCCGGCGGAGGGAGGGGCGGGCGGCGGCGGCCGCGGCTCCGACCAGCCCCAGGGCGGGCAGCCCCAAGTAGAGGGAGCTGAGGAAGGGCTCGCGGGACTCGAAGAGGAGGGCCCTCCAGTCGGCCCGAAGGGGGAGGCTGCTCCACAGGCCAGGCACGAGCGTCTCCAGGAGCCCCAGCGGGTGGACCGACCAATAGGTCCGCACGGCCAGGGGAAGGCTGCGGCGCGCCGAGCGGGTGAGCACGTCGAGAGCGGGCAGCCACAAGCCCGCGGAGAGGCCGAGGGCGAGGATGTAAGCCATGGCCGCCCTTATGGCGAGCGCTCGCCGGGAAGACCACGGCCCGCGTAGATGACGGGCCAAAGCGAGGCCGGCCAAGAGGAGGACGGTCATGGCGCACATGTCGGCGGAGCCGGCGAGGATCTGGGCGGCGAGGGCGAGGCCCAGGTAGAGCACGGGCCGGGCTTGTCCGGACTCGAATGCGATATCGGCGGCGAGGACCACGACGGGGATCCAGCAGGCGCCCGCGAAGTGATGCCAGAGATCGATGAGGGAGAGAAATGGCCCCGAGAGCATCCACACCGCGGCGGCCAGAAGCGCGCCCGCCCGGGAGACCCTCCAATGGCGGCAGAGTGCATAGATGCCCAGGGAAGAGCCGACCACGTGGACCACGGCGAAGGCCGTGTAGTACCACCAGGGCCGAAGGAGCAGGCTGAGCCAGGTCAAGGGGTAAAGGATCTGCGCCGCGGGGTCGGCGAGAAGGGGCTGACCGAAAGCGGGGCCGGGGTCCCAGAGGGGCCAGGAGCCCGCCACTACCGCCCGCGCGAAGGCCTCGATCTGGGGATGCCAGACGAGGTGGATGTCCCGCTTATAGAGGACACCGCCCAGGAAAACGGCTTCGCGGAAGAGCCAGAGGGCAAGGCCAAGAAGGGCCAGCGCGGCCAGGGGTGGGCTCTCCCCGCCCCCTACGACCCCGGGCCGCCTCAAGGTGGCGGCTTCCCCCTCGGCCCCCCCGACGGGCAGGTCGTCCCTCACGGCCGGCGGGGCAGCTTTGGGCGGTCGGGACCGGGCCCTGCCGCCATCAGCGTTTCCGGGCCCGGAGGAGCAGCGATCCCGCGACCTCGCGCGCGAGGGGCACGCGTTCGAGAAGAGAACCGAGCCCATCCACCCACCCGAGGCAAGCGGCGGGGGTGGCAGGATGGAGAAAGTCGAAGGGATCCACCTGGATCTCGGAGAAGCCGCTCCTCTGCAGGCTGGCCCGGGCCCGGAAGCGGGAGAAGGCCATCTCGTCCGGCGAGACCCCGAAGTATTCCTTGGTGAGCCCGAGGTGAAACATAACCGCCACTTGGGGATTGAGGATGTTGGGTTCGGCGAAGACGGCTCGCCCCCCCGGCTTGAGAACGCGGTGGGACTCGCGGAGAGCCTGGTCGAGGTCCAGGTGGTGGAGCACGGAGCTGCCGTACACGGCGTCGAAGTGAGCGTCCGGATAGGGCATGGCCTCCGCGTTGCCCTGGTCCAGGGCGACGTTGGGGCAGCTGGCCAGGCGGGCCCGGGCCTTGGCGAGCAGGTCTTCGGACAGGTCGATGCCCCGGATCTCGGCCCCGCTCCGCGCGGCCCGCTCCAGGAAGACCCCGGTTCCGCAACCGAGCTCGAGGGCCCGGCGGCCCGGCTCCAGCTGGGCGTGGCGTATGAACAGGGCCGCCCTTCGTTCCGCACGTCGTCGTCCGGCCGGGCTGTCCCAGTTCCAGATGATCTCCGCCCTCTCCGCGATCTTGCGGTGGTGTTTGATCTCCCGCGCGAGGCGCCCGTCCGCGTCTTTGCTTGGGCCCACGGGCAACCCCCTCAGATGAACTTCAGCTTCCGGGCCGCGAAGAGGCTCATGCGGAGGAGGAGCCAGCCGTGGCGGAAGCGGGAGATGTTGGTCTCGCCGTAGCGGCGTTCGTGGTAGCGCACGGCCAGGTCCGCGATCCGCAGGTTGAGGCGGGAGGCCCCGAACAAGAGGTCGAAGTCCCCGAAGGGGTCGAAGTCCCCGAAGAACGCGCGGTTGGCCGAGATCCGCTCGTAGTCTTCACGGTACAGGGCCTTGGTTCCACAGAGGGTATCCCGGACCTGCTGGCCGAGGAGCCAGGAGAAGAGAAGGGCGAAGCATTTGTTGGCGAGCAGGTTCAGGAAGCGCATGGCGCGGCCTTCCATGGGATAAACCATGCGGGAGCCGTTGATCAGCTCGCCCTTGCCCCGGGCCAGGGCCTCCACGAACTTGAGCATGTCCGCGGGGGCCACCCCCATGTCCGCATCCAGGATGGCCAGGACCTCGCCCCGGGCCTGGCCGAAGCCCAGCCTCACGGCGTCGCCCTTGCCCCGGCCGGTTTGCTTGAGGAGGCGGAGGGGCAGGGCGGGATTCTCCTGGATGACCTCCCGGATCACCGCTTCCGTGTCGTCCTGGGAGTTGCCCTCGACGAAGATGAACTCGCTGTTGGGTCCCAGGCGGGGCAGGCTCGCCACTAGGGGCCGGATGTGTCCGGCCTCGTTGCGGCAGGGGATGATCACGCTGGTGCTGGGCTCGGAGGTGTGCGCGGGCCGGAAGCGGTCGGGGGCCGGCCGGGCAATGATGCCAAACATCAAGGAGAAGAGATCGGCCAAGGGCAGATGGCCCACGAAGCGGTTGACCGCGTCGGCGAGGAGGGGGATGCCGGCCGGGCAAAGAATCTGCATGTCGTCCCGCACCACCTGGAAATCGGCGAGGGACAACATGTTCTTGATCTCTTCGGGCGGCAGCCAGGCTTCCGGGGGCTGGCGGTGCTTGAGGCCCATCGCCTCCGCCGCCCTCAGGAAGGGTTGCCAGAGCCGGCTGTAGCTGTAGATGAGTATCCGGGTGCGGGGATGGCAGAGGGGGTGGAGGTTCTCCAGCGCCCGCTGCACGTCGCTCAGGTGGGTGACGACGTTCAGGAGCAATACCGTGTCGAACGGCCCGCCCACCTGGGCCAGAAGCCGACGGTCGGCGAGGTCACCCTCGAAGAAATGCAGGTTCTGGCCGCGGTGGGCGCGGCGGGCCGCCTCCACGCCCGGGGCGGAGATGTCGATTCCCACCCCCCGCGAGGGCTTGAGGGCGGCCAGAAGGTGTCCCGATCCGCAGCCGAGGTCGAGAATCCGCTGGCCTTCGGGGATGCGGACCCGCAGCACGCGCGTCAGGTACTCATAGTAGTAGCGGTGCCGCTCGCGCGAGGCCTCGATCCCCTCGTGGTTCTCCTCGTAGAAACGCCGCACCTCTTCGAGGAGGGGATCGTTCAGGGCCCGGGGGTCGGGGAGAAGCGCTCTCTCCTGTACCACTCGATGGTCCTCCGTAGGCCTTCCTCGAAGCCGGTGGTCGCGCGGAAGCCGAAGTGCCGCTCGGCGCGCGAGATGTCGAGACACCGGCGGGGTTGGCCGTCGGGCTTGTTGGGGTCCCAACGGATCTGGCCCTTGAAGCCGACCAGGTGCGCGATCAGCTCTACGAGGTCCTTGATCGTGATCTCGAATCCCGCTCCCAGGTTGACCGGCTCGGGGCCGCTGTAGTCGGCGGCCGCCATGCAGATCCCACGGGCCGCGTCCTCTACGTACAGGAACTCCCGCGAGGCCTTGCCCGTTCCCCACACCTCGATGGCGCCCGCCCCCTGGGCGAGGGCCTCCTCGCACTTCTTGATGAGGGCGGGGATCACATGGGAGGACGCGGGGTCGAAGTTGTCGTGGGGACCGTAGAGGTTGACGGGCAGGAGGTGGATGACGTCCAGCCCGTACTGCTGGCGGTAGGCCTCGCCCTGCACGAGCAGCATCTTCTTGGCCAGCCCGTAGGGGGCGTTGGTCTCCTCGGGGTAGCCGTTCCAGACATCCTCTTCCCGGAAGGGCACGGGGGTGAACTTGGGATAGGCGCAGATCGTGCCCACGGTCAGGACCTTCTCGATCCCTTGCAGGCGGCATTCCTCCAGGAGCTGCACCCCCATCATCAGGTTGTCGTAGAAGAAGGAGCCCGGATTCTCGCGGTTAGCGCCGATGCCGCCC
>Ga0210399_10005258_pt1 | contig 10051 bp, 4 predicted proteins | sample IncBWC14MmetaG_FD_150865 | JGI IMG/M metagenome (GOLD analysis project Ga0210399, IMG submission 150865) | Forest soil microbial communities from Barre Woods Harvard Forest LTER site, Petersham, Massachusetts, United States - Inc-BW-C-14-M | ecosystem: Environmental > Terrestrial > Soil >...
TGGAGTGGTCGCCTACGTTACAGGTTTCGACGCAGACAAAGTGGCGCCACTCGTCGGGGCCAAGGTCGGACATGGCTTTTGCTTTTTCGGACCAGGGGTTCCAGATGACGGTGTCGCGGGAGTTTTCTTTGGCCACGAGTATGCGGCGGCGCGCCTGGGGATCTTCGATTTCAACCGTGGCAAGCGTGTTGCGGTAAACACGATCGGTTTCCGCGGAGAGAACCACGTCTCCGTGCTGGTGCCTTTCGCGCTGAGCGTCAGTTTTGTCGATGTAAGCAGCTTCGTTTATGCCGCGTAGCTTGGCGGCGGTGGCGTTGCCGACGCGAAAGTAGGAATGCAGTGCTTCCTCGAAACGGAACGTGGATGTGCCGTGGTTGGTGACGATCAGTTCGAGACGGAGTTGCTCTCCGAACTTGGCGCAGAAGAGCAGATGATAATCGCCGAACCAGGTCTTCCTGGTGGCATCGTCCGCGGAGCTGGAGAGGGCCACGGTTACGTCGTGATCCGCGTGAGTGATGCCTTCCAGTTGCCAGGTTTTTGTGCGCACCAGTCCGTGCGCAGGGGAGTGCGACTCTTCCGCGCGGGTCGCGAACCACGGAAAACAGACGGGTACGCCGCCGCGAATTGCTGCGCCATCCTGCCACTTCGATTTCGAACTTACATAGAGCACTTCTTCGCCTCCGGCTGGCTTCCACGACGTGACGTGTGCGCCGTGCAAGTAAATTTCACCCGAGGCTCTGGGTGAGGTGACCCGGACGCAGGGCAGCCCTGCGCGGCCATCCACGATTTTGGCGATGCCAGGAATTTCAAAGCGGCGGTTGAGATCGGTGAAGGGAGCAGGCGTTGCCATCGAAAGCCTCCTTGCTAATCAGGCCGGCAGCGGTACAAGAGCAGACGCTCAAAGTAGCATAAATTCCACCAATTTCGCGCCATCGAATACGAGATAATCGCGATTGAAACCAATTCAACGCGGTGGACTCTAATCAAGTAGGGGTGTTGGGATGCCGATATTCGGGGATGATGGCGGAAGGCGAGCGAAAGAAAAGCAGGCAAAGGCAGAGGGGCGCCTGCCTCCGGGCCAATCGCTCACGATCAAATGGCCCGTGCTGCACTACGGAAGCGTGCCGCACTTTGACGCGGCCAAATGGGATTTCAAGATCAGCGGACTAGTGGAAACACCGCTGCGCCTGACTTGGGAAGGGTTTCACGCGCTGCCGCAGGTGGATTCCACGAGCGATTTTCACTGTGTGACGCGCTGGAGCCGCCTGGATAACCGCTGGAAGGGCGTCCGATTCACGGACGTGCTGGAACACGCGAAGGCCAAGCCGGAAGCGGAATACGTGCTGGTGCTGGCCGAGGAGGGATACACCTCAAATATCCCGCTGAAAGATTTGCTCAGGCCGGACGTTCTTTTTGCGTTTGAACATGACGGCGAACCACTGACAGCCGAACACGGCGGGCCGTTGCGCCTGATCGTTCCGCATCTCTATGCGTGGAAAAGCGTGAAATGGGTGCGCGGGTTCATGTTGCTGGACCACGACCGCCTGGGTTTCTGGGAACGCAACGGGTATCACGCCTATGGCGATCCCTGGAAAGAACAGCGCTATTCGGGTTCGTAGATAGATAATGATCGCGGGACGAAGCAGCAGAAGGCCGGGATGAACTCGGGCCCGCTTGTCTCGAACCAAACCGTTTTTACTTCGCGGCGCGGACGACCTTGCCGTTTTTCATGACGAAATTTACTTTGCGGAGCGACTCGATCTCCTCGAGAGGATCGCCAGGCATGGCGATGATGTCCGCATAGAGTCCAGGGCCAACGGAACCACGTTCCTTGCTGATGCGCAGCAGTTCCGCGCAATTCGTGGTCATGGCCTTCAGAATATCCGCCGGTGCGACGCCTGCTGCACGCCACACGGCCAGGTAGTCGAACACCATGTCCGCTCGTGTGCGGCCGGGCATCTCCGTTACGGTGTCCGAGCCGAAGGCCATCTTGACGCCGATCTTGTTGGCGCTGCTTAGCCGTTCGATGATCTGGTTGCCAAGTTTGTTGGCGTCGGCCAGGGTTTCATTGGAGGGGTTGAGCCCCGCCAGATGCGCCGCGGGGAAATCTGTGCCGACGAGGTAGGTGCCCTTTTCCTTCATCAGCCTGAGCTGAGCTTCGGTCAATGTGAAGCCGTGTTCAACGGAATCTGCACCACCCCGAATTACGTTGTCGGCGGCCTTTCCACCGTAGACGTGAACGGCAAGCGCGCGCCCGGCATTGTGTGACTCATCCGCGGCCGCTCGAATCTCTTCCTCGGTATAAAAATAATCGCTGTTGTCCGTGGCGAGTTTGATGACATCCGCGCCGTAATAAATGTTCTGGTGGATGGCTTTGCGGATCTCGTCAGGGCTGTCGGCGTCAATGTATTCGTGCAGCCAAAAGCCGCCGACCTCTTCCGGCATGCCCTTGGATTGGCCTCCGAATGGGCCGATGATTTTGCCCGCGCATTGGAGAGTTGGTCCGTCGAACCAGCCTGCGTGAATGGCCTTCTTCAAATCGCTGCAGGCGTAATCAGCTTCGTTGCCAACTTCGCGCATGGTGGTGAATCCAGCGTTGAGCAAGACCTGGCCGTTGTGCAGGCCGCGAAGAGCCCGGAAGGGCGAACCCTCTTTCAGATACAGCGCTTCGAACGGTGCTTTGCCGGGAATTTCCTGGAAGGTGATGTGGGTGTGGGCGTCAATCAGGCCGGGCATCACCCATTCTTTGGAGAGATCCACAATCTGTGCGTCTTTCGGGATTGCAAGGCCTGCGCCGACAGCGGAGATTTTACCGTTTTCGACGAGAATGATCTGGTCCTTGCTGACCGTGCCCTTGGCGGGATCGATCAGATTTCCCGCGCGGACCGCGATCGTTTGTGCAGCAGCGGGCAGTATGAAGCCAAAAAAGAGAACAATAAATTTTCGAAGCATGTGATTTCCCCTGAACGACGGCGCGAAGTATAACACGCGAACCGATACGGGGTGGGCGGCTTAATTCCGCACTGGGTGCTGAGGTACGGACCAAAACGAAAGTTTCAAGAACCTAGACGTCTCTTAGACGCACACGGCGCGGCCCGAAGGCGATGAGGCGCGGAGGAAGGTCCCGCACTATCGGAATCTTTGTGAACATTCGGAGTTGCCAGGGCGCCTTGCCGGCCTGAGCGGTATTCAATGCGCCGGCGATGACGCGCTTCTGCAAAAACGACTGAGCAGATTGCACAACCCGGGTTGGCCATTCGCGCTGGCGCTGGACCTCCGCCAGATCGGTATCGGAAACGCGGCCGGATTTCAGCCGTGCCGAAAGAACATTGACAGCGACGACCGCGTCCTGAATGGCGTAGTTGATGCCCACGCCGCCGACAGGAGACATCACATGGGCAGCATCACCGATCAGAAGCAGTCCGGGCTTGTGCCAGAGCGGGCAGCGACTGGATTCGACAGAGAGCAGCGTGATCTGGTGCCAGTCGGTAAGAGACTCGGTGTGCGGCGCGAAGCGCGGCTCGATTTCAGCGATGCTCTTGCGGATTGCCTGCACGCCGGCACTGTGCAACTGCTGATATTGCCCCTTCGGAAAGACCAGCGCCGCCTGCCAGTAATCGTTGCGCTCGAGAAGAATGAAGATGCGGCCGCCGCCAATGCCACCGAACGCTCCACCGACAATTTCGGGTTCACCGGGCAACTTGGGAAGGTGAAACCACAGCACATCCATGGGTGGTGAGGTTTTGACCGGCTCAAAACCTGCCAGGCGGCGCAGCAGGGAAAAACGTCCATCAGCGCCAACCGTAAGCGGCGCGCGAATTTCATGCGCGCCATCAGGCGCCAGGTAGCGAACCCCGCGGACGGCTCCATTTTCTTTCAACAACTGAGTCACATTGGCGTGCATCACAAGCCTGAATGAAGGGTATTTAGCCGCCTCGCGCGTGATGAATTCGAGAAACCGCACCTGCGCGACAAGCAGGATGTAAGGAAATCGCGTCTTAAGCCGGCTCAGATCAAACGGCCTGAGGTCGCCGTCGGCAAACTTGATCGTCGGCCCGGAAATCTTGGTATGGGGAATTTCGTGGAGTTTGTCCGCCAGCCCAATCTGGTCGAGGATTTCCAGGGTAGAGGGATGGATGGTGTCGCCGCGGAATTCGCGGTCGAAGTCCTTGTGCATTTCCAGCAGTGTCACGGGAATGCCGCGGCGAGCGAGGAGTAGCGACAACATCGCGCCGGCCGGACCGCCGCCGACAATACAGCACGATGTTTCCTCAACGTCGCGGAGTTCCTCGTCCGCGGAAGGGGCGGAAGCAGTTGGCGGGGCGGCCATCAAGTGTTTCACCTCGTCCCGTGATGCGCATTCTCCAGCGAGCGGGCTGGACAGCCGGACTGTGTGGGAATTTATCGGGAATTGCAAGCATTGGCAAGATATGGAACGGGGGCGGAGGCGCGCTGTGTCGAGAGGCGAACTCAAATATAATCCTTCCATGCAAATCTTGAAACTGCAGCGGGCGTTTTTGGGATTCGCGGTTCTGTTAAGTATCCCGGGTTCGCTTTGCGCACAAGTAAAACAGGTGCAGCCGGCACAAACGCAATTGTCTAATGGGAAATTACTGGGAGAAGTGCCTGGAAATCCCCGAGCAATAAACAACTTTCCGACAGCGGCGGCCGTCTCGCCCGACGGGCGATTCGCAGTGCTGCTGCACAGCGGTTATGGTGCATACACATCGGGAGAAAAGCAGTCGCTGACGGTTCTGAACTTGGAAACCAACGAGCTGCGCGATTTTCCCGATGAGCGGCTGGCCCACGATGCAAAACAGTCTTACTTCCTGGGGCTTGCCTTCAGCGTGGACGGCAAGCACTTGTACGCCTCAATGGCTTCGCTGAGCGATCCACTGGGAAAAGGGAAGGGAAACACAGGAAACGGCATCGCCGTTTATGGATTCGAAAAGGGCATCGTGAAGCCAGAACGGTTCCTTCCGTTGGCATCACGCAAAGAGGTACCGCGAGGGAAGTTGCGTCGGGCCGCGTTCAAGGATGTGACCTATCCGGCGGGATTGAGCGCGGGTATGAGCGGGGGGCAGGAGCGCATCCTGGTGGCGTGCAACGGTTCCGATGAAGCAGTTCTCCTGAACAGCACCGATGGAAAAATTGTCTGGCGATTTGATCTTTCGACCTACAAACGAATTCCGGGATCGCTGCCCTATACGACGGTGATGACCCTAGATGGGAAAAAGGGATTTGTTTCGCTGTGGAACGCTTCGACAGTCGCGGAACTCGATTTGGCGAGGGGTGCCGTGCGGCGAATGATTCCTTTGCAGAAGCCTTCGGCGCCGCTTGCGGGCGGTTCTCACCCCACTGCGCTGCTACTAAACTATGACGAGTCGCGACTATTTGTGGCCTTGACGAATCGCGACGCGATTGCAGCAATCGATACCGGCACGGGCAAGCTAGCCTATACGCTCTCCACAAAACTGCCCGGCCAGAAATTCGGCGGCAGCGACCCGATGAGCCTGGCACTGACCTCGGACGGGCAGCGGCTCTTCTTCGCGAATGCCATTTCCGATTCGGTAGGCGTGGTCGATCTGAGCCGTCCAACGGCTGACGGGCAACTGCCGGTGGCGGGATTTATTCCTACCGAATTTTATCCGACGGTTGTGGCCGCAACGGAAAACGATCTACTGATTGGCACTGCAAAGGGCCGCGGCTCGGGTCCAAATCCGGTGGCGACGAAAAAGGACGACGATGGCCAGCCGGAATATCCTTATAACCCGGCGATGACTCACGGATCGCTCGCCCGCATCCCGCAGCCTGACATTTTGCGCAATCTGCCTGGGTGGACGGAACAGGTCGTGGCGATGAACGCTGCGCAGGGAAACGTGGATAAGGTGCCGTTCCCGACCGGCGAAAACAAAATCAAGCACGTGATTTACATCATCAAAGAAAATCGCACCTACGACCAGCTGTTTGGCGACCTGGGAGCGGGCGACGGTGATCCCTCGCTGGCGATGTACGGCCAGGAAATCACGCCGAACCAGCACAAATTAGCGCGCCAGTTCGGCGTGCTGGACAATTTTTACGACAGCGGCGACGTTTCCGGCGACGGCCACGTGTGGTCAAATTCGGGTTCGATATCCGACTACGTGGAAAAAACCTGGCCCATCGGTTACCGGAGCCAAGAGCACACCTACGATTCCGAAGGCGAATTGCTGGGCGGGATTTCCCTGGAAGATGAATTGCCCGATGCCGGCGAACCAACCGGCGGATATTTGTGGAAAAATTTCGCGCGCCACGGGATTTCCTATCGCCATTACGGCGAATACATCGTTTCGCGGTGGTGCAACGCCAAATCAGAAGGAGGGGGTTTTGAGAGCGGGCCGCCGAAAGTTGCCGGAGAGAGTTGCAAGAGGGCGGTGATCAAAAAAGGCGAGCCACTGGAGAAAAATGTTGGCGAGCCGCGCGGCGGGCCGAGCCCATATCCGTGGGAGATTCCGGTGCTGGCGAAAAACATTGCCTCGCAACCGGAGTTGCTTGGGCACTTTGATCCAAAGTATCCCGATTTTGAAGTGGCCTACCCGGATCAATTGCGGGTGGATGAATTTCTGAATGAGTTCAACGAGTTTGCTGCGGCAAGAAAGGACGTTCAAAAGGATGCGATGCCGCAATTCATCCTGCTGCGGCTGCCGAACGACCACACGGCCGGAGGAACGAAAGGTGAGCCGAGGCCAACCGCCTCGGTTGCGGATAATGACCTTGCCGTCGGCCGGGTGGTGGATGCCATTTCGCACAGCTCTTATTGGGATGACACCGCGATCCTGATTCTGGAGGACGACGCGCAGGACGGTCCGGACCACGTGGATTCGCACCGCAGCATTGCGCTCGTAATCAGCAAGTATGCGCCGTTCGCCGAGTTGCAGGGGGAAGCTATCCCTTTCGTGGATCACCATTTTTACACCACGATCAACATGGTGCGGACGATCGAAGCCCTTCTGGGCGCGCCGCCCATGAACGCCAACGATTCGCGCGCCGCCGTGATGACGCCGCTCTTCAGCGGCCCGGGCGCGCAAACCGCTTTCAGCGCCGACTACCGCAATCGCGACAATGGATTGCTGTACGAGGTGAACAAAAAAGACTGGAAGGAAGGCGCGAAACTCGATTTCAGCCGCGCCGACGCAGCCGACAACACGCTACTGAACAAGTTTTTGTGGGAAGACCGCATGGGTGCAACGCCCATCCCCGCGCCACAGCATCACGTAATTCCGCGCCCCGATGAGAAAAGCCGCGCTGGCGAACGGCGCTTGAAGGACTGAGAGACGGCTCAAACCAAAAAGAAACGCCCGGGGATTAGCCCGGGCGTTCCCTCTTTCCGATTACGAATAACTGATAACTGGAAACTTTCCACTAGTAGATGTCGTACTGCTCCCAGTGCAGGGTGGCGTCGGACTGAATGATGATGTGCTTGTGCGAGTTCTGCTCGAGCTCGTCGATCAGGATAGACTCGCGGGTCTTCAACGCCTTGGCGATTTCCGGGTGCACGCGAAGGGTGAGGTTCGGACCCTCGTGATCGGTGACAGCCATCTTGCGTGCCTCCGACTGAATCTCGTAACAGAGCGTGGGGATGGATTTGACCATGCCGGAACCGGTGCAATACGGGCAAGGCTGGCAAAGCACGCGCTCGAGCGCCTGCTTGGTGCGCTTGCGGGTAATGCAGACCAAGCCAAACTCGTTGAAAGAAAGCGCTTTCGATGGTGCCTTGTCCTGCTCGAGAGCCATTTGTAGCGCGCTCAAAACTTTTTCGCGGTTTCGGCGCTCTTCCATGTCAATGAAGTCCACCACGATGATGCCGCCTAGGTCGCGGAGGCGAATCTGCCGCACGATTTCCTTTACGGCTTCGAGGTTGGTCTTCACGATGGTGTCTTCAAGGCGGATGGAGCCCTTGCCGACGAACTTGCCGGTGTTGACGTCGATAGCCACCAGCGCTTCGGTGTGGTTGATGACGATGTAGCCGCCGGACTTCAGCCAGACTTTCGCGCGGAGGGCCTTGTCGAGTTCGTGCTGAATGCCGAACTCTTCGAAGATTGGCTGCTCCTTGGTATAGAGCTTCACCTTGTTGACCAGCTTCGGCTGGAAGCGGCTGACGAATTCGACGACCTTGCCGTACTCCTCTTCGTTGTCGATCCAGATGCCGGTGAAATCGTCGCTGACGTAATCGCGAAGAATGCGCTCGACCAGGTTCAGGTCGCGGTGAAGCAGCGCCGGCGCCTTGCGCTCCTCGTGCTTCTGCTTGATCTCGTTCCAGGTCTTGCCGAGAAACTCGATGTCGGTGCGAATTTCGTCGTCGGTGGCGCCGCCTGCTGCGGTACGCACGATGAAGCCACCGGGATAACTGCCGCGCGCTTCGCCAACGAGGCGGCGGAGGCGCGAGCGGTTTTCTGCGCTGGCGATTTTGCGGGAAACGCCGATATGGTCGATGGTCGGCATGTAAACAAGGAAGCGGCCGGGAAGCGCGACGTGACTGGTGATGCGCGCGCCCTTCTTGCCGAGAGGCTCCTTGGCGATTTGCACGACTACGTCCTGCCCAGCCTTCAGCATTTCAGAAATCAGTTGAGGCCGGCGAGAAGGCGCATGTCCTCCGTGATGACCGCGATGCGGGCCATGTCCATGTCCGCCGCCACGACGCTCGAAGCGTCCACGTCCGCGATCTCCGCCGCGATCTCCGCCACGGTCACGGTCGCCGCCCCCACGATTGGGACGATCGGAGCGCCCGTCGGGGCGTCCACCGCGTCCACGGAACCCGCCACGATCACCGCCGCGGTCTCGTCCGCCACGCTGCGGGCGCTGGAAGCGGGAACGAGGATTGGTGCCGATACGCGCAAAATCTTCGCGCGGTGCGTTCGGATTGCGCGGGGTGCGAGTTTCGCCGGGCAAAAGAATGGTGTCATCTTCGACGATTGCTTCGACAGTTGTGCCGTCCGCCGCCACCGCAGCCGAAAGCGTTTCCGCCGCGACGTGTTCGATGGCTTCATCGTGAGCCAGGTCGGCGCGCTCGGCTTCGGTCATCTCCTCGCGATTTTCCGTGGAGTGCTCTTCTTCGCCGGCTTCGGCATGAGCTTCCGCGTGCCCGGTTTCCGCGGCGAATTGTGTCTCGTGTGCTTCGTCTTCCGCGTCCTCGCGGTCTTCGCGTGCTTCACGCTCATCCTGCTCTTCTTCGGATTCTTCTTCGTGGTGGCCGTGCTCCTCGCGCTCGGCGATTTCGTGCGCTTCGTGGAGGACTTCGGCCTCGTCCTCGTCAAAATCCGCGCCACCCACCAGCGAGTCCGCTTCGGCCCGCGCCTGAGTCTCTTCATGCTTGGCTTCTACCAGGCGAGCAGAGAGAGAAACTGCTTCTTCGTCGCTTAGCGCCGGCGCGGCATTGCGGGCCGGTTCCATCGCGACATCTTCCGCGTGATGAAGTTCCGCAGTGGCTTCCGCAGTCTGTTCTTCCGAGGAAGAGTCAGACGCTCCTGCTTCGGCTTCCGATTCCTTGTCGGCTAACACCCAATGCGGCAGGCTGCCGGAGAAACGCCGTGGCGTTCCGGTTCCGGGTTGCAGGCCAACCGCCGGACGCGACGGAGTCTGCTCATAGTCGGGCTGCCGCTCTTCGGGTTCGTGATCGCCAAGCGGTTCAACCGGAGCAGGCACAGGCCGCGCGCGATACTTTGCCAGCGACTCGCCCGGCAGAACAATGTCGTCCTCGTGTTTTTCGACGGGAGCGCTGGGCCCGCGATCGTTCGACGGCCGGCGGTTGTCGAATCCGCCGCGATTGTCGCGGTCACCCTGCGGCGGGGCATATTTCGACGCAGGCAAATTGCGGCCGCTGCCCTGGCCGTGTGGTCGCCGATCCCGATCGCCGCCACTACCGCTGCCACCGCGACGCCGTCCAAAACGTCCGCGGCGTCCACCGCGTCCGCGATCCCGATCGCCACCGCGATCACCGCCACGGTCGTTGCCCTGTGGGCGATCGTTGCCGATGCGCGGAGGATAATTGCGCGTCGGGTTGTAACTGGGTGCG
>Ga0210399_10005259_pt1 | contig 10051 bp, 10 predicted proteins | sample IncBWC14MmetaG_FD_150865 | JGI IMG/M metagenome (GOLD analysis project Ga0210399, IMG submission 150865) | Forest soil microbial communities from Barre Woods Harvard Forest LTER site, Petersham, Massachusetts, United States - Inc-BW-C-14-M | ecosystem: Environmental > Terrestrial > Soil >...
GTGCCTCTCCCCGTCTTCGCCCCTCTCCTCACGCGAGCGAGAAACGGTCACCAGATAGTCCCCCGGCTGGTTCTCAAGCCCCGCCACCGGTTGAAGGGACGCCACGATCTGCGTCCGGTTGTTGCTGACGACAGTGAGGGGCGTTCCGTCCAGCGTGACCACGGGTCGGGATGGAAAGTTATTGCCCTCAATCGTGACCTGGCCGACCGTAAAATCAACCGTCGTGCTCACGATGGCTGTTGATCGGTTGTGCTGGTCAGCATTGTCCTCGTGGTCGGTCCTTACCCCGGCGGTAATCGCCAACGCTGAGGAGATCGCTACCCCGCCCAGAAGCAGGGCTCGCTTGGTTCTAGCCGCATACATGGAACCCATTCATCTACCTCTCAGCGAGCCCGGGGAGTCTCACCCGTCCCGCAAAACCTGACGTCAACCCTTGAGCCCGGTCGGACCCGCCGCGCCCGCTTGATCCTCGAGCGGAGAGCCCGGCGATCTCCGGATGCGCGGTCCCCCTCGCAGAACCGTTCCGTCTCGGTCATGGGCTCTTTAGACCGTGCCTTTGCCCGCTCGGGCCGAGGGTGGCCAAAGCCTCGCAGAGTGAGGCGACGAACGACCCATGGGTGTGGGCGAAGAGACCCGGTTCACATTTGAATCGGTGCGGAGAGAGCATTCTGCTCCGCCTCTGCAGGAGGGAAAAGTAAACAGGAAATTAGCACGCTCGCAGGGGAGCTTCAACTCTACCGCACACCCGCGGCCTTTGGTCTCAGCCTCCCAAAGGGAAGGCCCCCCGCGGCCGCCAGTCCCGCGGCGGGCCCTGAGTGCGGAACACGTGCAGCCGGGAGGCTTCAAAGGCCAACTCCAGCGTTCCTCCGAGCTCCTGGAGGACAGCCGCTCGCTCGGGGGGCTCGAGCCGGCCGTAGAGGAGGCTCAGGTGGGGCCGGAAGGGTGTGGAGGCGACGTTGGCGAAGGCCGCGCGGGCACCGACGTGCGCCGCCCGCAGCGCCTCCGTCGGCTCCGCCCGCACGAACACGCAGCGGAAGTACTCGTCGCTGGTCTCTACGTCCACCAGGCGGATGGCGATCGGCCCCAGGCCACGGGCGAGTCCGGCGACGCGAGACAGAGCGTCCTCCTCGGGCCCCGGGATGCCCCCGAGCAAGGTCAGGTGGGGGGGGAAGGAGGGCGTGCGGTGGCGGCGGGCCAGCCCCTCGATCAGCACGCGCAAGCGGTCCCCGACCCCGCTTTCCGGCATCAGCCAGAGGGACATCCCCACTGCGGTGTCGTCCGCGGCGCGACCCATGTTAGCGTTCTACCACGCGGGAGGCCTCATGCGCGTCCGAGTGGGCACGAGCGGCTACAGCTACAAGGAGTGGAAGGGGAGCTTCTACCCCGCGGAGCTCAAGGAGCCGGACATGCTCCGCTTCTACTCGGAGCGGCTCTCCACCGTCGAGATCAACAACACCTTCTACCGGATGCCCACCCTCGCCCTCCTCAACCGATGGGCGGGGGAGGTTGGGGAGGGTTTCACCTTCGTCCTCAAGGCCCCCCAGCGCATCACCCACCGGAAGCGCCTCCTGGACGCGGCCGAGGATGTCGGCTACTTCTTCGAGACCGCGGGCGCCCTCGGCCCCAAGCTCGGCCCCGTCCTCTTCCAACTCCCCCCCTTCCTGAAGAAGGACCTCCCCCGGCTCGTCGACTTCCTGGCCCTCCTGCCCGCGGGGCGGCCGGTGGCCTTCGAGTTCCGCCACGCCTCCTGGTTCGAGGACGAGGTGTACGAGGCCCTCCGCGCGCGGGGGGCCGTTCTCTGTGCGGCGGACACCGACGAGTCCGGGGAGGAAGGCATGCCGCTGGTCCCTACCGCGGCCTGGGGCTACCTCAGGCTGCGCCGTGCCGACTACGACGAGGCCGCCCTTCGGGCCTGGGCCGACCGCATCCGGTCCCAACCCTGGGAGCAAGCCTTCGTCTTCTTCAAGCACGAGGACGCGGGCAAGGGTCCGGCCCTGGCCCTCCAGCTTTTGGCGCGCCTCAGCCTTTGATCAGGCCGGTGAGCCGGGCCAGGGCCCGGCCGAGGTCGGGCTTCTCGCTCAGGAGTCCCCGCAGGGGGTCCTCCTTCAGCGCGCGTAGTCGCTCGGGCATGGTGCGGATAGTGAAGCGGGCGGGATCCAGGCCCGCCTTGACCTCGCTCCAGGCGAGGGGTGTGGAGACTTTGGCCCCCGGCACCGGACGCGCGCTGAAAGGGGCGGCCAGAAGTTTGCCGTGGCCGTTCTGGAGGAAGTCCACATAAACCCGCCCTCCCCGCGAGGCGGGCAGGCGGATGGTGGTGGCAATCTCGGGCCGGCGCTCCGCGACGACCCGCGCCATCAGCTCGCCCAAGGTCCTTCCCTGCTCGAACGTGCATTGCCCGCCCAGGGGGACGAGGACGTGGATGCCGGTGGAGCCGCTCGTCTTCACGAACGAGGGCGTCTCCATCTCCTCCGCGAGGTCGTGGATCGCCTGCGCCACCTGCACCACGTCCGCGAACGGCGCCTCCTTGGGGTCCAGATCCAGGATGCACCAGTCGGGATGGGTGATGTCCGCGATCCGGCTGGCCCAGACGTGGAGGGGGATGGTACCCAGGTTGATGATGTAGAGCAGGGTCTCCTCGTCGTCGGCGATGAAGTAGTCGATCTCGCGCTGGGCGTGCTCGCTCCAGATCCTTTCCAGCCGGACCCGGCCGGGAACGAAGTCGGGGGCGTCCTTCTGGAAGAAGTTCTTGCCCGTGATGCCGTCCGGATAGCGGGCGAGGACGAGGGGGCGGTCCTTCAGGTAGGGCAGAAGCCACGGCGAGACCGCCCGGTAGAACGCAATGAGGTCCCCCTTGGTGTAGCCCTCCTGCGGCCAGAAGATCTTGTCGAGGTTCGAGAAGGGGACCTTGCGCTCGGGGGCCGGCTCGTTCGAGACGATGGGGGGGGGCAACGGTTCGGACATCCCCCCCTGCCCCTCGCGCACGCATTCCTCGATGGGCTTGTCATCGCGGAAGCGCTGGAAAACGGGCTGCCGCAGCAGGCCCTCGCCCGTCCACTCCTTGTAGCGGACCTCGACCACGCGGCGCGGTTCCACCCAGACCGTCGCTTTGTCGGGGGGCAGGGGCCCCGTGCAGGGGGGGGTGAGGCGGCGGTCCTGCTCCAGCTCCGCGCGCAGTTTCTGGAGCTGGTCGTCGTTGAACCCGGTCCCCACCCGGCCCGCGTAAACGAGGTTGCCTCGCTCGTACGTGGCCAGGTGCAAGGCTCCGAATCCGACCCTCCCCCCCTGGGGGGCCGTGAAACCCACCACCACGAAATCGCCGGTGCGGTCCACCCTCACCTTCAGCCAGTCCGGGGAGCGGCCGGGCCGATAGGGGGAGTCGGCCTTCTTGGCCACCATCCCCTCCAGGCGCATGCGGCCCACCTCCTCGTAGAAGGCTTCCCCCTGCTCCTCGATGTAGTCGACGAAGCGGAGCGGACCCGCGCGCGGCAGGACCTGGCGCAGGAGCCCCTTGCGCTCGGAGAGGGGGAGGGGCCGGAGGTCGATATCCTCGAAGCCAAGCAGGTCGAAGGCGAAGTAGGTAGCGGGCAGGTCCACCGCCGCCCGCGTGATGTCCGCGCCCCGGGTGAGGAGGGCTCGTTTCTGGAGGCGCTGGAAGCTGGGCCGAGCCTCCTCGTCGAGGATGACGACCTCGCCGTCCAGGACCAGCCCCTCAAAAGGGAGGGCCGGCAGCGCCCGCGCCACCTCCGGGAAGATCGCGGTGGCATCGCTGCCCTTCCGGTAGACGAGGTGGGGCTTGCCGTCCTCCTTGCCAGCCACGACCCGGAAGCCGTCGTACTTCAGCTCGAAGATCCAGCCGGGCGCGGAGAAGGGTCCCTCGCGCGTCTCCGCCAGCATCATCTTCACGTCTGTCGCCCGGATGGGGCGCCGGAGAGCGCCCAGGCGGACGAGGCTGGAGCGCACCTCGGCCGCGGGCGCGACGGTTAGGGCGGCCGCGGCCGCCTCGTCCGCGAAGGGTTCCGGGGTGCGGTCGGCCGATCGCTGCGCGCGATACGCCCGTAGGGGCTCGTCTTTGGGCGGCCGCTTCCGGACCGGCATCAGGCCCGGCCACGCCGGGCGGAGATCGCCTTGACGATCATCTCCCCATGGAAGCGTCCGTTCTCGATGAAGATGCGGCCCGTCTCCCGCCCCGAGACCACCGCCCCCGCGACGTAGAGGCCGGGAACGTTGCTCTCGAGGGTGGCCGGGTCGTGCTCGGGCTTGAGGGTGGCCTCATCGACGCGCACGCCCGCCCGACGGAAGAGCTCGACATCGGGGTGGTAGCCGGTGAGGAGGAAGACGCCCTCGGCCGAGAGCTCCTCCTTCCCGCCCGGGCCCTCCACGACAACGCGGTCGGGGCGGATCTCCAAGACCCGCGTCTCGAAACGGGCGGCCACCGCACCCTCCTTGATCCGGTTCTCTATATCGGGCTTGATCCAGTACTTGATCGACTCTCCGAGGCGGGGGTGCCGATGCACGAGGGTCACCCGGGCCCCGGCGCGGTGGAGCTCGAGGGCGGCGATGGCAGCGGAGTTCTTGCCCCCGACCACCACCACCGGCTTGCGGTAGAAGGCGTGCGGCTCCGCGTAGTAGTGGGAGACGTGGGGCAGGTCCTCGCCGGGGACATCGAGGGGGTTCGGGTGGTCGTAGTACCCGGTGGCGAGCACCACTTGGCGGGCCGTCCGCGAGCGCTCGGCTCCCGCCGCGGACCGGGTGAGGACGCGAAAGACACCGTCTCGCCGCTCGATCGCGCGCACCTCCTCTCCGAGGGCCAGGTTGAGGCGAAAGGTGTCGGTCACCCGCCGGTAGTAGCGGAGGGCCTCCCCCTGGGTCGGCTTCTCGTAGGGAGTGACGAAGGGGAGGCCGCCAATCTCGAGCAGCTCCGGGGTGGTGAAGAAGATCATGTGCCGGGGGAAATGGAAGATCGAGTTCACGAGCACGCCCTTCTCCACGACTTCGTAGTCGAGGCCGGCCTGAAGGGCAGCGATGGCGGTGGCCAGGCCCGCGGGCCCGGCCCCCACTACGAGCACTTCACGGGGCGCCTCCGCCATGCCCCCCATCTTACGCGGCGAAGGCCGCGTCGACGAAGCGTGCCCGCACGCGCTGTTCCCCGGGCCGGCATCAAGGGAATCCTGAGCACCTAGGGCACCAAGCTGCTCGCCGCTTTCATCCTCATCGTCTCGGGGTCCGTGACGTGACCCTCCACATCGTCGCTCCCTACCTGGCGGCGCGCCTCGTCTCGCTCCGGGAACTTGAGAACCACTACCAATTGGTGCCCTGCGCGGGTTCGACACAAGGGATTGGGTGCTTTCCTGTCAACAAGTCATTCAAAATCATAGAGTTGACGGTTCTGCTAAAATCGGGGCATGTCAGCTCGCTCTATCGGCACCGGCACTATTTCCTTCGGCATGGTCTCGATCCCGATCCGACTCTATTCGGCGGGCGAGTCCTCCGCCGCCATCTCCTTCAACCTGCTTCACGCCAAATGCAAATCCAGGCTGAAGCAGCAATACACCTGTCCCAAGGACAACGAGATCGTCCCCCGCGACCAGATGGTGAAAGGCTACGAGTTCTCGAAGGACCAGTACGTGAGCTTCACGGAAGATGAGCTGAAGTCGATGGCCGAGGAGGCGCAAAAGGCCATCGAGATCACGGAGTTCGTCCCCGCCTCGCAGGTCGACCCGATCTACTTCGACGGGGCCTATTACCTCGGGCCCGACAAGGGGGGGGAGAAGGCCTACAAGCTCCTATCCGAGGCCATGAAACAGACCGGCCGCTCCGCGCTCGCCAAGTGGGCGGCCCGCGGCAAGCAGTACCTGGTGCTTATCCGCCCCACGGCGAGCGGCCTCGTCATGCAGCAACTCCTCTATGCGGACGAGGTGCGCTCCTTCGCCGAGGTGCCGGTGGGCGAGGCCGAGGTCAAGGAGCCGGAGTTGAAGCTGGCCGTCCAGCTCGTGGAGCAGATCGCCTCCGACGAGTTCCATCCCGAGAACTACACGGACGAGGTGCGCAAGCGGTACCTAGAGGCCATCCAACGCAAGGTGGAGGGGCAGGAAGTCACGACCGCCCCGGAGGCGCCGCGCGCCCAGATCATCGACCTCATGGAGGCCTTGAAAGCCAGCTTGGCCAACAAGGCCGCGGCCGCCGCCGCCGCCTCTGAGTCGGAGGCGGCCACCGGCACCGAGGGAGCCCGTCCCGCGAAGCGCTCGCTCAGGGCCCCCGAGGCCCGCCGCAGCTCGCGGGGGAGCGCCAAGCCCGGAAAGCGCTAGGCGGCCGTCGCTCTCCCCTCTCCATCAGGATGACCGCCCCGCGCTCGCGGGCGCGCATGGCCTCGCCGGTTGTGCCGCGTGGCGCGCTGGTCCCCGAGGCTAAGCGGGGCCACGGCGCCCTTCTTCCGGCCTTAGTCCCCCGAGAAGGCCCGCGGCAGGCGGTAGAGCCCGAAGCTCAGAAGCGTGGCCATTGCGGCCTCCGCGAGCGTAGGCCCGGCGAGAGAGAGGGCCTGGAGGCTCGCGGGCAGGGCATTCCAGGGCACGACCGCGCGCGAGGAGAGGATAGCTCCCACGAAGGCCAAAGCCCCGGCCGCGGACAGGCCGGCGCCGAGCCGCCGCCAGGGGAACGGGAGGGGCGGCCCCTCGCGCTGCTCGCGCCGCAAGGCCTCCACTACCCCGGCGGCGAAACCCGACGAGGGCTCGATGGAGTCTAGCGCGGCCAGTAGGTGATCCAGATCTTCCAACCTCACTCCTCCGGCCCGGGCGTCCGCGCCGCCGCGGGCGCCAGAAGCGCGCAGCGGCTTTTCAGGAGTTCTCGCCCGCGATAAAGCCGGGCCTTCACCGTTCCTTCCGCCGCCCCTAGGATTCGGGCGGTCTCCGCTAAGTCCATCTCCTGGAAGTAGAACAGGATGATGACGTCTCGGTAGCGCCCGGGCAACGCGAGCACCGCCCGCCGCACGGCCTCGGCCCGCTCGGCATCCTCGAGCTGGCGGGCGGCGCCGGGGGCGAGAGCGAGCAGGCGGGCGGCGTCCAGGCTCAGGAGCGGGGCCCCCTGATTTCGCAGCCGCGAACGGTACGTGTTGAGGGCGATCGCCGTGAGCCAGGTCCCGAAGGCGGCCTGGCCTCGGAAGCTGCGAAGCGATCGGAACGCCTTCACGAAGGCCTCCTGGGCCATGTCCTCCGACGTCGCCCGGTCTCGGCAAAAGCGCCAGGCCAGATTGACCAGGGGACGCTGCCAGCGCCGCACTATGCCCTCGAAGCCATCGGAGTCCCCGGCCAGCACCCGAGACACGTCGGAGGCATCTTTGCTTCCCTCGCTCATGCCCTCTTTGCCGGCATTGGACGCGGGAAGATGCTTGGGGGTTGCATCTTTCGTTGGGTCAGAAAGTGCAACCTCGGTTTCGGCCATAGCGTCTCATTTGCCGAACCGACGGAGGTCGATGATGCCTGCCAATATGACGCTATTCTGGCCCCTCTTCTTGTTCCTGACCGCCACCGTGGTGGCTGTCTTCACCTTCGTCAGCGTAGCCCACTGGGTCGGCGCCCAATCCCGGGAGCGGCAGGCCCGAGACCGCTACGCCCTGCTGAAGGCGCTGGCGGAGATGCCGGGCGAGAATGCCCGCCGCATCCTGGACGTCATTGTCGAGCAGGACCTGAGAAAGGCCATCAAGGACAGGTCCGAGCAGTTGATGGGCGGGCTGATCACCTTGGCCGTGGGGGCCAGCCTCTCCATCATGCTCGCAACGCTCAGCCACAACGAACCGGGCGTGTGGACGGTCGGACTCATCCCCGCCTCCGTCGGCGCCAGCCTCATCGTCTTCAATCTGTTCGCGAAGCCGGATAGGGCGCCGGGTCCGCCCCCCGACGGCCCCGGCTAGGAGGGGCGGCCCAAACGTCCTTGATGGAAGAGGCGACGACACCACGGCACGCCCAGAATCCAGCTTGCCCGGCGGACCCGGGGCTCGGCCTGAAGCTCGGCCAAGGGTACACGTTCGGTTACGATGCTCCCGTGCCGCGCGACTCCATGGGCCGGGTGACCCGCGACGTCGTGGCGTGCGGGCGCTGCCCACGCCTCCGCGCCTGGTGCCGGGAGGTGGCCCGGGTCAAGGTCCGACGGTTCCGGGAGGAGACCTATTGGGCACGTCCGGTGCCGGGCTTCGGAGATCCCAAGGCGCGGCTGCTCATCGTGGGCCTGGCCCCCGCCGCCCACGGCGGAAATCGCACCGGCCGGGTATTCACGGGCGACCGTTCCGGCGACTTCCTCTTCGCCGCCCTCCACCGCGCGGGCTTCGCCAGCCAACCGACGTCCATCGCCCGCACGGACGGACTCTCTCTCCGCGACTGCTACATCGCGCCCCTCGCGCGCTGCGCGCCCCCTGCCAACAAGCCCACGCGGGAGGAGCTCCTGAACTGTCGCCCCTACCTCCAGCGGGAGTGGCGGCTTCTCACGGGAGTCCGTGCCATACTGGCCCTGGGGAAGGTAGCCATGGACGGTTTTTTGAACATGCTTCAGGACGAGGGCCGCATGCCCGCCCGCAAGGCCCACGCCTTCGGTCACGGAGTGGTGCACGACCTGGGTGAAGGGCTCCTCCTCTTCGCCTCCTACCACCCCTCGCAACAGAACACGTTCACGGGGAAGCTGACCCCGCAAAGCTTCGACGCCGTCCTCGGGGCCATTAGCCGTCACCTCGACCGTCCAGGAGCCGCGAGCTCATGAGAAGGGCCCTCCCCCTCCTCCTGCTTCTCGCCGCCCCCGCGGCGGCGGAGATGCGCAACGGCACCTTCGCCTCCCCGGCCCTGGGTCGGGAGGTGAGCTACGCGGTAGATCTGCCCCCCTCCTATGCCGCTGGGGAGCGGCGGTACCCCGTGCTCTACGTCCTGCACGGCCTCTTCGAGAGCCACACCTTCTGGGAACGGCGCGGCCTGCACGCCGCCCTCGAGAGGATGCGGGAGCGCGGCGAGGTGCCGGAGTTCCTGGTGGTGGCGGTGGACGGGGGAAACTCCTTCTTCGTGAACGGCCCGGGCGGCAAGTTCGAGGATCTCGTCACCCGCGACCTCATCGCGCATGTGGAGTCCACCTACCGCGTGCAGCCAGGGCGCGAGGGGCGGGCCCTGCTCGGCATCTCCATGGGCGGCTACGCGGCCCTCCGCATTGCCCTCAAGGAGCCCCGCCTCTATCGGGCGGTGGTCGCCCACAGCGCGATGCTGCTCCAGGCCATCCCCGACCCCGCCCAGGGGGCGGGCCGCTGGCACATGGCCGCCTTCAACAAGGTCTTCGGCGACCCCATCGATCGCGCGCTCTGGACCGCCTCCGACCCCCTGGCCCTGGCCGAGAAGGCCGATCCCCAGACCGCCCCCGCCCTCTACTTCGACTGCGGCACCGAGGACCGCTACGGGCTCTACGCGGGCGCCGAAGACCTGCACCGGCGCCTCTCCGCCCGGGGCGTCGTCCACACCTTCGCCCTCCGCCCCGGGAATCACGGATACGAGTTCGTGCTCTCCGTCCTCGACCAGAGCCTCCGCTTCGCGGGGGAGGCGTGGCGGGACCGCGGCCCTACCGCTCCCGCCACCGGAAAGGACACCCGCCCATGACGCTGAGCGCCGCCCTCGTAATCTTCCTGGGCTCGTGGCTGCCGAGGGCCGCCCAGGAGCCGACCGGGGAGGAGAAAAAGCCCGCGCTCACCATCCAGTCCGCGACCGCCGACCGGGTGACCGTCCACTACCTGAAGATCCCCTGGGGCCCGAACACCTTCGCAGCCATGCAAAAAGGCGGCGATTCCTTCTACGCCCGGCGCACCTGGCCCTTCGCGCGCCTGGAGCTGAAGGCCCCCGTGTCCCTGGAGGGCAAGAAGATCCCCGCCGGCAACTACGCCCTCGTCCTCCACCCCAACACCCCCGACGACCAGGGGATGAGCCTGGAGGTCCTTAAGATCCGGGTCGCGGAGTTCCTGGAGGCGGGCAACGTGATGACCCCCACCCCCAGCGGGGAGAGCCAGTGGCGGGGGCCGGTCCGGTTCGATCTCACC
>Ga0210399_10005260_pt1 | contig 10050 bp, 5 predicted proteins | sample IncBWC14MmetaG_FD_150865 | JGI IMG/M metagenome (GOLD analysis project Ga0210399, IMG submission 150865) | Forest soil microbial communities from Barre Woods Harvard Forest LTER site, Petersham, Massachusetts, United States - Inc-BW-C-14-M | ecosystem: Environmental > Terrestrial > Soil >...
CCAAGCCGAGGCCCGTCCCGCCGTATTTGCGGGAGATGGAAGTATCGGCCTGGGAAAACTCCCGGAAGAGATTCTCCTTGTGCTCCGGCGTGATACCGATTCCCGTGTCGATCACCTGAAATTGCATCCAATCCTGCCGATCGACGGTTCTTCGGTCCACTTTCAGCGAGATGACCCCGTGGTCGGTAAACTTGCACGCGTTGCTCAAGAGGTTCAAAAGAATCTGCCGAACTTTGATGAGATCGGCGCGCATCTTTCCCGCGTTCTTTGCGACTTCCACCTGACTCGTATTGCCGTTCTTTGCGACCGCAGGCTGCACCGTGGTGACGATTTCTTCGATCATTTGCGGGACGTCGAATGTCTCCACGTGCAATCCCATCTTTCCGGCCTCAATCTTCGAGAGGTCGAGGATGTCGTTAATCAGCGAAAGCAGGTGTTTGCCGGCCGATTGAATCTTTTGGAGATCCCGCACGGCGGTCAATTCCCCTGACTCCTTCGTTTCCTCTTCCAACATTTCGCTGTATCCGATGATCGCGTTAAGGGGGGTCCGCAACTCATGGCTCATGTTTGCGAGAAAGGCGCTCTTGGCCCGGTTTGCGTCCTCGGCGGCCTGCTTGGCGTTGAGCAGTTCTTCCTGGGCCCGTTTGTACTCCGTGATGTCGCGGATAAAACTGCTGAAGATCCACTGCCCGCCGAACTTGATCGGCGATGTCGCCACCTCGACCGGAAATTCATGTCCATCACGGTGCAGCGCCGTAATTTCCGTCCGTTGGCGTAGCTTGCGTCCGTCTCCCGTTTTCAGGAAATGCTCCAGACCACGGTCATATTCTTCGCGATGCTGCCGCGGGACGATAGTCTCGGAGAGTCGCCGCCCCAAAGCCTCATGAGAACTCCAACCGAAGGTCCGTGCGGCTTCAGAATTCCAGTTTGTGATCAGGCCTTCCGCGTTCATGGTCACGACGGCGTCCAGGGCCGTATTGAAGATCAGGCGGAGCCGCTCTTCGCTGGATTCCAAGACAGAAAAGCGGCGGTCAACGACCGAGGTCATCACAGCCAGTCCCAACACCATGAACGTCACGATCGTGATTCCGGTAACTCCGAGCGACGATACGCTCACGGCGTGAGCCAGGTTCGGCGCCTCATTCGTAGGTGCGAACCCGGCCGCGGCCATGCCCGTGTAGTGCATCACAGGAATCGCGGCCCCCATCAGCGTGGCGCTCGCTATTTTCGGCAGCCACTTTCCCTTCACGTCATTGCGGAGGCGAAACGTGAGCCAAAGAGCCACCAGGGAGATCACGATCGCAAGGACCACCGAGAGCGCAACCAGACCGGGCGAGTACTGGCACATCGCCGGCAGCCTCATCGCGGCCATTCCCGTGTAGTGCATGGCGGCTATGCCCGCGCCCATAATGACGCTGCCTACCATCGCCGCCAGCATTCCCATTCGTTGCCGGCTCACAACGAATAGTGCAATGGCGGAAGCGAAAATGGCCGCCAGCAGCGACAGCAGGACGGTCGGCCAATCGTAGAAAACGGAAACCGGCAGGCTGAAGGCCAGCATTCCAATGTAGTGCATCGACCAGATCCCAGTCCCCATGGCGGCGGCGCCACCCGATAGCCAGGCGAACCTAACCCTGCCCTGCGCAGCGGTCACCCGAGCGGCCAGATCGAGCGCTGCATAAGACGCCATCACCGCGATCAAGACCGAGAGAGCTACCAGGCGATAGTCGTACGAGCCGTGCATTGCCATTCCAGCGCCAGACATTTACCCCTCCGCAGCGGTGTCCAGAACCGCCCAAAATCAGTCGTCGATAGACGCTTTGAATCGGAGAATTTGACGGAACGGCGATGGCAATTTCTGTCTCCTTCGCGTCCGCGCAAATCCGGTGCCAGGAAGCCAAAATCTCTGACAACTCAATGATTGTTTCAAAAGCGAACAGAGGCAATGGTACGAGTCCCCAATGAGTAACCCAAGATTGGGCGACGTTGTGCCGGGAGGAAGCAGTGCTTCTGCCTGGCACGCGGGATACCGGCGGGAAGTGCCTGAAGTTTATTCTGTTCCCAGGTCCAGCCAAACTGGTTGAGGAACGGTACGAATTTTCGCCACCGTCGTTTGGCGGAACCCAATTTGCGCTCTCAGCGCAGCTTCCGGGATCAGCGGGAGATCGTTGGATGCTTGTCGAGCACCTGCCGTACGGCTCGCGTGAGGGTCTCGCGAGTAAAGGGTTTTTCGAGAAGCGCTACCCCAGTGGCCAGAATTCCCGAATGTGCGATTCCGTCGTTGGGATATCCGGACATGTACAGCACCTTCATCTCCGGAAGAATACGCAACAAATGCTGGGCGAGTTTTTGGCCTCCCATTCCCGGCATGATAACATCGGTCAAAAGCAAGTGGATGAGACCACCCGCTTCGCGCGCAATCTGAATCGCCCCATCGCCGTTTTCGGCGTCGAGAACTTTGTACCCGCAATTCAGCAGCATTTCTCTGATCAGAGTCCGGAGCGGCTCGAAATCTTCGACGAGCAAGACCGTTTCCGTTCGTTGCTCGGTAACCGTCGGTTGTTCTCGCGGATGCAGGGGCGCGAGCGGGGCGTCGACTCGGGGAAGATAAACTTTAAAGGTTGTACCGTAGCCATATTCGCTGTACACCCAGATGAATCCGCCACTCTGTTTGACAATTCCGTAGACCGTAGCCAGACCCAGCCCCGTTCCCTTGCCGAGTTCTTTTGTCGAAAAGAAGGGTTCGAAGATGCGACTCTGCGTTTGTTCGTCCATACCGCAGCCCGTGTCGGTCACGGCGAATCGCACATAATTGCCGGCGGGTATGTACGAATGTTTTGACTCATGCCCTGCTTCCAGATTGACGTTCGAGGTTTCGATCGTCAGCTTTCCTCCCTGCGGCATTGCATCCCGCGCGTTGAGGGCCAGATTTATGAGGACTTGCTCAATTTGAACGGGGTCCGCAAGTACCTGACCAAGCGTCGGATCCAACCCGGTCACCAATTCGATGTGCTCACCGATCAATCGCCCTAGCAGTTTTTCCGTATCCACGACGACGGCGTTCAGATCCAGCGCTCGCGGATAAATTACCTGCTTGCGGCCGAAAGCAAGAAGTTGGCGGATCAGAGCCGCTGCGCTGTCCGCCGCCTTCTTGATCTGAGTGACGCTATTGAGAGCCGCATCCGCCAAGTCCGGCCTGCCGGACAAGATTTCCACGTGCCCGCTGATTACGCACAACAAATTGTTGAAATCATGGGCGAGTCCCCCGGACAAGCGCCCGACCGCTTCTAATTTTTGGGATTGCCGGGCAATGTTCTCCAAGTGTCGGCGGTCGGTGACGTCGCGGGCAATCCCTTGCACGCCCTCTTTTTTGCCACCTGAATGAATTAGGCGCGCGCTGGTTTCGAGAACCACCCTCCGGCCGTCCTTGCGAATTAGTTGGATCTCAACCTGCTGTAAGGGTTCTTCATTCAGTATGCGCTGCATCATCTCGCGGCAAACACCCTGGTGCTCGGGGACCACGAGACTATTAATATTGATTTGCAGAGGCTCGCTCCGCGACAGTCCGAGGACTTCCTCACCCGATTTATTCAAAGAAATGATGTTCCCATCCAGGTCCAGTGTGAAAACAATGTCCTTCGCGTTTTCAAAGAGGTCGCAGAAACGTTGCTCAAATCGCCGGGCCGCGTTTTGCGCTCGGTCGAGTTCAATAGCGTAGCGCAGAGTCCTCCGCAACAACTCCTGACTGACGCTCTCTTTAAACAGGTATTCCGTGGCGCCTTCGGCTAGGGATTGCTCCCCGAGTTCCTTCTCTTTCTGAGAGACCAAAACGACGATTGGCAGCAAGCCGACCCGGGAGCGGAGCTCAGTAACACCGGCGAGTCTTTCGTAGTCACGAACATGTGTATCCAGAAGAACAGCATCAAATTGTTCAGAGGCCAGCTTGGATGCGGCTGTTCGCAAAGACTCGGCCGATACGACGTGAAACGCTGGATCGCGGCCGCCCTGCACCAGGCACCAGATGCTTTGCACCAACGAGGAGCCATTCTCAATCAATAAGATTCGATACGACTGTGAGGGCATGATTCCGTCTTCTTCTCCTTACGAACTTTCCCGGGCACGTTGGCAGGGGAACCATACGCTCGACGATCAGGTTAGTTCCGATTCCGTCCTACCAAGACTTGCTCTGATCAGAGCGCTGGTCTCTGCGCTGCACGGAGAGTTGATAGTCACTCTTGTGTATGACTGTTCGGGAAAAGTTTGTGGACCTCCTCCATAAGTTTTTCAGGCATTTGGCTCTTTTCGACAAAGCTATCGGCGCCGCATCGCAGGCACTCGTCCCGAAGTGAAAGGCCGCTCAATTCGGAGAAAACGATAATGCGCAGTTCAGGAAAGGCTTTTCGCAGCTTCGTGGCCGCCTGGAGGCCGCTAATTCCAGGCATACTCAAATCAGCCAATACCAAGTCGGGATGGTGGCGCTCGACCTGGTACAAGAGTTGCAGTCCGCTGGCAGCGGTCGCGACGATGTCGAAACCTTCCTCGGAATTGAGGTATCTACAAGCCGAAAGCAAAGCCGTTCTCGAGTCATCGGCGATTACGGTGCGGATACGGTGTTTGCGGGGGTCCATTCCACTCTCCTGCAGAGCAGCAAATGTTTTGATCCGCGGAGTAGTGTGCCTTGCCCGGAACGGGAACAAAATTCGGCTGATTCTCTAGGGAATTACTTGTAGATGAGGACTTAGGTTAGCTTTGAATAATATGATTACGCACTGCGTACCGGACAAGTTCCGTGATCGAATGAAAGTCAAGCTTGAGCATGATATTAGCGCGGTGTGTCTCCGCGGTCTTTACGCTGATGTGCAGGTGTTCAGCGACCTCCTTGTTGCCCTTTCCCTCGGCCAGAAGCTGCACAATTTCGCGCTCGCGGGGGGTCAAGCGATGCCGCGATCGCCCGGAAGACTTGCCAAAAGGCAGCTCTGATTGGACAGCCGCCGCGGAAACTCGCGAGGAAAAATACGGCTTGTGACGGCGGAGAGCTTCCACAGCCGCGATCAAATTACGATCCGCATCGTCTTTTAAAATGTACCCTCGCGCTCCCGCTTCCAGAACGTTTTGAATCATGAGTTCGGAGTCATGCATGGTCAGAATGAGAACTTCCGTTTCCGGAGAGACTTTGCGGATCTGACGAGTGGCTTCAATCCCATTCAGCAGAGGCATCCCAATGTCCAGGACGGCCACATCGGGCTTTAGTGCGCCGGCCTTTTCCACCGCGTCACGCCCGTTCGCAGCCTCCGCGCAGACTCGCCATCCGCTCTTGGTCTCGAGGAGGGTACGTAGTCCGGTTCGCACGACGTGATGGTCATCCGCTACTAGAATCCGGAGCGGCATGGGACACCTCAACTTTCAACGGCAGGGTGGCTCGCACGGTAGTTCCCGATGAACTCGATTCCACTTCGAGTCTTCCTCCGAGTTGCGCCATCCGCTCGCGCATCCCGAGGATTCCGACTCCCAATCGCGTTCCCGGGCCACCCCCGTGGTGTATGTTGATCTGATCCATCCCACGACCTTGATCGCTTACCTGCAATTCAACAAATTCAGTCCCACCGCGCAAATGAATTCTTGCCGTCTTGCTGCCAGAGTGTCGTTGGATATTCGAAAGGCTTTCTTGCACAATGCGGAACAGCGCCGTCTCCGCTTCTTGAGCCAACCGTCCGAAGCCCGCTTCTATTTCCGCTTCTAGTGTAATTCCGCTACGCTCGCTGAATCCGGTCGAAAATTCCTGAATCGCAGATACCAGGCCCAATTCGTCCAGCACCGGAGGATGCAACGTATAGGAGAGTGTTCGAATCTCTCGCGACATTTCCGCTAGCATGGAGCGGGCGTCGGCAAGCGCGTGCTTTGCTTGTTTGTCGAGAGGAACCGGAGAGCGCGCCACTCGCGCCAGATCCAGATTCACGGCCATCACGCTTTGGGCCAGAACGTCGTGGAGTTCCCGGCCGACGTGCCGCCGCTCTTCATCCTGAAGCTGAAGCAAGCGCGTCGAAAGTTGACGAAGCGCCTCGTCTGCTTTCTTTCGCTCGGTGATGTTGCTGTATGCTGCAATTATGTATTTCAGTTCGCCGTTCTTGCCGAAAAGAGGAACGGATTCCCCTTGAATCCACAAGATGTCGTTGGCACCCGGGAGCCGCCAACCCATCACCCAATTCAGGACTGGCTGCTTCGTCGCAATCGCTCGTGCCACCGGGCGCATCGAAGCTGGTATTTGCATTCCAGATTCGTCCAGCGGTGTCATCCCAAGATCGAGTGCCGTCTTTCCCAAACTTTGGCCTTCTCTCAACCCGAACATTTTGGAGCTCGCCCGGTTTGCAAATAGAATTTCTTGACTCGGTCCAATCAGCGAGATACCCACGTGCAAGTTTTCAACCAGAGTGCGAAACAGCTCCTCGCTGGCGCGCAGCGCCTCTTCTGCTTTCTTCCGTTCGGTAATGTCGCTGAAAGATGCGACCAATCTATTCAGTTCGCCGTTTTCGCCGAACAGCGGCACAACTCCCCCTTGAATCCACAAAATGTCGTTCGAGCCTGCCAGCCGCCAACCCATGACCTCATTCAGAACCGCCAGCTTGGACGCGACTGCTCGTGGCGCAGGACGCATCGGAAATGGCATTTCCGTTCCATTCTCGTTGAGCGCAGTTATGCCAAGATCCGCGACTCTCTTTCCCACCAGCGCCTCTCTTTTTGTCCCGAGTAGCTTAAGGCCGGCTGGGTTTACGAACTGGATTTCTTGGTTAGGGCCGAGCAATGCGACGCACACGGGCGTGTCTTCAACCAGCGTCCGAAATAGCTCCTCACTGGCGCGCAGCGCCTCTTCCGCATGCTTCCGCTTGGTGATGTCGCTGTACGCGGCGATCACGCTTTCCAACTCGCCGTTCTCATCGAACAGAGGCACGACGTCTCCTTGAATCCACACCACGTCCTTCGAGGCCGGGAGCCGCCAACCCATCACCCAATTCAAGATCGCTTGTCCGGACGCAATCGCTCGCGCCACGGGACGCGCCGAATACAGCATTTCCGATCCGTCCTCGTTGAGCGGAATCATGCCAAGTTCGATCGCTGTCTTCCCCAAACTTTCCTCTCGTGACATCGCGTACATTTCAGATCTTGCACGATTTGAGAACAGAATTTCTTGATCGCGTCCAAGAACCGCGATGCCGACGTGCAAATTTTCAACCAGAGTGCGGAATCGCTCCTCGCTCGCGCGCAAGGCCTCCTCCGCCCTCTTCATCTCCGTGATATCTGTGATGGATAAAATTACCCCCGAGATTTCGCCCTGATTGGCAAATTGAGGGATGGCGTCGATTATGGTCCACAGGACATCGTTGGACTCTGGCCGGCGCCACCCGACCACCTCACTGCGAATCGTCTGCCCGGATTCGATCGCCCGAGCTCCGGGCAACATGGATGACAGGATTTTCGTTCCGTCTTCGCGAATCGGCGTGAAATACAGTTGCGAAATACGGTTCCCGAGAGCTTGGTCCCGCTTCAATTCGAACATGTCAAGAACCGCGTGATTGGCGAACTTCGCTTCCGCGTCGCGTCCGAGCAAGAGGATGCCCACGTGCATGTCTTCAATAAGAGTACGGAAGCGCTCCTCGTTGGCACGCAGCGCTTCTTCCGCTTTCTTACGCGCCGTTATGTCTCGAGCGAGGGTTAGGGAAAGAGGCCGCCCACCCTGCTTAATGAGCCTCCCTGAAAATTGGAAGATGCGCGGCTCGCCGGACTTCGTCCGGCAATAAAAATCCACCTCTCGTACCTCCGATTCCTCCTGGAGTTTGGCCATGACCCTTGCGCGATGGTCGGGGTCAACCCACAAGTTCATTTCTGATCCTGTTCTTCCGATAATCTCTTCGCGCGTATAGCCTACAAGGCGCGTAAAGCTATCATTCACCTCCACAAACTGTCCTCCCGGCACCTCGTTGATCGCTATGGCGTCGGGGCTCAAGCGGAAAGCGGCAGAAAACATGCTTTCCGACCGCAGTCGAGCCTCCTCGCTTTGAAGAAAATGGTTCGCAATGCGGCGGTATTTTTCGCTGGTCAGGATCAGACGCGTGGCGGCCACCATGAAGGAAACGGCGATAACTACCCCGGAAACCGTCATCTGTTCCTTGGCGGTCCGCATCCCCATGAAAAGTACCAGCAGAGGAAGGCAAGCGGGCAGAACAAGCGAGAAGACCACGCGGAACGGCGTGGGCATTTCCTGAACGACGGGCTCTTCTGGCCCGCTCCGGGTCGAGGCGAAGAGAGCCGCCAGAAGATACGGTGCGCACCAGGTTATGTCCATCCAGTTCGGCGCACTCGGAAAAGTGCGAGGACCCAGAAGGAAAATAAGATCTGCGGCGCTCGCAGCGAGGAAGAAGTAAGACATTCTCCGGAAGAACGCTCGGATCGAGTGATGGAACGCACTCGCCGCCCGCATTAGAAACCCTGCGCAAATCGCCATGTCACGCGCCAATTGCACCACCAAGATTCGGCGAATCATTTGCGGTCCGTGGGCTTGCGAAAGCGAAGGGAGATAGACAAAGTAGAGATACGCAGTGAGGGCCACGACTCCAACCTGCGCAAAATCCAGGACTTGCCGCCAATCAATTTCACCGCCGTCTTCCCATGAGGGTGTCACGAACATCATGGCCGCAGGCGTCACCCAAAGAATGATCAGGACGTCAGAAGGCCACTGCGCGGCAGCCGGCATATGCGCCAGATCTTGATAGTAGGCCGCTATCACCTTTGCGGCGCCGTCTACAGCGAGCGCCGCGGCAAAGAGGAACCAAAGTTGGTGCAAATACCCGCGCGAACGCCGGGCAGCATGAAAAGTGCAATAAGCGGCCCAAAAGACTAACGCAGTTTGCAAAGCATTGGAAAGTAAGAGATTAACGGGGGACGGAGGCATTCCTTCAGCGACTAAGATGAGAAGCGCGGTAAGTAGACCCGCGGTTGCGAGGGAAATCCTAAAAAACTTGCCGGAGGGAGGCAAGGTGGACCTCACACGCGCGATTATAGCTTAGGTTGACTGGAGGTAACACATAGTCAAACCAAGTTCTAGGAATTGCGCGATCGACATCTCGAAGCGCCACTCGCACATTCGGATAAATGCGAAACGAAGTGCACTTGATGCTATCTCGCGGTCCGTTTCTGCGGGAAGTGGGTCACAAAGTTGAGCACAGTATTTCGTTTCGGAAAACGCCGAAAAAGGTAAGTCATTGAAAGCAGTGGTGAACCGGGTAGGACTCGAACCTACAACCCGCTGATTAAGAGTCAGCTGCTCTACCATTGAGCTACCGGTCCACGAAGTTTTTATTTTAGCACGAGTGAACAATTTTCAGGCTGGGCCCCAAGTACAGGCAGCGCTCAACATCCTCTTCAATTTTTCCCGAGCGCCAACCTAATCGCGCAGCTTCTCCGCAATTTCCCCGGCCACTTGCTTCGCGCGCTCGACGTCGTTCGGGTCGAGCGAGATGGCCGCCACGCGCGGGTGGCCTCCGCCGCCGTATTTTTCGGCGAGGCTGGCGAGGTTGTCCTCGGCGGCATCGGGGTTCCAGGGATTCGAGCCGAGCGAGATTTTGGCGCGCGTCGGCGAGGCGAGCACGCTCACCGTGTAGCGCGCGGCCGGATACAGCATGTACGGAATAAATTTGTTGTAGCCTTCGATTTTCAGGTCGCTGAGATCGAAGTAGATCACCCCGCCTTTCACCTCAATGCGCTGGCGTAGCAAATCAATCGATTGGCGGTGGCGCTCGAGGAGCGGGCCCAGATGCTTCGCGACGATCGGCAGGCGAATCATTTCGGCGAGCGGCCGCTCCGACAAGTCCGGAATGATTTTGGCGACGAGGCCCTCTTCCGGCGCGGATTCGATGACGAGGGCCAACTGCGTGGCGGGCTCGGCCAGAGCCACGGCGGATTCGGGCGTGGGATACTGCGCGCCGTCGATGATGTCGCCCCAGTGAATGAGCTCCGCGAGCGGCTTCGTGTCAAAGCCGAATTGGGAGCTGGTCACAT
>Ga0210399_10005261_pt1 | contig 10048 bp, 10 predicted proteins | sample IncBWC14MmetaG_FD_150865 | JGI IMG/M metagenome (GOLD analysis project Ga0210399, IMG submission 150865) | Forest soil microbial communities from Barre Woods Harvard Forest LTER site, Petersham, Massachusetts, United States - Inc-BW-C-14-M | ecosystem: Environmental > Terrestrial > Soil >...
CGATCACGGTGGGAACGGCAGGGCCGGCCAGCACCTGCAAGCCGCGATCGTGACGGGCCATGAAGCTGTCGAGCAGGGAGGAGTCAAGGCGGTGCAGATTCGTGATGGCATCCGAGACGGTGAACGCTGGCTTGAGATTGAGATGCAAGGCGCAATGACCGAGGGGCGCCAGGTCTATCAGGGCCGTGCTGTGGTGAATCGCCTGCAAGGCTAGAGCCAGATTAACCGCGACGGTGGTGGCGCCGCTGCCGCCTTTGGCGTTCACGATGGTGAACACTTTCCCCCTGGAATTTTCGCGCCCGGGCTTGCGGCGAGTCGCTGACAGGCGGACGAAGGCTTCCAACAGATCGGTCGTAGTGGTGGGGCGCTCAATGTATTCGCGCACGCCCGCCCGCATGGCGCTGACAATCAACTGAGGTTGAGTCATGGAGCCCACCGCGAACACGGCTGAATCGGGAAGTTCCTGGTGGAGCAACTCCACCGCCCTTAGCGCCGAGGTGATGCCATCGGCGGCGATGTCCACCAGAACCACGTCGGGCGCAAAGGCTTGCGTTCTGCGGATGACGGGGTCGTTGGCGGCGACAGGCATGGTCTCGATGCTGCATACGGTGCGGGCAACGCTGGTGCCATCGACCAGAACCTGAAGCACCGCGCGCTGATCATTGTCCGTGGCGAATACGGCTACTGACAATTCCGGCATGACTCATTCCCCAAAATCATTGAATCATTAACTCATTGAGACATTGAATCATTGAAAATCAATCTCTCAATGTTCTTTCTTGCCATCGAACTTGCCGTGATCCAGATAGGGCTCAGGGTTCGCCGGACCTTTCGGCGCCTGGACAGTGGGTGCAACCCGGCGCACCGTGCACAGAACCATCAATTCCGAGTTGCTCTTTTGCGCGCTCTTGCTTTTGAAGAAATTGCCGAGGATCGGGATATCGCCCAGTCCCGGTACCTTGTTGCCAAGATTTGTGACCCGATTATCCATCAGGCCGGCGATGACAAAGCTCTGGCCATCTTGCAGTTCGAATTCAGTATCCGCCTTGCGCGTGCTGATGGCGGGTATGGTGGTTCCGGAAACCGTGACCGCATTGGCGAAATCCAGCGTGCTCACCTCAGGAACCACGTGCAGGTGGATGCTGCCGTTCGGCTGAATCACGGGGGTGAACCTCAGCCGCACCCCAAATTCGCGAAACTGAACTGTGACGGTTGAGATTCCGCCTGCGCCCGGCTGCACGACCGGAAAGGGAAATTCTCCTCCGGCCAGGAAGCTCGCTTCCTTGCCGTTGACAGCGACTAGATTGGGCTCGGCCAGGATCTGCAAGAGATTCTTTGACTGCAGGGCCTTGATCACTCCGCCCAGGTGGACCTGAGGGTTGAAGAAAAACAGGTTGAGGGCGTCCGATATCGTTGTCTGATTCGTCGTTGCCGGATCGCTGATGGGTCCCGGTTTAACTCCGCCGAATTGGCCGGTTTGTACTGTGGCAACGGTATTTCCAGCACCCGTGGAAAACATGTTGATGCCGAGTTGGGTCAGAGCCGTGCGATCAACCTCAGCAAACTTCACTTCCAGGAGCACCTCATCTGCTCCGACCGGTCCAAACGTCAGCACGTTTACAACATTCTTGGAATACGCCGAGGCCAGCGAACCGGCATGTTTGGAGACGTCCTCGGTGGTTACATGACCGGAGAGAACAATCGCGGAACGTGAAGGCGTCACGTTGATCTGCTCATCCGGGAAAAGGCGGTGCATTTCTTCCGAAGCCGCCGTGATATCGACATCGACTCGAAGATCGAAGCTGCGAGAGCGCTCCAGTTCGTCCCAGATCAGCAAGGAAACCTCGCCCGGAGCGAGGCCATTGACGAGGACTTGCGTCGGCGTGACGACCAGCGCATCCGCCACCGTGGGGTCCGTTACCGAGACGCGCTTCAGCCTTTCGGTAGTGTTAATCAGGAGGGACTTGCCCACCATTACCCGCAGCGGAGCTGCACCGGCAGTAACGGTCTGGCCGGGTGCGGACGTGGTTGTGGTGGAGGATTGCGCGGCGGGCGGATTGTCCTGGTTTTGAGCGGGAGCGTTCTGTGAGAAAACCGAGCCCGCACCTGTCGTGGTTGCGCCGAGAAGGAACACGGCCGCGACGAGCATAAGAACTTTCATGAATTCGGACCTCTGCGAGGATGCACGAGCAAATCCATCGAGGGCTGAGGCGTCGAGGGCGGATCCGTCGAGGGAAGGAGCGGACGCGAATCGTTGCCGTATCGACGGATCACTTGTTGTCTTCAAACTTGGTCTCATCCCGTTTGCTGCCACGAATCATCTCTACCTGATAAGGCGCTGGCGGAGGCGCCGGAACTCTTGCTGCCACTCTGTGAGCTTTGGGTTTGGGCTCGGTTGCCACCGGGGTCTCGCCCGAGTACAGCGAACTTGTCCGGATCGCGCCGATACCACCCTTTCTCGTATCCAGCGGATTGCGCAAAGACAGTTGAATCCGTCCTTCCTGTGAAACCAGCGCCAGCTTCTGCGCATCGTCGGGAGAGACCGCGAGCGTAATCACGGGGGCGGTTTGCGCATCCGCGGAAGCGTTCCGGTCCAGGCTCTTGCCCACGGCGAGCACCAACACGTTTTCGAGGACGGTGGTCGTTTGACGGTCGTTGCCGCCAGTAGCCAGCACATCCACGTGTGTGCCCGGTTGCACGAAGCCCGCTACTGAAACCACATCGTTGACGCGAACGGAAACTGCGCGCATACCCTGCGGGATCATGGAGGGCAGGCCAGTTCCAGCGTTCACCGCCGCCAGTTTGCTGGGCAAAATGAATTCACCCTTGCTTACCGGCAAAATTGCGCCGCGGCCCAGGACCTGCGATGTTCCGGAGTAGGCTCCCGGAGGGACCGCCGATTGCGGGAGGGTGACCACATGGACATCGTGAGCTTCCAACTTGGTCCCGACCTGAATATCGTCGGCAGCCATCACGACCGGCACTCCTCGCTCATTGTTGCTTGAGCCCGTAAACGTCCGCAGCCGGTTATAGACGGTATAGCTGACGAGCAGGCCGACAGCCAGCGCCAAGCCTCCAATCATCAACAGACGACTTCGGTTCATTCTTCTCCCTCCGGGACAACTCCGGACTCATTCGTTGTCGCGGCTTACCAGTTTGCTGAAAAACTCCTGGTGCGCGCCGCAGTCGCCCTCAGCGGCTGGAGCCGGCACTGAAAACGGGTGGCTTATCGCAGCGCTAAACCGCTCCATCCCATCACCGCCAAAACCGGGCGTGATGGGGGCCCCGGCGCTGCGCCACCCAAAGTCAAACTCAGGGTCGAGTTTTTAAGCGAACTATTACACACCCTCGTATGCAACTTACTTCAAAGGCTGCGGCGGTCTATTGGGCGACTTGGCTGGCTACCGACGAGAACACGTTGTTCGCGTTGCCCCCGATCAGACGGACGGTGCCGATCACAATCACCAGTATCACGGCGAGCATCACAGCGTATTCCGCGATGTCCTGCCCTTCCTCATTGCGCCACAAGAGTTTAGCCAAATCTGTCATTCTAGACTCCTTCGAGCTCTACGGTGGAGACTCCCGATCTTGACGAGCGTTGGGACTTGTCATTATATGCGCCCTAGTCTCGCAGATTTGGGATGGCTCTGGGAAACATTTTTTCACTTTCTCCTCCCTTCTGACGATAGTCTCGGGGAAATGCCAGCGTTTTCGACGGCGGGATGCGCGCGGAGCAGGATGACGGCCTTAGAGTCGATGAATGTAGCATGCCAATTGGGGTCGAGAAGGAGGGCTTGCGCCAGCGCGCAGGAAGGGGGCACAAGTACCGCCTCCACCGTCCAGCGGTCAAGGATGTCTCGCCAGCCGGTCCGGAGCTCAAAGGCGGTCTTAAACTGGCGCAGCAGGTCGTCGCCATAGAGGTCGGCTCGGCCGTCCACGAACACGCGATGTTCGGGATAAAGTTTCCAGATGGCATAGCCTCCCCAGTCGTAGTAAACGAAAATTCTCTGGGGTTGGGCACTGGACTCGAAGAACGCGACAGCTCTTTGAGGATACTGCTCCGCCTCGTGGGCATCCTGGCTGCGGGTGAGACTGACCCACTTCACCAAGGTAAACAGAGCAATCAGAATGACAACGGCGATGTTAAAAGAAGGCCGGAACCACGAGGAGTATGGACGCCGTTGCGAGACTGCTAAGGGCGCAGAATTGACCGGGAGAGCCGCAGCGATCACTGGCATCGCCACCAAAACGAAAATGGGGATGTGGCGGACGGCGTCCAAGGCGGCGAAAGAGGTAAGCAGCAGGGGAACGATGACAGGTCCCTTGGGCCGCGAGCGGGAACTGGCGAGCGCGGTCAGAAGCAGCAGCCATACCAGTAAGAATGGACGATAGAGCCATTCATGAAAATCCGGCGAGAACCATTCCACGATGAACGACCGCATCGCGGATGAGCGTAGAGTATCGAACGGATAACGATAGAGTTGCGCGCCGCTGGGGTTGAGAGGCACGAGTGCCAAACAAACCAGCAGAAGCAGCAGGACACAGAGGACGATGGGGCGCGCATTCTTCCAAGGCGTGTTGCCGACGGCAGTCTCTAAAATCAGCCCGGCACCATATGCAAACAAAAGCGCGAGTCCGAGCGCGAATCCGGCGTGCAGATTCAGCCATAGAAGAAACAGAGGTGGGATCCAAAGCAGCAGCCTGGGCCGATCTTCTTGATTGCCGCTTTCGAGCAGCCATAGAAGCAGGCTGGCCAGCGTAAAGGTGAACATCTGCGGCCGCACGCCCCAGGAAGGAGCCGACGCCAGGGCGCCGAAGGCTGTCGCTGCGGCTGCCCAGTGCTTCTCTGTCCGACAAAGGAGACAGCGCAGATAGAGCAGCATAAAGCCGGTGGTCGTGATGATCGCGGAGAACACGATCAGTCCAGCGGCGCCACCGTGCTTCCAGAGTTCGTAAAACACTAGCTCCGACAACCATTCATGGGACACCCAGGCGTGCCCGGCGCGAGTGAAGGAGAAAGGATCGGAGTGGGGGACGTGTCCGGTTTCCACGATCCACTGCCCGGTCCGCAGGTGCCACCAGAGATCAGGGTCGGTCGCCGGGCGTGCCGTCATCGCCAGCAAGCCGAATAACAGGATCGCTGCGAACGCGATCTGCGGGCTGCGCAGGCTTTCGAGGATTCGTCGCATGGTCGGTCGTGATTATGGTTCGTCCGCGATTATAGAATGCATCCGGAACTTTCACGTCTGCGCTTGGGGCGCATGATGAGAACAGAATACGGATAGAATTAGCAATCCATTTGAACCATGTCTGACACCCGGAAACTGCGCAGTTGGCTGCCGGCCACAGCACTCCTCTGGATGGCGGTGATCAACGGCATCATGCTATGGCATACGCGAGTTGAGATCCGGCGGGGATATGGCGATTTTGCGACCTTTTACACTGCAGGCACTCTAGTTCGCAGAGATCAGAGCGCCGAACTTTACAGTCTCGCCGCTCAGTGGAAAGTGCAGCAGGAATTTGCGTCCGAAGTAAGAATTCGCCAGGGCCCTTTGCCTTACCTCCGGCCCCCTTTCGAAGCCTTACTTTTTTCCATATTCGCCAAGTGGCCTTACGTCACCGCACTGCTCCTCTGGACTACCCTCAAGCTAGCGCTCCTCTTGACCATTCCGTTCATCGTGGTCCGCGGCAGACTTTGGAAAGAAAGCTTTCCGCTCTGGACGACGGGTATCCTCGTCTTGGGTACGTTTCCTGCTTTTATGGATCTGGTCACGGGCCAGGATGCTGTGCTGCTGGCCTTCCTGTTCGCGGTTTGTTACTGGCAGATGGAAACGGGAAGAGACACTGGCGCTGGCGTCACTCTGGGCCTGGCGCTCATCAAGTTCCAGCTGGCAATACCTTTTCTCCTTGTGCTGTGGATCGCTGGTCGCAAACGGGTCTTGCCCGGTTTTGTGGCGTCCGCCTCCGTCGTCGTTGCCATTTCCGCCGCTCTCACCGGTTGGAGCGCGCTGTTAAAGTACCCTGGCTATTTGCTGGCTCTGAACCGTTCAGTGGGCGTGGGAATCGCACCCGAGACTCAAATAAATCTACGCGGGTTGCTGATTCTTTTCGTTGGGAGCTTGACCCATCCCGGGCCCATCGATTGGACGCTGGCGCCGGTGGCGGTCGGAGCTATTGTGTACACGGGGTTCATTTGGCGAAAAGCGGGGCACCGTTTTTTGGCCGAGGGTTTTGGACTGGCGGTTATCGTCGCGATCGTGACCAGCTATTACGCCTGTGATTACGATCTGTTGTTGTTGCTCGTCCCGTTGCTCGCCATGCGTAACCGACCTGATAGCGGTCTCAGGGCAGACACGGTGTCCCGCTACCTGGAAGTGGGCGGATTGCTGCTCTTGCTCCTTACGCCAGTGTATTGGTTTACTAGATTGCAACTTCACGCCGAGTGCCTCATGACGCTGCCCTTGCTGGCGGTGGGCGTTGCGTTGGCGCGCAGGCTTAGCCATGCCGGCCCGGGGGTGGGAACAGGGAGGGGTGCACCAGTGCCGGGCGGGTCAGGATGAGGCTGAAGATGAACGTCGTCCCGGCTTTGCCGGTGCTCCAGTTTCGTTCTTGGAGAGCGGCCCGGCTCGCGATCCTCGCTCGGTCCCCAAGCCACTGTCCGTTGCGGAGCTATGGTCTTCGTGCTTCTGGAATGGGTGCGACTCTGCAGGGCGTCCGCTTGAGGTAGCGGGACCTAAGAAGAACAGAGTGTGGATAGAATAGGCACTCCATTCGGACCATGCCTGACACAACAAGATCCGAGACACCTAGATCGGACATACCAACGTCCGACAAGCCGAGACTGTGCAGTTGGTTGCTGGCCGCAGCGTTGCTCTGGATGGCGGTTAACAACGGCGTCATTCTATGGAATACACGAGATCGGATCCGTCACGGCTACGGCGATTTTGCGTCGTTTTACACCGCCGGCACTCTGGTTCGCAGGGGAGTTGGTGCCGACCTCTACAATCACAACCTCCAGTGGAAAGTGCAGCAGGAATTTGCTTCGGAAGTAGAAATTCGCCAAGGCCCTTTGCCTTACGTCCGACCACCGTTCGAAGCCCTGCTGTTTTCCGTATTCGCCGGATGGCCTTATGTGACAGCCCTGTTCCTCTGGACCGCCCTCAAACTTGCGCTCCTCGTAGCCATTCCGTTTGTCGTGGTTCGAGGCGGATCATGGCACGGTGGAATTCCACTTTGGGCAGTGGGCCTACTCACCCTCGGCACATTTCCCGAGCTGATGGATCTGGTCCTGGGCCAGGACGCACCGCTGCTGGCCTTCCTGTTCGCGATTGCTTACCGGCAGTTGGCACGCGACAGGGATGTGGGCGCCGGCTTCGCGCTTGGCCTGGCGCTCTTCAAATTTCAACTGGTGATACCGTTCGTCGTTACGCTGTGGATCGCCGGTCGCAAACGGGTGTTACCGGGCTTTGCCACGTCCGCCTTCGCCGTTCTTGCCATTTCAGACGCCATCGTAGGCTGGAGGGGTTTGTTACAGTATCCTCGCGATTTGCTGGCTTTGAACCAGGCCTCCGGCGTCGGACTGATCACGCCGGGAAACCAGATGAACCTCCGTGGGCTGCTCATCTTTGTGGTCGGGCGCACACCCTATCCCGGACGCATCCACTGGGCGTTGGCGCCGGTGGCGGTCGCAGCCGTGGCGTACGCGGGTCTCCTGTGGCGAAAAGCGGGAAATCGCCGGTTGGCAGAGGGTTTTGGGCTGGCGCTGATCGTCGCCATCATCACTAGTTATTACGCTCAAGAATATGACCTGCTCTTGCTGATCGTTCCCCTGCTCGCGATGCGTGCCCGAGCGGCAGACGCTCCCCCAGGAGATCGATTCACTAGAGATCTCGAAGCGGCCGGATGGTTGTTGCTGCTTCTGACGCCTTTGTACTGGTTTGCTCGAGTGCAGCTTAAGGCCGAATGCCTGATGATACTGCCCGTGCTGGCTCTCGGTCTCGCCTGGGTGCGCAAACTGCGCGACGCGGGAGCGGATAGAAGCGAATCGGCGCCGGGCGGGCCGTCACTGCCAGCAAGCCCAGCAGTAACACCATCGGGAACACATCGGATCGAGAAAGATGGTTGGCTCTCACGCTGAGCGATCATACCCCAGACCCGAAACTGCTCCAGCGCGATTCCATTACCCATTTCGTGCTTTTGCCGCTTGGCAATTAGAATCCATCGTCAGCAGTGATGTGCAGCAGGCTCAGGGCTCGCTGTCGGGAAATTGAGGCATTGTTTACACTGAAGCTACGATCCTCAAATCGAGAAGGAGCGGTCCCGGAAGGATCTGCGATTTCGGGGTGGAAAAGGTGGTTGGGGCTCGTCCAGAACCTGCTTCTCCTTCTGACAGCAGCCGTCATTGTCTATTATTTTGCGCACGGTTTTGAAGAAAGAGAGAAGGGAACTGATTTCCCGGACTTCTACGCCGCAGCTCGGATGGTGCGGGAAGGATATGGGCATCAACTGTACGACTTCCAAGCGCAAGAGAAATTCCAGATTCGCTACGCCGGACGCACTGGCGACTACTACATTCACCCGCCGTTTGAGACGTTGGTATTCTTGCCAATCTGCCTTTGGTCGCTGTCAACCGCTTATCTGCTCTGGTGCCTTCTTAACTTCGCGGTCTTGGCATACACCGTGATCGTGTTTCAACGGCATGTATTCAAGCGCTTGGAATGGCGCGTCCTGTTGCCACTGTTCTTTTTGTTCCCGCCCGTGTTGCTAAGTACTCAATAACGTAAATACAGTGACGTATAATTTTATGGAACGTGACGCTGAACACATCTAGACTGGTCCTCAGGGGAGGACTGTTTCGTGTCACGTTCTAGCCCGTTTCGCATCGTGCTCACTTCCGAAGAGCAAGAAAAACTAGAAGCCAGAACTCGAAAATATACGTCACCGTATCGAGACGTCATTCGAGCTAAGATCATCCTTTTGGCAGCGCAGGGATTGTCGAACGACGTCATTGCCACGCGCTTAGACACGCCCCGGCAGATCGTTAGTAAGTGGCGCAAACGATTTGCCTTGGCGCGTCTGCCCGGCCTTGAGGAACAACCTCGGGGCGGGCGGCCCGCTCTTTTTTCCCCCCAGCGTCGTCGTTCAAGTAAAGGCCCTCGCTTGTGAACTTCCTCATCGTCTGGGACTCCCACTCTCGCGACTCTCCATCGCCGATATCCAACAGGAAGTGGTGGCGCAAGGCTTGGTGGCTGAGATCAGCGGCACTACCCTGTGGCGCTGGCTGAATGCGGATGCCCTTCGTCCTTGGCAGCACCGCAGTTGGATCTTTCCCCGCGACCCAGATTTCGCCGCCAAGGCGGGACGCATCCTGGACCTCTATGAACGCCGGTGGGAGGGAGTCCCTCTCCTCCCTACCGACTTTGTCATTTCCGCCGACGAAAAAACCAGTGTGCAAGCTCGCCGTCGCAAGCAACCCACTCTACCTGGGGCTTCCGGCCGCTCGATGCGCGTAGAGCATGAATACTTCCGAGAAGGCGCATGGACCTATCTGGCGGCCTGGGACGTCCATCGCGCCAAACTGTTCGGTCGTTGTGAGAACAAAAGCGGGATCGCCCCGACCAACCGCCTCATGGCCGAGGTCATGACCCAAGAGCCTTACCAGTCTGCCCATCGCGTCTTTTGGATCATGGACAACTGCTCGGCTCATCGCGGTCAGAAGGCCGCACAGCGCATTCGCTCGCAATGGCCCAATGCCGTCTTGGTGCACACCCCTATCCACGCTAGTTGGCTCAACCAAATCGAAATCTACTTCTCCATCGTCCAGAGAAAGGTGCTTACTCCTAATGACTTTCTATCCCTAGTCCAGCTCGAGCAACGACTATTGTCCTTCCAAAAGCATTATCAGCAAACTGCTTCTCCCTTTCAGTGGACCTTCACTCGCAAGGATCTCAACGCCTTGTTGACCAAGCTCTCCACAAAAGCGATCGCCGCTGCCGCCTGAAACGATCAGCCGAATACGTCACCGTAATTCCGAACCAGAGCACTAAGT
>Ga0210399_10005262_pt1 | contig 10048 bp, 9 predicted proteins | sample IncBWC14MmetaG_FD_150865 | JGI IMG/M metagenome (GOLD analysis project Ga0210399, IMG submission 150865) | Forest soil microbial communities from Barre Woods Harvard Forest LTER site, Petersham, Massachusetts, United States - Inc-BW-C-14-M | ecosystem: Environmental > Terrestrial > Soil >...
GACAAAAAGCCGCCACGCACTGAAAGCGTGGCGGCTGATTCGCCCGAGCCCATCACTGGGTCCGGCACCTCATTGGCAACACACTTCGGGCTGGAAGGCGAGACACGCAAAGGTCTCGCCGAGAGGCTGTCCTTTGGCAAACATGCTTTTCCCTCCCTGCGGAGTGAATTTATAGATGGCGTTGCCGTCCACCACAAACAGATTACCCGCGTTGTCAACGGCCAGACTTTGTGCACTGTTCGGCACGGAGCCGAAGGTCGTTCGAACTCCATGCGGATCATATTTATAGATGTTGCCGTCCAAATCCGCCATAACCAGATTGCCCTTAGTGTCAAAAGCCAGGTCCGCCGGGCGATCGAATGGCTCCAACACGGCAAAGGTGCCCCGTGACCCGTCCGGTTTGTATTCGTAGATGCTGCCTTGATAGATGTTGCCAATGCTGCCATCCACTACAAACAGATTGCCCGCCCTATTAAAGGCCATTGCTACAGGGTGGTACAACTCCGAGGCAAACTTGGCTCGGGATCCGGTGGGCTTATATTTGTAGATGACGCCTTGTTCATAATCCGCCACAAACAGAGCGCCCGCCTTGTCAACGGCCAGGTATAACGGGACACTTAATCCCGAGGCAAAGGTGACTGGCGATCCGTTCTGGCTGTATTTATAGATTGTGGCGTGGTTATGGATGTGTCCTATTTCGTAATCCACCACAAACAGATTGCCCGTGCTGTCAAAGGCCAGATCCGCAGGGTCATTTAATCCGGAGGCAAAGATCCTTTGCGCTCCGTTCCAAGTGAATTCAAAGATCCGACCGCAGGCGGCATCGTTCGGGATATCGCCACCGCAATGGTACCCCGACACAAACAGGTTCTGTGCCGACGCGTTGGAGCAGATCAGAATGACCGCTCCCAAACATGCTACCCTGCTGATTAACCAACCGGTTAGCCCGAGGGCAGATGTGAATCTCGTTTCTGTTAATTTAGTTTTCATAGTTTGTTCCTCTGTTTTGTTTTTTTGTTGATTTGTTTTCTTTCATTGTTTTGGCCTTCTTTGATTTCTCGTCATTGAGAACTCATTTCTGGCCGTTCACAGAGGTAATGCGTAAATTCCGGCGCGAGGTTACGCGGAAAGTGCAGGAGACTTGCGAGCCACGGATCCACCTACGCCAAGGCTTCGGCGTGACATGTTGCCCGGGTGTCACCGATCGGCTTTTTGACAGGAGGAAAAGAAGCGAATGTCTTCCGCAATCAGGTCAGATCGGAGCTTTGTTCGTTCGTTGTCTTTTGTTAGAAGAGAAACCCGGTTCGGCGCGTCGGGAGGTCGCGCCCGGGCACTCCCTTCTGAATGATGTCCTTGATCCGTGTTATCCACGCGATCGGACGCTGCCGTTCGCAATAGCACAACACGAGCGGTTACCCTATAATTTTCAGCGCGACCGGCGAGATTCGCCGTTGGCAGGAATCGGCAAACGACAAATTCAAATTGTGATTGGGTAGCGCACGCGGCTCGCGATCACGTCCTCGCCATCGCGAACTTTTGACTCCCAACGGCGGTGGAGGGAATGAGATTCAACGACAAGATTGTTTCAGTGCGCTGCAGCATTTTCCAACAATCTCCAAAGCAGGATGGGATTTGGCGCGGATATGACACGCCAAACCCCAGTAATCGTTCGATGCAGTTTTTAGCCTTCCAAGGTTCACCTGCCTATGGAGTTCCACCGCCCATGAACACGGTGGTCGCACCGGTATCACTGTTGAACACCTCCAGACTTCGGCCAAGGCTTTCGCTGGGGACGCCCGGGTTAAGGATGTCAACTTGGGCTCGCACCTCGGCTCGCAGCGGGCCTCCTTGCCGCTTGAAATCGACCGAAACGGTCTTGCCCAGTGCCAGGGTAACCGAGGATCGAGCGAGCACATTGCCCTTGTCGTCGATAAACGCCCAGTAAATGAACAAACCACCTGGTTCGCCAATGTTGACGAAGTTGAGCCGCGCAGTCTGATTCATGGTTAGGCCGACAGGAGCAAAGCTGATGCTGACACCAGGAAGGATGTCGGCTTGCGCCCGGGCTGCACCAAGAGTCAGTAACACTGCGAGTAGCAGCGTGAGTTTAGTTAGTGGGTTTAGATTTTTCATAAACTAATTTTCTTTCATTGTTTTTGGCCTTCTTTGATTCCTCGTCATTGAGAACTCATTTCTGGCCGTTCACTGAGGTAATGCGTAAATTCCGGCGCGAGGTTACGCGGAAAGTGCAGGAGACTTGCGAACCATGGATCCACCTACGCCAAGGCTTCGGCGTGACATGTTGCCCGGATGTCACGGATCGGCTTTTTGACAGGAGGAAATAATCGAGGCTGAGTTCGAGACAGTCGAGAGCTAAGACACGAATTTCACGAATTCACACGAACGATTCATTAGTGAGCAATTGGTGTGATTCGTGTCTCAATTGAGATCATCAAAACGCGGGTCGCCGCGCAGCCGATCCCAGGACCCGAGCAGTCTCAATTGACCGTAACTGAGTGCGTTTGGAGGAGGGATGACGATGGCCAGCTGTTGGCAGGCAAGATCTTTGTCACCAAGACAAGCGGGGTGCGCCGTTAGCGCTTGAGAAAAATTTAGATGATTAACGCGAGCCGGTAGGCCGTTCCTTGAGGGCAAGCCTCTTCGATCCGATTAAGCCCGGTCCAAAGGCAGCCGTGTTTAAGACAATCATAATCAAGGCGAAGAGATACATGCCCATAGCGATTCCGATGATAACGTGCATACCTATAATAGATCCAAACCACAGAGGTCGACTCTTTCTCGGCCAAATGAGAAATGGATAGCCAGTCTCCAATACGCATACCAGAATGCCGAATACCGGAAGAATATTTTTGCCTGCGATTAGCAAATCCGGGGGGATCACATTAAATGGAGGCCGCGTCAGAGCTCGCCACAAGCTGATTCCGTTCCACCAGCCAACCCCTACCGACTTGGCGATTCCACTGAAAAAATAAATTAAACACATGTGCATCTGTAATATGCGCCTGTGAAAACCTTGGATGCAGTGGTCTTTTGGCGTGGCGGCGCGGATTCGAGCATCAAAGCTCCACCGGTCCGGTAACGGTGCGAGCATCAGGTAAAAAAGGCCGATGGATGTAAAGTTATCTACCCCATAACTAAAGAGCGCTGCACTGTTAGTAGTGCACAAATGAAGAAACCAGACGAGAACCGCAGCAGAGCGACAAAGAATACCCGCTAACAAGCACAACGCACCGCAGAGCAGACACCACCACACAAACCATAAAATCCGGTCTTGATCTAGCCCCAGGTAATTACCAGCCGCCACAATCCACCCCAGCCTCGGACTGACGACGTTTTCGACTGAGACAATTGCTTCTGTCAGATCACGGCTAATTAAGCCGCGGCCTTCGCTGGCAAATAACTGAATCCAGTCACTGCGCAAGGCGAGGCAATACAAGAAAATTTGGAGCGCCAACCCAATCCGCAACAAAGTTAGCCAATGGTCGATTTCAGAAGGGAAAAGAAAGCGTTGTAGTCTGTAGTGCAGCTCCCTTAATAGCATTATCGGCCCTGTGATTTCGCTTTAGAGAAATCAAAGTCGTATGCAAATAGAACGTGGTAGGACTCCTTTTGACCACGTTCGAACTCGCCGGGCGTGGGTAACCTTACGTATCCGACCACGGCCCGAATGCTAACCGCATCCTGATGGTCTTGCCAGATTGAGTACGCCAACATCTTAACGAACGTGGCTCGTAGAGGTTCGTAAGTCTCTTCCGCGATTCTGTCGAATAAACTCGTTAGGCGCAAACCGGTCGCCGCACCGCCTACGCGTGGCAACTCGTAGTCGGCCCGCCCTTGGGCGTAACGCAATTCGAAAACAATTTTGTAACTGTCCGGAACGTTGGGAGCGAAATACCCATAGCTCGCCTCAATTCCGGCACTCCGGAGATAGGCACCGATCCCTTGCCGGATTGGATCGTCCACGGGAAGCCTTTCCCCGAGCGGAATTGAAGTGATCGCCCGCCCAGTCCGCCAGTATCTATCGAGGGACCGCGGAAAAAAGGTCGCGCTTTCCGCAAGCACAAAAAACGTATCGCGTAAGCACACTAACAAAATGAGGCAAAAATGAAGGGCAAAGAAGGCAATTCGCACAGGCCGCAAATCGTGTCGTGTCTCCCGGCGCCGCGCCAGTTACTGGCTATATTTCTTTAGGATCGGTGCGATACGGGTAGCCAGTTGTTTGGAATCCAGCATTGGGGTACTCGGAGGCGCATTGGGGATACTCGGAGGCGGGGTCCACGGCTGACTCGACTGCCACACATATGCGATAGGACTCCGCGCCAAACCGATTTGAAGCGCCACATCGGAGATGCCCTCTTGAGAAGCTTTATTGGCCTCGGCAACTAGTGCCTGATCGATTCGAACGTCCTCGAGCCTACCTTTCGTTTTCACCAGCTTCCCGCGATCATACGTTCTGATCTTATAGAGTGATTTGTTGAAATTTTTCAAGACGGCGTCAAGTGCCTTTTGGTCATCGCTGGATATCTTGGTCCCGGGATGAATGTGGACGAACGTTTCGTGAATGGACACCCGGGCACGCTGCTTCTGCGCGATAGCAGTGGTAACAACACTCAACGCAATGCTCACGGCGAACACAACACACAGCAAAACCAGATGCTTCTTCATAAGAGTTGCTGGTTTGCGCCTGTCGTTCTCAAATTGCAAGCACAAAATTTGCCGGTATTCTAACCAAACGCGCGGGTTTGTCCGTATCCGCTCACCATCGGTCACATTATTAGAAATATGAAATGTGCTTGAAATTTCACCACCGTGGCGCAGTTGATGCGCAACATCGCTAGGTGCTATTACCGTGTGTGATTTCCTCACTTATCAAGCGCCGCTTGCGCTGCTGGTGTTGAACCTTGCGCTGCCAGCGGGCAGGTCGCGGATTTGCTGGATCAACACCTGCACTCAAAACCACGATTCGTGTTTATTCGTGGTTAACAGGAGCTAACAGATTTAACTCGGCGAAAAAGCCTGGCGGGTCACGGCCGCTTTTCCTCGCAAAGTTTTTGGAAAGCGGGATCGCGGCGCAATGGGTCCCAGAGCGGATCGAGCCTAAGAAGGGCCGGCGTGACGGGCGTTTGGCCGTAATTCGCGTCCCCATAGGGTGTTTGTAACAACTGGGTGAGAGCTGAGATCGCGTGGCGATTCTCGTTGAAGATCGTCTGAATGAGCGCCAGGTTCTCGTCGAAGCTAGTTCCGACGATCGCGTCTTGAGCACGGGGCAGAAGCATGATCGCGCGCTCCGCTACCTTCAGGGCCAAGTCCTTCTCCCCGAGCGCGGCATAAGCTTGAGACAGCGGTTCCAGAAAGGAAGCGTTGTCTGGTTGATGTTTGCAAAGCTGCTCGAGTGTATTGCGCGCCTGTTCAGCGGTGGCTTTTGCGCCAGCCGTATCGCCAGCAAGGCGCTGCGTGAAAGCAAGCCACACATAATCAAATGCCTTGGGGTAATCAGAAGCAAAATGGAATTGAGCCAGGCGGGCTCGCAGCAATCGAACCGCCTCGCCGTAATTTCGTTCAAGTCTCAACTGATTAACCTTGATTTGGATCGTACTGTCAGAAGGAGTCTTCCAGTTTATTTCTGATAGGAACCTGGCGGCTTGCTCCAAGTTACCCTGGGCCTGATAAATGCTGGCCTTTGCCGCCATCATATCCGGATCGTTTGGCACAATGTCGAGCGCTCGATCGTAGAGCTTTAACGCGGCTGAGAATTGTCGAACCATGCTGTAAGTCTCTGCCGCCCTATTAAGTAACTCCAGGTTACGTGGGTCCAGGGCGAGGGCTTGTTCGAAGGAGGCAATGCTTTGATCCCAGTGTCCCTCGCGTCGGGCAATTAAAGCGATTGCATGTGGCACCTCGCTGTTCCCAGGTAACATTTTGCTGATGCGACCGAACGTGCTTTTGGCAGCTCCGTAATCACGCAGCACCCAATATTGATAATAACCCAAGGCGAGCAGGGTTTCAGGCGAGTTCGGCTCCAGTTTCTGCGTATTCTCCAAAGCACGTTTTGCTGCATCGCGCCGCGCGGCGGGAGTACTGTGAGAGTCGTCGCGGCGGTTAAAGTAGCTAAGCGCGTTCACACGAGAAAGCCGCGCCCAGGCGACCGCAAAATTGGGGTCAAGCTGCACAGCCCGCTCATAAAAACCGATGGCTTTCCATACAAGATCGGGAAAATAGGAGGAGATGGAGTAGCGGCTGCGTGCATCAAAAGCCAAGCCGCGCAGATACGCCTCGTAAGCCTCCGGATTGTTTGTTGGTCTAACCGCCAACGCTCGCTCTTCGTGCCCCGTCAGCTTTGCCTGTAATAATTCCGCTATTCGTTTGGCAATGTCGCTTTCAACCCCAAAGATGTCAGTTAACTTTCGATCATAGGTGTCCGCCCAGAGGTGGGAATCGGTTTGCGCGTTAATCAACTGCACATTGACCCGCACCTGATCGGCCGCTTTTTGCACGCTACCCTCAAGAATGTTCGCAACGCCGAGCTGCTTCGCTATCTCGCCGAGATTGCGAGGTTTGCTCTGATATTGCTGCGTGGACGTGCGCGAAATCACTTTTAAATCCGCGATGCTCGCCAGCCGTGTCAGGATCTCCTCTTGAATGCCGTCCGCGAAATAGGCGTTATCTGGATCGCCACTCAGATTTTCAAACGGCAAAACCGCGACCCCGCTTGTTGCCGGATGACGAATAATTTCACTTTTCCAAACGATCCAGCCAGCAGCTGCCGCCAACGCGAGCGACAAGGTGATCACGGCAGCAGTGGCTGGCTTCCTTCGCATCCATTTTCTACCACGAAGGAAGATTCCAGTCCGTCGGGCTAAGACCGGCTCATGTTTTAACCAGTGTTCGAGGTCTTCAGCTAGCGCTAGAGCGGAAGAATAGCGGCGCTTTGGATCTTTCTCGAGGCACTTGAGGCAGATTGTTGAGAGATCGCGGTCGATCTTCGGATTCAGGACCCGCGGTTGTCGCGGCTCGGTGTCGAGCAGTAACTTGATCGTTTCGTAGGTTGTGCCGCCGGCAAAGGGCGGATGATCGGTTAGCAGTTGGTAAAATACTGCGCCGAGACCGTACACATCAGTTGCGCTTGTAAGTCCGGCAGCTGCCGGATTATTACCGGCAGCTTGTTCGGGCGCCATGTAGCTTGGCGTTCCCAGCACCTCCAGCGTCCGCGTCACCGTACTCTCCGTCCCAACCAATCTCGCAAGACCGAAATCGGTCAGGTGCGGTTCGCCTTTTGAGTCGAGCAGAATGTTTCCCGGCTTGATGTCGCGGTGCAGAATGCCGTGCTCATGCGCATAATGCACAGTGCGGGCTACCTTCGCGATTAGTTCCGTTGCCTCGCGGATCGACATCGGCGTGCGCCTGACAACTTCATCGAGTTGGCCGCCTTCGACGAACTTCATGCTGAAATAACACGAGCCATCCCGCTCACCCACTTCGTGAATTGGTACGATACCGGGGTGTTCTAACCGGGCTGCGGCTTCCGCTTCCCGTCGAAACCGCTTTAGGTGCTCTTTGCTCGCCCACTGTCCAAGGCTGATGACTTTTACGGCCACGGTGCGATTGAGACTCTTTTGCCGGGCGCGAAACACCACACCCTGACCGCCTCGACCGACCTCTTCCAGCAACTCGTAGTCACCAAGCTCTCCGAGCACCTCCGCAGCGCGCGCTGCTTTCTTGCTATGAAGCTTGTCCGCTTGTCCGCCGTCATCCGCCTCCGCCGCCGCTTCAGGGGAGTAGGCGGCTACGGCGGACGAGTCGACCCCGGCTACGGCTTCTTCGTCGAGTAAGCGAAGGCCACTCTCAAGAAGGCAACCCGGGCAGCCTCCTTCCGGCGCGTCGGCCGGGATTTCCGAGCCGCACTTTGGGCAAAGTCTGAGTGCGCTAATCATTATCGGAGAGTTGCTCATACACTCCCCCTCTTCTACTGCGTAAAATTCTATCAGAGGTTACGCCCGAACCACAGTAATTAGATGGCGCAACTCATCTTCAATGTCGCCGGGCATGGCCACCGTGTGGGCAATCTCCTCTCGCAATAAGCTCTGGTAACGCTGACGAAATCGATAGAACGCTTGTTTGACCGCGTTCTCCGTCATGTCGAACTCGCTGGCGATCTGGGCTTGCGAAGGCCGGTCCGGTTCGTCCATGAGCATTTTCTTCATCTGATCAAAGAACCGCAAGTTGCCTGAGCTGCGATACTCGTCCCGCAGCCGCGCCAGCACTTGCTCCAGAACTGTCAACGCCCAACGACGTTCGTAAATTTGCTCAGCTGTCAATCTGTCGCTTCGTTCAACATCGACGCGCTCCCGCTCACGAATCTCATCCAATGGAATTAAGCGCTGTCCTTTGCCGCGCTTGACGGCCATCGCATGGCGCGACTCGTCGGCCAGAAAATGTTTGACCGACGCAAGCAGGTAAGATCGAAGTCGGCCTTTTTCCTTGCGAACAGTATTCAGATCTTTGCGCTCCAATAACAACGCGAAGAAACCCTGGGTGAGATCCTCCGCGTCCTCGGTCCCTGCGCCCGTTCGCCGCACGAAGCCATAAATGGGTCGCCAATACGTGTGACAAAGCGTTTCGAGCGCCTCCTGTGCCGCTGGCGATTCGCCTTGTGCCTCCAGCACCACGCTCCAGTGCGTGGTGGTAAAGGTCGCCGGGCCGTGATGAGCATTTCCGCCAATCGCGCTGAGTGAAGTCACCTCGTCATCAGCAGGCACGCTGCGATTCAAGTAAAAAACCGCGCCGAAAGCAAGCCCGAATCGGGGCAATCGCAGATCTAAATCAGGTCTACGCCGTGGCTACAGCTAAAACCGATAGCCGTGCAGTTCGATTTCCTTGGCGAAAGCATTCTCGACGATCTTCCGCTGTTCGTCGTTAAAGACCAACTGATACGGCGTGTGATCGGTCCGGTATTCCGACTTGGCTCTGATACCGAGGCTACCTTCGAAGTGCACGTTTAGCTTGGAGAATACTTCAGCCAGATCGTCTATCAGATTCTCGTAACGCAGAACTCGATCGACAATGATTTTTTCACCGGCGGCGTCGGTATAACGAAAGTAGTTAAGAGGAAACTTGCCGGTGGCGAGATACTCGTCCAGAGAAAGTGATCGGCCTTCCCGGGCGGCACGCATGTGATAATGAGACAAGACCTTGTCCCACGGATTTCTTTCCACGCAGAATTTGAAGTAGCCGTTCCAGACAGGAGCAGGAACGCGTTTTTGCACCAGCGAGGTCGGCATGTGATTGTAGAATTTCTCGCGACTGGTGAATGCGCGGCGAAACGCTGAAAAGATTTTGCCTGGCGCATCAAGAATTTCGGGAATCGGATTAATGAATCCCTGGTAGTTGCGCGGCTGATGCCCCTCGACCGGAGGAGCTATCGGCGTTATGACGTCCGTTGGGCCGCACTGCTTTGACAAGAAAATCTCGATGCTTGTGCCTGCTGTTTTTGCCGTCTTGATAAAGATGAATTTGTACTTGTGTGAGATGATCATCGCCGATGCCGGGGAAAACTGGAAGCGCAGTCCAATCTATCCGATTATCTCACAACTTACCCATCGTCACGTGTTGGCCGTTTGGGTGGCGAAACCAGTCCGGTAATGCAATCTGATTTGCTACCATACTTTCGTAGCAATTTTGGGTTATAAGGCCTCGCGCCGTGCTTTCACCGAAGACGGCGAAATTTTCCTTGGTCACAAACAGCCGAAGCTCCCGTGGCTTGAGGATGTCGTTCTTCAAGTCATCCATCACCTTTGCTGAGGGGATGCGATCAGGAAGATGCGTAAACAGATGACGTAGCACTTTGACTTTCAGAAGTTGATGGAGCCAAATCTGGTACCAGGCCTTGCGTTCAAAAAGAATATCCCCGGAAGGATTGACTATCTCCTTCGGATAAAGGGCAAGCTCGGGGCTATCCAGGGTGACCCTGCATCTACAGAAGAGAAGGCCACTTATCTCGGGCGATCTAACAGAATGTGCGATTAGATCC
>Ga0210399_10005263_pt1 | contig 10047 bp, 8 predicted proteins | sample IncBWC14MmetaG_FD_150865 | JGI IMG/M metagenome (GOLD analysis project Ga0210399, IMG submission 150865) | Forest soil microbial communities from Barre Woods Harvard Forest LTER site, Petersham, Massachusetts, United States - Inc-BW-C-14-M | ecosystem: Environmental > Terrestrial > Soil >...
AGGCTGGTGCCAATCCGCTCGGCGACTACCTGAACTCTCTCGACAAGCTCGAGCCGTACGAGGTGAACGAAGTACTGCCGGCGCACGAGTACCGCTTCGACGACCTCCGCGCACGACTGGAAGAGCTCCGCCAGCACCATCGGGACCGGTTCACCGAGGTGATCGCGATGCTGTCCGAAGGGCCGCACACCGCGTGGGACATTGCGGAGCACATGCGTTGGTCTCGTTCGTGGGATGACATCGCGGGCTTCATGCGGCGGGCCGCGGTGGGTGAGACCGTGTCGCACCTCCGAGCGCTCGAGATCGACGGGATCGTGCAGGTAGACGACGGCGAGCCGTCACTGTGGTCGCTCTCCGAGGGAACGGGCGCACAGAGAGCCAAGCGCTGAGCCCGACCGGCGCGACCGGCGGTTCGGTCGCCTAGTCTCCTCTGGGCAGAGTGAGGTGGTGCCGGATGAAAGTCGCGTTCGCCCTGTCGGGGGGCGGCAACTTGGGCGCCATGCAGGCCGGGGGCATGCGGGCGTTGGTCGAAGCGGGTATCGAGCCTGACGTGCTCTCTGGTTCCTCAATCGGGGCGCTCAACGCGGCCTTCTACGCGACGTATCCGGGTATCGAAGGGTGCAAGCAACTCGAGACCGCCTGGCGTGATCTGAGTCGGAAGGACGTCTTCCGGTTCGAGTTGTTTCGGGCCATCTCGGGGTTCATCGGCCTGCGCGACCACCTGGTCACGACAAGACGGCTGAAGCTGATCATCCACGAGTGGTTGGGTATCGATCGGATCGAGGAGGCGAAGCTGCCGTTCGCGGCGGTCGCTACCGACGCGTTGACCGGCGACATCGTCGTGATGACCGAAGGCGACGTGGCATCCGCCCTACTGGCCACCGCCGCAATCCCCGGCATCTTCCCGCCCGTCTACCGGGAGGGCCGTTGGTTGGTGGATGGCTCGTTGTCGGCTGGTTGCCCGGCCAGCGAGGCGCTCGACCTCGGTGCTGACGAGGTCTACGCGTTCCTGACGACCACGGCGCCCCGGCGCAGGCCGCCCCGCGGTGCGGTGGCCGCTGCCATGAGCACCGTGTCGCTCATGACGTCCAAGTTGCAGATTGCGAGGCTGGAGAGCGCGGAGGCAACCGCCGCCCAACGCGGCGGGGCGGTCTACTTCGTGCCGTCGGCGTTCCCCGAGGCACCCTCGCCGTTCGACTTCGACCAGGGCGCGGCGTTGGCGGCCTCGGGGTACGCCCGCGCGGCGGAGTGGGTGCAGCAGCTGGAATTCGGGGCGGCGCCGGCCGACCAGTTGCGCTAGGCGCGCGAACTAGGCGTTCGACGAAGCGCCAGCGCCGAGGGCGCGGGCGCAGAACGAGCGCACCTGGCGCGCGATCTCGGTCCGCGATGCGGCCCCGTCGCTCGATGGCGTCAGGCCGGCGGCGGCCCAGACGACCGAGCGGATCAGGTCCGAATCGGCCGGCGGATCGGCGAGCGGGAAGGACCCATCGGCCGCTCCGGCAGCCAGCAGAGCCTCGAGGGGAGCCATCAGCAGCTTGGAGGCGTGCCGCGTCTCCTCCGCATGACCCTCCGCCCGCATGGCGCCCGGCGAGCCGAGGACACGCACCCGCGCCGCCTTCGCCCGGTGCTGGCCCAGGCTCAGGATCTCGTCGATCCAGGCGTCGAGCGCGGCTCGAGGCGACGACGCCGCGTCCACCTTGGCGTTGAGCCGGGCGGCGGCGTTCTCTGCTTCCCTGCGGTAGAGCGCGCAGAGCAACTGATCCTTCGACTCGAAGTGACGATAGAACGAGCGCGTGGACAGGTCTGCCTCGCTCAGGATGTCGGCGACCGACGCGTCGACGTAGCCGTTGCGTCCCATCACGACCATGGCCGCGTCCAGGAGGAGACGCAGTTCGTCCTCGGACTCGAAGCGCCGGGGTCGGCCGGTTCGGGCGGCGGTCGCTGTCGCTTTGGCTTCGGTCATCCGCGCAGCGCGCCCGCCAACACCGGAACCTCGGCGAGCGCACGCAGCCCGTCGTTGAGGTGGGTGCAACAGTCGACCGAACGAAGCTGGGACAGGACCTCGGTGCGCAGGTCGTGGAGCGAGGTCCCGATAAGACGCGGCGCGTTGGGTGCTGCGAGGGGACATTCGGGGTAGGGCAGAACCCGAGGGATTGCCTCCACGGACCGCACCACGCCGCTGGGCGCGTCGGCGGTGCCGACGACCTCGTACTCGTGCAGGACGACCTCGTGGCCCCCGGGTATCCAGCAACTGTCCCTGAACATCGTGTCGAATTCGAGCTGGTCGCCGTTCTGCCATACGTCGATCCGCCGCGCCCGTCGCATTGCGATCTCGGGTGGATCTTCGAGCTCGTGCCAGCCGAGCGGGTCGGCGGGGTCGCCCAGAGAAGGCGCCATCGGCGTGTTGGAGCTGACGCCTCGGAGGGCACCGTTCGGATAGAGGGCGCTCGAACCGTCACGGAAGCCCGAGCAGATGCCGCGCATGTCGCTTTGTGGACCGCTGCCCAGGCGCTCGCGCACGCCTGGAACCACGTCGGCCCAGCGGAAGTACGTGAAGCCCGAGATGAGCGTCGCGCCGGCGATGTCGTCGATCAGCAGAAGCAACGGGGTGCCGGCCTCGTACTCGCTGGAGAGCTCCTGGGCGATCGCCGAGCGCAGGTTGCCCCCGGCACGACAGCCGACGAGCCGTTGGAGCTCGGTGTTGGCGGGGTCGCTCTCGATGCGCACGACGTCACGAGCACGACCCGTGACGGCGTACAAGTCAGAGTGGTCGATGATCGAGGGCTCGCCGCTGGCGGGCGTCAAAAGGTCGCGCGCCCTCCCCTTGAGGTTGAGCTCGGTCCCGAAGCCACCCGGCCAGAACATGAGCATGGTCGAGGTCCGGCGCACCGAGTCCGGCCGCCGCGCCGGCTGCACGGGAACAGGGTCGGCCGGAGCCGGATCCAGGGTCGTCGGACCTGGTTCGAAAATCATGTTTTCATGGTAAGCGACGGCAGGGATTCGGCGACATTCCGGCGTCCCTGTCCAACATCGGCTGGATTCACAGCAGATTCTTACGCTGCTCTGTCAGTTCCCTCACATTCATGATGCAGAGTTGCGCCATGTGCATCAACAAGGGCAGGGCGGCGGCGGCAGGGCTCCTCTGTGCGGTCGCCGCGACGGTGGCGGTCTGGAGCGGTCCCTTGTTCGCGGCGTCGAGCGCGCTCCACGCGAGCGGCCAGCCTCCGGCGCAGACGGTCAGCCACAGCCATCCGGCTCGTTGAGCCGAGTCTGCACGACCCGAGCGGTCACCGTTCCACGGCCCGTCGAGGCGTAGGACACTTCTCCTCTAGAGGTTCCGGCATCTGTCCGGGAGGATTTGTCCTCTCGCTCGGGAGCGTTAAATGTGTGCTCCATGAGCCCTGAAGGAACGACCTCATCGGAGCCCGTATTGGTGAAGGAGCGGCGAGGAGCCGTATCGATCCTGCGCCTGAACCGTCCCGAGGCGCGCAATGCCCTCAATCCCGAGCTGCTCACGGAGATCGGACTCGGCTTGATCGAGGCGGAGAGCGACCCGGACCTGCGGGCGGTGGTGTTGACCGGCACCGGCGACAGGGCGTTCTGTGCCGGCATGGACCTGCGGGCCTTCGCGGAAGGGGGCACGGTGGGCGGCTCGCCCGAAGGCATGAAGGGCTACGGTCGCTTTACCAGAGGCGAGATCGGCGTGCCTATCGTCGGTGCCGCCAATGCGACAGCGGTCGCCGGAGGGTTCGAGCTCCTCCTCGGGTGTGACGTCGTCGTGGCCTCGGACGCAGCCTCGTTCGGCGTGCCCGAGGTCAAGCGCGGGCTGTTCGCCGCCGGGGGTGGCGTGTTCGTGAGCACGCGTATCCCGCTCGCGATCGCGTTGGAGTTGACGCTGACGGGCGACCTCATCGACGCGCAGCGTGCGTTGTCGTTGGGCCTCATCAACCAAGTCGTGCCGCCGGGCGACGTGCTCGAGGCGGCGGTTGCCTTGGCCGAGCGCATCGCCCGCAACGGCCCCCTCGCGTTGCAGGCGACCAAGGAGCTGGTGTGGACGGCGTCGACCGACCTCGAGAAAGCTCGCGCGCTGGCGGCGGAGTGGCAGCCCAAAGTCTTCGGCAGCGAGGACGCTAAGGAAGGGGCGACCGCGTTCATCGAGAAGCGTGACCCGGTGTGGAAGGGGCGTTGAGGGTGAGGCCGGGGTCGCCGGCGTCAGCCGCTCTGCGGCGTAGCGGAGGCTGACTCGGGCTCGAGCGGGACCGAGACACGGGCCACGATCACGTCTTCGCGGCTGCGCAGCGCCCGGCTGAGCACGATGTCGATCTGGTTGTGCAGGAGGCGGTACCGGAATTTGTCCGGGCGGATGACGGGGATGAGCACGACGATCTGGTCGTTGGGGTGCTCCTCGCGGGTGCCGTCGATGAAGCGCACGATGGGCTCGACGACCGAGGCGTAGTCGGTGCGCAGCACCCGCAGCGGCACGCCCGGGTCCCACTGCCGCCAGGCGTGCTGGAGGCTGTCCACCCAGTGGACCGCGTCGTCGCCCGTGCGCAGGATGACGGTGATCGCCACCACCTCCTGGCCGAGGGAGATGGCCTCGGTGATCGCCTGCTCCGTCAGTCGGGAGATGCGGTTCACCGGGACGATGACAATGGTGCGTTTCTCGATGGGTTTGGGTGGTATCTCGTCGATGCCGAGCTCGCGGCCGGCCCTGACGTAGTAGGCGTGGATGCGTGTGAAGAGGAGGATGAACGCCGGGATGGCGATGACCACCACCCACGCGCCTTCGGTGAACTTCGAGATGAGGAAGACGACGGTGGCGACGGCGGTGATACAGGCACCGATGCCGTTGATGACGGCGCGCCGTTGCCAACCGCGCGGCCGCTCCTTGCGCCAGTGCACGACGAGGCCGGTCTGCGAAAGCGTGAAACCGATGAACACGCCTATCGCGAACAACGGGATGAGCGTGTTGGTGTTGCCGTCGACGGCGATGAGGAGTGCGCCCGACAACACCGCGAGCACGACGATCCCGGTCGAGAAGACCTGACGGTCCCCCCGGATGCTGAAGAGATGCGGGAGGTAGTTGTCCCTCGAGACGAGGCTGGCGAGGACGGGCAGGCCGCCGAACGAGGTGTTGGCGGCCAGTGCGAGCACGATCGTGATCGTGATCGTCACGATGTAATAGGCCCAGCTGCGGCCGACGGCCATGGCCATGATCTGACTGAGCACGGTCTGCCCCGAGCGGGGGCCGATGTGCCACTTCTTGGCCAGGACGGCGAGCCCGAGGAGCATGGCGCCGAGGATGAGCCCGAGGAGCATCTCGGTGCGCTTGGCCCGCACTGCGCGGGGCTCGCGGAAGAGAGGGACGCCGTTGGCGATCGCCTCAACGCCGGTGAGCGCGCTGCACCCGGCCGAGAACGCCTTGAGCACGAGGAGAATCGTCACGGCCTTGAGGCCGGTGGTGGGGAGCTGGCTCTGCCCGAGTTGGGCCTCGTTGAGCCCGAGCGGATGGATGAGCCCAACGGCTATGACGGCGAAGAGCCCGACGATGAACACCATCGTTGGCAGGAGGAAGGCGCGCGCGGTCTCTCCGAGGCCCCTCAGGTTCAACAGTGTGATGAGGAGCAGGATGCCCAGGCACAGCGGGATCGTCGCGGAGTTGAGGCTGGGGTAGGCGCTCTGCAGCGACGCCACGCCGGCCGCGATGGAGACCGCCACGGTGAGCGTGTAGTCGACGACGAGCGCGGCGGCGGCCACCAGGCTGACGTTCGTCCCGAGGTTGGCGCGCGACACGGCGTAGGCCCCGCCGCCGCCCGGATAGGCGTCGATCACCTGCCGGTAGGAGAAGACGAGGATCGCGAGGAGCCCGACGATGGCGATCGTGATCGGCAGGACGAGGTGGAGGGCGCCAGCGCCGGCCACGGCCAGGACGATGATGATCGCCTCGGGGCCGTAGGCGACACTGGTGAGGGCGTCGAGGGAGAGCGCGGAGAGCCCCTCGATCGGGGTGATGCGTTCCCGGCCGGTGCCGCGGGTGGAACGGGGCGGCCCCACGAGGAGGTGCCAGACGGTATAGGCCCGGCCGTGGTCGGGCTCGGGCGGCTCCAGCATCGGCACGCACTTTACGAGAGGCCCGGTTCGGAGCCGGTGGACCGGGTTGCTCTTTCTCTTGACCGTTGATCCGTGGCCGTTGTTAGCGTGAGCGCCCGATGGAGCTGTGGGAGCTGGTGGCGCGCGAGCAGTGCCGGGACACGCTGGCGCAGTATTCACACGCCGGCGACCGGTATCGCCTCGACGAGTTCGCCGGTGCGTTCTGCGAGGACGGTGTGCTCGAGATCCGGGGGCAGGCGCCTCTGCGGGGCCGCGCCGCGATCGTCGAGCGTTTCGGTGGCGCGACGGCGGCGCAGCAGGCGCAGGGGGTGGCGGCCGTGGCGCGTGCGTCGGGCGCGGTACGCCGGATCGTCCGGCACACGGTGACCAACGTGCGCTTCGAGGCGCTGTCGGAAGGCGAGGCGACAGTCGCGAGCTATTTCACCGTCTTCACGGAGATCGGGCTCGATCACATGGGCCGCTATCGCGACCGATTGGTGCCGGTGGGAGATCGGTGGCTCATCTCGCACCGCTTCGTGTCGACCGACTGGCGCGCGCCGGACTCGGTCTTCCGGGCCGCGGCCGAGGGCTGAGAGCCCGCGGTTAGCCTCAGCCGACCGTTTGCCAGGACTTGGACTTGGGAGGTTCGGGACATGTGGAATGGCGCGCGCGCTCGAGGGACCGCGGGACGTCCGATGCGGTCAGTGCTGGCGCGTGGTCTCGTTCTCGTTCTCGTTGCGGCCGCGGCCGCCTTTGTGGCCGGCGGCGCGCCCGCCGGCGCCGCGACAGCGTCCGGCGCGGCCCCGGCCACGCACGTGCTCGGTGGCGACACCGTCCCGGTGGTCCATCTCGTGAGTCCCACCAGCTTCACGGTGCTCGGGCCGTTCGCCATCGGCGAGACGACGTTGACGCTGCCGACCGATGGCGCGCCCGTCGAGGTGTGGTACCCGGCCACACAGGCAGCCGTCGCCGGAGGGGCCGTGGCGAGCTACGACGTCAAAACCTGGCTACCGCCGGCACTGCAGAAGCTGATTCCGGCGGGCTTCTCGGTCACGTTCCCGAGCGGAGGCGTGCGAGATATCGCCGTTGCGCCCGGCCGCTTCCCGCTCGTTCTCTTCAGCCACGGTTTCGCGGGCTTTCGCGACCAGTCGGCCTTCCTCACAGCGTTCCTCGCCACTTGGGGCTTCGTGGTGGCCGCACCGGACCACTACAGCCGTGACCTGACCGAGGTCCTCGGCGGGCCCACCGGAGCGACGGCGAAGACGACCGACGTCGGCGACCTCGAAGCGACCGTCACCCTCATGGCCCACGAGAACGCGATGGCCGCGAGCCCGTTCCACGGCCACGTCGATACCACGAAGGTCGGCGCGGTCGGCCACTCCGACGGCGGTGTGGCCGTCGAGGCGCTGGCGGCCGTCGATCCCAAGGTCGCGACGTTCATCGGCCTCGCCGGCGCCACGGTCGGGTTGCCCGGCGACGCCAAGCACGGGCCAGACAGCATCGTGCCGCACCAGCCGGGCCTGCTGATGTCCGGCACCGCTGACACCGTGGTCCCCACCGCCGGCATGGTCACGGCCTACGGAAAGATGCACGCACCCAAGCGGCTGATCCTGATCAAGGGCGCCGGCCACCTCGTCTTCGCCGACATCTGCGAGATCGGGGCCGGCCAGGGCGGCCTGCTCGCCATCGCTACCGCGCTCAAAGTGCCGATCCCCGCCTCGCTCAAGCCGCTCGCGACCGACGGCTGCAACCCGCCCGACCTGCCCGTGACGCAGGGGTGGCCTGTCGTCCGCCAGGCGGTCACTGCGGAGCTGCGGCACGTCTTCGGCTTCGATGCCACCACCGCTGGGCTCAGCGGACTGGTCGGGGCCTATCCGAACGTGGTCTCGGCGGACGAGTCCAAGTCCTGACGCAAAGCGTTAGCTGCCCGCTCCGACGGCTCAGTTGATGAGCGGGTCCCGTGGCAGGCCGAGGATGCGCTCGCCGATCTGATTGCGCTTGATCTCCGACGTCCCACCGGCGATCGACATGCCTCGATGCATCAACACCGCCCACGACGTGAGCATCCCCTCGCCTTCGGCGTAGGCCGCCTCCGGCCCACCGAGGGCGACCCTGATCGCGGCGCCTTCGTGCCCCAGCTCTGACAACACGAGCTTCGCGACGTTGCCTTCGGGCCCTGGGCCGCCGCCGGCCACGGCCCGGTGCGCGGTCCGCATGTTGAGCACCGCCAGGGCTTCGGTCGTCGACACGTAGCGGCCGATACGCCCGGCCCCGCCGGCTAGCCGCTCGGGGTGTGCGTCGAGCCCGGCGATCAGCGACTCGGCCTGCATGCCGCCGCCCCCTCCGCCACCGCCCTGGCCGCCGCCGATCGACACGCTCTCGTTGCCGAGTGTCGCCCGCGCCACGGTCCAGCCGCCGTTCACCGGTCCGATCACGTCGTCGTCAGGCACGAAGACGTCGTTGAAGAAGACCTCGTTGAACTCCGACTGGCCTGTCGTCATCTTCAAGGGCCGCACCTGGACGCCGTCCGCGTGCATGTCGATGACCATCGTCGTGATGCCCTTGTGCTTGGGGGCGTCGGGGTCGGTGCGGATCGTCGCGAGGCCGAACGACGCGTAGTGCGCGCCGCTCGTCCACACCTTCTGGCCGTTGACGAGCCAGCCGCCCTCGACGCGGGTGCCCCGAGTCTTGACGCCCGCCGCGTCGCTTCCGGCGTCGGGCTCGCTGAAGAGCTGACACCAGATGACCTCTTGGCGCAGGGCCGGCAGCACCCAGCGGGCCACCTGGTCCTCCGTTGCATGCTGGATCAACGTGAGGATCACCCACCCGGTGATGGAGTACTGCGGCTTCGTCACGCCCGCCGCCCTGAACTCCTGCTCGATCACGAGCTGCTCCACCGCGCCGGCGTCGCGCCCCCAAGGCTTGGGCCAGTGCGGCATCACGTAGCCGGACTCGATCAGCGCCTCGCGTCGCGCCGCCTCGTCGAGGTCCTTCACCTGCGCCGCGAACGCCCGCACCTCGTCGCGCATCGGCTCGGCCTCGGGCGGCAGGTCGATAGAGCGCACCCGACGCACTCCACGCCGCACAAGATCCGTGACGTCGCGTGCCGCGTCCTCGCTGTCGACGACGGCCTCGAGCGCGGTCGCCCGCCGCATGTAGACGTGCGCATCGTGCTCCCACGTGATGGCGATGCCACCGTGCACCTGTGTGTTGAGGTTGGCGCACTCGTCGCCGGCGGCGAGTGCCAGCGTGGCGGCCACCGCGGCGGCGTAGGTCAGTTGTTCCCCGCCCTCGGCCGCCGCCCGCGCCCCGTCCCACACCGCGGCGGTGGCCAACTCGGACGCCACGGCCATGTTGGCGCAGTGGTGTTTGACCGCCTGGAAGGTGGCGATCGGCCGCCCGAACTGCATGCGCGACTTGGCGTAGTCCGCAGCCTGCTCCGTGCACTCGGTGGCGACGCCGACGGCCTCGGCGGCCACGAGCAACCGGCCCAGGTCGACGAGCACCCGCCGCCCGCCGGGGATCACCTCGACGGCCGCGCCGTCCAGCGTCACCCGCGCGCAGCGCCGCGTCGGGTCGAGGTTCTTCGGCACCTGGATCGTCACCCCGCCGGCCGACGCGTCGACCACGATGGCGTCGTCGCCCGCCGGCAGCACGAGAACATTGGCGAGGCCACCGCCCAGCACCGCCGGCGCCGTCCCGGCGGCCGTGCCCCCCGCCACGGTGATGTCGGAGGTGAGCGCGACGCCGCCGCAGACCGAGCCGTCGGCCAGTCCCGGCAGCCACTTCGCCTTCAGCGCGTCCGACCCCACGGCATCGATCACCGCACTCGCGATGACAGTGGGCACGAAAGGCCCGGGTGTCACGGCGCGGCCGAGCTCCTCGACGACGACTATGAGCTCAGGCAGGCCGTACCCGGACCCGCCCATCGATTCGGGCAAGTGGAGCCCAGCCAGC
>Ga0210399_10005264_pt1 | contig 10046 bp, 11 predicted proteins | sample IncBWC14MmetaG_FD_150865 | JGI IMG/M metagenome (GOLD analysis project Ga0210399, IMG submission 150865) | Forest soil microbial communities from Barre Woods Harvard Forest LTER site, Petersham, Massachusetts, United States - Inc-BW-C-14-M | ecosystem: Environmental > Terrestrial > Soil >...
CTCGTCGGGAGAGCTCATTGTTGAGCACGAGGTTGGCTTCGGGAGTAAGGTCTGCAGCATCGAGCGCGAGTCGCAACAGTTCTTCATCAGTTTTAGCCTGATATTCTTCAGCTAAGTCCTGGATTTCCACGCGGGAATGTTAACTTGCTTTCCCGCTGGACACCAGCAGCCTCGTGTAGTTGACGAAAAATCCCGTTTGCGCTCATAAACCCAGAATCGGCGGGTTACTTGGCTGTGTAGTCGCGTTACCGGTAACTTGAAAATCCACTTGGACGGTATCGGCGTTTACCAGGCAGAGGCAGGTCCATTCAGTTCTGTCCAGAGGCGACGCGGGAACCGAATCTCGTGCGCCACATTGATGCAACTACTCCGGGCCAGAATCCCATCTGCATCAGAGTGAAAGGGAGTGCGGTAATGACCAAACCCGTTACGAGCGCTCCCTCTCGAAGACCCAAAACAAAACGTAGGGCAAGATAAGCAAGAAGACCCAGTATTGAAACCATCGCAGAAAAGAGAACACCGAGTCCCAAGGTGTCCTTAACGCGTCGATTTCGCTCCCAGTCACTAAAATGGTCCCATTCTGTCGCACCTGTTAGATATCTCTGACCGCAGAGACATAAAAATCTTTCAGGTCCCATCGGTGCCCAAACGTGCGCCCGGCCAGGTCGAAAATGCTTTGTGATATCCCTCCCACATTTATCGCAAGCGTAGACATCGGCCCTGTTCGGGAAAGCACTTGCAGGAAGCGTGATGAGAGGGCGAGCGCCCAAGTTCAAACTGAGCATGTTTCTTCGACAGATTTCTCGGATTTAACAACTGAAATTGTACTGCTAAATCGGATGAACAGGAGAATCGTATGGCCAAGTCCTTGGTAAGTCGGCTTACCGGAGATGTGAAGAAACACTTCACTTGTACGAGCACCGCGTTAATCAGGACCTTGCGCCGTTTGGCCGTGGTAAGGTCAATTGCTACGAAGTGCTCGGGGGTTCACGATTGCAAATGTTCCTCGCCGTGGTTCTCGGCGTCTTTGGCTTTATCGTCCTAATCCTCGCGGTCTACGTGGGGGGAAACTGGCTCTTAGGACATTTGGGGAAGCGAAAACCATACTCAGAGGAAGCGGCCCGCAGATACAAAGAGCGGTTGCTTAATCCGTGCTGGAAAGAGTTAGAAGAGTATTTCAATCAGGCCATTCCCGAGCGAATAAAACACTTCTACACACAAACAGAAATCATTGATCGCCGCGACCTTCGCGTCACGAACGCAAATGGAGCAAGCTACCATATCGCCCAGTTCCTGCCCGCTGATATGGAAACGCTAAATGGGATTTGGCCCGACGTGAAAGAGTTCACGAATTTTCCGCTTGCGACCGATGCCTTCGATGACTGCTATTACATTCCACTGAATGGCGAGAAATCAGCGCAATGCCCCGTCATGTGCTATCACCACGATGGGAGTGATGTTGAATCGGTGAGCACATCTCTGGACGAGTTTGTGCACAGACTGGAAAAAACTCGCTTAGGTCCCGGTTAGTCGGGAAACCGTACAAGTGCCCCGTCAGCTTTCGCTGTCGATTCCACTTCGGCGATTAGCGCGTTAATCAGGAGTTGACTGTCGTATCTCGGAAGTCTGAAAGAAACCAATCCTTGCGCACCGTAGGAGGCATTTATTTACAAAAGCTACGGCGTCATTCAACAGTCCGAGGACGATCTCGGATTGAGTCAGCCGTTCCCGCCAGTGTTGGATACCCCACAGACAGCAACCTCTTACTATCGGTAATCTTTAGACCTTTTGAATTCACTTCGGTTTTGATGTGTGTTCAAAAGCGGTGATTTAAGCAGAACCTCGGTCAAGGTCAGGAAAAGAGCGGTTTTTTGTCGTCGCCGCGCGGTCGAAGACCAATGCGACACCATCTTTCGCAAGAGCATAGCCGCACCAAATCGCGAGGTGGCCATGGAGCCGAAGCGGCGCAGACTGGAATGGGTCGAACGACCGAATTTTCAGGGCTGGGCTTGCACCGAATGCGCATGGGTGTTCAATCCTTCATGGCCGCTCGCTGGCAAATCCGTTAATGACATGAAGACAGAGTTCGGACAGCATCGCGACAAGGAGTTCGCATCTCATGTTTGTGCCGAACACCCGAGAGCCACAAAAAATCCCGGGTAGCCAGATTACTCGCGGGCTACAAGTGGGTTGCAGTCGTTCGAGTCTTTCAGACCACCGAGGCGCGTGCTGTGAGCTATTTGGGGAAAGCTTTAGCTAAAAGGGACCTGTTAATGTGTATCCCTCCGTTTGCGTCGAGCGGGCCATGGTATTTGATAAAGCCAAGCTTTCTGAACTTGTTCATAAAAAAATTGACGTGCGCGCGCGTAGCGCCGATTATCGTTGCCAGGGTTTCTTGCGATATTCCGGCAAATCGATGCCGCCTGCGCTGAGCTCCCTTCCCTGCGAGCAGAAGCAGAGCGCGGGCGAGTCGCCTCTCGCTGGAGTGAGAAACCTGATCGACTAAATCCTCTTCGAGCCGAATATTGCGCGAAATCAGATAAGACAAGAAACAGTAGGAAAGCGCATGGTCGGCGTGGAGCGCCCGGACCATCTCGTTTCTTTCAATGACTTGCAGAGCCGTGGCCGCAATCGCGGTGGCCGTCCCCATCCGAATATTCTGGCTTCCAAGGCAAGCTTCACCAAGAAAATCGCCTGGTCCCAGAATGGCGACAATTGCCTCCTTGTCAATCGTAGAGGTCACGGAGAGTTTCACGCGGCCTCTTTGAATGTACATGAGCGTCTCGGCAGTATCACCTTGAGAGAAAATAGTGCCACCTGCTGCAACGCTTTCATTTATTGTGAACACTCCGGCCAAGTCGAATGAAATCTTGGGAGGGGCCTCTAAGTTGAACTTCACGTGATTGGGTCTCCGATTCTGCTGGGATACTGCAAGCCGCGCAGATTGAGCCATTCGCGGCATTGCCGTTTCCTTCTTCACATCGGCTAGGCTGACTTCCCGGAACTCTTCTTGCTCAGTCTGCATGGGTACACTCCCTCTAATAATTGCACCGAAACCGCGCTCATTCTGTTCAATTTGGCACATAGCGGGAAAAGCGATTCTTTGATCACTTGCGGACAACCGGTGGGAAATCCCCTATCCACCGGCTATGGCCTTTGCAGAGGTCGGGCTAACTCCCGGTAAGTCGGCTAACCGGACATGTGGTTTTTGGACCGATCCACTTGTCCGATTAGCGCGTTTACCGGGAGCTTGCAGTGTTGTCAGCGTCGGTCACAACAAAGTTTGCGCTGCCAGTGGCTAGGATTTTAATTGGGCAGACATCCGCGAACGGACCATCCTTCTCGCCTACCAACATCGAGAAGACGGTTGTGAATGTGACGTGGTAATCCCCAGCCTGGTCAAACGAGAACGCATCTTCCAGTAAGAAGTTCTGCTCAAAGTGCTCGCCGGGTTTCAACGTCACGGACGGAATTTCAGGAAAATCCCAGCCATAGGTGTCAGGCATGCTATTTGAATGGCTCAGTTTTTCCCATGGGAAGAACAATGCGGAGTGGAAAACAGGCTCTTTGCGGACTATCCCTAAACTGATGCCCTCCATCATTGCGCCGCGCTGCGGGAATCGAATTGTGGCTTGAGAGCCATTGTCAACTGTGAGGGTAATCGGGACGTGAGTGCTTTTTGTTATCGCTCCGTCGCGCTCGAACCGAAATTGCGCTTTGACCTGCGTCAAGATTTCACTCTGCTCAACAATCAGCTGCAGTGGTGCCGTTTTCTCGCCAGCACACTCTAGAACAAGTACGTAGACGCCGGGTTCCACCTTTTCATGCCCAAAACCCCACCCGCCAGACCACCCCTGGTCGACCATTCCGTCGAGCGGCCATCCCACGGATTGAACTCTCCGAGTTCCATCCGGTCTCGTAACGCCTAACGAACACGGTTTCCTGAGTTCCTGCGGAATGGTGGGCGTATTCTTCGGCTTTACTCCTACCCAGAAGCGAATGGCCTCACCAGCTATGTATCGAGGCTTTTCTAGGCGAAGAATCGGTTCTATTCCTCCGCGTCCATTCTGAGAAGCGAAGCCGTTTGAAAGCGGTGAAACATACCCGTCCACTGCGAGAACTAAACACAAACCCACAAGTCGAAGACCAAAGGGTCGTGGCTTTTGTCGCAAAAGGCGAAAGCCAAGAATGAGCGGAACGGTCCACCCTAGTAGCATAGTGGCCCAAAGACATATAAAGATAGGATTTGAGACCCAAGTTGGTAGCTTGTCCAGAAACTGAGCGATTGCTCCAAGCCGAGTTTCTCGTAGGACCACATTCCCGAACATCCAACGCACATCGAGGGCTAGCCAACCAAAACCGACCACGACTAACGTGAATGCTTTCGCACGCATCCCGAGAGTTTATCAGATGCGTGCTTATGCCCAAGGATTGGGCCAACTCCTGATTAGCACGGAAAACCGGACAAGTCACCCGGTCTGCTTTCCCGCTGGATTCCACTTCGACGATTAGCGCGTTTACCAGGCACTTGATGATAAGGCGACGAAAAGGCAGTACTCTAGGCGAATGTTTAATTTGATTCTGCGATTGAAGTTCTGTGCTATTGCGGCCATCGTGCTACTGACGCGCCTAGGGATCGGCGTCTGCGCTGAGGATTTCCAACTTAGTCCGGTTTCGCGCGAGGTCGTCGAGACGAGATTGAGAAAATATACAGGCAACAACAAGCAAAGAGAAGCGACGTTAAGGCAATTGTTTGTTGAAGCGGGATGCAGCGACCAGAACATTTCCGAACAGCAAGTGAAGGGATCGAAGCTGCCCAACGTCATTTGCATCCTGCCAGGCAGCTCGGACAGGGTCATCATTGTTGGAGCCCACTTCGACCGCGTGTCCGAAGGTGATGGGGTCGTTGACAACTGGAGCAGTGCGTCTTTGCTGCCGTCCTTCTACGAAGAGCTAAAAAACGGGCCGCACAAGCATACCTACATCTTTGTTGGGTTCACTGACGAGGAACAGGGCGAAGTTGGCTCGCGTTTCTATGCTCGACAAATGACCAAGGATCAGGTCGCCGCGACTGATGCAATGGTGAACATGGACACGCTGGGCCTTGGGCCTACAAAGGTATGGGTAAGTCATTCGAGCTATTGACAGATGCACTCGTTCAAACCGCGAATAAGCTAACCTTACCTGTCGGCGGTGTGAATGTTGCGCAGATCGGCGCGAGCAGCGACGCCGAACAGTTCGCCGAGCGCAAAATTCCACGCATCACGATCCACTCATTCACGCAGGAAGCGTTTAATGCCCGCATCATTCACACGTCGAAGGACAAGCTCTCCGCAATGCGGCTCGACGATTACTACCAGACTTATCGTCTGCTCGCAGCTTACCTGGCTTTCCTAGACGAGTTCGCGGGCTCCTCGCCGGTGCCGACTGCGCACTGACTACGATCTGATGGCTGGCTAAGTCCTGGTTAGTCGGGTTACAGGACAAATGCCGTACCATTACTCCACTTTTCCGATTAGCGCGTTTGGATTATTTCCGAGCAGATAGCGGCGTTTTGCGCCGTCCGCAATCGGCGGCAAGAAGCAACAGGTGGCGCATCTTGCAGCCAATTGAGCGAAGCTCGCCTAGCGTCAAATCGACCTTCTCGGGCGCATTACATTCAGGACACGAGTGACAATGTCTGAGAAGGCGCAAGCGCATTGCGAATTGGTTACGAGGTCTTCCCGAAAGAGGGCATAGTCAACTAAGTCTGGCCCTTTCAGGGCACTCGGATGCGGAAGATATTACGATGAGAAGTGCGGCGCGGAAACGCATACACGGACGGATCCGCGCTTAGAAACGCCCTCTGTTCCGCGATCACACGTCCCCCAAGCGACGTGGCTGCTTCAGCGATCGATCGAAACCCGGAATCCGGCAAGGGCGGCACCATCTGACCGGACTGAAGAGAAATCACGTACGTCCTGCTCGATTCGATCGCGTTAAGAAAATTGATCTTATTCAAATAGAGACGTTTTCCGTCCCGTGACCAGCTTACCAGCGGCGGTGTGAGGCCGCGGTCTTCCCCGCCGGCCGTCCCGCAGCCATCACAGATCAATCTGCGAGACGCACCATCTGTCGAGTAAAGAACCACAGCCTGCCTTTCCCAGGCTGCCAGCCATTTCCCGTCCGGCGAAACGTCGTAGAGAAAAAACACGTGATTCGGCACCACCTGCCGCAGGCCGCTGCCATCCACGTTGACATGATAGAGACCGGGTGTTGCTGTTGTTTCTCCACCAACGAAAAACACGTCGTTGTGGATGCCGAACATTGCTCGCACCGAGTCAAACGACGACAACCGACGCGGAACGGAGCTTCCGTCGAGCGTGGTGATCCAAACGGGCGAATGGCCTGCATCGTCGACGCCCACAAAGACAATGTGATTGTCGTCGGCCGCCACGTTGTAATGCTCCATTAGAAAGTCGGGTAGAAGACGCTCGCGTGCTCTCGTTTCGAGGTTCACGACCCAGAGCTCTCCGCTGACGAAGCGCCGATTTGCGCGAGAGCGCTGCAGGTAGTACAGGCGTTTGCCATCGGAAGAAAACGACGGTAGGAAAGCATACCCTTGCGACGTGATCTGCCTATCGCCAAACGAATCGTGTAGCCAGATCGTGCTCTGGTTCTCGCCGATTGATGTGACGAACGAGCGCCCGTCGGCAGCGAACTCAATACCCTGTTCCTCGGTAGCGCCAGAAGTGAGCTGCTCGGGCGCCCCGTCCGGGTAAAGTTGACGCCAGACGTGAAATCCGTCGCCGGTATTGGCCGAGAAATACATCCACCTTCCATCCGGCGACCAGGCCGCGTCCGTGCATAGAGAGGGCTGGGGACCGACTCGCTTTCCGAGTGAGCTCGCATCGAAGGGCACAAGCCGGCACGGCAGCCAACCGCTGATGTCCATCTCGACGGTCAGTACCGACCGGCCATCGGGCGAAAGAAATGAGCGGTGTGCCATGCCATTCACATCTTTCGGCATGTAAACCGTCCGCTCTTCGGCGCGGCTCTCGGTCGACGTGTAGACGCCCATATGGATGCCTTGCCCCGTACCTGCGGAAAACATGACTTGACGTTGCCCGGCTCCGGCACTGATCCAACTCAACCCGCCCGCATTGGCGAGCAAATGACTTGGCTCGCCGCCTAGAACCGGCGCGGTCCACGTATCATTTATACCTGTGCTATAGGCGATGCGCGAGCCGTCTGGAGAAAAGACTAGTGGTCCCATCTTATTGAGGCCGTCGTGCGTGAGCCGCACTGGTTCGCCGTCGGGAAGCAGCTTGACGTAAATCTCGCCAGGTCCGACGAACGTATCTTCCCCTCGAATGAACGCCAGCATGCGGCCGTCGGCCGAGAGCGCAGGTGCTACAACTGAATCGGCGAAGTTGGTGAGCTGCGTGTATTCTAGGCGAGCTGGACCGGCGGGTTGCCGGAACCGGGACACGAACAGCGCACCCGCGCGAACTAGGACGATGAGCGCTGCCGCCAGCGCCAGGACAAAGGCAATCCCACCCAGGAGTGCCACTCGTTTCATCGGCCACTGCCTGCGGCCTACGCCAATCCCTGCTGAGGCCGTTTGTGCCGACTCCGTGTCGCGCTTCAAACGCGCCAAGTCTGTTCTAATCTCAGAAGCATGCTGATACCGAAGGTTGCGGTCCTTCTCCAAAGCCTTGTTGATAATTTCTCCGAGCTTCGGTGGCAAGTCGAGATTGATGCGCGCCGGCGGTACAGGTACGCGGTTTAGGATGCCGTCGAAGACCACGCCAGAACTTTCGCCGTGGAATGGGAGTCGGCCCGTGGCCATTTCATACAGCACGACACCGAAGGAGAATAAATCAGTGCGGGGATCGAGGTCTTTGGCGCGCACTTGCTCCGGTGACATGTACGCTACGGTTCCGATGGTGCTGCCGGGGCTCGTCAGCTGCTCGCTGTCCGCACCGATGGTGGCCAACGAATCTCCCGCTTGCCCGCTGCCGGAACTGCTTTTCCCTGCGCCCACCTTCGCCAGTCCAAAATCCAGAATCTTGCCGTGCCCGCTGTCCGTCACAAAAATGTTTGCCGGCTTGATGTCGCGATGAACGATCCCCTTGGTATGCGCCGCGTTCAGCCCGTCGGCCACATCGATCGCCAGGCTCAACAATGTTTCCAACTCCATCGGCCGGCCCGCAATGGCATGCTTCAGGGTCTTGCCCTCCAGGTATTCCATTGCGATAAATGCTTTGCCGTTCTCTTCACCGATGTCATGAATCGTGCAGATGTTGGGATGGTTCAGCGTAGACGCCGCTTTCGCCTCGCGCCGAAATCGTTCCAGCGCTTGCCGGTCTTGTGCTACATCTTCAGGTAGGAATTTCAGCGCGACGAATCGCTCCAGCCGGGTGTCTTCCGCCTTGTACACCACACCCATTCCGCCGCCGCCCAGCTTCTCGACGATGCGGTAGTGCGAAATTGTGCGGCCAATTAGTGATTCAGGCTCGCCCATGCGCACTCATCCTATTTGCCAAGCCAATGCGAGTCAATGCACAGTCAGACTGAGCCTGAAGGCTACGCGCTCGATCTATGGCCCACAAGAGCCAAGGCGGCTTATCAGGATTTTTTCTCGCTGTGGAAAGTCGCCGACACGGACATCCCAATTATCAAACGAGCTGAATCCGGTTAAACGAATTTGCAATAGTGATCCGAATTGCTCGATCGAGAAGGATCGCAGACGTGGCCAAGTCCTGGTAAGTCGGCTTACCGGACATGTGAACTTGGGGTGACCGCACTCGTCCGACAATTGCGTTTAGATATCTTGCGTTGGTAGATGCCTTAGCCATTGGGCAAAGCGTGCTCGGTCTTCTTGTTGCATCGCAACAAATTTCACACCCATGCCTTCCTTGGGTTCGCTGCGTTGGACGACGGCGCGTGCCCGCACTTCCCCTGTTGGCACATCAAACAGCAATTGAATGAAAGTCCCGAGCGGCGGAGGCTCCGTGGTGCGGATGTACAACCCACCCAAACCAAGACTGGCCACGCGTGAGACGTGTCGAATGCTGGCGCTTTGCCAGGCCAGAATCGTCCCTTTGGGAGAAGAAAGACGAGGATGCCGACGTAAGTCGTTCGTGGTCGCCACGGAAACTCCGGAAACCAACGATACCCTCTTTCAATGCGCAATTGAAGACATTCCGCTCACCACCACTGAGATCGGCGCTGGCAGCAACGGTCAACTCCCGATAAGTCGGGTTACCGGTAACTTGAAAATCCATATGTACGATTACCGGGTTTACCAGGACCTGGGTCTTGCTAGGCCCCGCAGTATGTCCAGCCTGTTGGCGGGAGCATTTGGCGAAAGAAAATCAGGGATTGTATTTTGCGTCCGTCGAGGGCGACTAAGGAACTCCACTGGCCATTCGGTGATGCGCTCTTGCTTAACGTGAAGATACTCACCAGGAGTAGGCTCGGCGATATACTCACGTTGTCGAATCAGGGCAAGCGGTGCTTCGGCTCCCTCAGTTCTTTCGGAAAATGCAAGTGCCTCGGCGTAGGTCGCGAACGGATAATAATAGTCACTGCCGTCCTCTAGGTCGGGTGAACCACCCTCTGGGTGGCACCAAACGCGATATTCCAGAACGTCGTCCCACACAAAGCCCCCGCCCGCCTTGGCAACAGCTGAGTACGTGCCCACGAGACATGGGTCCCACCGCATCAGGGTAAGCAACTGAGTCCACGGCGATATTTAATACAAGGACGGTGGTTGGTGGCAAGCCAATTAGCGTCTGGGGCAAAATCTACCTTTCCGGTAACCGCGTTTACCAGGTTTTGGGGGAGGGCAGCCAGACAGATCACTCTGGCCGGGGGAAACGCTGTCGAATCAATGCAATGGATGGTGTTGCATCGACCGGTTGAGCTGGCACGACTTACCAGGAGTTGGGCACTTTCCCTTCCCGCTGCGAAGACGATTTGGATTCCCATGCACCGATTCGACGTGCTCCAGAATCTCTGCGGGCGCAAACCAGAAACGTTTCATCTGTTGCTGGCTGTGT
>Ga0210399_10005266_pt1 | contig 10045 bp, 9 predicted proteins | sample IncBWC14MmetaG_FD_150865 | JGI IMG/M metagenome (GOLD analysis project Ga0210399, IMG submission 150865) | Forest soil microbial communities from Barre Woods Harvard Forest LTER site, Petersham, Massachusetts, United States - Inc-BW-C-14-M | ecosystem: Environmental > Terrestrial > Soil >...
CAGGTCCAATCCGTGCGGGCCGATGGCGGATACAGGAAACACTCGGGCCACCCGATTGGGGCTCCCGGTCTCGACGATCGCGATCTGGGGTGGGTCTGCGATATTGACGTAGAACCAGCCGGCCTCTGCGTCGAAGACCGCCCACCGGGTCCGGCCGGGCACGGGAATATCAGCGACCATCGCTCGCGCGCTTACGTCGATCACCGAGATACTGAACGATCCCGGCCGCGAGGGGTCGCCGATGTTCGCGGCAACCAGGAGACCCCGCCCACGATCGTAGGCCAGTCCGTTCGGCCGCAGGCCCACGTTCACCTTCACCAACGCCATTTCCTGATCCGCCGGGAAGATTCCCACGGTGTTCTCGCCCCGATTCGAGGTGAACACCACGTCCTGCTCTTCGCACACCAGCGCGCCCGCGACCGCCTCGAGCCCCGAGATAGAGCCTCGATACGTGTGGGTGGCGCAATCGATCACGTCGACCGCATTGTTGGCCGTGTGCGCGACGTAGAGCCGCCCCCGTCGGCCGTGAACGGCCGCGTGATCGAAGCCGCCCGGTCCGTCATGAGCGGGAAGCTGCACCTCGCCAACCGGCTCGAGACTCATGACTCCGTCCCTGCCAATCGCGCCCGACAGTACCCATACAAAGCGTCGTAGACCGGAAACTGTTTGGCCATGTTGTCGAAGTCGTCCCGCGCGATGTTGCGGAACCCAGACGCCACCGCGTATAGACCGGGGGACTCGGGCGTGAGCCCGCGCGCGCTGGTGTCGGCGCCCCGCACGATGCGGGCGAGATCCACGAGCGCGGGATCCGCCAGCTTGTACTTTTCGAGAAACGCGTCGAACGAGCAGCGCTCGCCATGATGCCCCAGCTCCACGCCGGGCACATCATACGGGATGGCGTTCTCGTGCTTCGCAACCGCCAGGACTGTGCTGTCGGGAACGAAGAGGAACGTCGGCTCCTTGTCGACGAAGCGGCTGATGAGCCAGGGGCAGGCAATCCGGTCGACCCGGGCCTTCTCTCGTGTGACCCATTTCATGGGCAGATCCTCTCCGCGGCATCCCGCTCTATGGTTTCACGCTGTTGGTCTGACCCAAGGCAGCCCTGAGCCCCTGCGCAAGCTTGATAGGGTCGTCGTTCGCCCAGAAGTGCATGTAGAAGAGCCGCGGCATGTCCATGAGGCCATGGTTGTGGATCGCCGTCACATCGATGCCGTGCTGGGTCAAGGCGCGGGCGACCGCGTTCACCTCCATATCGATGAGAACGAAATCGCCGGTGATCGCCGCCTTGCCGTCCGCAGTCGGCTGGAAGTTCATCACCGTCGTCACGCCCATGGCCGGAAGCAACGGCACGCCCATCTCGGTGATGGCCTCTGATCGGGGGACGGTCACCTGGAACACCCCGCCGTCCAGCGCTCTCCCGGTTCGCCCCAGCGCCTGCTCGATCTGCTTGGTGTCGAGCCCAGGCCCAGCGGCCGGAGCGGCCGCCGCGCTGCCTCCGCCACCGAGCGGCGTCCCGCTGGCGGCCAACGCTTGTCTGAGCCCCGTCGCGAGCTTGATCGCGTCGCCGTGGCCTTCGTAGTGCATGTACATCACGTGCGGTGACATATCGTTCAAATGGTTGTGGACCGCCGTGACCTCGAGTCCCCCTCTGAATAAACCGGCCATCACGGCGGGCACCTCCTGATCGAGCAGCACGAGGTCGCCCATCACCATGGCGTGATCCCCCACCGGCTTGAATGCGGCATACGATCCGAGCGCGAACCCGGCCTTGACCGGGACACCTCTTACGGTGACGGCGAGATCGGTACGCGGCATCCCCACACGAAAGACACCACCTGGCTGGGCCTGGCCCGACTTGCCCAGCGCCGCCTCGACCGCCTTCCAGTCCGGTTCTGCGGCGGGCGCCAGGCACGGCGTGCCGACGATCACCGACAGTCCAAGTGGCAAGATCGCGTGTCTCAATGCGTGTCTCATTATCCCCTCCACCGAATGCTTCCGGTTGGTTGACGTCCTAGGTCGCCCGCTTCAACACCGTGTACAAGCCGTCGAAGATCGCCATACCCCGTTCGAGCAGGTCATGGTCGTCCGGTGTGGCCTCTGCGAGGCCCTTGATGGCCAGATCGACGCCCGCAGATTCGTCCCGCGTGAACTTCCCGTCGCGCAGGTCCGCCTCGTGCACGATCTCGGCGATGACCTTGGCGCGGCGGTCCTTGACCCCGAACCGATTGATGAGCGTTTCGAACGTGCAGTCCTCGCCGTGATGCCCGAACTCCGCGCCCAGCACGTCGAACGGGATGCCCTTGCGTGCCGCGTCGGCCGTGTCGGCGAAAGCAAATTTCGCGCTCGGATCGTAGAACCGCCTGATGAGCCAGGCGGAAGCGATCCGATCGATATGCGGCCGCGGGCGGGTCACCCAGGTGCTGCCGGGCGGCGGCAGCGAGGCTCGACGGCGGCCGGCTGGCGCGCGCGGGCCCGTCTCCGCCGCGCGAAGACGTTTGGCCGTCGTCTCCCAGAGGGCCCGCGCCCGCCGACCGATTGGCGCCTCCACATAGTCGATGGACTGAATGCGGTCGAGCTCCCGCTTGACCCCATCGAGCCTGCTGCGAAGGTGCGCGACCGACCCCTTGTGACTCACCCGATAACGATCGAGCTGCGAGAGGATCTCCCGACACTCTTTCATGGTCGCTTGGTACTCGACAGCCCGGGCCTTGTGGAAGAGGTCGGTGACCTGCTCTTCCGTCATGTTCCCCACCCGGTCTACGTGCAGCAGGGTCGCCTCGCCCCGGAAGGAGACGATCTCCTGCACGAGCCACTGAAACAGCTCGGTGGTCTCCGTCGTCTCCGGAAGGATCCACGCCGATCCGCGAAGCCGGACCGCGCCCATCCGCTGCAGCTTCCGCCAGACGCCGACGCGGTGCCGGGTCGGTGTGGGGGGCAAGCTGGTCAGCAGGGTCAGCCAGCGCATCGCAGCCAAAGTAACGCTTGATACACCTGCAGTCAAGCGTTACACTCCGCGAAATCCCGCGAGGAGGGCGATGATGGATGCAGAGAAGCGGCCGCAGCGCGTGCCGATCCGAGAGCTCGTCCGATACTATCTGCGCCTTGGGCTCATCGGATTCGGCGGGCCCGTCGCCCTCGTGGGCCAGATGGAGCGGGAGTTGGTCGGCGAGCGAAAGTGGCTGACCAAGGAGGAGATGCGCGAGGGCATCGCGGTCTGCCAGTCGCTGCCGGGTCCCCTGGCCATCCAGGTCGGCATCTGGATCTCCTACATCCGCGGGGGCTTCTGGGGCGCGTGGGCGGGCGGCTGGGCCTTCATCCTGCCCAACTTCGTCATCGTCACCGTGCTCGGCGCCCTCTATGTCCACTTTGGCGGCCTCTCCGCAGTGAAGGCGATCTTCTATGGGGTGAGCCCGGCGGTGATCGCCCTCATCATTCACTCCTGCTACCGCCTCACGAAGCTCGGGATGAAGGACTGGCTGGAGTGGGCCCTCGCCGCCGCGGCCTTCGTGATCACGATCGCCCTCCAGGCCGAGGTTGCGCTTCTCTTCATCGGCTGCGGGATCCTCGGCGTGCTCTACTATGGCTCCCTCTTTCGCAAGCGAACCGCGTCATCGACGACCACCTCGCTGATGGCGGGCCTCCCGCTGGTCAGCGCCGGCGCTGCTCCGGGCGCCGCCGGTGCGATGCTCGGCAAACTGTTCACCTTCTTCCTCAAGGCCGGGTCCCTGACCTTCGGGAGCGGCCTCGTCATCGTTCCATTCCTCGAGAAAGGCCTCGTGCAGCAAACAGGATGGCTCAACGAGCGGGAGTTCCTTGTCGCCGTCGCGATGGGGATGATCAGTCCGGGGCCGGTGGTCATCACCGCGACTTTCGTCGGCTATCTCGTCGCCGGCTTCTGGGGCGCCGTCGTGGCGACCATCGGCATCTTCCTGCCGTCGTTCCTGCTCATTCTCATCGCGGCCCCGATCCTCATGCGCTACCGCACGAATCCCAACGTCCAGGGCTTCATCAAGGGCGCGTACGCGGCCGCCATCGGCACCATCCTTGGCGCCGCCGTCCTCCTCGGACGGATCGCCATCGGTGACTGGCTCACCGCGGTCGTGGCGCTGGTGAGCCTCGTGGTCTTGTTCCGCTGGAAGGTCAGCAACCCCCTGCTCGTGGCCGTTGCGGCCATCATCGGCCTCATCGCGTTCCCTCTGCTCAACCCCGAATGGATCTTCGTGAAGTAGAGAACGTACGCGATTGGGACACACCGCATGAGCACGCACCGACCAGCAACGTTGCTGTTGACGCGAGGCGACGTCCGACACCTCCTCCCGCTCTCCGATTGCGTGGATGCCGTGGAAGCGGCTTTCAGGCGAAGCGCCGAGGGCCAGGACCCGCCGCCGCGCATCCTCGGCATGCACGTTCAAGACGGCGGCTTTCACGCCAAGGCCGCCGTGTCGGGCCATTACTTTGCGACGAAGTTGAACGCCAATTTCCCGCTCAATCCCGGCCGTACTGGCTTGCCGACCATCCAAGGGGTCGTCATCCTCGCGGACACGAGGGATGGCCGCCTTCTCGCCATCATGGACTCGATCGAGATCACGATTCTCCGCACCGCCGCCGCGACGGCACTCGCGGCGCGGTACCTCGCCAGGCCCGATGCCGCGATTGTCACCGTCTGCGGCTGCGGGGTCCAGGGCGCCATCCAGCTAGAGGCGCTCGTGAGGGCGCGTGCCATCACGCGCGCGTTCGCCTACGACTCTGATCGGACGCGTGCCGAGCAGTTCGCGCGCACACGCGCGACCGCGCTCGGCATCGTCGTCGAAGCGGTCGACGACCTCGAGGGGGCCGTACGCCGGAGTGATATCGTCGTGACCTGCACGTCCGCGCGCGAGGTCTTGATCCACGCCAACGATGTTCAGCAAGGAACCTTCATTGCCGCCGTGGGCGCTGATAGCGAAGAGAAGCAGGAGCTGGACCCTACCCTGCTGACACAGGCCACGGTCGTCGTCGATAGCCTCGAACAGTGCGCTACGATCGGCGAGTTGCACCACGCGCTCGAGGCGGGCCTATTGACACGCGCGTCGGTGCACGCCGAGCTGGGAGAGGTGATAGCCGGCCGCCGGCCTGGCCGTGCGTCGGCCCATGAGATAGCGATCTTCGACAGCACAGGCACAGCACTTCAGGACGTGGCGGCGGCGGCGATGGTATACGAGCGGGCGCTCGTGGCGGGCGCAGGCACGACGCTCGACCTGTCGTTGTGATCCTCGATCGCCGCCCGAGAGACCGTTCACTATTCCGCTCTACAAGCCAAGACCGTGCCGTGGAGAAGCCGCGAGACTAAATCCAAAGGTCACGCCGGCCGTGAACTCCCAATCGGGTGCTCCGCCGCTGAACCCGCGCCGAATGGCGGCGTCAAGAAAGAAGTTGGCCGACGATGGCTGCCAGATGAACCCGGCGAGCACTGAATTGTTGGGCCGCTGACCCTTCGTACCTTCGCCGTTGACCTCGCTCACGAAGCGGAACCTGGCGGTCACCGGTAGCTCCCCGATCAGCCCCCAGGTCACAAACGGCCGCGCGTCCGACCGATCAACTCCCCCGCCCACATTCAGGTGGAACGTGAGTGGAGCAAGGCGCGCACTGAGGATGCCGGTACCCTCAAACCCGACGCCCCTTTCGCCCTTCACGGTCGACGGCAGGAGTGGCCCCGCCTCCACGGCCAGGCTGACCCCGTCCTTGTCCTGGAGGACCCCCTCTCTCAGGACGCCTTTGAGGGAGATCCCCGGGTCGGTGATCTCCGTCCCCGAGCCTTCTTGCACCCGAAACTCGCCGACCAGTTCCCAGCGTTCCCGCACGCCGTAGTTGAGGACCACGCTCGGCGCGGTAAACGTGTTCTCCCGCGCCGTCCGACTCAGCGTAAGAGCCCCGAGCTCGATTTCGACCTCCCTGGGATCCGCGACCGACGCGTCCGTCGAGACGAAAGGCCGGTACGCTGACACGGGACCCGCGCCCAGCAGGACCATGGCAACCCCGACCAGGCCCGCGCCGAACTGCACGAGCCTCACGGCTCCGCCCCGGTCACGTCCCGTCCAAGATGTGGATCGGAGGTGGCTACTGCCCATGTGCCGACGCGCCGACGAGCGCATCGAAGATGACCATCCGCGCCACCGGTCGACCCCGTTCCTCCTGCTCCGGCGCATAGACCCGGTGCGTTTGCAGATCCACCGCAAGGCTATGAACCTTCCGTTCCACCGGGAAGTCCTCAATCTTTCGGACATGCGCCGGATCGTCTGCTCGAAATACGGAGATGAACCCGCTGGAACACGCTAAATAAATGCGTCGCAGCCCAGGGTCGTACTGGACGACATCGGCGCCTTTCGCCATGGGCAGGTGGGCCACCGGTTGGTGCGTGTCGAGATTGAAGACCGTGAGTACATCGTTCCCCTCACACGACAGGAATGCCAGGTGACGCTCCGGATCGAGCGCCATCCCATGATTTCCGGCACAGCCACTCACCTTGTACTGGCCAACCACCGTGTCAGGGGCGGGATCGATCACGGCCAGGACATTCCGGTCCTGCAGATTGACGTACACCTTGCGTGCGACCGGATCGTACTGCGGCACACCGGTCTCGCTATCAAAATGCAGCGTCTTGACGACGCGATCCTCTCGGACGTCCACCACCGCCACGGCCTTCCCCCGCTCGTCGGACACGTAGGCCTTGTGAAACGGACCTGCGTGGGCAATCCCGTCCGGCTTGGCAGCCGTCGGCAGCTTCTTGATGACAGCCATCTGCGTAAGATCGATGATCCCGATCTTGTTCTCATACCAGTTCGAAGTGTAGACCTTCCTGCCCTCCGGAATATAGGCGACGCCTTCGATACCGGGAACGCCGGGGATCGTCTTCACCACCGCATTCGTGCGCAGATCGATCACGTACAAGAGACCCGGTCCCTGATGTGCGGCGAGCAGGTAGTGGTCATCGTAGTCGATCGTGAGGTAGTCGAACCGAAGCCCCGGCGGTCCTGGCAGGTCGATTACCGCTGCCCGTTGAAGGGTCGGCCCGGCTCGCGGCTCACCCGCCGGGCTGGCAGCTCGACTTGGGCCCACACTCCCAGCAGGAGCCACCCCCCCAACGATGGTCAACAGGACGAGCCCGGCGGTCGTGAGATGCCGCAGGACTGACCTTGTCACGACGTCCTCCTTGTCGATCCACTCTCCCTCAGGCGGTCATCCAGGTAACCAGATGCCCTACCGACTTCAGTCCGGGGATTGCAGGCAGGTGACTCCTCAGTACCCCCACGATGGCGCCGGCGATCATGAGCTTGAAAGCGCCGATCCGGAAGACCACCAGCGCGAGCAGGGTCGCCCCGAGAATGGCGACCGCGAACACGTCCGGAAGCGCAGCCGGCGCGAGGCGAAACAGCGACACGGCGAGGACACCGATCACGGCGGGAGCCATTCCCTTCATCACGGCTCTCACCCAGGCGAGCTTTCTGATGCGGTCGAGCACGGGGAGAACGGCGAGCATGATGAGAAAGGACGGTAGAAACGCCGCTCCGGCAGCCACCGCGGCCCCGGCGATTCCGGCCGTCTTGTATCCGACGTACGCCGCGATCATGAGGACTGGCCCGGGTATGAGCTGGCCGAGCGCGAGGCCGTCGATGAACTCTCGCGGCGTCAACCAGCCGAACTGCGCGACGACCTGATCCTGGATGAACGCGATCATGGCCAGGCCGCCCCCGATCGTGAAGGCTCCGACCTTTAGGAAATAGATGCCGATGTCCCATAGGCTATGCGGATCCGGGTTCCCTCCCGGGAGGGGGGAAAGCGAAGTCGACATCGGCAACCACCAGGCGGCGGCCAGCACGGCCAGAAAGAGCCCCGAAACAGCCGTCGCGACAAGTGCTCCCGGCCTTGCCGGCTGAAAGAGCAGCAGCCCCACAAGGCCAGCCAGGACCAGAATCACCACAATGCCGAGCGGAGTCCCGATCGATGCGGCCGCCGCTAGTACCCCGATCGTCGCCTCCGGCACGGTGGAGGCCGCGGTTCTCCCGAGGCGATACACGGCGACCGCGTAGAGGCCGAGCACGACCGGCCCTAGCCCATAGAGCGCTCCGCGGGCGACCGGCGTCACGCTCAGCCCGGCATACGCGATGGTGAGCGCCAGCATGATGAAGAAGGCGGGCAGCACAAAGCAGATGCCGCCGACGAGCCCGCCCCACCAGCCACCTCGCGCATACCCGAGAAAGATGCCAAGCTGAGTCGCGGTCGCGCCCGGCAACATGTTCGCCACCGCCAGTCCCTCGAGGAACCGCTCCTTCGAAACCCATCGCCGCTTCTCCTGCAGCTCGGCCTGCATGACCCCCATGATGGCGGGGCCACCATACGAGGTGGCGCCAAGCCGGAAGAGTGACGCCGCGATCTCCTTCCAGCCTCCGGCAACTGTCGTGGGTGCGCTGGTCATGTCAACCTCCCGAGCTTCAAGGAACCCGTCCGAGCTCCACCTTTGCGCGGGAGTATATCCGCGGGCGCCTCCCCAGAATTCTGACGTTCTTGTCAGGAAGTCTTGGTGGCCGCGGCTCGGGACCGCCTCATCCTCCGATTGCTACAGCGGAACTATCGCAACGGGCCCTGAGGTCGACCGCTTGGCACCGGGATGATCATCCGCGACGGGCAGCACGATGCGAAACAACGCGCCCCGCCCTTCTTCACTCTCAACCTCGATGCGGCCGCCGTTCGCCTCGACCGCCCAACGCGCGATCGCCAACCCCAACCCAACCCCGCCGGTCTCCCTAGAGCGCCCGCCATCGACGCGATAGAACCGCTCGAAGATCCGCTGGCAATCCGCCGCTGGGATGCCCGGGCCCGTATCCTTCACCTCGATGATCGCCTCGCCAGATGTCGCGCGCTGCACCACCACACGAATCGCACCTTCGCCCGGCGTATATTTGATCGCGTTGTGCAGCAGATTGATGAGGCCTTGGCGCAGAATCGCCGGGTCGCACACTGCCGTGACTCGCAAGCCGGCCTCGACCAGCAGGCTCTGATGCTTTTCCTCGGCGAGCACGTGCAGGCTATCCGACACGCTCGCCGCCAGCTCACCCAGGTCCACCATATCGCTCGCCACCGGGATCCGACCCGATTCGCCCCGGGTGAGCGTCAGCAAGTTCTCCACCAAACGGGTGAGCCGGTCGACCTCCTCCAGCATGCTCCCGATGACTTCGCGGTACTCCGCGGCATTCGCTGATCGTTGCAACGCCACCTCTCCCACGCTGCGCATGGCGGTCAGCGGCGTGCGAAGCTCGTGCGAGGCGTCCGCGGTGAAGCGCCGAAGCTGCTCGAACGCGTCCTGAAGCCGCGACAGCGTGTCGTTGAACACGCCGGCCAGCTGCCCGAATTCGTCCCGGGGGTTCGCGATCGGGAGCCGCTCGGCGAGCGATTCCGCGCCGATTCTCCTCGCCGTGGCCGCCATGGCGCCGACCGGCGCGAGAAGGCGTCCCGCGAGAATGTAGCCACCCCCGACGGCCAGGCCCACGGCGCCGGGGACGCCCATCGCGAGAATCACCGCGAGGGTCCGGAGTGTCTGGCGCACCGGTGTTTCGTCCCGGGCGACGGTGATCCGGAGGGCGTAGTCCTTGGTCGCCCCGATGCGATACGGATACGCCCCAGTCGGCGGCCAGCCGCCGGTCCGGTATACGACCCTTCCCCCATCCTCGACCTCGAAGAGCGAAATGCCCATCCGATGATCGAGCTCAGGCAGATCCCACGGTTCCTCGCGGTACACCTTTTCAATCGCCAACAGATCACGACGGATCTGCTCGTCCAGCGCGCCATCCAGCCGTGCCCTTACGAAAACGAAGATCCCTGCCGAGAACAGGCAGACGATCAGCGCCAGGACCCCTGCATGCCAGACGGTAAGCTGCACCCGGATGCTCGACGTCCAGAACCTCATGACCGCGCGCCGCCCAGGACGAACCCCACGCCACGGACTGTATGAAGCAGCTTCGGCTCGAAACGATCGTCGATCTTGCGGCGCAGTCGGGCGATCGTCACATCG
>Ga0210399_10005272_pt1 | contig 10037 bp, 8 predicted proteins | sample IncBWC14MmetaG_FD_150865 | JGI IMG/M metagenome (GOLD analysis project Ga0210399, IMG submission 150865) | Forest soil microbial communities from Barre Woods Harvard Forest LTER site, Petersham, Massachusetts, United States - Inc-BW-C-14-M | ecosystem: Environmental > Terrestrial > Soil >...
TTATGGAAGAGTTTCACGGTATGGCTTGATTGCGTTTGCGTCTTCGCTCGACCGCATCGGGCCGCTCGCGCGGAATGTTGCCGATGTTGCGGCCGTATTAAAGGTAATGGCCGGGCGCGATCCCAATGATTCCACCTCCACCAGGGCGCCGGTTGAAGACTACGCCGCGGAATTAAAGAAGCCGGTGAAGGGGATGAAGATCGGCATCCCGAAGGAATATTTTGGCGAAGGGATGGACTCGGGCGTCCGAGGAAAGATAACGGCGGGAATCGAATTGCTGCGCAAGCTGGGCTGCCAGGTGATGGATATCCAGATGCCGCATACGGACTACGCCATCGCTACGTACTACATCATTGCGACGGCGGAGGCGAGCTCCAACCTGGCGCGGTACGACGGGGTGCGGTACGGCCTGCGCGAAGGAGCCGATACGCTAGTAGGGACATACAGGAAAACGCGCGGGGCGGGATTCGGACCGGAAGTGAAGCGGCGCATCGTACTGGGAACCTACGTGCTTTCGGCGGGCTACTACGACGACTATTACTTGAAGGGGCAAAAGGTGAGGGCGCTGATTGCACAGGATTTCCGGAACGCGTTTCAGAAGGTGGATGCAATTGTGACGCCGACTTCTCCGGTGCCGCCGTTCAATCTGGGGGAGCGTACGAATGACCCCCTTCAGATGTATCTTGCTGATATTTATACGGTTACGGGTTCATTGGCGGGCCTGCCGGGGATATCGGTACCCTGCGGAAAGATCTGCGGAAAGCTGCCGGTAGGATTGCAGATCTTTGGGCCGGCGTTTGGCGAGGCCCGCGTTCTCCAATTGGCGCACGCGTTTGAAGAGGCGGGCGGCGCAGCGGTTTAGTAGGGATGCGCGGAGAGCGAAACCCAAGAGCGCTGCCCCTCCTGCGGCGGGCTGGCTTAAAAGATCAGCGTTACATTGAAGATTGAAGAGATAAGGGCCCCACCGGAGATAGAGTATGGGCGTTCGCACTCTCCAGCCGATTCGCGAGAAACTCGCGCGATCGCAAACCGCCTTTTTCCGGGCGGCGGACGCCATTCCCGCCACCAAGTGGGACTGCTGTCCAGGATTAAATGAGTGGTCGGCGGCGGAACTTGTGGCTCACCTTGTGGTGGTGGAACGCAGTGTCGTCACAAATGTCGACCGGTTGACACAAAAAGCGCCCATTCCAGTTCCCTTCCCGAAGCGAATGCACTTGCCGCTGTGGCTGGTGGAGGCACGGGTCATCCGCCGGAAATCGCCGGTGCCGCTGGACACCAGTCTGTTGGCAGAAAAAGAGGCCATGCTGGGAGGGCTGCGCCGGGTGCGGGAACGCACACTGGCGTTTATATCGGAGACGGAACGAAGGGATTTGAGCGCCTATTGCTGGCGGCACCCCTTTCTGGGAATGTTAAACATCTATGAATGGATGGAAATGATTGCAGCACATCAGCTTCGGCACACAAAACAGATCAGGGAAATTGAGGCGAAACTTTCCCGAAAGTTGTAGGAAGTTCTCAACTTAGGTATGTTTTTGCATATACCCACCTTCCAATTTTTACAGGTAACCGTACCCCAAAAGTACCAAAACAGCGACAAAAGCCGCATTTCCACAGGCAATTGAAAAAGTACTAGTGAAGAAGTTTTACCGTAATGAAACGGAACGACTATTGCTCTGGTGATTTGCATCTTCTAACCTACGTCGAGCATCACAGGAAGTGAGAGACGGCGAGGATGGAGATAACGTGAGGCAACCCGTGGTTACCGTCAAATCGAGTCAGAAGATATTCACCGACGCGGAGGTCGCCAGCCTGACTGGCATCTGCGTTGAGCACGTCCACAATTTCGCGAAGAGCCGGCACCTTGGTATGATCGCGCGCGCAGCCGAAGCGGCTGGCGCACAGGCCGACCAGTGGCTGTTTACCTTGTCGGACCTAATGGTTCTGGTTACCCTGTTCCCGCGCTGCTCCCACTAGAAGGGCTGCTCCCGCCCTCGGGGGGGATCTCCGCCCCCTCTGTTGCCACGCTGCGTTGAACTCCCTCTCCGCCAAGTTACCTTGCGGTACGCACCAGCTCGAGCTATCCTGCTTTCAGATAATAGCGTTCGATGAGTTGCGGGCGCGCTATCCGGAGTCTTCATGGCTCGCCGACCCACCAAAGGCTTTCTTCCTCTCGGCTTCATGCTTAGTTTGTGCCTGCTCCTTCCTGCCTTTTCCCGCTTAAATGCCTGGGGCCGCGCTCAGGAATCAAAAACCGGTGGCACGGAGAAGAAGAGCGCAGTTTACCCTCGCGGCTTGAAGCTGATGCTGGCCGACGGCACCTACCAACTGGTGCGGGAATACCAGCGTAACGGCGACCACGTCAGGTATTACAGCATGGAGCGGGGCTCCTGGGAGGAGCTGCCTGCGGACATGGTGGACTGGAACGCGACCTCCAAGGCGGAAGCGGAGATGGAAAAACAGTCCGCAGAGCTGGTAGAAAAAGTGCATAAACAGGAAGAGGCACGGCGGATGGACAACGTCGCGGACATTGACGCGAGCCTGCGGGTTGGCGAGGGGGCATTTCTGCCGTCGGGCGAGGGAATGTTTTTGGTGGAAGGTAAATCGATCCGGATACTGGACCAGGCTGGATCCGAAATGAAGATGGACAAGAAACGGGTGATCGCGCAGGTGTTGTCACCAGTCCCGTTGGTGCCGGGAAAGCAGACCTTGGTGATGCAGGGAGCGCACTCGGCAGTGCGGTTGAAGAACGACCATCCTGAATTTTACCTGAGGGAAGCGCCACTGGACCCGAATTCCACTAGCTCGATCCAGAGAAGCCGGCGGGCAGGTGAGTCCGGGCCGGACGTGGAATTGGTACGAACCAAGGTGGGACGGAATAACCGGGTGCTTGAGTCCATCAACACGCTCTTTGGCCAGGCGGTCAGCGCGAACATGAATGAAATCCCAATTCAGAGATGGGAAGTTGCTCCGAACGTTTACCGGTTTACGCTGAGCCAGCCTCTGCCGCCGGGGGAGTACGTGCTGGCGGAAGTGCTGGAAGAGGGGTTGAATCTGTATGTGTGGGATTTTGGCGTGGACGGGGCGGCGGGGAATGCCACCAGGCAGCCGCAAAAGAAATAATCCCTTGCTGAGGCGTGGGCAATAAACCCGATTACGCCGTCTCGTGACAGTTCCGGGAGCAAGCGGGGCCTTGAAAGTGGCCGCTACGCGGCTCTTGAGTTTATGAAATTACTATTGCCCGGTGGACTGGACCGGTGAGGGGCTGAAGATCTCGGTTAGGATGTGCAGAACGTCGGAGACGCGGAAGGGCTTCTGGAGGCGCCGGGCGGCCGGGAGTAGAATGGGATTGTCTTCGGAGAATAGGTCGCCAGACATGTAGACGATCTCAGGCTGGTTGGCAGGCGAGGCGATTTTCAGGCGTTGGGCGACGCCGTAGCCGTCAGAGTTGGGGCCGTTGCCGGAGAGTTTCAGGTCGCAAAGAATCACATCGTATTTGGTGTTGAGAATCAGGCTCATGGCCTGTTCCGCAGTGGCGGCGCAATCCACTTTCAATCCATAAGAGGCCAGGCCTTCGGTGAGGAGCATGCGGATGCTCTCTTCGTCGTCAAGGACGAGGACCGAGTGCTTTGAGAAGGCATCTAGCGTCGGCATGGCGCGTTCGCCGGAGCCCGAATCGATCTTGCTGGGGGCACGCCGTCCAGCCTCCGGTTCAGCAACCGGCAGGGTGACTGTGAACGCAGCGCCGCCGGCCGGGAGCGAAGAGGCTTCAATGTTGCCGCCATGTTCGCGCACGATCGACATGCAAATGCTGAGGCCGAGGCCGGTGCCGCCACCGGGACGCTTGGTGGTGAAAAAGGGATCGAAAAGCTTGGGCAGCACTTCCGGCGGAATCCCGATGCCATCATCCTGCACCGTAGCGGAAACCCGATTCCCGGAGCGGCCGAGACGGATTTGAATGCGACCGGAGGGGCGCGCTTCGCGAATGGCCTGCTCGGCGTTGCTAATGAGGTTCAAGAAAATCTGAATTAACTGGTTGGCGTCGCCGACGATGAGGGGAAAACCCGGCACGGACTGGAACTCGACTTCGACATTGTTGCGGCGAAGGGAATGATCGTGGAGTTGCAGCGTGCGGTCAATGACCACGTTGAGGTCCAGCGTCTTTTTCTGCGGGGAGGCGGGACGCGAAAATTCCAGAAGATTCTGGACGATGCGCGCGGCGCGGCGAGCCTGACGGTGGGTCATTTCCAGTTGGCGCTTGGTGTTATCGTCCACGCCTTGGCGTTCGCGAAGCAACTCGCTGGCGCCGAGGATGGCGGTGAGAGGATTGTTCAATTCGTGAGCCACACCCGCGAGCATCTGGCCCATCGCAGCGAGTTTTTCGGCCTGAATGAGCTGGGTTTCGAGGCGCTTTACCTCGGTGACGTCCCGGCCGGAAACGACGGCGCCTTCGATTTTTCCGTGTTCGTCGAAAAGCGGGCTGAAATTACATTTCAAGCTGCGCCATTCGCCCTGTTTATGGCGAACACGAACTTCGATGGAGGCGAAGTTTTGCTTTCCTGTGACCAGATCGTCGAAGAGGGCCATCATCGCGGGGCGGTCGTCGACGTGGGTGCGTTCACCGAAGGTCAGGCCGATGACTTCGGTCGGATCGTAGCCGAGGACTTCCTTGAACTTGGAGCTGACGAAATTATAGCGGCGCTCGGTATCCACGACAAAAATCAGATCGGGGAAACTGTCTACCAGGCGGCGGGCAAATTCCTGTTGCTGATGAAGCTGTTTCTCGATGGCGCGGCGCTCCGTGATGTCAACGAGCGCCCCCTGAAAACGGATCACGCGACCACTGTTGTCGCGGACAGCGGAGGCGGTGTTCAGGCAATAAACGGGCTGCCCATCTTTGCGGTACAAGGTGAGTTCGTGGCCATGAGGACTGGCTTCGCGGCTGACTTCGCGGACGATCGAGGCGCGCTGTGATTCATCCACGAACACTTCGGAAACCCGCTTGGACATCAACTCTTCCTTGGAGGAATAACCAAGCATCCGGACGAGGGCAGGGTTGACCTCCAGAATCTTGTCCTCGGGCGTGACGATGTAGATGCCTTCCTGAAGGGTTTCGAAGAGTTCGGTGAAGCGGGCTTCGCTGCGCTTCATCGCGGTGATATCGCGCGCGAGAACGGTGACGCCGTGCACCTCGTCGTCGCGAATCATTGCGTGGGCGACGCAATCGAAAAAATAGACGGCGTTGCGTTTCTTGAGGCGAACATGAACGACGCCGGACCAGATGCGGCGCTCAAGGAATCTAGTTTTCGCGGTTTGGAGGACCTCGATGGGGTTTCCGTCCACATCCTCAAAAAATTCGCTCAGGCGGCAACCGATAATTTCCTGGAAAGGCTTGCCGACGAGATCGGCAAAGCTGCGATTGACGGCGCGAATCTCGCCTTCGAGATCCATGGCGAGGAGAATGTCGTCGAAAGAATCGATCAGATCGCGAAAGCCCTGCTGCGACTTGGAAATCATGGAGAAAAGATGCTGGAGCTGGTTGTCGCTGGGGAGGATCGCGTCTTTTTTGTCCAGGCCGCGGACCAAGCCTTTTAGCTCGGCGATCTCCTGAGTCTTTTTCCAGACATAGAGGCCGAGGAGAGAAACCAGGACGACCAAGCCGATCGGGAGAGGCTGGAGGTATAGTTTTGCGCCGCGCAGCCAGTCCCAGGACATCCAGGCGAAAACCACGGTGACGAGGAACAAAACAAAAAAGGTGAGGCGCCAAAGTTCCTGTTGGCGTTTTTCGAAGAGCTCCAGACGTTCGACGGCAGGGGGGCGCGACTCCCGTGAAGAGGAGAGATTTTGGGGCGCGTCGTTGTGCGAATCAGACTGCATGTCTTCCAGTCAGCCGGTAATAGCTGCAATCGGCCGCAGACAGCGGTTTCCAACAATAATGATAAGGAAGATTCAAGAAACTCAGCAAGTAAGTTGGGAAGGAGGGTTCCTGTGCCACACCTGTACGGAGGGACAGATTCGAGCCGGAATGTGCAATAAAGGACAGGGTCGGAGCGTAAAAGCTGGTGGCTCAAATGGATAGCACCCAAATGAGAACAATTTGATGTGGAGTCTGCGAGTTCGCGTATATGCGTGTGTGTTTCACTTCTGAAAACCGGCAGAGAGGATTACACAAGTATTACAGAAGGTTTTTCGCACGCATGCTACGGTGGGAATCGGAGTCGAGATTCTGGATCGAGGGACACCGACAGTCGAGCGTCTTCAAGCGCGACAAAACATTCAGCCAGCCGATTATCTGGGTCACCACACTTTTTATGATTGCGTTCCATATTGGCGCCATAGCGGCGCTTTTTTTCTTTACGTGGAAGGGCCTGGCGCTGGCGGTGTTGTTTTGGTGGGTCGCTGGTAGCCTGGGCATCGGCATGGGCTATCACCGGTTGCTGACGCACCGCGGGTATAAGACTCCGAAATGGGTGGAATATATTTTGACCGTTTGCGGGACGCTGGCGCTGGAAGGCGGGCCGATCGCGTGGGTGGCAACGCACCGCGTTCACCATCAGAATACAGACAAGGAAGGCGATCCACACTCACCACAGGACGGCGGGCTGTGGGCACACATGGGCTGGATCCTGACGGGCAAGGCGATGCACAACAAGGCGGACGAACTACTGCCCTATGTTCCGGACCTGCGCAAAGACAAATTTCACGTTTGGATCAGCAAATGGCATTGGGTGCCGATGGGTTTCGTGGCGCTGGGGATGTTTGTGCTTGGCGGCTGGTCGTGCCTGCTGTGGGGATTTTTCTTCCGTACGGTTTTTGGGCTTCATTCGACCTGGCTGGTGAATTCCGCAACGCACATGTGGGGATCGCAGCGATTCCTTACCGGCGATACGTCGACGAACAGCTTCTGGGTGGCGATGCTTACGTTTGGTGAAGGCTGGCACAACAATCATCACGCGGCACCACAGGTGGCGCGGCACGGCCTGGCCTGGTACGAGGTCGATATAAACTGGTATGGAATTCTGGCACTGAAGAAACTTGGATTGGCGTGGGACATCAAACTTCCCCAGTTCAAGGAGTCCCGGAAGGCGCAACCAGTTGCTCCGGGCATTCCCATTGTCCCGCCCGACGTGGAAAAAGCGAGCGCCCCGGTATCGTTGACTTACGGCGACTAATCCCTCCATGAGCGGCCGGCCCATTCGAAGAGTGGACGCTGCGCCGCAAACTTTCCGCAAAATGTGGTGTCCCAGGCGTTTCGCTACTATGATTTGAGCGGAAGGCCCTATGCGCATCTCCAGCCGCACAAAATCGATGGCATTTTTTATCACGTTGGGCGTTTGCCTGGTGGCGTTGACGGTGGTGGTCAACGTCGGCTGGATTGTGATCAACTGGCGCAGAGTTGCGCCGCTGATCTTCGGCGTCATTTTCTTTGGCCTGATCATCGCCGGGCTATCTGTGAATACCGTATTTCTGGTGCGCGAAATCCGGCGGAATGAGCAGCAGGACAGTTTCCTGAACGCGGTCACGCACGAACTGAAGACGCCCATCGCTTCGATTCGCATGTACCTGGAGACGCTTGAAAGCCGACAGCTTGACGAGCCGCAGCGGCGCGAATTTTATCGCATCATGCTGGAGGATACGGACCGGCTGCTCGGCACGGTGGAGCAAGTGCTGAAAGCCGGTGAGGCACGGCTGCGGAGCAACCGGAAGAACTGGCAAGAGCTGGATTTTTCCTCACTGGTCCAGAGTGCGTTGGAACTGACTCGATTGCGACACCATCTGAAGCCGGAGAATCTACGGTTTGGCGTTGTGCCGCAGGAGGGACTGCTGGTCTTGGGGAATCCGGAGGAACTTCGCACAGTCGTGTTTAATCTGTTCGACAATGCGGTGAAGTACTCCAGAGAAAGCCGGGAAATTGTAGTGGACGTGCGCACGCCGGATATGGACACAGTTTTGTTGTCGGTGCATGACCTGGGGATTGGCATTCCGCGCAGCGAATTGAAGCGGATCTTCAACCGGTTTTACCGGGCGGCGAATCCACTGGCGGGGCAGGTGAAGGGTACCGGGCTGGGACTTTTTATTGTGCGCTCGATCGCGCGCCGCCACGGCGGCGACGTTTACGCAGAAAGCGAAGGCGAGGGCCGGGGCAGCACGTTTACCGTCCGCCTGCCGAGAATTTATCGGGTATGAGCCGGATACTCATCGTAGAAGACGAAGCGCACCTTGCGCAGGGGCTTCGCTTTAACCTGGAAGCGGAGGGCCACTCCGTGCAGATCTCCGACAGAGGTGAAGAGGCGTTGGCCCGCTTGTTGAATAATCAAGAAAAGTACGATGCGCTAGTGCTCGACGTAATGCTGCCGGGGAAAGACGGGTTTTCGGTCGCACGCGAATTGCGCGAGGCGAAGAACTATATTCCGCTGCTGATGCTGACGGCGCGGGGCCGCGCGGAAGACGTGCTGAAGGGATTTGAATCCGGCGCCGACGACTACCTGCCGAAGCCGTTCAACCTGGCCATTCTGCTGGCGCGAATTGAGAGCTTGTTGCGCCGCAAGGAGTGGTTGCAGAATTCCGCAGCTCCTGTTGACAAATCTGTGGCACCGGAGGCCGGTTCGGAAGAAAGTTACAGCTTTGAAGACAAGGTGGTGGACTTTCAGAATCTGCGGCTGCACATGGGTGACAAGGTCGTGCAGCTCACGCTAATGGAGATGGAACTTTTCCGCTACCTGATCCGGAACGCGGGGCGTCCGGTATCACGGAAGGCGATTCTGGAGGACGTCTGGAATTTGCACGAGGACACGGACACGCGGGCGATTGATAATTTCATTGTGCGCTTGCGGCGATATATCGAGCGGGAGCCAGGCAAACCGGTCCACTTGTTGACGATTCGCGGCGTCGGTTACCAGTTCGAGCCAAATCCGAAACGCTAGGCTGTGTTTTCGCCAGTCATATGGCGCGTGGTTGGAGTTGTGCAAAGCGTTTACGTTGAGATCTTTCGATGCGAAAATCTCGCGCTTCTCCCTCCTGCGGTGAGCGGGCAGGATGACAATCGGTTTCGTCAGTAGATGGCGGGATCAGGATGCTGGAGTTTCCAGTCGGCAGCCATTTGCTGAGCTCGGGAAATCTGTTCGGGGGTCATTTCTTCCTGGATGTAGACGATGTTCATGTCGGTGCCGGCGAGAGAGAACCACATGTAGGCCTGAACATAGTCCTTCGGGACGCCTTTGCCGTCCGCGTATAGAAGCCCCAAATGGTTTCTTCCCTGCCCTGCGCCGCCCAGATTGGGCACATGTTCGGCTGCTCTGCGATACCAGTAGGCGGCTTTGCCATAGTCTTGCTTGACTCCCTCGCCCCATTCGTAATCCATGCCCAAAGTAGCTTCGGCATCCGGATTTCCCTGTTCCGCCGCTTTACGGAACCATTTGAGCGCTTCTTGCTCGTCGGTCACTCCAAACCAGAGGCGCTGATCAAAAGCCACACCGAGCCAGAACTGCGCCTCGGGCACGCCCTTCTCCGCCGCGCGCCACATGCATCGCTCGTGTTCCAAGGAATCCTGATCTGCATGCTTCCCGCAGACCCAATAGTCCGCGGGAGCATAACCCTGTGTTGCCGACTTCTGGTACCAGTAAGCCGATTCCTCTTTATCGAGAGGAAGAAGCTTACCGGCTTCGTAAATCCTGCCGAGCCAATATTGCGCCTCGGGGTCGCCAGATTCGGCCATGGAGAAAAGCGCTTGCCAGTCGTTCGGTTCCAAAGCGGGTAGACGCAGGATTTCCGCCAGACGAGCGTTTGTGGAAAGAGGCGCGGTCCGCGCAGGCAAAAACGAAGCGATGAACAAAGCGATGAGAAATGGCGGGACCAAAGCGCGGCACTTCATAAAGTCCCTCAACTAACCAGATACTACAACGGTTAGTCAGGCCTTGTATACCCCACTGAGGTAGAGATACCGAGTGGCGATGACCTCGAGGGAGGCGGGGACAACTTATGTGTACGTGGGCATAAAAAAAGCGTCCCAGTTTGCACCGGGACGCTTGAAGTGTTTGTGG
>Ga0210399_10005273_pt1 | contig 10037 bp, 7 predicted proteins | sample IncBWC14MmetaG_FD_150865 | JGI IMG/M metagenome (GOLD analysis project Ga0210399, IMG submission 150865) | Forest soil microbial communities from Barre Woods Harvard Forest LTER site, Petersham, Massachusetts, United States - Inc-BW-C-14-M | ecosystem: Environmental > Terrestrial > Soil >...
TCACGTCGAAGTTCACGATCAGCGTCGTGTTCGAATTGCCGGTGGCATTCAGCGAATACATATAATTCATGTTGTCCACGCCGCTCATCTGCTGTTCGATGGGCGTGGCCACTGCCTGCTCGAGCGTCTGCGCGTCCGCGCCGACATAGGTGGCCAGGACCTGAATCTCCGGCGGAGCAATGTTAGGGAACTGTGCAATGGGTAGATTCAGAATGGTGATCGCACCGACGATGACCATCACGATCGAAATCACCATTGCCACGATGGGGCGGTTGATAAAGAACTTTGACATCGGATTACCTTGCCTTCGTCTCTGCGGCAAACGGCTTGGGGTTTACTTGCATGCCCGGACCCACCTTCTGCACTCCCTCGACGATCACGCGTTCGCCCGGCTTTAGCCCTTCCGCCACAATCCACTCCGTGCCCACGCGGTCGCCGACTTTGACTGGACGAATGCTCACTTTGTTCTCCCCGTCCACAACCGCTACTTGATAGCCGCCTTGCAACTCCGACACCGCACGCTGCGGGACAAGTAGCGCGTCTTTCTGGGTGCGAACGGCCGTCCGAACTCTGCCGTAGCCGCCGGGGCGCAGAATATTTCCAGGATTGGGGAATAACCCGGCGATGCGAATTGCGCCGGTGCTCTCATTCACCTGGCGGTCCGCAAAGTAAAACGTGCCTTGATGTGGATAGGTCGAGCCGTCGGCCAAGATCAGGTCGAGACGCAGACTCTTGCCAGCCGCTTCCCGAGTACTCTCCGTTGGAAACCGTTTGTTCCAATCGAGGTACTCGCTCTCGCTGACCGTGAAATAGACCTTGATGGGGTCCACGGTGGACACCGAGGTCACGGGCCCGCTGCTTGGATTGACCAAGGCACCAACCTGAAGCTGAGCCTGCCCAGCGACACCTTCGATGGGCGCAACGAGCCGAGTGAAATCGAGGTTGATCTTGGCTGTTTCCACGGCAGCTTCTGCCGACTTAATTTGCGCCTCCGCTGTGGCCACTGTCGCCTTTGCCGCCATGTTGTTCTGGACGGCGTTGTCTAGATCCTGTTGGCTAGCGGCTTGCTCTTTCGCCAAGGGGGCGTAGCGGTTGACGTCAAGTTCGGTCCTCCCTTGCACTGCCTGCGCGTTGGCAAGCTGGGCCTTGGCCTGCGCCAACTGTCCTTCGGCTTGGGCGAGCACCGCCTGAAAGGGCCGCGGGTCAATCTCGAACAGCAACTGCCCCTTTCTGACGAATGCGCCTTCTTGATAGCCCTGCCGCAGTAGGTAGCCCGTAACCTGTGCCCTGACGTCGGCATTTGTCATTCCGTCGAGCGTGCCGATCCACTCTCCAAAAATTGGAACATCCTTCTGCTCCACCTGCACGACCTCAACGTCCGCCGGACCGCCCGTTTGTGCTCCCGATACCTGCTTTGGGCGTAGCGCTCCAATAATCACGCCGATGACGGCCAAGCATAACGCTCCGCCTATCCAGAGTTTGTATTTCGAAAGCGTTTTCATGGTCCCCTCCCACACTGAAATCTTTCCCTGGAATCGGGCTTCGCCGCTTCCATCTCGCGCGGAATTGAATAAGTTGATGCTCCTCCTGCCGAGGAGGGTACAACAATCCTTCCCGGCTGGCGAGGGCGGCCGCGCCTGCGCCCACAAGGGTCATCGTAACACCACACTGGCGCTTCGTTCTTCCGCTGGAAAGGCATCGGCTCCTACACCACTCTCTGCTACGCCCGCTATCCCATCGGCTGCAGGTCCTCACTTCCCAGGACGAAAACGAAGGCATGGCGCTCTACCGCTCCCAATGCGACAAATACCTCCTTCGACGCTGGAACTTTGGTCCCCTTGAGTGTAGGATTTTGCGTACGACACCGAGCCCGTCAATTCGTATAACGACGAACATGCAATTCGTAGGCCAGCTAACGCAAGCGGATTTGAACGACACGCCAAAAGACGCTCGCTCAAAAACGTATTGGCCCGCGATAAACCTTGCATCCATACCCACACTCCTATTTCGGTCCTGGGCAGTACTCATGGCTTTCGCAAGCATCGCTGCCGTATCGCTCGTCGGCACGCTTTCCTTCGCATTCTATGGTGCGGCCATGCTTCTCGGCAGGGTTCGTCCCTTACGCGAAGCATATCAATTTCTCTCCCGCGCTTACGACCGGTTCCTCGACCGGCTCGGCCAGGAAATTCTGCGGGACCCGCGAGACACCCCCGCGTTACGCCTCATGGTCTCCCTCACCCTAACCGCCGTGCCAATTTTCATTACTCAGCTCATTTTGGGGAAGCCTCGGCTCCTCCTCGTCATCGCTTTCTATCTTTCCTTGGTCGGCCCCAAGTTTCAGCGCTCTGTCCGGATGTTCAGCGCCAAACACCTGGAGGGGCACAAGCCCCAAGGGTACTTCTCGGACAAATACCATAAGGTCTTCGGCCGCTACGTCGAATTCTTTCTCGGATATTTGTATGGCGACCTTCCAGAACTGGGTCGCACCGTTCATGTCCGTCTCCACCATAAAGAGAACGGCGGACCCGACGATAATGCCTCCACCATGGGCTACGATCGAACGAATCCGCTGCATTTCCTTTGGTATCTTGCGGGCAACATCTGGACCACCCTGGGGCTTGCTCCCTACGCCTACTTTAGAGCTAGAGGCGATGGAAAGAACCGGAGACGAATGTTGTGGGGAATAACGCGGTACTTCATTTATTTTGCGGCTGTCTTTATCTACGATTGGAGAATTGGGATCTGGTTCGTGCTAGTTCCTCTTCTCGCCATGAACTTCATCATGGCCATCACCTCCTGGGTTCAGCATGCCTTTTGTGACCCCGAACATCCCGAGGATTATTTTGTAAATACCGTGACCGTCGTCGATGACCTGAACTTCATGAACGAAGGCTACCACCTCTGTCATCACCACCGGTCGGGCCTGCACTGGACCGAAATGCCCGCCCATCTGGAGCGCATTCGCGATAAGATGAGAGAGTGTGGCTCGCTGGTCTTTCGGGACTTGGATTTTATGCAGCTTTTCATCGAGTTGACTCTCCTTCGCAGAATGGATGTCCTTGCCGAGAAGCTTGTCCCCTGGGAGCCCATGAATCACGAACAGAGGTTGGCTTTGCTGGCGAAGCGAACTAAGCCCGCCAGAGCCATTTCGGCTTGAGGCCTCGCCCTCAGGACCTTTATGGCTGCTTCCTCTCCTAGGCATCGATCTATGAGCCACCGCGTCCGCATTTTCGTCCTGCTGGCGATCGCACTTGCAATTCTCGTCCCAGTCACAGTGGCGCAGAAGCCCCCGGCGCCGGGCCCGGCCCCGGCGCCCCCGCCTTCCACAACGCCAAGAGGCCCAACCACTCCCACTCCTTCGACGAGTTCGGACCCAACTCAACCAAAAGATGACCTTGTGATGTTTCTCCGCGGACGCGTTGCAACCCACGACGGCTCAGCTGTTCCACACGATGTGCTGGTTGAGCGCGTTTGCAACAACAGGGTCCGTCAAGAGGTGTATGCATCTCTCCACGGCGATTTCAGCATGCAATTGGGATCGCGGACCGATTCCTTTCCTGAAGCTAGCGCCGATTCGGTTTCACCATTCGGTTCGCCCAACAGGGATTCGTCCATGGGAATTCCACGACACGACTTGATGACTTGTGAGCTACGCGCCTCGGCCTCCGGTTTTCACTCCCGTGCCATCCCCCTTATGGACCTCGATACCTTCGGCGGCAGCGCCGACGTAGGCGTCATTATTGTGCAGAGGGCTACCAAGATAGAAGGCACGACGCTCAGTGCTATCCCCTACAAAGCACCGAAGGATGCCAGAAAAGCTTACGAGAAAGGCCTCCAGGCCGAGAGGACCGGCAAACTTGCCGACGCGCACAAATATTTTGAAACATCCGTGGAGCTCTACCCCAGTTCCGCGAACGCCTGGTTCCGGTTGGGCACCGTTTTACAGAAACAAGACCAGAACGACGCGGCTCGCAAGGCGTATACCCAAGCCACCACGATCGATACCAGGTTCCTGCCGCCCTATCTGTCGCTCGCGTCCATGGCCTACGCCGCGGAAAATTGGACCGAAGTCCTCAACCTCACGGATCACATCCTGGACCTCGATCCGTTCAACAAGGCCGCAGGCACTGGTTACTTCCTCGATCTCGATCCGTTGAGTTGCTCCGACGCCTATTTCTATAACGCGATCGCAAATTACAAGCTCAACAAGATCGACGCCGCGGAAAAGAGCGGTCTCAAGGCGGAACACCTGGACCTGCGCCCTCATTTTCCGCAGCTGCATCTCTTGCTGGCGGAGATCTATGCCCGAAAAAACGACTACGCCCTGGCCATCTCGGAAATACAAACGTACCTGGCGCTGGTTCCGCATGCCAAAGCCGCAGCTCAGGCGCGCGAGCAGTTGGCAAAATGGGAGAAGCTCAACGGCTCAGCATCATCCACTGAAAAACCCGATCAGAGGTGAGTTTCGCCTCGTCAGACCTCCCGGGTGCTTCCTACCTACATTCCGCGGAAAATGATTACCCCAAAAATGTCGGACCACGCGTGCGCTATCATCCCCGGCCTCAGGCTCTTTCGCCACACAGCAAGTAGCCCGAACAGGACGCCGTACAGCGTGATTCTTCCTACCGGGCCCACCCCTTCGTAGAGATGGCCAATGCCGAATACAATCGCTTGGATAAGAACCGCCCAGCCGGCGCTGCCTGTGATCGCCTGAAATTGCTTCTGAAGATAGCCGCGAAACGCCAGTTCCTCGCAAAATCCTGCTGAGAGGGCAAGAGGTATCCACGCGAGGCTTTCAAGAATCCCTTGGGGAAGAAGTCCTTGCGCGGCATTCGTTCCGCCGCCCAGAATATGAGGATTCATCAAGCCCACCCACACCGCCCAGAGCCCTGCGCCCAGGGCAATGTCCTTCATCACCTCTTTCGGTGTCGTCCATCGGCCGCCAACAAGGTCGCGCAAACGCACTCCGCGCTTGTGCACCCCCATGCGGACATAGAGCACCAGTAGCCATTCAAAGGCGAGCACAGAAAGGTAACGCTGCACGGCGTTGCCGCTCGGCGCTGCTGCCTGTGGGTGCTGTTTTACAGCGTGCTGAAAGAAACCACCAACGACGGACAGCCCGACAAAAATAGTAATGAACACAATCGTATGCCACGCTGGGGCAATGAGCGGGCGACTCGAAAGGCGAGAAACAAGGTTAGTGTCTGCGCTCATCCTGCCTCCTACACTCACTCTGTTGATCTTCGCGGTGCTTCCGAAGATCCTAAGCCGAATGACGCCACGCCGGGAAATAATCTACTTGGACGTATAGCGCGCTAACCGGAGACTGGCCCACTCCCAGAATTTGATTGCCAGGACAGTCATTACTCTGATACGCTATTCTCGTTCAGAAGTGCGCCTCGGCTCCGCGAGGCTCCCACTAAAATCCCAAAATCTAATCTTTCTGTCTGGAGAACTTCCCATGTCCAATCGGTGCACGGTCCGTTCCTCTTTGTGTTCGTTCATATTGTCGCATCGACACCATGCGTCGCGAGAAGCGTCGACCCAGCTGTAAGGTGTTCTCCTTACTTGCTTAAGGTATTCTCCCGACTAACTCATTTGAAACCAGCGGGTTACAATTCTCTCGCCTACCCGCCGGTTCGGTGGCAATAGTTAAGATGGCCCTTGGCGCCGCTTGCTGGGTGCTAGATCACGAACCTGGGATCACGCCTCGATCTTTGGTGCCCTCTCGTGGTCCCTTGGGCTTGAGACCTAGGCATGAAGCCATCAAAGCTCCTTAACCGGCTCCTCACGGGCGCGGCTGTCTTCGCTGCTTACATCGTCGCTGGGAAGCTCAGCCTCCGCCTTGCTTCTGTTCACCCCAGCGTCAGTCCAGTGTGGCCTCCCACGGGAATCGCCATCGCCACTCTTCTTATGCTGGGGCGCCGCTTCTGGCCTTCGATTTTCGCTGGGGCGTTTATCGTCAATGTGACGACTACAGGCTCTATCGCTTCGTCACTAGGCATCGCCTTAGGAAACACGCTCGAAGCGGTCGTGGCAACTTTTCTCGTCACTCGTTTCGCGAGCGGCCGCCATGCATTCGAGAAAAGTTGGGACGTTCTGCGTTTTGGTCTCTATGCGGGAGTGATGAGCGCTGCGCTGGCGGCCACGATTGGCGTCACTAGTCTCACGCTGGGTGGCTTCGCTTCCTGGAATCAGTACGGGCTCAACTGGCGCACTTGGTGGCTTGGCGATGCCGCAGGAGCCCTGATTTTCGCTCCCTTCCTGCTTCTCTGGACTTTGAATCCCCGAGTGACGTGGTCGAAAAAACAGCTTCTCGAAGCATGCGTCTTGTTGACTTGCACGCTCTTGACGGCAGGCATCGTCTTCGGCCCAGTCTTCCACGCCCAGATTAGGAATGACCCCTGGACCTTTCTGTGTACGCCCTTTTTGGTTTGGACGGCCTTCCGTTTCGGTCCCCGTGAAGCCTCCGCCGTCATCTGCGTTCTATGCACCATGGAGGTCGTTGGTACAGTGCACGGTTACGGTCCCTTTGTTCGCAAATCGCCGAACGACTCTTTGCTTCTCTTGCAATCCTTCATCGGCCTGCAGGCTCTGATGATCCTCATTTTTGCCGCCGAAGTCTCCGAGCGGCAACGCCAGGAAGAGCACGTAAAACGCCTCGCCGTCAGCGATCCCCTCACCGGCCTCGCCAATTACCGTGTGTTGCTTGAGCGCATCGATATGGAAATTAAGCGCTACCAGCGCAACCCCCGCCCCTTTTCTGTTGTTCTGCTGGACCTAGACGGATTGAAGAAGATCAACGACACGCACGGCCATGTCGTGGGCAGCGCGGCTCTCTGCCGCCTTGCGGAGGTTCTCTACGTCTGTTGCCGTAGCATCGATACGCCCGCTCGTTACGGCGGCGACGAATTCGCTCTCGTCCTGCCCGAGATCTCCGCTCATTACGCCCAAAGGGTTGCGCGGCGCATCTCGCAGCGGCTCGCGGAAGATGCCGAGCTTCCGCGCCTTAGCGTGAGTGTCGGCGTTGCCGAGTATCCCCGCGACGGCCTGACCATTGAACACCTTCTGAGCGCAGCCGACCGCACCCTTTACGAGATCAAGCTCCGCGCCGCTTCGAGTTCCCTCGCCGCGTCACGCTCCTAGTCGCCCACGAACCGAAGACCGCAGCCTTCTGGCAGGGTCGGGATCTCCGATCGCGCTGCTCAACGGAGCGGCTCGCGAGCATTGAACCTGCGGTGGCCGAGACGTCTTGTTGGCGGATTCCATGCTCTGACCGATTTTCTGCGATTGCAGATTGTATCTAAGGCTCGCCTGCAAAGGGGCACCGCATCGGTCCCCAGCTAACTACCTTTAGAATCAACACTTGCAAAAGTGTATCAAAACAAAGCACTTTAACTACCTTTAGAATGAACACTTATGAAAAACCGGGGGGAGGGGGCTCAGTTTCCGATTAGCGCTAATCAGGAAGTGGCGCGCAAACTTAATGACGCCGCGACCTATTCCGTCTTTGGACTCATGGGTCTGGGGTGCTGGCCACAAACGTGGGCAGCAAACTCTTTGTCACGCTGGGCTTCGTACTTCTGCTTCATTTCATCCAGTGATTCGCCAACGAACGCACCGGAAGGCTTAAACGCCCAGTTACACTCGGAGCAGCCGAAGCCCTCAAAGCTCTGGCGTGCAATCCATGCCAGTTTGCGCGGCATGGCGGAAGTATAAGCCCAACCCCGTTTGAAATAGAACAGTGCCCCGAGGCTGGCACATGCCTAAAAAGCGGACGAGGGCGTCCCACGCCCCAGGAAGAGAAGGATTGACGTGTACAAGATTTGACAGCGGATCAGAAGCCGTACCTAACGACAGGGCTACAGGCGCCACCGAGCTCCAGATGTTCAGTTCGGTCGAGAACCAGCCAGATCAGAGAATATCGAGTCCTTCAAAACCCCGCTGAGCGAAGAATTGTGAACCCGCAGTTTCTCGCCGTACTCGATGTAACCGAGTTTCTTGAACTTATTCATAAAGTAGTTGACGCGAGTTCGCGTTGAGCCAATCAATCCCCCGAGCGTCCCCTGAGTGATCTTCGGTATGACCGCGACTGGCTTGCGTATTTTGTCGTAGCGGGCAACTAGCAATAGTGCGCGAGCCAACCGTTCCTCACAAGAGCTAAGGTGCTGGTCGATTAAGTCCTCTTCGATGCGGATGTTTCGTCCAAGCAAGCAGCCGATGAAATGGTCTGAGAACTCATGGCCATTGTGGAGGGCGCGTTTCATCTCCTTCTTTTGGATGACCAGTAGGGTACATCGTGTAAGTGCGGTAGCAGTTGCCGTGAGGAACCTTTGACCGGTCAAGCATCCCGTACCCAGGTAGTTTCCACGATGAAGAATCGCGAGGACCGTCTGCTTACCCCGCTTCGACGTAACCGTGAGTTTCACGTGTCCTTTCTCGATGTAGAACACTTCCTTGCCGGCGTCGCCCTGTGAACAGATAGTCTGCCCTTCACGAAATAGGGCGATAAAGCTTCTCGCGCTCATTTTTGTGAGAAATACCGCTGGTTGAAAAGACCGCTGGCGTCGACGCGTCATAGCGGTCTCAAACACAGCTTCTGATCTGGGCGTAGCGCCGTTTTCACGGCCAAATGAATAGCACACTTGCTCTGGAAGTTTCTGTGCAATTGTGAACAGCTTGTCTTGTGTAGTGCTTCCCGCTAATTTAGACAGTCAGGGCCTCGATAGCGGCGCGGAGCGGCTTGGATGACCTTTCCTCAATTGACTCACTTCACCGATGTCGCGCTTCTGCTCTTGCGCCTCATGGTTGGCATCGTGTTCGCCACGAGTAGCTATAAACATCTCAAGGACCCGGAAGCGCGAAGCAAGGACATTGGAATGAGTAAGAGCTTTACAGTTTTTTTGGGCGCGGCGGAGTTAGCCGGTGCACTCGGAGTGATTTCGGGCGTTTTCGCTCAACTCGCTGCCATCGGCTTGATCCTGGTGATGCTCGGCGCGATCCACAAGAAAATATTCGCTTGGCACACGGGCTTCTGGGGCAAATCAGGGACGAATGGCTGGAGCTACGACACCATGCTTGTCGTAATGAATCTAGTTACCGTCACCACGGGCGGTGGAAGCATCTCCCTCACCGGTCTATTCAAGTAAGACCGGCTCATGGAGCCCGAAGTTGGGGCTAGGCCAGCCTCCAAACGGCACCGGATTGGGTTTCCACTAACTACCTTTAGAATCAACACTTGCAAAAGTGTATCAAAACAAAGCACTTTAACTACCTTTAGAATCAACACTTGTGAGAAACCCAGGGGGAGGGGGGCCTCTCGCCACCCCCTTAGACGACACCAGGACGGCGTTTGCCGACGTTCGTAGCCTGCTCAAACGCGTAGCCTAGCTGCAGCACGCCCCAGTCATCGTGGTGCCGCCCGACAATCTGTATCCCGATCGGCAGCCCGCCCTGCGAAAACGCGCACGGCACGGACATCGCCGGATTTCCCACCGCGGAAATGTAGTAAGCCGATTTCATCCACGCGATGTAGTTTTCCATCTTCGTGCCCGCGATTTCCGTCGGGTAATGCACGTTCACGTCAAAGGGCAGCACCTGATTCACGGGCAGAACGAAAAACTCGTACTTGCTCATGAACGCGGTCATGCGTTGGAACAAAGCCGTGCGCTTCGCTTCCACGCGCGACAGATACGGCCCCGTAAGCTTGCGCCCCTCTTCGACGTGCCAGTGAATGTACTCATTCAATTGATCGCCGTGCGTCGCTATCAAATCCCCAAACGTCAGCTCCGTTGACCAATGCCGCCAGGCCACAAAGCATTCATTCGCGTCGCTGAAATCCGGCTCCGCTTCCTCCACAATGCATCCGAGCGACTCCAGCACTTTGCCCTGCGCCGTCACCGCGCTCTTCACCTCCGCATCCCACGGCAGCTCCAAATCCTTGAACATCGCCACGCGCACGCCCTGGAAGCTGCGCTCCAGCGGCCGCGCGAACTGTTCCCCGGATTGACCGATGGAAATCGGCGAATGGTGATCGT
>Ga0210399_10005274_pt1 | contig 10037 bp, 6 predicted proteins | sample IncBWC14MmetaG_FD_150865 | JGI IMG/M metagenome (GOLD analysis project Ga0210399, IMG submission 150865) | Forest soil microbial communities from Barre Woods Harvard Forest LTER site, Petersham, Massachusetts, United States - Inc-BW-C-14-M | ecosystem: Environmental > Terrestrial > Soil >...
CCGCGACTTTTTGATTGACAAAATTATCTTCGACCAGCAGTACGTGTCCCCCAAAGCGCTGCTGCGCCGCGGATTGCGTGAGCATGTTCAGCGTGATCATGGGCTGCGTGTCCATCTGCCACTGGCGTGGGCCACCGCTCATGACACGCGCCACCGCATCGATCAGTTCTCGCACCCGCACCGGCTTGGTCAAATAGGCGGCGAATCCAAGGGCCGCCAACCGCGGCGTATCCCCATGGCGATCCAGCGAGGTGAGCATGACCAATCGAGTGTTCGCGAGATCCGGCATGTTGATGATGCGCTCGCCCAGCATCGCGCCATCCATGTCGGGCATTTGGAAGTCGGTGATGACCATATCGAAGGGATGATCGGACGCCGTGGCGTTTCGCAGCTCATCCAGGGCGGCTGTGCCGCTGCTCACGGTCGTCACGGTGTAACCCGCGTGCACCAGCTGCGAACTCAATACCCGTTGATTGGTCAGGTTGTCATCGACAATGAGAATCCGGCCGCCGGTGTCGCTACGGATGCGGCGTTCCGGCGTGATTGCCGCCGCGGGCTTCAACGGCAGCGTAAAGAAGAACCGGGAGCCGACTCCCACTTCACTCGACACACCGATCTCGCCACCCATCAATTCGATCAGCCGGCGCACGATGGACAAGCCCAAGCCGGTGCCGCCGAAATGCCGGGTTGTCGAGGAGTCCGCCTGCACGAACGGCTGGAACAATGTCCGCAAGGTCTCGTCGGCGATTCCCATGCCCGTGTCGCGCACTTCGAAGTACGTCAGTGAATCGCCGTTGTTGCCGGTTTTGGTGCGCACCTCAATGACGATTTCTCCGGCCTGGGTAAATTTGATGGCATTGCCGACCAGGTTGACCAGGCACTGCCGCAGGCGTTGCGGATCGCCGAGCACGCGCCTGGTTATTTGCGGTTCGACATTGACGATGAGTTCCAATCCCTTGGTGGCAGCCTGAAAAGCCATCGCAGAGCCGACATCCTCGATGTTGGCCCGTAGATCAAGCTCGATGGACTCCAATTCCAGCTTGCCGGCTTCGATCTTTGAGAAATCCAAGATATCGTTGATGACAGTCAACAGCGAATCGGCGCTGGAGCGGATGGTCTCGGCATAGTCGCGCTGGGTGCGATCGAGCTGCGTGTCGAGCAGCAGGCCGGTCATGCCGATGATGCCGTTCATGGGAGTGCGAATCTCGTGGCTGACATTGGCCAGGAAGTGACTCTTGGCCATGCTCGCGGCTTGTGCCGCTTCCGTTTGCTGGCGCAGCAATTCCGATGCCACGACCTCTTTGGTGACGTCCCAGGAGACCCCCAACAATCTCGAGGGCGCCCCTTGCTCGTCCAGGATGATTCGGCCGAAGTTCTGAACGTGCACGATGTTGCCGTCGGTGCCGCGGGCGCGATAGCGAAGACTGATTCGATCGGTTTTTTTGGCAAGCGCCGCCGAAATCGTGTCGCGAAACAGCGCTCTGTCCTCAGGCAGCACCAGTGATTCGAGAACTTGGACATCCAGATTGCCGGCGAGGGCTTGGTCCTCCAGAGCTGCGATTGGATTTTCGAGCCAAAGATAGCGACGTGCGACCAGGTCGAGTTCCCAAGAGCAGATTCCGGCGCTCTCGGTGGCGATGTTGACTTGATCGACGAGACGCCGATTTTCCTCAGCACGGCTTTTGAGCATTTGAGTGGTGCGCACATCGCGTGTGACATCCCAGGTCACGCCCACGATATAACGGACCTGCCCATATTCATCGCGCATGACCCGCGCATAGTTCTGCATGTGGTGTATTTCGCCGTCGATGCCCTGAACACGGAACACGTATTCGTACGAATCCATTTTTTTCGCGATCGCATCGGCGCCCGAGCTGAGAAGCACGCCGCGGTCCTCCGGCAGAACGATGGTGGTCAGGGACCGAAAGTAGTCTTTCAGGGGAACATGATCCATTCCGAAGCATGGCGGGCGCGGACCATGCCAGGAGAAACAATCGGACTTGATGTCGAATTCCCAAGGTGCGATGCCTGCCGCCTTGGTGGTGACGTTCAAGCGTTCGATCAGCGCGCCTTCCTGCGCCGCCCGGTTCTCCAACTCAGAGGCATGCAGGACTTCCTTCGTGACATCCCAGGTGACTCCCATGAGGCGCGTGGCCACCCCGGCGGCATCGCGATACACGCGCATATGCGTTTGTACATACTGAGGTTCAGGCCGCGGATTGGCGGTTCGGTGGCGCACGGGCAGGATGGCATCGCTGGACGGATCGGCAAGCACGGCGCGTATTGCGGCAAAGGCCGCTGCGCGTTCATCCTTGTGAATGTTGGTTCTCGGGTCGAACTTCTCGGATGGCGGTAGACCGAATAACGTCCAAAAAGTCTCATCGGCGATGAAGTCGAGGGTGACGAGATCCTGTTCCCAAATACTGATCCCGGCCGTTTCCGTGGCCAGTTTCAGTCTCAACAACAATTGGGTTTGCCGCTCGGCTTGCTCTCTGAGCAGAGTCGCCGCCTCTTGTTGCGCGCTCATGTCGATGGTCAGGCCCAAAACGCGGATTGCGCGTCCCTGGGCGTTGCGGAAGACCTCGCCGCGCAGTTGGACGGGGCGCACTGTGCCGTCCTTTTCTTTCACGCGATAAGCGATTTCCATGGGCGCCTGGCCCTTGAGCGCCTTGATGAATTCCGCCCGGTAGCGCGCCCGATCCTCGGGGTGCACCTTGCCGAGCATCATGGCGTCCGGATCGGCGTCCGATACCGCTATTTCCGCGCCATACACTTCAGCCAGATCGCCGCTGAATTGCATGGAGTTGTGAACGACGTCCCATTCCCAGATTCGCACGCCGGCGCTGCGAGCGACCAACTCCAATCCTTTGAAGAACGCGGCGTTGTCCATTTGCGCAGGCGCGGGCCTGACGTTTCGAATGGCTGCCCAGATACCGGTCATCCAGGCGCCAATGCCGCCCCAAACGCGGTGTAAGCGCGCCAAAGCGTGTGATTTGCGAGGAATAATAGGCGCGCTCCGGGACCACAGGTATACGACTATCCTAGCCCCGTATCGGCGAGGAATCTGAGGTCTTGAGCACAGGGCGGCGCGGCAGGCTCCGCCAAGGTCTTACCAGCTATAAGGTGGCCGGCGCTCGTGCCGGCCACCAAAAGTGCTCACACGACGACGATATGCAGTGTTTACTTGATGATCGCCTGATAGACCCAGGCACGGGATAGACCGCGCACATCGGGAACGGCACCGGTCGCGACCGCGCCGGTACCTGCCACTTGTTGAATCATGCCCAGCACGATCAGATCATTGACCGGATCAATCCAAAACCACGTGCCGGCGGCGCCGCCCCAAAAATAAGTCCCCTTGCCGAAGTAACCGCCGGCGGCGACCGGATCGGTGTAGACGGCGAAGTCCAGACCGAACCCTGCGCCGGGCGCGAGAATCGGTATGTTGGGCGCCAAAACGTTGGTACGCATCAACTCTACGGTCAGCGGCGACAAGAGCCTCACGCCGTCCAATTGACCACCATTGAGCAGCATCTGGCAGAAGCGCATGTAATCGGTCGCGGTGGAGACCAGGCCGCCGCCGCCGGAGGACATCGCCGGTTTCGCCGCAAAATCGTGGTTCAGGCCGTCCTTCACCCCGACCACCTGCAGTTTTCCGTCTTTGTCGTAGCTGTAGAATTCCGCGAAACGATTGAGTTTTTCCTTCGGCACGTAGAAGGCGGTATCGACCATGCCGAGCGGCTTGAAAATGCGCTTCTCGAGGTATTCTTCGAAGGGCATGCCGGCGAGTTTTTGAACGATGTAGCCTTGGATGTCCACCGAGATGCTGTAGTGCCACTCGGTGCCGGGCTGCGAATTCAACGGCAGCTTGGCCACGCGCTTGATGAACTCATCCAGGGTGTTCGTGGTGTTGAGGACATCGGCCTCGAGCTGCAATTTGTCGACCGGCGTATTGCTGAAGAAGCCGTACGTGAAGCCGCCGGAGTGCGACATCAACTCGCGCATGGTTACCGGATGCGCCTGGTCCTTCATGACCACATTATTGTTCGCATCCGTCCCGTAGACCTTCAACTTGGCGAATTCCGGAATGTACTTGGCGACCGGGTCGTTGAGCTGCCACTTGCCTTCTTCGAACAACATCATCATGGCGACGCCGGTGATGGGCTTGCTCATGGAATAGATGCGGAAGATGCTGTCTTTTTGCATGGGCATATTTGCCGCAATGTCGCGCTTGCCTGCTGCGTCGAACTCCACCACCTTGCCATGCCGGGATACCATGGTGACGCTGCCTGCCAGACGCCCCTGTTCGATGAGTTCCTTCATCCCCATGCTCAGGCGGGACAGCCGCTCCGCGGACATGCCTTCGCTTTCGGCACCGGCGGAAGGTAGATCATGTACCGCTGCCAAGACAGGTTGAACCGAGAGGGCGGCCAAAGAAGCTATGGCCAGTAGACGCGAAAGATGCATGCGAGGACTCCCTATTAGATGTTTCTTATAAAACCGGACCCGCAGTGTAGCCTTACGCCCGCTCGAGTATCCAGCGCGTCATGAGATCAAATAGTGCCGTGCGCGAGGCGTCGCCCTCATTGTGGACTTCGTGCAGCAGGCCGGGGTATGTGACCAGCTGCTTGTCCGGCGAGCCCAGCGCGCTGATGAGGCTTCGCGATCCGCTGACCGGGCAGACTTTATCCGCCTCGCCGTGCACGGCCAGCCAGGGTAGGGTGATCTGCGCGGCATGCGCGTAAACGTTGCGGCAGGCTGCCGCGAAACCGTAGAGCAATTTCAAGCTCGCGGTGCGCGGCACCAGTGGATCATTCTCATGCTGCTGCTGGACTTCCACGACTTGGGTGAGTGCCGTGGCGTCTATCCTCAAGCTGATCCTCCAGCGCGGAGCCAGCGCGGCGGCGATTCTCAAGACCGCGCCGCTCAGACCATCGAGCTTCGGCATGGCATCGAGTGCGCAGCCGGTGACGATGACGCCGCGCGCCCAACGCAAACCGTCAATGGCCGCGAGTGTCACGATGACCGAGCCCATACTATGGCCCCAGACGAACAGCGGCAGCGATGGAAATCTCGCGCGGGCGGCGCCGCCCACCGATTCCAGATCGGCGGCGAACTGGGTGAAATCCGCGACATGTGTGCGCGTGCCGGGAAATTCTCCATGCCCGCGCTGGTCATAGACGAAACAGGCGATGCCTTGGGACGCGAGCGCCTCGGCAGCGTGACGGTAGCGGCCCCCATGCTCCGCAATGCCGTGCACGATGATGAGTCCGGCCTTGGCGCCGCTCGGCACAACCTCGTACCCCGGAAATGGTGTTCCGATCATGTGCCGATCTCCGGCGCGGTGTTCGGCTGCGCCCGGGTGAGCAACCAAATCCCGACAAGCACCAGAACCGTGCCCGCGGCAATCCAGGCGGTAAACGGCTCTCCTAACAGCACCACAGCCATCAGTATCGTGGACAGCGGCCCTACGGTACCCGCTTGGGCGGTCAACGAAGCACCAATTCGCTCAATGGCCATCATCACCATGACGACAGGTGCAAAAGTGCAAAGGGTCGCATTCAACACCGAGAGCCACAGTACTTCGGACGGCACGATGATGGCGGAAAACGGCCGTAGCACGAAGAACTGAGCGATACATATGGCGCAGGCCACCGTTGTGGCCAGCCCCGTCAGGCGCAGTGCTCCAAGCCGCTTCACTTCCTCGCCGCTGTATGACAAATATATGGCATAGCTGACGGCGCTGAGGAAAACCAATGTCGTACCCAGTGGCACGTCAGCACCCTGCAACGACATCTCGCGGCCGAAGACGCACAGCACTCCGCAATAGCTCACGGCAAGGGCGAGAATCTGCGAGCGTGTGACTTTTTTATGGAACAGAAAAGCGCCGAATCCCAACACCAGGGTTGGATTGAGATACAAAATGAGGCGCTCCAAGCTTGCGCTGATATAACGCAGTCCGGCGAAATCGAGAAAACTCGCCAGGTAGTAGCCGCAGAAACCGAGGCTCAGGATCGTCCTGACGTCCCGCCACGTGAGCGCGGGCTTGCCTCGACCTGCCCACCACGCCAGCATGAGGAAGAGGGGCAGCGCAAACAGCATCCGGTACATGATCAGCGTGACGGCATCGACTCCGTAGCGGTATGCCAATTTAACGATGATGGCTTTGCCCGAGAATGCCACTGCACCGAGACCTGCCAGCATCAAGCCCTGGCGTCTGGTAGCCGATGGAATTTCGCCGACGGGGGAGGTTGCGTTCACGGTTCCGATTCTACGGATCCGCGGGGGTCGGTTTCCCCTATTCTTGGGCGGAGAATTCTGGATTCTCGACGAACTCGCGATCGGTGAGGCTTTTTAAAAACGCCATCAAGTCTTCGCGCTCCTCAGCCGAGAGGACAAAGGGTCGAATTCGGGCGTCCTGCCGTGGATTTTTGTGCCCGCCGTGGACGTAGTGATCCAGCACCTGATCGAGACTCGATAGACTGCCGTCGTGCATATAGGGCGCAGTCAAGGCCACATTGCGCAATGTCGGAACTCGAAACTTCCCCATGTCGGAAGATCGATGCGTCACCTCGAGCAGCCCTCGATCGGCCGGCGGATACGCGCCGTGCCCGTCCAAATCGTAAAGGCCGGTGTTGGCAAACAGCGCGGCATCGGTTTCGTGTCCCTCGTAGACGATTGGGCCTGAGAAATTGAGTCCGGAGTGGCATTGCGCGCAGCCGACTCTGGCGGAATAAAAAAGCTCCATGCCGTGCCTTGCCGGCTCGGACATGGCCGAACGGTCGTCATCGAATATATAACGATCGAATGGCGATCGTCCCGAGATCAAGGTGCGCTCAAACGCCGCTATTGCCTTGATGATGTGATCCATCGACAGCGCGCCGGCCTCGTTGGGAAAGGCGGCGGCGAATTGCGCGCGGTAAGCAGCATCGACAGATAGTGCGTTGAGTGCCGCCGCACCCCCAGCCTTGAGGCCCATCTCCACCGGATGCTCATTGAACAATGGTTGGCGCATCTGCGATTCCAGCGAGCGCACTTTCGTGCTGCCCCAGGTGAATGCGGGGTTATACGCAACATTGGTGAGACTCATCGCGCCACGCCGAACGGACTCGCCGGTCGCCCCGATCGCGTGCTCTCTGCCGTCGGTGAAGGCCAGCCCAGGTCGATGGCAGCTCGCGCAGGAATAGTGACCCGTTGAAGACAGTCGAGTCTCGAAGAACAACCGCCGTCCCAAGGCCACTTTTTCATCGGACATCGGGTTGTTCGCCGGAACCGCCGGGCGCGGAAATCCCGGCGGCAGATGCCACTGGTAGGGAGGTTGCGACAATTCATCGGCGGCGTGTGCGGCACCCGTCGCCGCACACGCCGCCAGAATAATTAGAAACCTGCGAATTTACCGCGGTCCCTGACTCCAGGGCTGCGCCGCGCCTACGCCCAACGAAGCGGTCTGCGCGGCAATCCCTGCGCGCTCGTCCATCCACTTTGCGAATGCTTCGACATCGGCCGATGACAAACCTTGGGCGTCTTGCCGGCGTGCGTCCGTCCAGTGGTGCATTGCCGCCATCAATTCATCGGCAAGCGGCCTGGAATCGCGAAACAGCGCCATATAGGCGCCCTTGGCCTGTTCGATCTGATTCAAGCCCAGATACGCTTCGCCGCGGTATTCGATTGCTTCCGGGTAGTTCGGGTTGATTTCGAGCGCCTTGGCATAGGCCGACAAGGCATCGTCATAGTTACCCAAGTGACGATTGGCAAATCCGAGATAATTCCATGCCTGATACATCTTCGGGTCGGCGCCGACGGCGTTGATGAACGATGCCAGCGATTCGCGATACGCTTTTTGAGCCTTGTCGTGAGCTTTGGCAGTTTTTTCAGGGGTCGAGGCCTTGGCCGCGTCCGCGTCATATTCCTGCGCCTTCTTGACGCTGCGCACACCGGAATTATAGGCCGACTTGGCCGCATCTTCGGGGCTGCGCTGGGAGGGCGCCGCGCCTGCGGAGCCGCCGCTGGGCATGGAACCGCCGCCGTGCGCGAGGGTGATGCCTACGGGGACCAGCACCAAACTGGCAGCGACAATCAAATGACCGATATAGCTTCGCATAGGAACCTCCCTTCGAACGTCCAATAAAGTCTTGACTGTCGTGAGTACCGGAGTGATCTCGGTAGGTTTAATGGATCTATCGCCGTGCTTCAACCTATTGAGGCCCCATGAGTTCGGCAGCCGGGTGAGGTAATGCGGCAACTTGTTTGGCTGTCACGGTGCTCTTATAGGTATTCTCGAAATGGCTGCGCACATAATTGACGACGTCCGCGATCTGGGCATCGGTCAAATGTGCCGCTCGCGACGGCCTATCCTGGTTCGCCGGAATTCCGAAGGGCGGCATGCCGCCGCGGCCGTTGAGCACGGTCTGCGCCACGAATTCCCAAGAGACGAGCTTCTTGTTGGCGGCCAGTTTCGGATAGGCGCCGGCGCCCACGGCGCCTTTTCCTTCGGGCATATGGCAGCTCTGACATATGTGGTCATATATCTGCTCGCCGGTCAACGACCCGAGTGCGGCTCGCGGTGTGAACAAAGGGCTGTCCGCATACGCCCCCGCCGCGACCGCCAGGAGCAGGGTAACGATGTTTCTCATGCGCTCGCTCCTTGCGCCACCGCGCGCAGGTGCAGCCGTCCGATGGCGTCGAGGGCGGAGGTGACCGCCCCTTCCTGCCAGCCGCCAATGTACGAGGCGTGCTCGCCCGCCAGCGCAACGCGGCCGTCGATTTGACACAGGTCCTCGTAGTGCCGGGCGCGCGTATCGGAGGTCCACATTCCAAAACAACCCATGGTAAATGGCGAACGATGCCAGGCAACGGCAACGCCGTTGTCGAACTCCTTGTGATATTGCGGATGGATTTGGCTGCCGTACTCAACCACTTTCTGCACGCGCTCCTGCGGTGTCATCGCGGTGAATTGCATGGCATTCATGCCCCAGATGTATGCGCCCAGCAGCACCCCTTTGCCGCTGCTTTGAAATCCCGTGTTCGGATACCCGATATTCATGATCGGCAGATCCGTGTAGGTGATGCCGCCGAAGATCTGCTCGTCCTCTTCCCAGAACCTGCGCTTGAATTGCAGGCCCGCCTTGATGGCGGCGGCATAGGGAACGGCTGAGATTGCCGATGCCATCGTTTGGCTCACGTTCATCGGAATCTGCGCCAACACCGGCAGAGGAATGGTGCACAAGCACCAGTCGGCGCGCATCGACTGTTTCGATCCCTGACTGTTGCTGTCGATGAAAGTGACCGTGACGCCGCCCAAGTCTTGGTGGATGTCGATGACCTTGCTGTTGTAGCGAATGAGCGGGCCCAGTTCCCGACCGAACGCCTCGCCGATGCGCCCCATGCCGCCTGCGGGTTGAAACAGGGCCGTCTGCATGTCGAAAGTGTCGCCGTTGGGAATTCCCTGCCACAGGCCTGATTCCAGAATGTCGGGAAGCGCCACGGGTGTCGATGGGATGGGCCGCGCGCTCAAACCGCCGCCGGGATTTTTTTCGTAGCCGCGCCGATCGCTCACCGCTTCGCTCGCCACATAGGCGTAGTTCTTGTCCAGCGCTCCCCATTCACGCAGCGACTCGAGCAGGATTTCTTGATCTTCCTTGCTTACCGCGGCGTCGAGGGAATTCTGTCGAGTGGCTTTGGCCAGCAATTCGGCGACATGCCCCTGATAATCGGCCTTGACCTCGCGGAAGCGCTGCGGCTTACCGCCGAACGCCTGACTGCTGTGTAGATAAGCGTTGTAGTTGACCTGGAAAAAGGGCTCCAGCGTAATGCCGAGGCGTTTGATGTAATGCATCATCCCGTGATGATGATAAGGAATCCGCCAGGGACCCGGATTGATGTACAAGTCCTTGTCGAATTCACATTGCTGTGTGAGACCCCCAAGTTCCGTATAGCGGTCACCGCCGCGAAGGCTCCAGTTGCGCCCACCCGGCCTCGCGTTGTATTCAAGAACCTGAACTTTGTAGCCGGCATTGCGCAGCTCGTACGCCGCGGTC
>Ga0210399_10005276_pt1 | contig 10035 bp, 10 predicted proteins | sample IncBWC14MmetaG_FD_150865 | JGI IMG/M metagenome (GOLD analysis project Ga0210399, IMG submission 150865) | Forest soil microbial communities from Barre Woods Harvard Forest LTER site, Petersham, Massachusetts, United States - Inc-BW-C-14-M | ecosystem: Environmental > Terrestrial > Soil >...
CTGCAAAGTGGAGTGGACCTTCCCTATCGCGCGATCAAAACAAACATCGGTGATTCGCTGAATGTCGTGATTCAAATCGAGCGCCGACCGGGACGACGGTTCATCTCCGAAGTCCTGGAAATCAACAGCTACGACCCCGACGCGGACCTCTTCGACTTCTGCGTCATCTATGTCGCCCCGAGAGAACACCCATGACAGGCGTCAATTCCTTCAGTCCAAGACAACTATCCGCGGCGCAATACGTGCTGGCTCTGCATCAGCCGGAAGATCGTGTCGCCGTGCTGGTCCGCAACCGGGCCCGCGCTCAAACCATCCAGCGCCTCCTTTTTGCGGAAGACATCGCGTGTTCCCCCTTTCAGGATTGGCTCCTGGAGCAAAACAACTCGGGGGCCGACATTTTTCTCGGTATGAATCCCCTCCGCGCAAATAGCTTCGCAAGAACCAAGGAAAGCGTTCGCGAAATACGACACGTCTATCTCGATCTTGATGAAGATGCATCGGCATCGCTCCGTGCAATACGCACGGACGGCAACACGCCAGTTCCCAACTTCGTCCTCGATACTTCACCCGAAAAGAACCAGGTCGTCTGGCGGGTCGAAGGCCTCGATAGGGATCAGGCTGAAGGCCTTCTGCGATCACTGGCCACACAGTTCCGCGGGGATAGGGCAGCTACCGATATTTCGCGTGTGCTCCGAATGCCCGGCTTCACAAACCGCAAATACAACGAGGAATTCCTCGTCCGCGCCGTCCAGGAAACAGACGCCATCTACCACCTTCGCGATTTTGTTCTTTACGAAGACTCGCCCGAGGCACCGCGCCGTCTTCCGGAAGGCCACAGTCCGCCGCGACGAATGCCCTCGGGGCATCGGAGTCAGTCCGAGGCGGACTGGGCCTACGCCAAGAGAGCGCTCGCCCGTGGTGACAATCCGGAGCAAATCATCCAGCGTATCGCTGACTACCGCGCGGATGACAAAGCTGACCCCGCGTACTACGCACGCTTGACCGTGATGAAGGCACAGCTGGCTCTCATGTCTCCGGGACGCATTACGTCCGCAGGGCAGGAATCCCCTCTGCTGATCGATCGGGATCACTAGAAACGGGCTTGCCTTATGTCCGTCAGGGAATTTCGGCAGCACAATGTTCCCGACCGGTCCGATGAAGGGCTTGTCGACATCACCGAAGCGGCGCGCATCCTCGCAGTCTCCGTTTCCGCGCTCTCCGGCTGGATCTGGCCACGGAGAATCGCGTTCGTGAAGACGGGCCGGGCTGTAAAGCGGCCCTTGGGACAATCGCCGAATCCGCCACCAATTCTAATCGGTGTCACAACCAACTAATCACCTTCGCGCCGGGCGTCGTCTGCATCCTCTGCGAGATCACGAAGGAAGGCGAAGAACTCCTTCGATTGGCCAAGGAAAAGGCCGCTGGCAGTTAGAAACTGCAATGCGCCCATGGCGACACCCTTCGTGTTCGTGGGGCGGACAATAGAACAAGCGGGCAAGTCATGGCTAAGGAAAACAGTGGGCTCCGGCATGATGAGATTGGTTTGGAAGTCCTCTCCACCGGGAGTGGTATTAAGATTTGGAAAAACCAACGTCGGATCTGTGGGATCGGTCAGGGCGGGAGCATTGCCGGCCTTGTCCTGCCAGGTCTGGAAGTGCATGGCTTCCGTGGGCCCGATGCTGAGCACGATTCGCAAAACTTCAACGTTTGAGACCCTCTGCGCCACTGAGGGATAGAGGCTAGTGCCGCCTTGCTCAATGGTGCCGAAATGGAAGCCGGCCGTGTTTGCAATTGCTTGAAGGTGATCGCTGGGGGACAGGTCGGCGTCGGTTCTGGGTATGGCGGGATGATGGCCTACAGCGAGGGTGGGGACTGCTTGCGGGAAGGTGTCGCCGAAATCTGGATTCTTTGTGCCGCTGCGATAGCGGGTCCACCACGTAGTGTCCACAGAGAGTTGCATGAGATTGGTGAGCCGGCCAATCTGCTGGGCTCCAGAAGCCTTACTGCTCGGGAGTGTGCGGAACTTATCCAGGTCGACTATGTCTGCGCCCTTTGAGGCTAAATACGCGTTGATGAATACTTCATGAGTCAGTTCGTCTTCGGTATTGTCGTGGATGTACTGAGCCATATCTGAATCAAGCTGCGCAAGGGCGGCGGTATATAGCGGGCTTCCACTCCCGCCGGGAACTTCACTGTCTTGAATACCGCCCAGTTCGTTGTACTGTTGCCAGAGATCGGTCTCAAGGATTTCTGCCGCGGCTAGGAACCGGAGAATTGCCGCGTCTCCCTTGCGAAGCTTTCCGCTCCTTTCGTCTTCTTTGGGGAAAACAGGGAGAGCCTTGCCAAACAAACCCGAACTGACGGTGGCTGCACCCGCTGTCGCGACTCCCTTTTTCAGAAACGATCGTCGGTCCGTTGGTAGCCCAATAGAATGAGCTTGAATAGGACTTCTCATGAACTCCTCCTTGAAGATAGTTTTTGAGGAGACCGCCAGAGGCACTGGGCGGATGCCTAGTGATGGCCTGTGCGCAGGAGACTAGGCGACGGTTACACGTGAGTTGTCACCGCTATATCACGCTTAGGTCAATTTTTGGCGCATCTTCGGTGGGGAAAGCACCACTAACCGGACCAGTTCCGTTCCATTACTCCACTTGTCCTGTAACCGCACTGACAAGCCGCTTCCCAGGAGGCGGCCTTTACTTTTTCAGGAGGGCAACACGATGAACAGGCTAAGAGGAGTTCTGAAGAATTGGAATGCATCGCGAAATTGTGGTTTGTCTACGCCGAGAACGGTCGTATTTTCTTCGTTCGCCGTACGAACTTCCGAAACCATCCCGGGCATTTGAGGGACGGAATGATGGTCGAGTTTTCAAAGCCCACCAACGCCAACTTCATGCGGCGGCTCGATGAGGGCAAGGCGCGAGACAATTTCGCAGGAAGTCACCGCAATCCGAGGCCCCCAAGGTTTGGAAAAAAAACACCGGTGACTGACGTCGTTATTTTGGGGGAAGGAGGGCCGAGTCATGTACAGATCACGACCGCGATTGAGAGTTAGGAATTGCAAGAAACGATGTTCGTTTGCCGGACGATCGCCAGCAGGTTTCGGGATGTTGGATTCATTCGCGTGTGGCTGTGCGCCACGCACTACAGGGAGATTGGAAATGGCAACTCGAAAGAAATCATCACTAGCCGTTGAGCTCGATGACCTCGATCGCCGAGTACTCCCTGTTACCCGACTCGTCCGGTTTCCGCGTTTACCTTGAAATCATACATCCACGGACAGCATATAATGGGCCGCATCTATGGACCTGCCAAAACTGTGGGCGCGAATCAGAGCCGACCTTGAACAGGCAAGAAGCACCTTGCTCAACGATACGGCGAATGACAAAGTCATTTCCCAATACAAAGAATTTCTCAGTCACAATGAACTGGAGTTGGCTTGCGACATGTTGGAGTCCTATGCTGAGACACATATAGTGAATAAGGAGTTCTGGTTGGCGCTACGCGACGCTGCCGCGAAGATGGAGTTGTACGACCGGGCGCGCAGATACGAGAGATTTGCCAACTCTTCCGAGGCCACTGCCTAGTACCTAAGTTACCGGTTTGCGCTAATCAGGCACACTCAAAAGCGGTAGTCACTTTTCAAACTTGTTGAGCTACAATCTGCCGGATGGGACATCCGCTAAGTCCAACGGTTGCCATGATAGGTGGATTCATTCTGATAATTGACGGGTTTGTCGCAAAGAGATTCTATACCGGTAACATTGGCCAAAGCGGTTGGCCCTTCAAGCCAGAGTGGTATCACCGGATGCTACCCATATTCTTGGGACTTCTATTCTTCCTGGGTGGATTGTACCTGCGTAGGTAGCCTGTCTCGGCGTCAAAACCGAACATGCTTCGACGAATAGCTACTCCGGTTGATACGGCGTTAATCAGGACTTGAGGTGTACAGTATGATTGAATGGGAGACAACGCCGGAGGTCCTGCATGCTCTGGTTCTTTGAATCTTTCTTTCCCGTGGTGTGGATCGCCTTTCTTCTCTATTGGCGGATCAAGGCCGCCGGCACCAAAACCACCAAGCGCATTGAGCCGGCTGCCTCGCAGATCCTGCGGGCCCTCGCCTTCCTGATCGTGATCGTCCTCCTCTCGATACCTCGTATCCCGCTGCCCTGGCTCTACCGCCAGCTCTGGCCAACTGGCATCTGGCCCTTTTGTGTTGGAGCAGCTGTTACCGTCCTCGGCCTTCTCTTCGCCGTCTGGGCGCGTCAGTACCTCGGCAGCAACTGGAGCCACGCCGTAACCGTTATGCAGGGCCACGACCTGATTACCACCGGCCCCTATGCCCTAGTCCGACACCCCATTTACACCGGCATTCTGACTGGGTTTCTCGGCACCGCGATTGCCCTCTCCCAGGTGCGCGGGGTCATCGGTTTCGTCCTAATATTCCTCGTGCTTTGGCCCAAGCTGCGCATGGAGGAGGAGTGGATGCGTTCCCATTTTGGGGAGATGTATACCACCTATGCGCACCAAACCGCCGCCCTGGTGCCGTATCTTTTCTGATCGCCATGTGTCACGAGTCATTCTCGCGCTCGGAATGGATCCTCACGGCTTCGATCCACCTCATATCAAGGCGCACAAACATTACATTCTGCACCGCCCCGAGGTGAGCCCAGCTCCCACATGTACGGTAAGGGTTAATCAGAGTTGACCGAGTATAAGGTCAGAAAAGCCGTTTAGTCCCACGGGAATGTGGTTTACTAGCATTAACTCCTCATAGGTTGCCTATAATCGGCTCAATAAATGTCCATGACCGAAGGATCTGGATTTAGACATTCAGGCAGCAAGTGACGCCCATAATTAGGAGTTGACCTTGTCAACCAGCCGAAAAATTACAGGCAGCTTTTCGCTCGCGGACTGGCTGTCTAATTACCAGAAAGAGTGGTTCCGGCCGGATCTAATAGCCGGCCTGACGACAGCTGCGGTGGTCATACCAAAAGCGATGGCGTATGCAACGATTGCAGGCCTGCCAGTGGAGGTGGGACTTTACACGGCGTTTGTACCAATGATTATTTACGCAGTATTTGGCACGTCCCGACCACTCAGTGTAAGCACAACCACGACGCTTGCCATCTTGACCGCAACTGAGCTCAGTGAAGTTGTTCCTAATGGTGATTCCGGATCACTTCTTCGAGCTTCCGCAATGCTGGCTCTTCTGGTAGGCGCCATCTTGGTTTTGGCTTTTGTCCTCAGGCTGGGATTTATTGCCAATTTCATTTCTGAACCTGTCTTGGTGGGATTCAAGGCCGGGATCGGAGTCGTCATTATCCTGGACCAGGTGCCAAAGATTCTTGGCATTCATTTTCCCAAGGGTTCTATCCTCCACAACATCGGTGCCATTGCCAGAGGGATGCCGGATGCATCACTTACAACCCTGGCTGTCGGGATAGCCATGATTGTGGTGTTGATCGGATTTGAACGATTATTTCCGCGAGCGCCGGCTCCATTGATTGCTGTGGCTGCGGGCATCATCGGCGCGCGTCTCTTGGGGCTGCAATCGCATGGCGTCGAACTAGTCGGCCAAATCCCGAAAGGGCTACCTTCTTTCACATTTCCGGAATTATCCCTTGCTCAAGAACTATGGCCAGGGGCTCTGGGCATAGCGTTAATGAGTTTCACAGAGACGATCGCTGCGGGCCGGGCATTCATAAAGGGTGACGAGCCAACTCCCAGAGCAAATCGAGAATTACTGGCCACAGGGCTTGCAAACGCCGGAGGAGCATTTCTCGGAGCAATGCCTGGTGGTGGCGGCACCAGTCAGACTGCAGTGAATCGACTCGCAGGAGCCCGCACCCAGTTGGCAGAATTGGTTACGGCACTAGCCGCTCTGGCTACGATGCTTCTGCTTGCACCGCTCATTGCTCTCATGCCCCAAGCCACACTTGCTGCTGTGGTAATCGTTTACTCCATCGGATTAATTAAGCCCGCAGAGTTTAGGGCAATTCGCAGGATCAGGATCACTGAATTCACCTGGGCATTGGCGGCTTTTGCTGGAGTTATCGCTCTCGGGACACTCAAGGGTATTCTGGTTGCCATCGTGATATCGCTCGTAGGGCTTGCCTATCAAGTTGCAGACCCGCCAGTCTACGTTTTAGGGCGCAAGCCGGGAACAAACGTGTTCCGCCCGCGTTGCAAGGAACACCCGGAGGACGAGACGTTTCCAGGTCTGCTGTTGTTGCGGCTCGAGGGGAGAGTTTTTTTTGCCAACGCAGAGCACATTACCGCGAAGATCCGGAAGTTGGTCGATGAAGCTAAGCCCAGAATGGTGGCCATTGATCTCAGCGCCGTGCCCGATCTCGAATACACTGCCCTGAAGGCTTTAACTGAAGGCGAGAAAAGACAGCGTGATCGAGGGGTATTACTCTGGCTTGTGGGACTAAACCCGGGTGTACTGCACATGGTTCAGAAATCTGAGCTAGGCGAAGCGTTGGGACGAGAAGCGATGCATTTCAACCTCGAGGTCGCCGTCACAAAATATCTGTCAATGTCTGCAGACTCTAACGGTGCAGCGGGCAAGTGAAATCTTGCAGATTCCTTCGAAGTCCGGTTCTGGGAAGTTCCAGCTTGCTAAATCCTTTGCGCTTCGATTTCGTCGGCAAACTTTCGAGCGCGTTGACGGCGGTCTCTTCACTTACTTCGACGTAGTGTTTGAGTGTGACCTCTGAGCCGGAGCCGTGACGCAGGATTCGACCGATCGTCTCGAGCTTAACCCCGTTGTTGTGAAGGCGTGTGCCGAGTCCGCGGCGGAACGCGTGGAACCCATACCACTGAACGCCACTCCCCGTGAGAGCTTTTTTGATGTGCTTTGACCCAAGTGTTGCGAGGTCGAGAGGAAACACGCGCAGACCTTCGAAGACCCACTGAGTGTGCGGATTCGCCCTGCGATGCTTCTTCAGCTCCGCGACAACGTTTGGCAAGAGATGGACCGCGGCGGCGCGATGTTCAGTCTTTGTGTCGATCACTTCCCGATGCCACACCGTGCGCTTCACCGTAAGCGTATTGCCGTCGATGTCCTCCCAGCGCAGCCCACGAAGCTCAGCAAGCGAAAGGCCCACCCACGCGGCGACCACGACCGCGCACCGTGCCACACCATCCACCGCTTCCGTAATCTTCTCGACTTCTTCCAAGGTGTACTTGTGCGTCTTCTCTGTGCGGTTCCCTTCAGGAATTTCCACACCGTCCATCGGGTTCGGACCCGACAAAGTTCCGCTGCGACGCGCGTGAGTGAAGAAGGCCGACATGAGTGAATTTATATTTAGGAATGATCGGTGCGAAAGTTTTTCCGCTTCGTCGATGGCGTAGAGGAGACGCTGGCCGTCAGCAGTCGTGAACGTCGCGAGTCGTTTTCCACCGATGCGCGGCTGAATTTGTTTCGTGTAAAGATTGAAGTATCCCTTGTAGGTGGAAGGCTTGAGTTTCGCCTTTGCGCTTGGGAAGTACACGGTGTCCACGTATTGCTGAAGGGTCATTGGTCCGTTGACCCGGCGCCCTTCGTTCAGCGGTTCGAGGATCTCATCGGCGAGCCCTCGCACGTCGCGTTTGCTCCGGTAGCGATCGGAATATTCCGCGAGTTTTTGAGAGATCTGCTTTCCGTCGATTCGATATCGTACGTGCCACGCACCGTGTGCTTGGAAAATGTGGCCCTTCTGATGTCGGCTCATGTTAAAATCATCTCCTGGAAATAACTAAAGTGCAACAGATTGTGCAACAGTTTTTCCAGTCAGTGCAGTAAGTACAATAGAATCAATGTGGAGGAGTGGCCGAGTGGTTTAAGGCGGCGGTCTTGAAAACCGTTGGGCCCGAAAGGGTCCCGGGGGTTCGAATCCCTCCTCCTCCGCCAACAAGAGCCTGTACAGTCCGGAGACATCCCTTACAGAACGTTCCTGAGACATACTTTACACCTTCGGGCCAAAAGGGTTGTTTAAAGGCTGCAGAGTCCTTTCCTCAAGATCGATGTAACCGAGATCGTAGTCCATAAAGCTCACCAACCAGATACCGTCGTCGACCTCTTTGATGCCCACAGCTTGACCTGCGAGAGAAGTGCTGAGATTGATTTTCTTTTTGTAAATGCAGATTCGTCCGCAGCAGGTGACAAGAGCTGTCCGATCGTGGAAGGGATAGGAAAGCTCTCCGATGCCGCGATAGGGTCGCGTGGAGGGCTTGTAGATTTCGGCAGGATATTTCATCTCGAGAGCTTCATGCGGGCGCTCGTAGTTAAACTCGCGAACGAAGGCATCGAACTTGGCTTGTTGCTGGAGGAAATTTGAACCGGCGGGCCGCGTAGCTTCGATCTTTAAGGTTCGATGCATGCGTTCATGGCGACCGTTCTGTTGAGGATGGCCGGGCTGGATACGCTCGATGGTAATGCCGAGCCTGAGCCACCAAACGGCCAGGCGGCTCAAGTTGAACAGACCATTGGGTGAGGCGAAGGGGACGCCGTTGTCGGAACGAATGGATTGGGGCAGGCCGCGTTCCTTGAATAATCGCTCAAAGGCCGTAAACGCGCCCTGTTCCTTGACCGACTCCATGGCTTCGCAGAGCAAAAGATAACGGCTAGCGTGATCGGAAACGGTAAGGGGATAGCAATATTTTTTGTTTCCCAGCATGAACTCGCCCTTGTAGTCGGTACACCACAAAGCATTGGGAGCAAGCCCTTGGGACAGAGGGGTGCCTTCGGTTTTGGTGCGAGAGCGCCGTTGCCGAGCCACCAGGCCATGGCGGTCCAGGATGGCGTGGATGGTGCTGCAAGCGGGTACGCGAACATCGTTGGGCAACTTGCGTAACAAGCGATCCCTAAGTTTGCGAGCGCCCCAAGTTGGCTTCTCGCGGCGCATAGAGACGATCATGGCTTCGAGCTGTTCCGGGAGCTTATTGGCGTAGCGGTAGGGAGTTCGCGCTCGGTCGGTTAATCCTTCGAGCCCGCACTCTTTGTAGCGGTCAAAGATTTTATATCCGGTAACCCGAGAGATGCCGAACTCGCGGCACAAAGAGGCCATGCTCTCCCCATCCCTCAGCCGCAATACGAACCGCATGCGTTCTTCCACGATCGACCGTTCCTTCCATGGCATGGACACCTCCGTGCTGGACTAGTCCAGCACGGAGGTGTAAACCATGTCTCCGGAACGTTTTGTAAAGGGGTGATCCGAACGCTCATGGTCCGACCCGGACACATGGGTAACACAACGTACCTAAGACATAGGTAACACTTTTGGGCCGAACGGATTTTCGAGCGGTTCTAACACCCGAGTCTCCAGATCGAAGTATCCTAGATCGTAATCCGTAAAACTCACCAGCCAGATATCGTCGTGCACTTCTTTGATGCCCACGGCTTGACCAGCAAAGACCTGACTGAAATTGATTTTCTTGCTGCCTAGACAGATTCTGCCGCAATGGGTGACCACGATGGTTTTGTCGTGGAACGGATAGTCGATGTCGGGCAGTCCGCTGTAGGCGCGGTTGGAGGGTTGATAGACTTCGGCCGGGCACTTCATGTCCAAGGCTTCATGAGGACGTTCGTTGTTGAAGACCTCGATGAACTTGTCGAACCTGGCCTGTTGCTGCAGGAAGTTCCGCGCGGCCGGTTTGGTGGCTTCTTTCTTCAGCGTAAGATGCATGCGTTCGTGGCGGCCGTTTTGTTACGTTCGCCGTCCACTGCTTGAAAGCATGGACTGACCAGAAGAAGGACCTGCGGAAAATGCTTCCGATCTTGGCAGCCTATTTGGGACATGTGAACCTGTCCTCAACGGAGGAATACTTGCTCTTAGCTCCAAATCGTTTCCGGAAACAGCTGTCGACTCTGAGCCCGACTTTCGTTCAGGAGTGCTAATCGATTACTTCTTAATTCGAATCACGCCCACCGCTACCGACGATAACTTCCTGGTGGACTGTACCAACTGATTGTGTACTGAGATGGCGTGATGGATCGGCATATTTCCACTTCACGGTGCGCGGCGATTTGTTGTAATGCCGGATGTAGCG